>OGRM01000978.1_pt1 | contig 20767 bp, 12 predicted proteins | sample 1553491 | NCBI WGS metagenome assembly OGRM01 (sample SAMEA2580110, study PRJEB22360) | human gut metagenome | biome: human gut; feature: human-associated habitat; material: faeces | place: Denmark | collected 2008/2010
TCACCTTCATCGGCCGGCACCACTTCAGGGGCGGACAGTTCGCTCACATTGCCTTTATCTGATTCGATGATCGGTACTTCCTCGATGATCTTGGTCGGTTCGATTTTTTGCAGCTTGCGAGCGGTGGGCAACACACGGCGTTCCAAACTGGACGCGAACTTGTTGTAGGCGCTGACCGTCTTAGTAATCTGGGTGCCCAATTTGATGGCATAATCACCCAGCGTGGAGAACCGTTCGTACAGTTCTCGGGACAAATCGAACAGCTGCTTGGCGTCATCGGTGAGCGACTGCTGCTGCCAGGCATAGGCCACGGATTTCAGCACGGCCCAGAGCGTGACCGGCGAGGTGAGCGCCACTTTGCGAGAGAACGCATCATCCATCAGTGTGGGATCGGCTTCGAGCGCGGCCTGCAGTAGTGCCTCATTGGGGATGAAGGCCACCACAAAATCAGGTGCTACATCAAAGGCATTCCAATAGGCCTTTTCGCCGAGAGCACGTACATGCTCGCGCAACGCCTTGGCATGGGACCGCAGCAAATCATCGCGGCGGGCAATATCCTCGGGGCTGGCGGTGTCCGGGATTTCGCAGGCACGCTGGTAATCGGCATAAGGCACTTTGGCATCAATCGGAATGGTCTTGCCTCCCGGCAGATGCACGATCATATCCGGGCGCAACGTACGCCCATCGGCATCCGTGACCACCACCTGGGTGTCGAAATCGACATGTTCCAGCAATCCGGCGGACTCGACAATGTTCTTGAGCTGGGCCTCGCCCCACGCGCCACGCACCTTGTTGTTGCGCAATGCCGATGATAGGGCGCTCGTCTCGCGATCCAATCGCGCCTGCTGTTCGCCAAGACCTTTGAGCTGTTCGCCGAGCGCGCCCATCTCATGCTTGCGGCCCTCTTCGATTTGCGCGACCTTCGTCTGCAGGGCGTCGAGGTTCTTCTGCACCGGAGCCAGTGCGGAGAGCACCTTGCTTTGCTCCTGCAGTTTCCGTTCGCTTTCGGCTTGACGACGGTTCGCTTCTTCGGCGGCACGCTGCCGTTCACGTTCCACGCGCATTTCCTCGGCACGCTGGGCCTGTGCCAATTGCGATTTGAGATACGTCAGCTGTTGGCTGAATCCTTCCGCCTGCGTACGGTATTGCACAACAGCCGCGTTGAGATTGCTGATGTCCTGTTTGTCCGCCTCGATCTGCGCCTTCGCCTCGTTCAGGTCGGATTCCTTCGCGCCACGGGCCATATCCTGCCCTTTGGCACGGCCCGCGAAGAAGCCCGCAGCCGCTCCAAGCGCGGCCACGATCACCAGCAATATCACTACAAACACAGGATTATCGAACATACGTTCGATGGTATCACGTCGTCAGGAACACATCAATCCACGCATCCACATTCATTCGCAAGACCGACCGCATGCCACACAACCGTGCACTATGCTGAAATCAGCCGAACGCGAAATGCATCAGCCCAACACGAAGGGACATTATGGGATTCGATCTGTTTTTGGCGGCCGTGTCGATTGTGGCCGCATCCATCGCCACCTGGGCGTTGTTGCGGCTGTTTCCAAGCTCGGACGCACGCCAGGCGATTCCGCTGCGGACGGACGGCGGATTTGCCGACCCATCCCACACAACCGACGGTGGAGTGACGATAGACGGCAAAGTGACGGCAGACGGCGAATCGACATCCGACATCGACGGACAACCCACCGACCACCTCGGCAAGCGCCTCGTCATCGCGCTTATCCTGACCATTCCAACGTTCGTCATCACATTACTGGCGCTGGCCAAAATCGCCATGCCGGGCTGGCTGACGAATCCGTGGCCGCACGCCATCGTCATCACGCCGGTCATGTTCTATTGCGCGGCGCCGATTCACCACCGCGGCCTGCCCGCATTGCAGCGGCGACATCCGAACGGCGATTCGCTGGTTTCGCTTGGCATGGCGATTGTTTACGCGTACAGCCTGCTGCTGTGCGTGGTGTCGTGGATTTTCCCGGCCGGCTCGCGCGATCCGTATTTCGCGTTCGTCGGCGTGGTCGCGACGCTTTCGCTGGCTGGCACGCTTGCCCGGCAACACGCGACGACCGCGCAGCAGACGGCAGAAACAGAAAAGGCGCAATCGGCACAGTCAACAGAATCAACAGAATCGGCGCGATCTCAAGCGAAATCCCCTGAGCCAACGCAAGAAAAAAGCGCGGAAGAATTGCTCTTCCGCGCTGTGGTAGGTCATGCGATCCGCGCACGCGTGCTGCAGATCACCACGTCGGTGACGATGGTGGTCGCGGTGTGGACGTGCGCGTTGTGGCTGGCGTTCGGCATGCAACCGAAGCTGGCGATCGCCATACTGCTCGGTTCGACCGTGCTGTCGGTCGCAGGCCTGGTATTGCAGGCTTACGACCGACAGGTAACCAATCGATAATCGTCACTCAGCCGGGTTCGGGACGTCGGCGGAATCGTCCGTCTTCTCCTCGCCCATATCCTCCAGCTGGTCCGCGGCCCACGCGGACAGCTCCAGGTGGTCGCCGCCGGTCTGGTCCACCAGCACGGTGTCGCCGTCGTGCACTTCGCCGGCCAGCAGCATGCGGGCAAGCTGGTCGCCGACTTCGGTCTGCACCAGGCGACGCAGCGGACGTGCGCCGTACGCCGGATCGTAACCGGTGTTGGCAAGCCATTCGCGCGCCGAATCGGTCACGTCGAGCGTGATGCGGCGGTCGGTCAGACGTGCGGACACCTGCGCGACCTGAATGTCCACGATGCCGCCGAGCTCCTCGCGGGTCAGCGGGTGGAACATGACCAGTTCGTCCAGACGGTTGATGAATTCCGGCTTGAACTGCATGTGCACGGCGTCCATCACGGCCTTCTTCTTGGCGTCCGCGTCCATGTCGGGATTGACGAGGAACTGCGAGCCCAGGTTGGAGGTCATGATCAGAATCGTGTTCTTGAAGTCCACGGTCCTGCCCTGGCCGTCGGTCAGGCGACCGTCGTCAAGCACCTGCAGCAGCACGTCAAAGACTTCCGGATTGGCCTTCTCCACCTCGTCGAACAGCACCACCGAATACGGACGGCGACGCACGGCTTCGGTAAGCTGGCCACCCTCTTCGTAGCCGATGTAGCCCGGCGCGGCGCCGATCAGGCGGGACACGGAGGCCTTCTCCATGTATTCGCTCATGTCGATGCGCACCATGGCCTTCTCGTCATCGAACAGGAAGTCGGCGAGCGCCTTGGCCAGTTCGGTCTTGCCCACGCCGGTGGGGCCGAGGAACAGGAACGATCCGGTCGGACGGTTCGGGTCGGAGATGCCGGCACGCGAGCGACGCACGGCGTCGGAAACCGCTTGGATGGCTTCCTTCTGGCCGATCACGCGCTTGCCGAGGTACTCCTCCATGTGCAGGAGCTTCTCGTTTTCGCCCTGCATAAGACGGCCCACGGGGATGCCGGTCCAGTCGGAGACGATTTCGGCGATGGAGTCGGCGTCGACGCGGTCGGGGACCATCGGCACGTCGGCGTTGGCATTGTCGGCTCCGCCCGATTCCGCCTCGTTCTTCTCGGCTTGGGCGATTTCCTTCTGGATGGCCGGGATTTCGCCGTAGTTGATGGCTGACGATTTCGCCAGGTCGCCTTCGCGCTCGTACTTTTCGGCTTGCGTACGCAGCTCGTCGAGCTTCTTGCGCAGGTCGCCGATACGGTTGTGGCCGTTCTTTTCGGCGTCCCAACGCGCTTTCAGCCCGTTGAGCTTTTCGCTTTTGTCGGCGATTTCCTGGTTCAAATCGGCGAGACGGTCCTTGGCGCTGTCGTCCAGTTCCGCTTCGGCCTTTTCCGCGGCCTTGTCGTTCTTCGGATTGCCCAGCAGGTACGACTTCTCCATCTTGAGACGGTCCACCTGGCGGCGCAGTTCGTCGATTTCCTCAGGCGAGGAGTCGAGTTCCATGCGCAGGTGCGCTGCGGCCTCATCCACCAGATCGATGGCCTTGTCCGGCAGCTGGCGTCCGGAAATGTAGCGGTTCGACAGGGTTGCCGCCGCGACCAGCGCGTCGTCGCCGATGGTCACCTTGTGGTGGGCCTCATACTTCGGCGCGATGCCACGCAGAATGGCGATGGTATCCTCCACGCTCGGCTCGCCGACGAACACCTGCTGGAAACGACGCTCAAGCGCCGGATCCTTTTCGATGTTCTCACGATATTCGTCCAGTGTGGTCGCACCGATCAGGCGCAGTTCGCCACGGGCCAGCATGGGCTTGAGCATGTTGCCCGCGTCCATGGAGCCTTCGGCCGCACCCGCGCCGACGATGGTGTGGATCTCGTCGATGAAGGTGATGATCTGCCCGTCAGCCTTCTTGATCTCCTCGAGCACGCTCTTCAGGCGTTCCTCGAATTCGCCACGGTACTTGGAGCCTGCCACCATGGAGCCCAGGTCAAGCGAGATAAGCCTCTTGTTCTGCAGGGTGGTCGGCACGTCGCCGGCGACGATGCGCTGCGCCAGGCCTTCGACGACGGCGGTTTTGCCGACTCCAGGCTCTCCGATCAGCACCGGGTTGTTCTTGGTGCGGCGGGACAGGATCTGGATGACGCGGCGGATTTCCTGGTCGCGGCCGATCACCGGGTCGAGCTTGCCTTCCTTCGCGGCGGCCGTCAAATCGGTGGAGTACTTCTCCAAAGCCTTGTACGAGCCTTCCGCGTCGGCGCTGGTCACCTTGCGGTCGCTGCCGCGCGCGGCGGTCAGGGCGTTACGCAGCTTATCCGCGGTAAGACCGTTCTTTTCCAAGATGTCCGCGCTTTGATTAGGTTTCGCGGCCGCGATTGCGACCAGCATGAGGTCGACGGTGACGTACTCGTCTCCCCTCCGTTGCATTTCTTTTTCGGCTTGCGATAGCACCGCCGACAGCTGCCTGCTGACGTCCGGCTGCGTTGTGGTCGATCCGCTGGCGCTCGGCAGCGATTGCATCGCCTGATGCACTTCGGCGCTCACGTTTTGCGCGTTGCCGCCTGCCGCTTCGATGAGCGCGCGGGCCATGCTGTTTTCCTGACGCAGCATCGCGTCCAGCAGGTGCAGGGTGTCTACCTGCGGATTGCCCAGCGCCGCCGCGTTCTGAACGGCGTCCGAAAGCGCTTCCTGCGCCATCTGCGTGAACTTCTGTTCCATATCATCCTCCATGGTTCGCGCCCGGCCGCCCGGCCTTCGCTACCGGGCCGGCGTTCGGACGCATATGTCGTTGTCTGATATGCTCAACCGACTTCATCGCCATTATATTCCCAAAACTTGAGTCCCACACACTCAACTTTTTGCGTTTCTCAAAACCGTCTTTCGACACAGGACGGCAGTCACCGACAATCACCAGCGCTCACCGGCAATCGCAATACATACGAAAAAGGCGGGCAGCAACGTAACGAAATCACGAAACGTTGCAAACCCGCCTAATCCAAAGTCCGCCAGCAAGCCGAAAATCAGCCGCGCACCACCACGTTGCGCAGATCGCCGATGCCCTCGACGTGCACGATCGCCTCGTCACCCGGATCCAGATGACCCGACGCGTTCGGCGTACCCGTCATAATCACATCGCCCGGCAGCAGCGTGGTGAAACTCGTAATCGCCGCGATCTGCTCAGGAATGCCGTGAATCAGATTCGCCGTGGTACCCGACGCCATCGGCACATCCTCACCGTTGAGCGTGAAGGAAATCTTCGCATCCTTCCAATCCACATCGTCACGCGTCACAATCCACGGACCCAACGGGCACGCCGTATCAAAACCCTTCGCACGCGTCCACGTCGGATCAAGACCCTGCAGATCACGCAACGTCACATCATTCACGCACGTGAAACCCAGCACATAATCCATGGCCTGCTCCACCGGCACATTCTTGGCGATACGACCCATCACCACAGCCAACTCCGGCTCGAAATTCATATCATTCGAACACAGCGGAATCACAATCGGATCATCCGGACCAATCACCGACGTGCTCGGCTTGGTGAAAATCACCATATCCTCCGGCGCATGCTTGATATCGGAATGACCGGCCTCATGCATGAACTGCGCATGCGCCTCATAATTCTTCGCCAAACCGTACACCTTCGACGGAATCACCGGAGCCAGCAGACGAATGCCGTCACCATCCACCGGATAGCGCTCGCCGGTCGGCTCGACGGCCTGGCCGGACAGCGGATAGCCGTTCAAGGCCACGAGATAGTCCTTGCCGTCGTTCTTGTCGGTCTGAACGAAGGCGTACTGCGGTACATCATTATGCGTAAAACGTGCGATTCTCATACCCGCAAGTCTACCCGCTCGCCACGCCCGCCGTTCTCGACATGCGTCGCTTTGCGGACGATGCCGATTGCTCGCATTTTTTACGATTTTTGCGATTATTTGCGATGCAGTTCCGCCCGCAACGCCGCCACCTCGCGTTCCAGCTCGTCGATGCGGCGCACCTGCTGGGCGATGAGCAGGTCGCGCACGTCACCTCCCGACAGAATCGGGGCTTCGGCTGCGTTGCGCGGCGCGGGCAGCGTCGCATTGCTTTGCGTTTCCGTCGTTTGCGTTGGCTGCACCGGCTGCGATACCGCAGATCGAGCAGCTTCCGCCGAGTCCGCCGACGGAACCACACCCGCCGACGCCGATGGCATCACTCCACCATTCCCATCAACCGATACCAGCCGGTCCGTGCCCATACGGCAGGCAATCTTGCGCCAGCGCGCGAAACAACGTTCGATGCGCTTATAGCCGATCAGCGATGGGTCGAGTCCGGCTTCGCGGAACAGTTCGACCGGCGATTCGCCCGCATGGTACCGGCGCATGCAGTTGTGTTTGAACGATTCCGTGTAGGTGATGCGTCGCGACGTCGCTTCGGCCACCACCGGCAGCGAGCGCAGATATTCGACTTCTTCCGGACTGAACGCTCCCCCACCGTTGCACATGATGTTCCCTTTCGGCTTGGCGTGCGGCGGCTCCCTTCCACCGCACGGCAGTCGAATGGCCTCCGTCATGCCATTCCCCTGTTCGGCTTGCGATTCGGTTTGCGATGCGCGCTTGCGATACGTGTTTGCGATACGTGTTTGCGATGCAAGGCCGCAATCCGATTCGTTGTTCGCTTCGTGTTCCATCATACCGGTACGAATGGCGTTTTTCCAACCATTTCAGGCGGTACTAAACCCTAAATCACCAGTATTCGTCACAACAAAAGCGGGTGAACCGTTGATCGCTCAACGACTCACCCGCCCGAACAAGCCCCGTTGCCTGTCTGCTGGCCCGCTCAGACCGCCATCGGCGTATCGGATTCGCGGAAGCGCAGCACGAGCGCCAGTCCGGCTCCGGCCATTACCAGGGCCGCGATGGTGAACAGCACGGTGCCCATTGCGCCGGTGAGCGGCAGCTGCGTGACGTTCTTCACGTTCTTGACCTGGATTGCCTTGTCGGACATGCCCTCGTCAAGCCTGCTTGCCAGACCGAGGTTGTTGGCGCCGACCAGCTTGAAGGTCGACTTGCCGGTTTCCTGGTTCACAGCTAGTTCGACGGTGAAGATCGGCACAAAGTTCTTCGCATAGCCGCTCGCGAATCCGGTTTCCTTCAGCGTGTACTTGCCGGACTTCAAGCCCATGATTTTCACGTCGCCGGTGGTGGTTTCCACATCCGCGACAGCGCCGTTCTCGTTCGCTTCGGCAAGGCGGTATTCGCCATCCACAATCTTGATGAACTTGAGCGGGGTCTGCGAAACCTCGGTTCCCTCGAACACGTGGAACTTCGCTCCTGCGAGACCATTGGCATCGCTTCCGACACCGTACTTGTGGAAGGAGAAGCCCCCGGTATAGGAGTCGAATTCGACCGGCGTATTCCACACCTCGGTGTCACGGGACACGGCCGCCTTGTTGGTAACCTTGTTGCCCATGTCGATGATGTCCTTGTTGACCACGGCGGTGTAGGTGATGACCAGCTGGCCGCTCTTGTTGGCCAAGTCGAATTCCAGCACGGTGGTGGTCTTGCCGTCGGCCCCAACGGTCGGAACGGTCACGTAGGTGAACGGCATATTCGTTTCCGTGCCATCCGCGGCTCGAACAACGGCCTTGAAGTCCTTGTTGACCGTCAGGCCCTTGGATGCCACGTCCTTCACGAAGTACGGATACTTGTCGTAGCCTTCGGCCGCGTTCGGAATATCCAGCGTGATGGTGTAGGCGACGGTCTGCCCAATGCTCACGCCTTCAGTGGTGGTAATCGTATCGGCCGTCTTGCCCGGCTGGTCGGGCTCGTTCTCGTTCTTGGCCACAAACATGCCGACAGCGTTGATCTTGCCCTGGCCGGTTGCCGGATCACCCTTCACTTTGAATGTGGCGGCCACGCCGTTCAGCGTGGTGGCGACGATGGCGTTGGTGCCTCGGCCACCCTCTCCATCCACATCGGTGATGAGATACCAGCCTTCTTCAAGCGAACCGATGGCAGCCGTACCGCCGTTGCCTGCAACGGTTTTGTCGGCGACGACGCCATCGCCAACCGCCAACGAGGCCGCGAATGTGCGGAACCAGGCGGCGTCGTTATCGCCGGTCTTGGTTGCGGCGAACGCGGCCGGATTGCTGTCATATTCGGAGGGCATGCTGACAACGGGGTCCATGTTGTTGTTGGCGGCGGCCACCGCGTCGGTCACAGCAGTCACCCAATCGGCGTCGGTGTCGACCTGCACGGCGTCGCCGTCCACCGTCAGCGAGGCGAACTTGTACGCGGAGTAGGTGTGCCCCTTCTGCGAATGCCGCACTTCGATCGATGCGCTGCCGGCCGCATATGCTCCGGCCGTGCCGAACGCCATACCGCCCAGCAACGTTGCCGCCGCGGCGATTACTGCACAAAGCCTTCTCGTCTTCATGATGAGAGACCTCTCTTCCTTGGTTTGGTCGGCCTTGTTACCGCAGCCGATTGGTTGGTTTTATGGGAAGTTTCGTAAGTTGTGTTGCTCTTTAGTTGTGATTGAAAAATTGCGATTGCCGGATTGCGATCAGAGAATTGCGATTGCCGTCCGGCAGTTCCGTCACGGCCGTCCGCGCCCGATCAAAGCCAGTCCGACGATGCCCGCAAGCAGCAGCACCAGTGCCGTGACGCCGGCCACGACCAGCCAGGTCCGTCCTTCCGATGCGCCGGACAGCGGCAGCACGGCCACCGTCTCTTTCACGTTGGTGAACGAGGCTTCGTAGGTGGCGGTCTGTCCCTTGTCGAACGCGCTCCACATGTCGGCTCTGGTGATGCTGATCGGCACTGAGGTGACGTTGCCTTTCGCGTGATAGCCGGCGATGTTGCCTTCCGTGACGGTGTAGTCGCCTGCCATCACGCCACGGAATGTGTACTGCCATTCGCCGGTAGGCAGCTCGTCATCTTCGGAAAGGTCTTTGCCCAGCTTCGATGCGCCGCCCTGCATGAAATCGATGCGCAATGTGGCTCCGCTCGCCGGCATTCCGCCTTCCCAATGTTTCGTCACGACCACGTTGGCGGACGGCACCTGCAATACGGGATGCTGGTAGGCCGCGCAGGCGGACTGCTTGTCGAAGGTGTAACAGACCTGCGCCGACGCGTTCGATCGGAAGCCCGGCTTTCCTGCGGAGGTCGTGCCGGTGCCCGCGTCGCCGGTCGCGTCGTAGTTGATGCCGCCGTCGACCATATTGACCCGCGCGTAGGCGCTGTCGGTTGGCACGATGCCGTACGAGAGCGTGTAGGTCGCGTTGTGCAGCAGCTCGTAATCGCCGGCGAATTCGACGCGGATCTTGCCGTTGCCGGCGTCGCTGTACCACAATGTGTAATCACGTTCCAGCACTGGAGGCGTAGCCCCCGAAGGCAGATTCGTCACGTTGAGCGTCACGCCGCCGGTCACCCGGTAGTAGGTCGTTCCGCCGAAGTTCCGCATGCCGGCCATGTTCCAGACAACGCCATCGACCTGCGCGTATTCGGACAGCTCGTCGACGATCGAGACGCCGCTGTAGGCGCTTCCCGTGGTGATTTCCTTCTGGATGTCGTCGAAGATCTTCGTCAGGTCGTCAGCGCTGTTGGTGGCCTTGTAGTAGCCGAGGTTGCCGCCCGTACCCCAATTGGCTTTGTCGTACGCGGTGGCGTTCGGATAGTTGCTGGACACGGCGTGCATGAACTGGTTGGCTTGGTCGTTCTCCCTGTTACCGAACGATTGCTGCTCCGGATTGGCGCCTTCGAAGATGCCGATGCTGTAGATGAGCGTGCCGGCCGATTTCATGGCGAGCGCGGTTGTCACGGCGTCATTGGCGACTCTCGTGCTAAAAGTGTTTTGCGTGGTCGGCACACCGTCCGCGAAGAAAATGACGACTTTCTTCGCGCCTGGCCTTGCCCGCAGCAATGCCGTCTGCGCGGCGGCCATGCCTTTGTCCGCAGGGGTCGCGCCATTGGCGGACAGCCTGCTCACCGATGATTTCAGAGCGGCGGTATCGCTGGTCAGGGAACTCACCACGCCGGATGTCTGCCCGAATTGAGCGATGGCGATTCGCACTTTGCTGTTTTCGTCCTGGATGGTGTCGTTGGTGGTCTCGGTGGCGTCGATGAAGCTGGTCGCCGCTTCTTTCAGCGCCGTCAACCGCTTCGGATTCGATTTGTTGCATCCTCTTTGGTTTCCGTCCATGCAGTAGTTCATCGATCCGGACGTGTCCAGTACGAGCACCACTTCGATTTTCTCCGTGACCTCATGGCTTTCACGGGTGTCCTTGCCCACCACGTTGAGGTTCAGCGTGTATTTGCCGCCGTTGTTGTATGTGATGCTTTTCGTGTGGTCCGGCGCCTGCACCGCTTCGTTCGCAGCGGCGCGCATCACGGTTTTGCGATTGAAGGTGAAGCGATCGCGCATGATGTGTTCGTCGGCATCGTCTTTGGCAGCATCATTCTTGTCGTTATCGTTGCCGTTTTGAGCCGACGCGGCATCCTTGTCGGCGTCATTCTTACCGTTCTTGTCGGCATCGTCGGCATCTTCAGCAGTGTTGCCATCGTTGTCAGCATCGTCCGCATCGCCGGTTTTGCCGTCATCGGCTGTCGCGCCCGCATCGCCATTCGCCACAGCATCCGTGCGATTTTCGCCGGCATGGTCGTTTCGATCGCCGTCTTGAGCCGGTGCAGCACCATTTGCAGGTACGTCAGCGTTCTCAGCCGTCGGCTGCCTAACCGCCTGCCGTTCCTGCTCCTTCTGCTCATTCGGCTGTTCCGTCTTACCGCCCGCCTGCCGCTGTTCCGGCATCGTCTCCGACGGTTGTTCCGGTTGCGATTGCGACTGCAGTTGCGATTGCGCTTGTTCGTTCGATGGCTGATGCGATTCACCGTCGTCCGTAAGGCATTGTGCGTCGTCATCGTCCGTTGCGGACTGTCCGGCAACATCTTGCCCGGCAATGTCGGCAACGTCCGATCCGACTGCGTTTTCAGCATCGGATTGTTGTGTCGATTCCGGCTGGCTCGCTGCGGATTCGGCGGCCACGTTGCATCCGTCACCGTTTCGTCGGCGAACGCGGTCGCGCCGGCTCCCGTGGTGCCGGCCAGCATCGCAATCGTGACAAGCAATGCGGTGAATTTTCCCATCCGCGCGCCACACCGGCTTATGAAGCCGGCAAGCGGGTCCTTCATCCACTTCATGACATGTCCATCTCTCATGGCGCTGCGGCGAATTGCCTATGCGCCTCCATGCCTTGAACCTTATGGATGAACGTTTTGAAACCCGTCCCCTCCATTGATGGGTTCGGGGAACGTACGGACCCGCGAAAATCGCGGCCTTCCCCCTTATCCTTTACGCGGCCAGGCGGAAGCGTGCCGCATGATTCGGTGTCGGGGCCGCATCGACCGCATGACCATGCAGCACAACAGCATGCCGCCCATCGTGCAAACGATGGTCATGGCGAGCGCGCCCAGTTCGGTCGCACGTTCGTCGCGCACGTCGGCCGGATCTGGCGCGGGCAGCGGTATTGCGACGCGATGCCCGGAGACTAGCAGCCGATGCGTGTTGATGCCGTATGGCGTGCAGGTCATCAACGTCAGCCGGTCTTCGCCGGGCACGATTTTCAACCGTGAGACGTCGTCCGGTTCGATCACGCTGATTCGGTCCACTTCGTATCCCAGCGTCTCGTCCATCACTTTGATGTACATGAAATCGCCGTCGTGCAGTTCGTCGAGCCGTGTGAACATCAACGATTTGACCAGGCCGCGATGCCCGGTGACCACCGTATGCGAGCCAGTGCCGCCGACCGGCAGGCTGGTGCCGTACAGATGCCCGGCACCGACGGCGAGCACCGGTTCGGACGTACCATGCCGAATCGGCAGTTCCACGCCGATTTTGGGCACCAATACCGTGCCCATGATGCCTGCGCCGGAATCCAGCAGGCCCTGATAGTTCGCGTCCGTGTCCGCCGCGGAAAGCCCGGAACCGCCGGAAGGCGCCGAATCGTCGGCGACATCAGCATCTCCGGCAGTGCCAGCCGGTCTGGTAGTGAACGGATCGGCCGCCTCGCCCAATACCGGCTGTCCTTCCACGGCAAGCCGCCGATTGTATGCGCGCGCCCGTTCCAACTCCTCCATCGCCATCGGATACGGCCATCCGGCAACCGTGCGAGCCGCCGAATCGGATGTCTCGGCCAAGCGCCGCGCGGAATGCGCCTGCATGGCGAACGGCAACGACGCGACCACCACCGCGCCCACGATCAGCAGCACGGACACGCACCGCACCAATATGAAACGAATCCGCCGCAGCCTGCGCGCACGAACCACATCGGCAATGTCAATCGCCTCGTAAAACGACGGCGTTCCAGCAGACGTTCCAGCGAACGCAACAGTTCCGGCATGACCACTGTCGGCAGCTGCACCGGCATCAGATCCGACTCCGGCGCCATTGCCGATGCCATCGTTATCATCACCGGCATCATAGGAATCAGCCGAGGCGCCCGCCACGGCACCGAACAGCCGCATGGGCGAACGCAGCACCGCATGCGCATGCACGTAGGAATCCGTCCTGCGGGCGAGCAGACGGACGGGTTTACTCATCAATCGAGAGGCAGACCAAAACATGGGTTTCTCCTTCGAACACACCCATGTTCACACCCGCCATACGAAAGCCCTTGCCCCCTATAGGAGGGCTTACCCCTAGAAAGACAACGGTTTCAGGCACGAAACCGGCAATTTTGGCACCAAACCGCGCAGCACCCCACCTACCGGCGGAACGCAGCTCAGACAAGCCGTTTTTCAGAGGAATGCAAGTCAGACGAATGTAAGCCAGACGAATGCAATCCAGGCGGACGAGCCCCGCAAATCCTTAAAAAACAGAAAAAGTCAAAGAAAGCGCTCAGATGAACGCACGCTCACCGAAAATCGCAGTGCCGACGCGCACGATGGTGGAACCTTCGGCGATGGCCAGTTCCATGTCGCCGGTCATGCCCATCGACAGTTCCCGGCAACGGTCCGTGCCCGGTTCGCCGGATGCGAGGATGAGGTCGCGGGTCTTGCGCAGGTGCGAGAAACCGCGGCGAATCACCGTTTCGTCGTGCACATGCGCGCCGATCGTCATCAGTCCCCGCAATTCGATGCCGTCCAACGTGCCGATTTTCTGCGCGATGCGGATGGCGTGCGCCGGATCGCAACCGGATTTCGATTCCTCGCCGGATTCGTTGACTTCCAGCAACACGCCGACAGTAATACCGCGAGCCACGGCTCTACGTGAAATTTTTTCTGCCAAATCGATTGAATCGACCGATTCGATAGTGTCGACCACCGGCAGCACTTTGCCGATTTTATTGCTTTGCAGCTGGCCGATCAGGTGGAATGGAATATGCTCCGCCGCAGCATCCGGCGCGGCGCCTGCGACGCCCAGCGAAAACCCGCGTTCCGCGCATCGCCGTGCCAGCCCTTCGGCCTTCGCCGTCACTTCCTGCGGACGGTTCTCGCCGATCATGCGCACGCCGGCATCAATCGCAGCCATGATTTCGCCGATGTCGCGCGTCTTCGTGGCGGCCAGCAGGCGCACGGAGCCGGCTTCGCGTCCGGCTTGTTCCTCAGCTGCCGCGATGCGGTCGAGCACACGATGCACGCCGTCCGTGATCTCACGTGCGCGCGCATCGTCGATCACCTCGTTGGCGAGGTTCTTGTGATCCATGTATGCAGTCATCGTTCACCTCTCGCAAGTTCATTCGACCGCCGGTCCGCGGCCGGCACCACCGTTTCCGGCATGTCGGCTGATATTTCGATACCAGTGTTACCAGAAAACCGCCGACAACGTATAAAGAAGCCCGCACGATGACCTGAAGTGAAGCGATAAAGCGGTCATAAATTCGCGCGGGCTATAAAACCAGACGGCAGTAGAAGGGGGACTTCAAAGACTCCGTCTACGCATTTAATGTATCAGATAAATGCGCGCGAACCGCCGGAAAAAACCAATAAATCTGAAAACTTTTTTTCAGATTTTATCCCCCTTGCGCAGCCCCTCCACCAAACGCTCCAATTTATCGACGCGATCGCTCAACACCATCACCTGGCATACCAGCGATTGAATCTTGCCCAACGGCACTTCCGACATCGCATTGTGGTTGTCCACAGCCGTATCATGCGGTTCCGGCTCTTCGGCCGCCTTGCGCATGATGTCCTCGTCACGCTTCCAGCGTGCGATATTGCGTTCGATGCGCTTGTGCCCGATGACCGATGGGCTCAATCCCGCGGAAATGAAGATCGCAGTCGGCTTCTCCCCCTGCAGATACCGCCTCATGCAGTCGATTTGGAATTCCCTCGCATACGTGATTCTGCTGTCCGTCACCGCGTCGATCGACGGCAATGTACGCAGGTATTCGATTTCCGCTCTACTGAACTGTCGCTTCGTCATATTCGCCCCTTGTAAATCCCCTTTTGACCGGCCATACCGATAACGCATAGACCGAATTGCCGAAATCACCACCCAGAATACCGGATGACGCACACCACCTTACGCACACCCCAAACGAAACGCGCGGCCCGTATCACCATGCGCTAAATATCCTTCTCACACTGTGAGATATCTCACAGCGACGGCACGTTTTCGGAGCACGCTGCAACCTCGGCATGGCACGTCACGGCACGTCCAGCAACGCATTCCACAATCGCGTCCCACGAAACCCGCCGTTCCGGCCGCCGATGCAGGTACAGTTGCAAGCATCGGCGCAACCGGTCTCTGCATCGGCAACACCGAACCGCCCGCCAACGACAGGAAGGAACCCCGTGCCAGGTCGTTTCGCACCCACCCCATCAGGCCGCATGCACATCGGCAACATCTATGCGATGCTCGGCGCATGGCTGTCCGCGCGTAGCCGCGGCGACGACATGCTGCTGCGCATCGAAGACATCGACGAACCGCGCGTGGTGCCCGGCGCGGCCGAACTGATGATGGACGATCTGCATTGGCTTGGCTTGGATTGGGACGGCGATCCGGTGTTCCAATCCGCTCGGCACGACCTGTACCGTGAGGCGCTGCATTGCTTGGAAAACCTGACGATTGACGACGCATACGATTCGCCGTTTGACGAGCGCAACGACCACACCCCCGCAGTCGGCAGCACAGCCAACAACGCAATCGCTGGCACAACCCCGCTGATTTACCCTTGCTTCTGCTCGCGCGCCGACATCCGCGCAGCCTCCGCACCGCAGGAAGGCGACCGTTTCATGGTGTATCCCGGCACGTGCCGCCGGCTTATCGCCAGCAATCCGGATACCGTCCGGCGGCTGGCCAACGGCGACCGCCATTCGCTACGCATCGCCATGCCCGCCGACACAAACCCGCACGCAACCGTCCAATTCGATGACGCAGTGTTCGGCCATCAGGAATTCAATCTGGCGCACGACGTCGGCGACACCATCGTGCGCCGCGCCGACGGCCTGTTCTCCTACCAGCTGGTGGTGGTCGCGGACGATCTTGACATGGGCGTCGACGACATCGTGCGCGGCCGCGACCTGCTCCGGTCGAACGCCTTGCAAATCGCCATTCGCCGAGCGCTTATCAAGGCGGGATTCCGCAAGGCGAAAACGCAGGCTTCTGCACCATCGCAGCACGCACCACAATCGCAATACACCCCATATAACCCCGAAAACCCACGGTATGCGCATCTGCCGCTTATCGACAACGCGGCCGGCCGCAGGCTCGCCAAACGCGAGCGCTCTTTGGATATGGGGGCGCTGCGCGCGCATGGCGTCACCGCGGAGCAGGTTGTCGGCTATTGCGCGTGGCTGCTTGGTTTGCAGGGCGATTCCGCGCATACCAGTCCGCAGCCGATGAGCGCCGTCGAGGCGTTGCAGGAGTTCGATTGGGGTAAGGTACGGGCCGATACGGCCGACCGCAGTATCAGCCAAGACGATTTCGACGCGTATTTCGGCTTGTGACAACGGCTGGCCGAATCTCGCCGAATTGCCGAGACGACCCGGTCAGTCCGGAAAACAGCAGAAAACAGCAGAAAACAGCAGAAAATAACGGGAAGCAGTCGACGTTCAGCCGATCCACAGCTCCGAGTCAAGCGGATATTCGTTGACCTTGCAGCCGTCCAAATGCATGGATTGCTCCTGCATCAGCGGCGCCAACTGGCCTTCGCCGGCGCAGGTCGTTTCGTTGTCGATGTGCCCCAGCCGGTGTCCGACCTCATGGTTGATCACCATCGTGCGGTATCGTGCCAGGTTGCCGCCGGCGGCGAGCCATTGTTGCGTGCCACCGTTCCAACGGTCGTCGTTGACGATCACGTTGTTGTCGACCCTGCAGCTGTATTCCACCGAGCATGATGGCGAGAACGACGTCATTTCCGACGCTTGGGACAGCACGAGATTGAAATCGCAGTTGCCGTCCGTGGATTGGTCGAATATGGCTCCGGCGCGTGGCCATCCGTGTTCGTCGTTGAGGATGCGGAACGCCGCGTTGCCGAATTCGTCGGCCGAACCGACGTTTCCTTTGGTTGCGATGCAGTAATGGTATTGCGTTACCGGTTTGCCGCTGTTTTGCGCGGTTTCCTGCGCTTTGTTCAGAATCGCGGTTTTCTCGTCGTCGCTCAGTGCCGCCGATTGCGCGCTCACCGCTTTGGCGACGGCCTGCTCTTCCTGCGATTGTTTGGTTTCCGGTTTGGTTTTTTTGGCCGTCTTATGCTGATTGGTTTTGGCTGTTTTCTTGGCTGGCTTCTTGGCCGACGTCGAATGCGTGGCTTGTGCCGTCGTCTGCGTGTTCGGCGTCATGCGGACCAGCAGTGCGTGCACGCTGCAGGACGTCATCGATGCGATCAGCAGGAACAGCACGAGCACCAGCACGGCGGCCCTGCGGATGCGAAACGCCTCAAGCCGTTCCCGTTGGCCCATTGTGGCGTCGGCTTTCGGATCGAGCGCACGTATGATACGACGAATCCGCTTCAATCCAGCCTCCCGATATGGTGATGTTTCTCTCTTCGGCAACAGTACCAGTCTCAGTCAACATGCCGAAGCCGCCGACCGCCATGCATACCACCTATGCGTAAGGCCCGCGATTCCGGAGGGAATCACGGGCCTTACCAGCATGCCAGACGAATGCCGGCAATCGTCAAAGTAATGCTCAGGCGAACAGCACCTTGAACAGGAACGCGCCGACGATAGCGCCTGCGATCGGGGCCACGACCGGAATCCAGGCCTCGCCCCAGCGGGAATCGCCCTTGTTCGGAATCGGCAGGATGGCGTGCAGGAGGCGCGGCATGAGGTCGCGGGCAGGGTTCAGACCAGGGCCGGTCGGGCCGCCCATGGAGGTCACGAGGCCCCACACGATGAAGCCGACAACGATGGATGCGGCGGCCGGGTTCGCCTTGCCCCACGGCAGGGACAGGCAGCACAGGGCGCCGAGCACCAGCATGAAGGTGCCGAAGGACTCGTTGAGGAAGTAGTTCACGCGGTCGTTGTGCGCGTCGGTGGTGCAGAAGGTGCCGAGGATGGCTTCGGCATCGTCGGTGTCCTTGTAGTGCGGCAGGTAGGTGACGTACACGATGAGCTGGCCCGCCACTGCGCCGAGCAGCTGGGCGATGATGTACGGCAGGACCTCGTTCCACGGGAACATGCCGTTGACGGCCTGCGCGAGGGTCATGGCCGGGTTGATGTGGGCGCCGGAGACGCCGCCGAACATCAGGACCGGGAACATGACGCCGAAGCCGTAGCCCATGGCGATGTTCAGCCAGCCGGCATGGTAGCCCTTGGTGTTTTTCAGTTCCGCGTTGGCGACAGCGCCGTTGCCGAAGACCATCAGCACGGCGGTGCCGACGAATTCCGCGGCAAGCTTGGTGAAGAGTGTGTATTCCACTGCAGTTTCCTCTATTGCTTCTTCTCTAACGATTCTTACGATTCGTGCGATTCGAGATGAATTGCGATTCCGCTCTGGGCGGACAACAGCGCACTACCTTACTCCGTACGGAGGAAGTAACGCGGCTTTGGGTGGACACATGTCCGAAATACGAAAAAGACCCAAACCATTGGCTTGGGTCTTGTCTGTGCCCCCTCAGGGATTCGAACCCTGGACACGCTGATTAAGAGTCAGCTGCTCTAACCAACTGAGCTAAAGGGGCGTTGGTCTTGGCGAGGTTTTTGTTCTCGCTGAGCACATGGAGTAAATATACTCAGAATCGGAAAGAACGCAACCTTCGGCGTGTCGCAATCATAAAACCGCTATTTTCCAACGTTTTCAGCAAATCGCCATCTATGGTGCACATCGCGTCATACGACGAAAAATGCGGCGCGATGGCGCCATAAAATCCAAGTAATCACATTTTCTTCACATTCTGCCGCAATGCAACCACTCCGACAGTCAACGGCACGAACTTTTCCATCACACATTTCCACCGCGGCGAGCCGAATAGCACGCATCATCGTCGAGCCCGTCGGCGCGCCAGAGGCCCTTTATAATAAGGGCCATGGCGCGTCACAGGAGTATATGACGCGCATCAAGAAGGAGAAAGGCTTACCTATGGCATGCCCAAATTGCGGTCAGCCGACCATCGAAGGCGCTAAATTCTGCGCCTCGTGCGGATCACCGCTCACCCAAACGACCGCGGCGGCACCGCAAGCGCCGGCCGCGCCGGAATCCGATGACGGCACCATGCTGTCTTCCGCGCCGCACATGGCACCGGCCCCGCAGATGCCGACCGCTGCCGTCCCGCTGCCCAATAGCGCCGCACCGGCAGCTCCGCAAACCACCGTCCCGCAGCCCACCACACCGCAACCGGCGGCGCAAGCACAGCCGACCGCTCAGGCGCAGGCAACGCAACCGGTGGCACCACAGGCCGCGCCGACGCAGCAGTTCCAGTACGCGCCATCCCCGGCCCCGCAGCCGGCAGCAGCGCCGCAGCCAAGCCAGCCGACCCAGCAAATCGCCCGTCCGGCGGCCGATCCCACCATCACCGCGCTGACCACACCGCAGTCCATGAAGACCATGGGCGCCAGCCTCGGCATCGGTCTCGGCGCGAGCGTGGTGTTCGCGCTGCTCGCATCGATCGTCTTCTTCATGGGCAATGCCGCGGCCAGCAACGGGCTTGCCGGCATTCCGGGCTTTTCCGACACCGCCTCCTTCCTGGGCAACAACGGTGTGTCCGGCTCCGGCCCGAATTTCTTCCAGATTCTCTTCACCGTGATGACGCTCGGCGTTGGCGGTTCGCTGAATCTCAAAACCAGCTCCCAGGGCTTCTCGCTGAGCAATCTCGGCATTGACGCCTCGCACGTCAGCGTGACGCTGCCGGTCGGACTGCCCGGCGTGGCATTGGCGATCGGCGCCGCGTTCGGCGCATACATGCTGGCACGCAGGTTCGCGCTTCGTTTCAAGTGGACGGGCGTCATCAGCTCGCTGATCGTCGGCGTGCTGTCCGGCCTGGTGCTGCTGGTCTTCGCCGCCATCTTCCCGGTGACGGTGGGTGGTTCCTACAGCGACTATTCCGCTTCCGCGTCGCTTTCCGGCGTGTCCTTCCGCACGTTCTGCATGGCGTTCCTGCTGTCGGCGGCCGGTGCGCTGGCCGGCTACGCGTTGGCACAGTATGCGGGCGATTCGGGTAACGTCTTCTCCGCCGCTTGGCGTTGGGCGCACCGCGCTCGTGGCTTCGTGCGCACGCTGGTCGAATCGTTTGCGATCTACGGAGTGCTGTTCCTGGTGCTTGGCCTGGTGGCAACAATCGCCATGTCCGCCGCGAACCATCTCGGCGCAGGCGGTCTGCTGCTGGTTCCGCTGCTGTTCCCGGCTCTGCCGCTTATGCTGATTTCGCTGTCCTCGTTCGGCGGCATCGCCTTCTCGACGTCCAGCTACAGCGTCCATACGATCACGTTGTTCAACGTGTCCTCCCTCAGCCAGTATGGCTGGATCTTGTGGATCTGCTTCGTGCTGTTCCTGCTTGCCACGTTCTATATCGCGCTGCGTGAGATCGCGCGCAATATGTACGACCCGTATTACGCGGGCTGGCAGCATGCATGGAAGGCTCCGGTGGCCGCGATGGTGTTCTGGCTGGCCGCGGAGTTCCTGTTCACTTATTTCGCGGCGGGATACGCCTCGTCCAGCATGTCGATGACGACCCCGATGTGGTATTTCCTCGTCGCCGGCATCTGGGCGTTCCTGATCGAGGTGGCCGCGATGACGTTCGGTCCGACGCTGGTGGCGTCCCTGCCGGGCATGTGGCGGATCATCGTCGGTGGCACCGTGCAGCAGACCCCGCAGAACGTGGTCGATTACGTCAAGTCCTGCGATCCGTCCTACGGCATGAAGAAGACCTCTGCCACGGCGAGCGCCACGACCGCCACAGCGACCATGCCGACGGCT
>OGRM01001000.1_pt1 | contig 20342 bp, 18 predicted proteins | sample 1553491 | NCBI WGS metagenome assembly OGRM01 (sample SAMEA2580110, study PRJEB22360) | human gut metagenome | biome: human gut; feature: human-associated habitat; material: faeces | place: Denmark | collected 2008/2010
GCGACTCGCCCGTCACGAGTGCCTTGGCCTTCTCGAGCCAGGCGATGCGCTCGGCGACGCGCAGCATGAGGCGCCGGTACAAGATGATGCGCAGGTTGGGCGGGCACTCGCTCGCGATAATCTTCTGGTAGCCCCCGAACGGCACGTAGTAGATGCGGCCGAACCCGCCCGCAGGGGCGAGGGCATGCGCGAGGTCGTCGACGACGTACTCGCTCGCATCGCTCGTCTGGGGGCGCCCGGAAAAGTGGACGCCCACGACGACGGCACCGCGCTTCATGAGGCGCCATGAGGCGACGGGGCTGTCGATGCCGCCGGAGATAAGGCTCACGACCTTGCCGGCAGAGCCCACAGGAAGCCCGCCGACGCCGCGCTCGGTGCGTGAGTAGACGTAGACGCTGCCCTGGATGACGTTGACGTGCACCTTGACGTCCGGGTCCTTCATCTGGACCTTCTTGTCGGGCGCGAACGCGCACAGGTGCGCGCCGACCAGCTGGTTGAGCTCCATCGAGTTGATGGGATAGTCGGTGTTGGAGCGGCGGGCATCGACCTTGAAGGTCTGATAGGGCCCGCAGTCCACGAGGGCAAGCTCCGCGGCCTTGCAGTACTGCTCGGGCTCGCGGGCGCACCTCCAGCCGGACGACACGCGCGCCACCCCGGGAATCTGCAGCAAGATGCGTGAAACCTCCCCGATCTGGTCGCCATGCTTCAAGACGACCAGGAGATGGCCCGAGATACGGGAGATTTCATCGGTCTCATACGAAGCGAGCGCCGCCTCCATGTTCATGAGGAGACGGTGCTCGAAGCTTGCGCGATTGCGGCCCTTCAGGCCGATTTCGTGATAATGGACCAGGCAAATACGCTCGAACAAATGCAACCCTTACGATTCTGCTTCTTCGAAGCTCTTCTTGTCGTAGGAGACCTCGCCGCGCGCAATCTCTTCCATGGAGAGAGAGAGCGGCTTGCGACCTGCGAACTCCGCAATCTCGCTGACGGACTGGCGTGCAACGGCACGGTCGCGCTGGCCGCGCATCATGTCGTTGATGTCGCGAGCGCGCTTGGATGCGACGGCGCACAAAAGGTACTTGTCCTCTTCCGTCTTGTCGAGAAGGGTGTCGATGCGCGGTTCCACAATAGACATATACGTTGTACTCCTTATTAGCTAACAGGCTTTCAAACTACAGCCGGGTCAGGATTCTAGCACCTCGGCGAGTTTATCGGTAGCCTCTTCCAAATCGTCGTTGACGACGACGATGTCGTAGTCTTTGGACGCCTCAAGCTCCCCCCTGGCGTTTCTCAGGCGTTTTGCTATCTCTTCGTCGGAGTCGGTGCCGCGCCCACGCAGGCGCTGCTCGAGCACCTCCATGTTGGGAGGCGCGATGAACAGCAGCTTGGCGTCGGGGAACTTCTCGCGTACCTGGAAGCCGCCTTGCACGTCGATCTCGAGCAAGACATTGTCGCCCGCCTCGAGATGCTCGATAATCGGGCCGGTGGGCGTGCCGTAGTAATGGGAGTGCACGTTTGCCCACTCGGCGAACCCGCCCTCCTCGATGATGCGCTCGAACTCCTCTGGCGTCATGAAGCGGTAGTGCAAGCCGTCGATCTCGCCCGTGCGCGGGGCGCGCGTCGTGGCGGAGATGGACACCCACGTGTGGGGCACGCGCTCGACGAGCCGCTGCACCAAGGTCCCCTTGCCTGCTCCCGACGGACCGGATATTACGAAGAGCGAACCTGACATCTACTTTTCTCCAAACCTTTCGAGCAGCTTCTCGCGCTGCGCGGTGCCGAGCCCCTTGATGCGGCGCGAAGGCGAGATGTCGAGCTCTTTCATGAGCTTGTCGGTCTTCGCCTTGCCAAACCCGGGCAGGGACTCGAGAAACATCGAGACCTTCATGCGCCCGACGACGGGGTCGTCGCTTCTTGCCAGGACCTCGGCAACAGTGATCTTTCCGGTTTTGATCCCCTCGCGCAGCTCTGCGCGCTCCTTGCGGACCTTCGCCGCCTTCTCGAGTGCTTCTTTGCGTTGCTTGTCAGTCAGCTTGGGCAGTGCCATAACGTACCCCCTCGTCTTGTGGGACCGGCAACGCCGGGCCCGAATTCAACACGGCCCAGCCAGCCGTTGCGCGATGCCGCGCCGAGCGGCGGGAAAACCATACTCGAGCTGGGAATTAGCCGGTTACTAATGCACCTTCGAGCATAGCACTCTCGCACGAGGGCATGCGCGCCGATGGGGTTTCGGCACGCCCCATCGGCGAGAAAACCGCGAATCGTCCCCTTTCGCTTGCTTGCCTACTCGCTCAGACTAGCGACAATTTCGTCGAACGCCGCGACGGGGTCGGTCGCCCTCGTGATGGGGCGGCCGATGACGAGGTGCGATGCCCCGGCCTCGAAGGCCTCTTTGGGCGTGGACACGCGGCTCTGGTCTCCGAGGGCGGCACCCTTGGGACGTACGCCCGGGGTGACGATGACCGCGTCCTCGCCCAAGAGCGCACGCATCTGGGCCGCCTCTTTGGGAGAGCAGACGATGCCGTCGAGCCCCGACTCCTTCGCGAGCACCGCCAGACGCTCGACCTCTGCCGCCGGCTCGTCTTGCACGCCGATGGCAGCGAGCTGGGCTGCGTCCATGCTCGTGAGCACCGTGATGGCGCAGACCGTCGGACGCTCGGCATCCAGGACGACGTCTGCCGCGCCCTTGCGCGCGCCTTTGACCGCCGACGACATCATGTCCGTGCCGCCTGCCGCGTGCACGGTCATGAGGTCCGCGCCCGCCGTGGCGACCGAGGCAGCCGCGCCGTAGACCTGGTGCGGGATGTCGTGGAGCTTGAGGTCCAAAAACACCTTGAAGCCGAGCTTGTGGAACTGGCGCACGATCGAGGGGCCGACGGCGTAGTACAGCGTCATGCCGACCTTGACCCAACGCGCATGCCCGGCGAGCTGCTCGCCGAGGGCAATCGCCTCGTCGGGGGCGCAGTCAAGTGCGACGATGATTCTATTGGCAGCGGGTTCGTTTTTCCAATCCATGGTCTAGACCTCCAAGGCTCCGATGAGTTCTCGTGCAGAAGAAATCTCCTGCTCTTCCAGGTAGCGCGCCAGGCCCTCCAGCACGGGGAGGCTGGCGAGCGGATCGGCGAAGTTCGCGGCACCGACGGCAACGGCCGTTGCCCCCGCGAGCATGAACTCGACCGCGTCTTGCCACGTGGCGATACCGCCCATGCCCAGCACGGGAATCCCCACCGCGTTGTGGACTTCCCACACCATGCGCAGCGCGACCGGCTTGACAGCGGGGCCCGAAAGCCCGCCCCCCGCGCGCGCGAGCACGGGCTTGCGGCGGCGGATGTCGATGGCCATGCCGAGCAGCGTGTTGATCAGGCTCAATGCGTCGGCTCCGCTTTCCACCGCGGCTCGTGCCGGCACGGTGATGTCGGTGACGTTCGGGGTGAGTTTGACGATCATCTTCTTGTCGGTGAGCTTGCGCAGTCTGGTGATGAGGCGGCTCAAAGCCACCGGGTCGGTGCCGACGCTCATGCCGCCTGCGGACACGTTCGGACAGCTCACGTTGATTTCCAGCATGTCGGCCGGGGAATCGTCGAGCTTGGACACGACTTCCGCGTAGTCGTCGTCGCAGTGTCCGGCGACGTTGGCGATGACGGTGGCGTTGATGGCCTTGAGTTTCGGCAGATCGTCCTCAAGGTAATGGTCCACGCCGGGATTCTGCAGGCCGACGGCGTTGATGTTGCTGGAGGGGCCTTCCGCAGTACGGATGCCAGGATTGCCTTCCCATGGCACCGGAGACACGCCTTTGGTGGTGACGGCGCCCAGCTGGCTCACGTCATAGAACCAGCGCACGGCAGCATATTGGAACGTGCCGGAAGCGGTCGCCACCGGATTCTTCCACGGGATACCAGCCACCTGGGTGGGATGCTTCCATTCGTGCTGTTCGTACAGGTTCGCATGTTGTTCTGCGGTCATGCTCACTCCCCCCATCCCAATTGTTCGCGGGTGAACACAGGTCCGTCCGAGCAGACCTTCAATCGTCCTTCGGCGGTGTCGACGGTGCACAGCACGCATGTGCCGTATCCGCAGCCCATGCGCTGTTCCAAGCTCAGCTGTGCCTCGATGCCGCGTTTCGCCGCCCATGCGGCGACGGCCTTCATCATCGGCAACGGCCCGCATGAGAGGATGACCGGCTTCAGCTCGCCGTTCACCAGTTCATTTTCAATACGGTCAAGGAGCGTTACGACATTGCCTTCGGATTCGTCGATGCTGTATGTCTTGTCCGCGTACCGGCCGACGTATCCGTCTCCGAAACGCACGTTGCGGTATCCGAACACCGCGGTGCTCGTCGACCCCTCCGATTCGGCGATGGCCTGCGCGGCGCGCACCAGCGGCGGCACGCCGAGACCGCCGGCCACCAGCACGTAGTTCGCGTTCTCCTTGGTGTTGAAGGAGTTGCCGAGAGGACCCATCACCCGAATGGTGTCGCCCGCACGCAATTCGGAGAATTCGGCGGTGCCTTTGCCGACGACGGCGAAGATAAGGCTCACCTCATCGCCATCCACTTCTGCCACGCCGAACGGGCGGGGCATCAGTCTGCTCGGATTGTTGGAATACACGTCGACGAACTGCGCCGGCTTGGCATGTCCCGCGATGAATTCGTCGCGGAATGTCAATCGGTACACGCCATCGGCCAGCATGCGGTTGTCGACGATTTCGACCGTGTGCCTGCTGGGGAAGAATCCCGCTTCCCTCGCCTGGCCGACGGTCGGCATGAACGTTGCTGCGGCGGTCATGACTCCCTTTCCTGTGTTTCGTTCGATTGTTCTGGTAGCTTACGGCAGTACCGCGCGCAGATTGTCGCGCATGTCCTTCGCGGCCTCGCGCGCCGATTCGGCGACCAAGTCGAGCGCATCGTCTGCGCTCATGGATTCGCTGTATTTGCCGGACTTCTTCCAGGCTCCGATGATGCCACGCGACGAATTGACGAGCGCGCCCATGCCGTCTTTGTCGAACATGCCGGCCACGCCTTGGGCGGTACCGCCCTGCGCGCCGTAACCGGGGACCAGGAAGAACGTGTGCGGCATGCGCGCCCGCAACGCCTTGCCTTCCTCGGGATGGGTGGCTCCGACCACCGCGCCGACACGGGAATACCCGTTCGCGCCGATGGTTTCGGCTCCCCAGCCTTCCACGAGGTCGGCGACATGCTCGTACACGCGCTCGCCTGAGGCGAGTTCGAGTTCCTGCAGTTCGCTGCTGGATGGATTGGAGGTGCGTACCAGTACGAAGATGTCCTTGTCGGCACCAGTGGCGGCTTCGACGAACGGGGTGATGCCGTCGGTGCCGAGGTAGGGGTTCACGGTGACCGCGTCCTCATGCCACGGGTCGAAAGCGTGCTCCCCCGCGTTCACACCGCTCAGATGGTGGGCGTAGGCGGCTGCGGTGGAGCCGATGTCGCCACGCTTGATGTCGCCGAGCACGTAGAGGCCCTGCTGGGCCGCGTATTCGCAGGTCATCGTGTAGATGTCCACGCCGGCGGGGCCGAGCGCCTCGTACATGGCGATCTGCGGTTGGACGGCCGGGACGATGTCGGCTACTGCGTCGATGATGGCGCGGTTGAATTCGAAGAAGGCGACGGACAGTTGGGCTGCCGGCGCTTCCGTCGGATCCTCCACCTGTTCGGCGATTTCCTCGGCGAAGCTGGCCACGACCTGCTTCGGCACCAGCGCTTCGGTGGGGTCGAGTCCCACGACGCTTGGATTCTGCTTGTCTTCGATGGCTTCGATCAGACGGTCCATCAGTCCTCCTTGTCGATGCGGCTGAAGGCCAGCTTCGAGCCGATGATGGTGGCGAGCGGCCGGCCGGTGACCTGCCATCCGCCGAATGGGGTGTTACGTGCCGAGGAGTGGAACTTCTCCGGGTCGACGGTCCATTCCTCTCCGGTGTTCAGCACCACGAGATCCACCTGGTCGCTTTCGGGCACGCGGCCCAGATCAAGCACGCGCTTGGTGTCGTCGTCTCCCGGCACGGCGTCGGCGTAGTCGTCGAGTACCGCCGTGATGTCCGTTTTGTCGTGGCCCATGAGTTCGGCCGGACCGGTGGACATGAGTTCGATGAGACGTTCGTCGGAAATGAATCCGCCGTCGACAAGTACCTTGTGGCAGACGCCGTATGCGCATTCCAGCCCGATGATGCCGTTGGGCGCGTCGAGGAAGCCGAGTTCCTTCTCTTCCATGGTGTGGGGCGCATGGTCGGTGGCCAACAAATCGACCGTGCCGTCGGCGACGGCTGCGATGGTGGCCTGGCGGTCCGCTTCGGAGCGCAGCGGCGGGTTCATTTTGGCCAAAGTGCCGTACTTAAGCAGCGCCTCGTCGTTCAATGCGATGTAATGCGGCGCGGTCTCGCAGGTGATCGGAAGTCCTTCGGCCTTGGCTTTGCGGATGGCGTCGAAGGAGATCGCGGTGCTGACGTGCTGGAAGTGCACGTGCACGCCGGTTTTGCGGGACATGTCAATGTCGCGTTCGACGATTTTGAGTTCCGTGTCCTCCGGAATGCCTGGAACGCCAAGCTTGCGGGACACCGGACCGTCATTGACCGCGCCGGTGTCGTGGTGTTCGCAATGCTCGATGAGGTACAGTCCCGACTCCTTGACGTTTTCGAACACCTGTTCGAGAATGCTGGGGGTCACCGCGGAACCGTCATCGCTGATGGCGGTCACCGGATGCGCCAGCTGGTAGGCGTCCTTATGCTCGTCGCCATGTTCGGGCAGGTAGCCGATCCAGTCGGCCACTTCGGTGGCCTCATGGCCGGCACGCCCCTTTGAGGCGCATACGCATAGGTCGTAGCGCACCGGCAGTTTCACGCCATGAGCGGCCTCGTAATGCTGCAGGTAATCGATGACCGTGTCGTATTCGGCGTCGAGCACTTCGGAGGCGCCCGGCTGGCCGGCCTCCACCTTCACGCCATCCATGGCCGGCACGGTGTTTGGCATGATGAGCACGTTCGTGTATCCGCCGGATGCCGCCGCCGCGCAGCCGGAGATCATGGACTCCTTGTAGGTCTGTCCGGGATCGCGGAAATGCACGTGCGGGTCTTCGAATCCGGGGGCGATGGTCATCGCCGAGGCGTCCACGGACGCGTCCGTGTCGGAGGGGACGACGAGGTCAATGACTTCGCCGGTGTTCCAGACCTTGATGTCGTGAAGGGTGAGGGTCATGATTTCAGAACTTCGCTTCCTCGTCGCAGTAGTCGCAACGGTATTCCTGACGGTCGGAATGCACCAGATGGAACATCTGCACCGCAGGCTCGGTGGTGGTGACGCAGCGCGGGTTCACGCATTTGATGATGTTGACGACATGTTCCGGCAGGGTCGGCTTCTTCTTTTCGACGATTTTGCCGCCGCGGACGATGCCGACGGTCGCGGTGCGCGCCACGAGGCCGAGCACGTCGAGGTCGATGGATTCGGTCTCATCCTCGATTTTGATGATGTCCTTCGTGCCGTACATGTGGCTGTCGGTGTTCATGATCAACGCGAGCTTGGTTTTGGACGGGTCGATCTTCAGATACTCAAGTACCTTGAGCGCGGTTCCGGCGGGCACGTGATCGATGATGATGCCGTTCTGAATGCTGGTGACTTCCATCAGGCTTCAACCTCCTTGGCTGCGAGCGGTTCGTATCCCGGCAGTTCGTCACCGACCACCGAGCTTTCCAATGCCATGCGCATGAGCATACCGTTCTTGACCTGTTCGAAGTAGGCTGCACGCGGATCGTCGTCAACTTCCACGGCGATTTCGTTGACGCGCGGCAGCGGGTGCAGCACGGCCATGTCCTTCTTGGCGTACGCCATCTTGGCTTCGTCGAGGATGTAGGTGTCGCGCAGACGCAGATAATCGTCCTCGTTGAAGAAACGTTCTTTCTGCACGCGGGTCATGTACAGCACGTCAAGATCGCCGATGACGGAGACCAGATCCTTGACTTCGGTGTAGGAGCAGGATTCGGTGGCGTTGATGCGGTCAAGCACGTACTGCGGGGTCTTGAGCTCGTCGGGGCTGATGAGCACGAAGTTGACGTTGCCGAAGCGGCACAGTGTTTCGATCAGGGAGTGCACGGTGCGGCCGAAGGTCAGATCGCCGCACAGGCCGACGGTCAGGTTGGTGACACGGCCGAAGCGCGATTGAAGCGTGGCCAGGTCGGCGAGCGTCTGCGTCGGATGCATGTGTCCGCCGTCGCCCGCGTTGATGACCGGCACGGAGGCGGCGCGGGATGCGACCAGCGCGGCGCCTTCCTTCGGATGGCGGATGGCCACCACGTCGACGTAGTTGGACACCGTCTTCAACGTGTCGGCGATCGTCTCGCCCTTGGTGACGGAGGCGAGCTGGGCGCCGGCGAAACCGATCACCTTGCCGCCGAGGCGCAGCATGGCGGTTTCGAAACTCAGACGCGTGCGCGTGCTCGGCTCATAAAACAAAGTGGCAAGCACCCTGCCTTCGCAGGTGTGTGCCACTTCTTTACGATGGGAATCGATGTACTGCGCTTTGTGCAGCATTTCCTGAATCTGACGAATGGAAAGATCATCGAGAGTGATGACGCTTTTTCCGACCATCGGCGTTTCGACCGCCGGTTCGAGTACTGAGGACAACGGCTCACCTTTCATGCAACTTGTGGTTGAAGGTGGCCACTGAAAGTGACCTAGCCAACTATAGCCCGAAACACTGACCCGGAGCGTTCACCGCGTGTTCACCGAGCGCCCGCTCGAATCGTTTCATGAAAGGCCGTAGAACAGACGTTCCGTCACGTCGCGCGCCTTGCGCATTACGGCAAGCAGATCGTTTTCGAAATGCTGTCCGCGATTCGCGTCGTATCCGAGATAGACGGCGAGTCCTCCCAGCGAATACGTGTCATCCGGCAGGATATCCGCCTGGTTGACGCGCCCGCTCCACAGGTAGCTGCCGTTGCGCGCGGCCGTGCACATCCACCATGCGCGTCGCAATACGACGGCGTCGCCGGCGGAAACCAGCTTGCGCCGCTCCAACTCGTCCAACGCCTGCATCGTGCCGTTGACTCGCAGGTTCGCGTTGTCGCCGGCATGCTGCAACTGCAGCAGCTGAATCGTCCATTCCACGTCGGACAGACCACCTTTGCCCAGCTTCAGGTGACGGTCCCTACGCACGCCGCGCGGCAATCGCTCGGCTTCCATACGCGCCTTGAGCTTGCGTATTTCGGCGACCTGCGCCTCCGTCAAATCGATCTTCGGATAGCGCAGCGGGTCGGCGACGTTCATCAGGAAATCCTCGGCGGGCGCCGCGTCGCCTGCCGCGTAACGCGCACGCAGGAGCGCCTGGTGCTCCCATGTGCTCGCCCAGGAACGGTAGTATTCCTCGCAGGACGCGTAGGAGCGCACGAGGGGTCCGTTTTTGCCTTCGGGCCGCAGGTCCATGTCGAGTTCGATTTTGGGTTCGAGCGTGGTCGGTCCTTGCAGGATGGCGCGGAGGTCTTCCTGCACTTTGCGTGCGAAGAGGTTGGCTTGGTTGTCGTCGGCGTTATCGGACGGCCGGTAGATGATGATGACGTCGGCGTCGGAGCTGAAGTTCACTTCCCTGCCGCCGTAGCGTCCCATGCCGATGACGGCGATTGCCGCCGGCGCTTCGTCGAGTCCCATTTCCTGCGTTTGGTGGCGGATGGCCCAGGTGAGCGATGCGTCGATGGCCGCATCGTATACGTCGGTCATACCTGCGAGCGACGCCTTGTCGTCGATGACGCCGCTCATCCATCCTAGTCCGATGCGTTCGATTTCGTGGCGTCGCATGGCGCGGATGGAGTTGGCGAAGTCGTTGATGCTGCCTGCGTTGCGTTCGAGTGAGGCGTGTGTCTGCACGTCGAGGCTTTCGCGTGAGCGTGGCTGCAGGTCGTTGTCGCTGCCGAGCCAGGTGACGGATTCGACGGATTTGTTGAGCGCGTCGCCCAGGAACCGCGAATTGGACAGGATGTGGCACAGGCGTTGCGCGGCGGACGGCGAGTCGCGCAGGAAGCCGAGGTATTCGCTGTCCGTGCCAAAGTGTTCTTCGAGTTTGCGCCAGTTGAGCAGTCCCATGTCGGGGTTTTGCCCTTCGCCGAGCCATTGGAGGGCGGCGGGCAGGAGGATGCGGTTGATTTTCGCGGCACGGGAGATGCCGGCGGTCAGTGCGGTGACGTGGCGCATGGCGGCGTCGGGGTCGGCGAATCCGATGGAGGCGAAGCGTTCCTGCATGGCGTTGGCGGACAGTTCCACTTGTTCGTCGTCGAGGCCGGCGTTGATGGGCAGCATGGGCCGGTAGTAGATGTCCATGTGCAGGTGGCGCACTTCACGTCGGGTTTCGTCGTATTTGTCGACGAGTTCCTCGGGGTGCATGTGGAAGGCCCGGGCGAGTCTGCGCAGTTCGAGGTTGTGGTTGAGTTCGTCGTCGTTGGTGTCGCGTTTGCGTTCGATGCCGCCGAGACTGGCTTTGCCGAGGTCCGGGAACAGGTGGGTGCGTTTGAGCGCCCACATTTGCTGGCGGTGTTCCATGACGCGTTCGAAGCGGTAGTCCCAGGAGAGCTTCTTGGCTTGTCTGCGTGAGACGTATCCGCCTTCGGCGAGGCGTTGCAGCGATTCGAGGGTGGAGCTGGTGCGCAGGGTCTCGTCGGCGCGGCCGTGGACGAGTTGGAGCATCTGCACGGTGAATTCCACGTCTCGTAGGCCTCCGCGGCCGAGTTTGATTTCACGGTCCTTCAGGGGCGCGGGGATGAGGTCTTCGACTCGTTTGCGCATCTGCTGGCAGTCGTAGACGAAGTTGTCGCGTTTGGATGCGGCCCATACGAACGGTCGGGTCATGTCCATGTACGCTTGGCCGAGGTCGGGGTCACCGGCCACGGGGCGGGCCTTGAGCAGGGCTTGGAATTCCCAGTTTTCCGCCCACTGTTCGTAGTAGGCTTCGTGCGATTCGAGTTTGCGTACGAGCGGGCCGTCCTTGCCTTCGGGGCGCAGTCCGCCATCGATCTGCCACAATGTAGGTTCGGCGACGCCCATGATGACGGATTGGCATACGCGCTGCAGGGTGGTGGCCATTTTGGTGCCGACACGGTTGAGGGTCATGCCGTTGGTGTCCGCGTCCGCCGGTTCCACCACGTAGATGAGGTCCACGTCGGATACGTAGTTGAGTTCGCGTGCGCCGAGCTTGCCCATGCCGATGATGGCGAAGCGCACGTGTTCGCTGCCGTCCACTTCGTTGCGGGCGATGGCGAGCGCGCCTTCCAGGGCCGCGTCGGCAAGATCGGACAGTTCCTGGCTGATTCTCGGTTGTATTTCGATTGGGTCGTCCGCGGTGGCGTCCTGCGCCATGATGGCGGCGAGCTGTTTTCTGTAGGTCTGTCGTAGCGCGGTCGCCGCTTCGGCGAGTGGTTTCGTGGCTTTTGGCATGCGATTGTCGGCCGGGTCGGCACCGACCGCTTCGAGGACATGCGCGCGGCGTTGCGCGTGGTTGTACAGATGGCTTTCGCATGAGTCGCTGGCTGCGGCCATGACGAGTTCGGGGCGGAAGCGCATGAGCTTGCCCATTTCGTCGGACACGCCGAGCACGGTGACGAGTCGTACGAGTCCGGCGTCGTCGGTGATGACCTGGTGGAAGTCGCGGCCTTGGCTTTGCAACGCTTTGATGATGTCGACGAGGTTGCGTAGCGCGATGTCGGGCTCGCAGGTCTGTTCCAATGTTTTCATCAGCAGGCATAGCCGGTCGTCGTCGATGCCGTCGGCGCGCAACTCGTCAAGCAGCGTGCGTGCCGTGTCCAGATCCTGCAATCCTGCCCGAATCAGATCGAGCACCCCAAACTGATGCGTAGAAGAAGCCATGGTTCCCATAGTAATCGTTCATATCCGTAAGTATGGCGAAAGGGATGGTTTCCGACAGTTGCCGGAAATCATCCCTTTCGTGTTTGTTGCATCGTCTGAATCAGACGAAGAATGGTTTGACGTTGGACCAGATGCGCCGGCTGACGCATGGATGGTTCATCGTGTACAGGTGCACGCCGTCGACGCCGCGTGCCGCCAAGTCGCAGATCTGTTCGGACGCGTAGGCGATACCCGCCTCTTTAAGCAGCGCGGTGTCGCTCCCCCACTTGTCAAGCAGGACGGCAAGTTTTTCAGGAACACGCGATTCGCACATCTTCGACATGCGCAGCACCGACTTCGCGTTCATCACCGGCATGATGCCGGCTTCGATCGGAACGTCGATGCCGGCGGCACGAGCCTTGTCCACGAATCGAAGGAAATCCTCGTTGTCGTAGAACAGCTGGGAGATGAGGTGGCTTACGCCCGCGTCGACCTTCTTCTTGAGATTGTCGATATCCTCCTCAAGCGTGGCCGCCTGCGGGTGCTTTTCCGGATAGCAGGCGCCGTAGATCTTGAGATCCGGACGCTTCTCGCGGATGTAGGCCGCCAGATCGCTCGCATGGTCGAACACTCCCGCCGGTTCGGCTCCTTCCACACGGTCGCCTCGCAAAGCGAGCACGCCGGAGACTTTGGCTTGGTCGAACAGGTCGAGCGCCTCGTCCACGTCGTCTTTGTCAAGGTATTGCGCGGTCAGGTGCGCCACGGCCGGAATGCCGTATTCGTTCACCGTATGCGCGATGCGTGCGGTCAGCGTGCGGTCGGACGATTTGCCGGTGCCGTAGGTGACGGAGATGAAGTCGGGGTCCAGCCCCTGCAGGCCATCCAACGTATCGTAGATGGTACCTACAGGGCTGGTGCGCTTGGGAGGGAACACCTCCAGCGAGAAGATTGGCGAATGCATGTGATTCCTTGGAAATCTTGCCTGTTTATGCCTATGCCGGCCTTACTTGGCGAGTTTGGCGCGCACGGCCTTGGCCGCGGCGACGAGGTTCTCCAGGCTCGGCCAGGTTTCGGCGTTGCCACGGGTCTTCAGGCCGCAGTCCGGGTTGATCCACACCTTTTCGACGTCCATCTTCTTCAGGATCTCGTAGATGCGGTCCTCGATCTCCTGTTCGGACGGAATGCGCGGAGAGTGGATGTCGTACACGCCCGGGCCGGCTTCGGTTTCGAAGTTGGCGTCGTGGATGGCGTCGAGCACCACAAGGTCGCCACGGGAGGCTTCGAAGGAGATCACGTCGGCGTCCATCGCGTCGATGTCCTTGATGATGTCGTTGAACTCCGAATAGCACATGTGCGTGTGGATCTGCGTGGTCGGCTTGACGGCGGAATGCACCAGACGGAACGCCGGAATGGCCCAGTCGAGGTACTTCTTGTGCCAGTCGGTCTTCCTCAGCGGCAGCTTCTCGCGCAGTGCGGCCTCGTCGATCTGGATGACCTTGATGCCGGCCTTCTCCAAATCGAGCACTTCGTCGCGGATGGCGAGCGCGAGCTGCTGGGTCTGCTGCTCGTGGGTGATGTCCTCGCGCGGCCAGGACCAGTTGAGGATGGTGACCGGACCGGTGAGCATGCCCTTCATCACATGGTCGGTGCGGGACTGCGCGTAGGCGCTCCATTCCACGGTGATCGGGTTGGCGCGGGATACGTCGCCCCACACGATCGGAGGCTTGACGCAACGTGTGCCGTAGGACTGCACCCACGCGTTCTTGGTGAACAGGAAGCCGTTGAGGTTCTGGCCGAAGTATTCGACCATGTCGTTGCGTTCGAATTCGCCGTGGACGAGCACGTCGAGGCCGATTTCCTCCTGATGCTTGATGCAGGCGTCGATCTGGTTCTTCATGAATTCGTCGTATTCGGCCTTGGTGATCTCGCCCTTGCGCAGCTTGGCGCGTTCGGCGCGCACTTCCTTGGTTTGCGGGAAGGAGCCGATGGTGGTGGTGGGCAGCAGCGGCAGGTTCAGCGCCTCACGCTGCTCCTTCTGGCGTTCGGCGCGTGCCGGCTGACGTACGAAGTCGGCGTCGGTAAGGCTTGCGATTCGCTTGGCGACCGCAGGATCGGCGGCGACGCGGGTGCCGTCGAACAGCGCCTGGTTGGCTGCGAGTTCGGCGGATGCCTTCTTCTCGTCGTCGGAAGCGTCGGCGAGCACGGCGACTTCGTGCAGTTCGTCGAGCTTCTGGACTGCGAAGGCGAAGTGCTTGCGCACGTCGTCGGCGAGACCATCCTCGCCTTCGGTGCTGAACGGCACGTGCAGCAGGGAGCTGGCGGTGGAGACGGCCACGTTGGCGGTGACCTGCTTCAGCGCGTCGACCAGGCCGAGGCTCACGGCGTAGTTGTTGCGCCAGATGTTGCGGCCGTTGATCACGCCGGCGAAGATGGTGGTGTTTTCTGCCACGCCGTACTTTTCGACGGCGGCGAGGTTTTCGTCCTTGCCTTCGTTCAGGTCCAGGCCGATACCGTCGAAGCCGAGCAGGTTGACGGTTTCGTACACGTCGGCGATATGTCCGAAGTAGGTGTTGAGCAGCACCTTGACCTTGCCTTCGCGGGCGGGCAGGATCTTGGCGTACAGGCTCTTGAACAGTTCGACATCGCCCGGCTCCTTGTCGAGCACGAGGTACGGTTCGTCGATCTGGATCCACTGCGCGCCCAGTTCGGCGAACTTGGCGACGACTTCGGCGTACACCGCGGCGACCGCGTTGACGAGGCCCTTGTCGTAGTCGAGCTCCTCGGCCTGCGGATTGCGGGCGAGCTTGAGGAAGGTGTACGGGCCGATGAGCACCGGCTTGGTGGTGATGCCGAGCGCCTTCGCCTCGTTGAATTCGTCGAACGGCTTGGTGCTGTTGAGCTTGATGTCGGTGGCGGAGTCGATTTCCGGCACGAGGTAGTGGTAGTTGGTGGTGAACCACTTCTTCATCGGCAGGGCGGTCACGTCGCCCTTCTCGCCCTGATAGCCGCGGCCCATTGCGAAGAGGGTCTCTTCCGGGTTCTCGAAGGCGAGACGCTGGTAGCGCTGCGGAATGACGTTGAGCAGGATGGCAGTGTCGAGCATCTGGTCGTAATAGCTGAAGTCGTTGCTCGGAATCAGGTCGATGCCGGCGGCCTGCTGCAGCTTCCAATGCTTGGCGCGCAGTTCCTTGGCGGTGGCACGCATCTCGTCGAGGGTGGTGTTGCCCTTCCAATACGCTTCGATGATTTTCTTCAGCTCACGGTTCTGGCCGATGCGCGGGAAACCGGAGACGGAAGTAAGAGCGGACATGAATCCTCCATCTGATATGAACAATGCAACCCGCTCAAGCTATCACAAAACCGCCAGCTATAAGACATCAAGAAAATTTGAGTGTCGTTATAAACTGTCCTTATAACGCAGTCCGTATGCCGTCTATATTCACACATTTATGTTTATGGATCAATAATGCAGAACAGCCCGGCAAGCGGATTTAACGCAATGTCCCGTATGCGTCGGGGTCCACGGGTTCCAGCCATTCATTCGTCGCGTCGCCCGTGCCATCCGCAATCATGAACGCCAAATGGCTGAAAGCTTCGTGAGGGGCGGCGCCGTGCCAATGCTTAACGTCCGGCGGAATACGGACGGCCTGTCCCGGTTCAAGCTCCTTCGGCTCTTCGCCCTCAAGCTGGTAGTAGCCACGCCCTCCGACCGCAATGAGAATCTGGGCCGCGTGATGGTGGATATGCCAGTGGTTCCGGCATCCAGGTTCGAACGTCACATTGTGGATTGACACTTCAGGCGCGTCAAGTACCGGCGCAAGCCAGCTCTGTCCGTCGAAATACTGGGCGAAACCGTCATTTGGTTCCCCAAGAGGGAACGCACTGGGATTGTTCATATGGGCTCTCCTATCCATCATTCTGAACATCGGTTCAGAAAGCACCATACAACCTTGAAGCCGCTTGAAGTCAAATCACAGCACTCTGCGGAATGCTCATCGTTCCGAATCAGCCCGGAACACGCAAGCCCTACTCGAAGTCTTTGGCGGTAAGCAGCGCGATGAGTTCGCCGCTGTGCAGCTGCCACTGGTTGAATGGCTCGTTCGAGCCGAATACGGCGATCGAGGCCGGGGACATGCCGAGATTCAGCAGGTCAAGCAACGTCGGATCGGATTCGGTGCTGGCCAGCCATTGGCAGGCGATCGAAATGGTCGGTTCGTGGCCAAGCACGAGCAGCGTGCGATGCTTTTCCTTGGTTTGCGCGAGCTCGTCGAACACGGATTGCACGCCGCCTTCGTACAGGCTTTGCCGGTAGTCGACTTTCGGATCGTCGCCGAACACCTTGAGCATGCGATCGCAGGTCTGACGGGCGCGGGTGGCGCTGGAGCATGCGATGCGAGTGGGCACCATTTTGAACGCCGCCAATCCTTTGGCCACGGCTTTGGCCTGCTTACGTCCTTTGTCGGTGAGCTCACGTCCCACGTCGCTGCCGTTGCCGCCGAACGGCTCGGTTTTGGCGTGGCGCATCGCCAGCAGCACATACTTGTATTCCTTGGTCTTTTTGGCGACCTTCTTCAGGCTCGTTCCCATAATCGCACGCTCCGATCCGGTTCCAGCGCCGCATTTCAAATATCTAATATCCATTGTCTCAGATTTTCCGCTGGGACATGGCATGAAACGCTCTAAATCTACTCCTTTATGGCTTCGACCTGCGCGTCGAGGTCACGCAGCACCTTGCGCAGCTTGCGATCGGAAATGTCACGCAATTCCAGATCCTCAAGCTGTTCGGCACGCTCCTCGAGCGTCAACGAATCGATGTCGGTCGTCGTGTCCTTCGTGGCACGGTCGCGTTTACGCAACGCCTGAAAGCCCGGAGCCATCGCGCGAGAAACCATGAGGAAACCGGTGTGTCCAATCATCTGGTGATCGGGACGGATGGCCAGTCCTTGCGCCTTCCAATTACGTTCCAAAGTCTCCTGAATGTCCGGCTCGGTCCAGCAACCGGCCTCGCGCAACGCTTCGGCAAGACGGCTCAACTGCGTGGTGGTGGTGACGTACGCGACGAGCACGCCGCCAGGCGCGATCACGCGATACGCCTGTTCAAGACGGTTCCACGGGTCAAGCATGTCAAGCATGATGCGGTCGAAGGAGTGTTCCGGCAAACCAGCCGCGACCGAATCGAAATCGCCGGTCCTCAAATCCCACCATGCGGGACGTTCGCCAAAGTAAACCGTCGCGTTGGCTTCGGCGACGCGCGCGAATTCCGAACGCATCTCGATGGTGGTGAGGCTTCCGCCCTCCCCCACGGCATCCAGCAGATTGATGCTCATCGCGCCCGAACCGGCTCCGGATTCCAGCACGTTCATACCGGAACGAATATCACCGAGCTGAATGACCTGCGCGATGTCCTTCGGATACATGATCTGCGCGCCACGCGGCATGGACAGCACATAGTCAGCCAAGCGCGGACGCATGACGGCGAACTCCCAACCACCGATGGCACGCGTCCCCTTCCACGGCTTGTTCGCGTCGCGTTCCGGATGCGTCTGGTTGACCTGAGCCTCACGTTTCGCACTCACCGTCACGACAACGGATCCTTCCGTCTGGCCAATCACATCATCATGCAGGATGATGCCATGCGAAGTCTGCGTCACACCACCCGGCACCAGCTGATCGGTGATTTTATTCGACCTGCGGTCCGTGAACTGCACTTTTTCACCGGCGGCAAGCGGCCCTCGACGCATGGTTTACGCTCCTTCGTACGTTCGTTCAGTATACGATTTCACGACTATGGCTTACGATTGCAGACCGCATTATTCCACGGACAGCAACGAACCTATGCTACCGTATCCGCCGTCATACCGGCAGACGGCACGAAGCGACGGCAATGTGACGGCGACGTCAACATCACACCGCGTACGCGTTCCAACGACCATTCGCATGCGTGACCTTCAAATCCAAACCAAACACCTGGCTCAACCGTTCAGAAGTAAAACCATGCTCCAAATCACCCGTATACACGATAGTGCCCGGCGCCGGATCGTTGCCGGCCACATTATCCGCATACGCGTCCGCCTCGTTGCCGGTGATACGTCCCATGATCGCCACATGGTCGAAGCCTTGCGGAATCTCCTCAAGACGGTGCGTCACCAGAATCACGGCGCGGTCAGACTGCTCCGCACCAACACGACTCAACGCACGCAAAGCAATCTCACGCCCACCCAAATCAAGACCCGTGGTCGGCTCGTCAAGAATCAGCAAATCGGGATCCGCCATCAACGCACGGCAGATAAGCACGCGAGTGCGTTCGCCTTCGGAAAGCTTGAACATCATCTTGCCTTCCAGGTATTCGATGCCGAATTCACGCATCAATGAGCGGGCTTTGGCGTAATCCTCGTCAGTATAGGTGTCGCGCCAACGGCCGGTGGTTGCGGTCAGCGCCGTCACGATGGCGTCAAGAGGATCTTCCTGCGGTGGGAACGCACGTCCGAGTTCGGCCGAGCTCAAACCGATGCGGTTGCGGTAGGAGAACACGTTCACTTTGCCCAGACGGTTTCCAAGAATGTCGACTGTGCCTTCGGATGGGAATCCACGGGTGCTCATCATCTGCACCAACGTGGATTTGCCGATGCCGTTGGGACCGAACAGCACCCATTTCTCGCCTTTTTTGACTTCCAGATTGACTTTGGTGAGAATTACGCGCCTGCGGCGACGGAATTCCACATCGTCCAGTTTCAACGCGATGCTCTGTTCGTTCATGGTCCCCTCCATTTTCACAAACCACTTGGATGCGATGATGCCTCCTGCCAGCATAGTGCGTCGGCAGGAGGCATTTCAGGAATATTCTGGCTATCGATCAGCCGGATCGGTTATCCGCGATCAGACAGGTTCGGTTCTACTTCCGTTCGGCAAGCACGTCCTCGTAGACTTTGACGGTCTTGTCTGCGATGGACTCCCAGCTGAAGTGGTCGCGGGCACGCTCGTAACCGGCCTGTCCCATCCGCTTCGCCTTTTCAGGGTCAGCCATGATGCGGTTGATGGCGTCGGCCATATCGTGCACGAATTTGTCAGGGTTGGTGGGGGTGCCAGTGCCGTCATGCAGTTGGTCGACCGGCACCAGATATCCGGTCTCGCCGTCGACGACGACTTCCGGAATGCCACCGGTCGCAGAGGCGACCACCGGCAGACCGCATGCCATGGCTTCCAGATTCACGATGCCGAGCGGCTCGTAGATGGATGGGCAGATGAATGCGTCACAGCCATGTTCGAGTGCGTTGAGTTCCGGCTTCGGCAGCATCTCCTCAATCCAGATGATGTTGCCGCGTTCCTCGTCGAGCTTGGCGAAGGCGGTCTTGACCTCTTCCATGATTTCCGGCGTGTCGGGAGCGCCGGCGCACAGAACGACCTGGATGTTCGGGTCCACGAAGTGCAGTGCCTGAAGCAGGTACGGCAGACCCTTTTGACGGGTGATGCGTCCGACGAACAGCAAGGTCGGTTTGCTGCGGTCGATGTTGTAACGTTCGAACACCTTCCAGCCCGGATCGTCATCCGCCGGGGTTTCAAACTGGCTCATGGTGATGCCGTTATGCACTACGACCACCTTGTCCGGGTCAAGGTTCGGATAGGCGGTGAGGATATCCTCACGCATGCCCGCGGATACGGCGATCACGCGGTCGGCATGCTCGTAGGCGTCTTTCTCAGCCCAGGAGCTCAGATTGTAGCCGCCGCCCAACTGCTCACGTTTCCATGGACGGAACGGTTCAAGCGAGTGCGCGGTGATGACCAATGGGGTGTCATGCAGCATTTTGGCGAGATAGCCGGCAAGGCATGCGTACCATGTATGCGCATGGATGATGTCGGCATCAACGTCGTTGGCGATTTGCAAATCGACGCCAAACGTCTTCAGCGCACCGTTCGCATCCTCAAGCTCTTTCGGCACGTCGTAGCCGACGACCGTGAGCGACCCTTTCGGGTCGGTTCCGGGAATCGCGGGAATGTCGGCGGCCGCGCGCGGCCCGTCGAATGCGCGGACCGTCACATCGACACGTTCCGCCAGCACCTTGGAAAGCTCTTCGGCATGCACCCCCGCGCCGCCATACACCTTGGGCGGGTATTCACGCGATAGAATGTCAACCTTCATGTCTGTAATCTCCTCCTCGAGTCTTCCAGCGTTTCCTGTTCTACTGTAAAACATCAGACACGAAAAACACTCATTGTTTTCATCGTTTTTCAGAAAGTTCCATTCTTTTTCTGAAAAACGATGAAACAGCATTCTCGCATACCCTTTACGGTTAGTCGAAGTCAAGTAGCGCATACCTAAAATCCGATAGAAAAAGCGGTGAGACAAATGCTTCTGGTTGTCTCACCGCTTTCCATCGTTTTTGTGATCAGACGGCTGTTCCGTTTTGGTCGAGATTCGGATTGTGCTTCGGGTTGCCGGCCGTGAAGAACAGGCTCAGCACACCGACTGCGAAGACGATGGCGACTGTGGAGATGAGCCACATCGGATGCG
>OGRM01001001.1_pt1 | contig 20324 bp, 16 predicted proteins | sample 1553491 | NCBI WGS metagenome assembly OGRM01 (sample SAMEA2580110, study PRJEB22360) | human gut metagenome | biome: human gut; feature: human-associated habitat; material: faeces | place: Denmark | collected 2008/2010
AATATCCAAATCAGCCGGAGCCGTCAAACCGGCATCCTCTTTGATTTTCCGGCCAGCCCGGCGGATACGCTCCTTGCCGATTTCGCAGATGTTCTTATAGCCTGCCTTGTAGGCTTCGCTCTTCTCGTCCGTCTTTTCCGGCAACTGCACCATAATAAATTTACGGTGTCCCCCGTCCTCGGCGTTCAGTTTCATTACAGCATGGGCAGTTGTGGCGGAACCAGAAAAAAAATCGAGAATAATCGAATCCTTCTTTGAAGCTATATGAACTATTCTTTTCATCAATCGAATTGGCTTCGGAAAATCCATTATTCCTGATTGCCCCAAAAGAGTCGCAATTTCTTTAGTTGCCTCTTGCGTATGTCCAACTTCTGTATTTGGCCACCATGTCCACATGGTTTTTCCTGCTCTATCTGCAAGATATGTCTTTTTTCTCGGAACACCGTTTCCATCCGAACCAAACCAAATATGCCCTGCCGCTATCTCTTCTTCCATTCTTTTTTTCGTATACCTCCAGCACAGACCCTCTTGTAATTTTACAACACGTCCCGCTGGAGTTACCATATCATAGAATTGATCTTTTGTACCATGTCCGCCTTGCGCAGTACAATCAGTCGAAATCCACGGTCCATTTGGATCATTGTCCGGGTTCTTATATCTCGCATAATCCGCATCATCAAACGGCAACGGATTTAACACTTCATGACCTATCTCCGAATTTTTTATATATGCAAGCACATATTCATGTCCTGCACTAACAATTCTTCTTGCATCGGGAGAAGTTCTCTTTTGCCAAACCATTTGGGCTATAAAATTATCCGCACCAAAAATTTCATCGCAGCATTTCTTTAGATTTTCTTGTTCATTATCATCAATCGAAATAAAAATAACACCATCATCTGCAAGCAAATCTTTTGCTAGTCTTAGGCGTGGATAAATCATATTGAGCCAATCCGTATGAAAGCGGCCATTGCTTTCGGTGTTTGTCACCATGCGGTTGCCTTCTTCGTCATACTGACCGCTATTATCCATATATTCCGCCGCACTCTGGGCAAAATCGTCCTCATAGACAAAGTCATTGCCCGTATTGTATGGAGGATCAATGTAGATCATCTTGACCTTGCCCAGATAGGTTTCCTGCAAGAGCTTCAGCACTTCCAGATTATCGCCCTCGATGTAGAGGTTCTCGCTGTCAAAGCCACCGGGAGTGCCATCTTTGCCAACGCTATCCGCCACAACGGGACGCAGGGTTGCCGTGATGGGCGCATTGGCCGCCAGCATCGCTTTTTTCTTGTCCGGCCAAGTAAACTGATAGCGTTCCTCCCGACCTTCCACAATGGAGTCGGAAAGTTCCTGCCGCAGAACGTCAAAGTCAATGGCGTGTTCTACTTTGCCGTTGCGTTTTACCTCGGTAATGGCGTTGGGGAATAGCTTGCCAATCAATTCTATGTTGCGCTGTACGCCGTCAAGGCTGTGCATTTTTAGGGTGTCCATCATATAACCTCTCACTTTTTATAAATAGAATTCAACGTCTTCATGTTCATATAGTGGCAAATCTTTTTCTTCAAATTCTAATCCTTTGCAGACGCCACGATAAAGAAGACAACAAATCGAATCATAGTACAGATTTCTGTGTTGAATAAATCTCTGAATCGTTGCACTCCCCGTAGTCGATATAAGACCATCCGGCACATTGCCGTCTGGAAAGTCCGCTGTACAGAATGGATTCATTTGTATGCCAAGTTTTTTCGATGAATAGCACTGTGAATCTATACACAGAAATCTCATATCACCAATATTATTGCAGATAAGTTTATAGTCATATTTATTTCGAATAAGATATTTGCTAGTATCAAAAATATTATAATATGTTTCTTCGTATAATTCAGGCAAATTAGAAAACAGTTTTCCGCATATATCATTGCATCTGGAAATATACTCTGGATTATTGAATTGAACCAAATCGTACCAATGATATCCCCAAACAGGAGTAATCTCTTGCACCTTCCGTTTTTCAAGTTCAAGAATTGCCAAAAACCACCGTACACTTTCATCTGTCAAAAGCCCAAGCACACTTCCTCGAAAACGATTTTCATCATCTCTTCCAGAAGCACAATATTTTTTGAAATCTTCCGGACATGAACGTGCGCACTCAAAGATATCGTAGAAATTTTTTCTTCCACGAGAGAGAATTTCATTTGTCCGTTTTACATATGCAATTTCCTTATCTGAAGACGCATATCCTGAGAGAACAAAGCACATGTAATTGTGCAACAATACGAATCTACGATGAATATCAGACGGCAAGTATATATTCGATTTTGATTTTTCAAAGAAACAGTTGCTTTTTTCAATGAAGTCCTCCACCCGTTCTAACAGCACAAGTGTTGGTAAGCAGTCGTGTTGTATTCCGATTCTAAAATAGTTTTGAATAATTTCATGTAGTGTGTTTTTACTATATTTCTTCAAATCGGTTTCAGATATAAAAGAAAAATGTGTAAACATATTTTCTTTTATATTCCAGTCATATTCGTGCACTCCTGTGTCAAGATTTCCACGCATTTGAGGATACAACGCAACACACCCAGCAACTTGAATCGTTCTATCATTAACTTGAATATCACGGTTCGAGCTATACTTAATGCCAATCCTCCACAAATCCGGAAAAACACATTCCTTTATCTTCTTCAAGTCACCATTCAAGTGCTGGTTAAGGTAATCCACGGCATCTTGAAGTTCTGAAATCTGCTGAGGTGTTTTATATACAAAAAGTCGATTACGTTCTTGAGCGATATGCCTCATTTCCAAAATGAAAGAATTTATATCAGAAATAAACTCTGTCTCCTGAAAATGATATGTCACTGTCTTTTTTCCTTCAAAATTCAATCGCATAAGCGTTTCATCTGAAAGATATATCCAGAATACCTTTTTGGTCGAAAGATCTACGACAAAGTAAATTGCCGGACATTCCGTCACCTTGTCTTTAACATACTGCAAGAAATTTGTTTTGAGTGAATAATCATATTTTCCAATGTTTTTTCCTTTTGTATTCTGTATCAATTTGTCAACTTTTTTTATTTGGACGATAAATTGTTTGACAGGTTCACATTCATTGTTTACAAGCTCAAATGTTCCATCATAATTTGGAGTTCGATCATTTTCGCTAAAAAAAGTTTTAATTTCACGTGTTGATTCCAAAAGTTCCTCTAGAATTCTGATTGATTCAGACTCGTCAAAAGCTGATTTACTATGCTTTGAAATCATTGAATTAGACATCTTTCAGCCTTTCCTTTAACATTTTAATTTTTTGAACCATCTCAAATTTCTTTTTCGGTTGCTTTTCCTTGCGGATTTTGGCTTCCAGTGCTGCAATCTGCTTTTCCAGCTGCTCACGTTGCTTCTGCTGCTCAACGCTGTCTTTCAGGGATGTACTTTCCCCTGTGCCAAGCGCATCGCCTGCGATTTGACGGACAAAGTTCTCGTACACAGCATCCAGTGTAAGCCCTTCCAGATGCACCGGCAGGTCCTCCTCGTCCAGCCAGTCCGTAGAATAATAGCGGTCTACCTTAAAGGCTGTCTTGCCCGCCGCAGCCTCCTTGTAGCCGATGACAGCACGATACTTGCCCTCGTATTCCAGCAAAAATAGGATGTGATACGGAATTTCCCGGTCGATTTGGCGCAGGACACTCTCATCCAGCTTCGGGGCAGACAGCCGTACCTCGAACACCTCGATCTCCGTCACCTGCTCCCCAGCCGCCAGATTCAGGGTGGTAGTCGCAATCTTATTGCGCCAGTAGATGATTTTGATCTGCTCGACAAAGGCTTTCTTCATAGCCGGAGTAACGGCGATGTTCTCATAGAACTTCTGCTTCGGGATGCGTTTATTGAACTCGGTAGATTTTGGAAAATTCAGCAAAATATTTTCCTCCATGACCTAAAGTTAAATCTTTCCGTATTCTTCTCTCCGTTGATACATTTCCTGCAATTCTTTCAACGAGTGATCCTCAAATAACAGTGCATTACGTTCTTTTTCTAGTGCAGTTATGTATATATAAAATTCTTTATTTAACGCTTCTTCGATTTGCAACTGCTTATTCGTCAATCGTTTAATTTCACCATTTTCATCATTTTTTAGATGACTTTCTTCTTGCTCTATCGTAAATGAAAGTATCAATCCAATTGCCGACGTACTAAGTTTCCCAGCATATTCCACCAAACTATCTACCTGTGTATTTTTACGTTTATCCATAAACAGCTGTTGTATCAATATTTGATACGATATTCTAATTTGACTGGCTCTTCGCGTTGAAGAACTTAGATTATCTGCTTTATTTTTTGAGGCGTCCCTGTATTCTGCAACTATATTGCTACATGAACATACCTCAAAAAATTCTTGAAACAATTTTCTTAAAAGATTTATCCGTTCGTTCTCATGTTCAATTAACTGCGATATGATTTGTAATTCATTTGTGCGATTGCTTATTTTTTCAACCGCTCTTGCGATTTATCGTTTTCCTCCTTAAATCTTTGATTTTGCCATAGCGCAAGCAGTCCAAGAATAATTGTAGATGCATACGTCAAAATGTCTCCTGCGCTCCATTTTGCTCGAAAGAACTCTACTGTGGGTTCAATACTAAACAACCAATGTATGACAAATGCAAATACTATACTTCCTATCGCCCAAATCACAATCCATCCATATTTTCCATTTCGATTTTTCATAGTTATCCCTATTTCACAACAAGAAAGCAAATCAACTCAAAATCATCCAGCCCAGACACCTGACTGAGTAATGCCGTTGTTCCGCCCGCAGAGAACAGGCTGTCGATATCGCTTTCTTCCTTAATATCAATGATCGAGTCAATGGCTTCACTCAGCAATTCGGACATTTCTGCCATGTCCTTTCCATCGTCTGTTTCCCGATTGAAGCGTTCGTATACCTCTTTGATCGGCTCAGTCTTTCCACGGCACAGCAACCGGATATCGTCCAACATCTTTTTGGGGTTCAGGTAGTCGCAGATGATCTGCCCATCCATGCCGATGTAAACCATGTAGAACGGATGGATGCGGTTCCGATTGTCCACATTGACGCTGTCATTGATGTTTTTCAGCACGAAGATCACTCCCTCCGGCAGTTCATCCGTAGCCGGAACCACTGCATGAAGTCCACGGGGCTTCTTGTCCAGATCACCATTGTGTTTGATGTAATCCAGCAGGTCGAGCCGGAACTCGTTCAGGCCCAGATCCATAATGGAGATGCCGTCCGACATATCTTCGATGTCAACGACCTCTTCCTGCAAGCGTTTCAGCTGTGCCTTGCGGTACTCCAAATCGCCCTTTTCTTCGGGGTTGATAAGGTCATCATCGCCGGTGGAGGTCATAACGGTGATTTTCATGCGGGTCTCCACACGGGATTTCAGGTTGATGTAATCGTCCAGCGTCAGATCAGGCCAGAAATTCACAAGCTGGATGTACTGGTTTCTGCTGCCGATACGGTCGATTCGTCCAAAACGCTGGATAATGCGTACCGGGTTCCAGTGAATGTCATAGTTGATCAGATAATCGCAGTCCTGCAAGTTCTGACCTTCAGAAATGCAGTCTGTCGCAATCAGCACATCAATTTCCGTGGCACTACCGGGCATCAGAACATCCCGGTCTTTGGAAATGGGAGAGAAGCAGGTCAGCACGTTGTTGAGTGTTGCCTTGAAGCCTTTGATCGTGGTACGTCCGTCAATCGAGCCGGTAATTACAGCGGTATTCAGCCCATATTTCTGCTTTACAAACGCACTCACATTGTCAAAGAGGTACTCTGCCGTATCCGAAAATGCAAAGAAAATCAGCACTTTTCTGTTGCCGGCATTGATCGGGTGCTCAATTTTTTCAGACAGCAGCTGGAACAGTTCTTGCAGCTTTGTGTCATGCTGCGGCGTGATATCTGCCACCATAAAGGTCAACAGCTCCAGAATTTCTGCATCTTTCCGAAGCTCCGTACGCCAGCTCTTCCAGTCCATATCCGCAAGGTCGATTTTGACTTTTTTGCCGACGGTGAAAAAGTCAGTGTTTTCATCGTCCATGTCAAAATCGTCTCCGGCCATGTCGTATATATCCAGATCAGCGTGGCCGGAGCGTTCAAACTGGTCAATGGACTGAATCGTACCATCAATCAGTTTCTTGATGCGCATCAGGGTCAGCTGGAACGAATGTACAGAGCTTTCCAGCCGTTTCAGCAGGTTGATACTCATCAACCGACAAATACCCTGCTCACGGCCTCTCTGGGTCAGATTTTCTCCCTTATTGTGCGTCAGCTCCTGATATTTCTGGATCTTACTTGCGAAGATGTAGTTGGAGGGCATATAGACGCACAAGCTCAGCTGAATCAGCTGCTCATAAATTTCGTTGTAGTTGATGGCATTATTCAGGTCTGTCAGACATGGCCGAACGGAGATCGGCTTCAACCGCTCTGGGAACTTTCCGATAGCGTTGGTGTTGTAGTACTTCTCGATATGCTTCCGAGAACGTGCGATGGTAACACTGTCCAGCAGCTCGAAGAAGTCGAAATCCAATGTCCGCAGCAGCGCATCCGTGGTTCTCTCTTCTGGTTTCAGTTTGCTCCATGCGTTAAAGGCTTTTTGCGCCTGCTTGAAGATGTCCTCAATGCTCTTTGAGGTGTTCAGCTTTTCGTCCAGATACTCGGAGCTTCCCTCATAGGCAAGGGCCAGCTGATTTTTCAAATCCACAAAGCGGTTGTTGACAGGCGTTGCCGAAAGCATCAGCACCTTGGTCCTGACTCCGGCACGGATCACCTTATCCATCAGCCGCTGGTAACGGTTGTCCTGCGTCTTGCTGTGCGTACCGATGCCGTTGCGGAAGTTGTGCGATTCATCAATGACGACCAGATCGTAGTTGCCCCAGTTCAGGCGATCCAGATCGAGACCATTCGATTTTCCGCTGCTTCTGGACAGGTCTGTGTGGAACAGGACGTCATAGTTCAGCCGATCCGATGCAATTGGGTTGTTCACATAGTTGTCCTTGTAGGTATTCCAGTTCTCTGCCAGCTTTTTGGGGCACAGCACAAGAACCGACTTGTTTCGATTCTCATAATACTTTACGACTGCCAGTGCGGTAAAGGTCTTGCCAAGGCCAACACTGTCCGCAAGGATGCAGCCGTTGTACTTTTCCAGCTTATTGATGATGGCAAGCACCGCATCCTTCTGGAAGTCGTACAGCAGGCTCCAGATTTTGCTCTGCTTAAAGCCGGTTGCCTCATTCGGCAGTTCGTCTTCTGAGATGTCGTCCAAAAACTCGCTGAACACATGATACAGCGTCATAAAGTAGATGAACTCCGGGGAATTTTCTGCATAAGCCGTGCTGATATTTTCCAGAACCACATCTGTGACATCCTGCATTTTGTCCCGGTCGTTCCAAAGAGAATCGAACAACTTCATGTACTGCTGTGCGAACGGAGCCTCTATACAGTTGACCATGTTGTAGCTGTTATTTCCGCGTTCACAACCAATATCGACCGTTGTAAAGCCGCCAATCGGCATATAAGCGGTCTGTGCTGCGCCGGAATCCACAGTCATAAAGCCAGCCATATTTTTTCACCGGTGGTGTTCGATTTGAACGTAGCCTTCCTTCTGATCCAGTCTGCACACTCCTTTGCGATGGCTCTCTGGGTCATCTCATTGCGCAGTTTGATTTCAAACTCTGTACCGTAAAGGCTCGTTTCACGAGAAATGCGGGGAATGTAGAACTCCCGCTTCTGCTTTTCAGCCTTTTCTTTCACAAACGTGGGGGATGTAAAGATAAATTCAAACTCGTCTATGGTTTCCAGCTGCTTCTTTAGCTCTTTGTAGGCATACATCGAAAAGCAGGCTGCCGCAATAGACACCCTGCTGCCTTTTTTGATCTCGACCCGTAAATCATCTCGAACGGTATTGGTGATGTTATCCAGAATTTTCATATCATCCACCGGCTTTATGCTTATCCGTATTTTTTATAGCCTTGACTATGAAAGCACTCTTACAAAACTCTATTTCTATTATACCACCCACTTTTTCCCCTGTAAACGAAAAAGCTGACGGTGTGTAGCGTGCAGCATCCATCAGCTTTTCGTGACACAAAAATCGGCACCCGCTTTTCAGCGAGTGCCGATTTTGTTACCCTATAGTGCGCTTTGATTTTTGGCGTAAGTGGCGTAAGTTTGGCGTAAATCCGCTTTTGCGCGCTCCAAAAATCAAGGATTCATGCGGTTTTTAGGCAGTTATTAGTACATGCCGCCCTTGTAGTTGCCTTTCCAGCGAGTGCAGAAAATACGGGATTGTTTCAGAACGCCCTGATCGCAGAGTAACAGACCGCCATTCGTAATCTGTCCATCATCCGCTACTAATCCTGCGGAAGGCAAGTCTTTTTCAAGGTCGAAATCCTCTTTTTTCAGATTCTTAAACGTCGCGGCCAGCAGTGTAAAACTGACATCACCCACTCGATAAGAACTGGGCAGGGCATCAAAAGTCTGGTTCATGCCTTGTAGGATCAGCTCGTTCAGTTCCCGTGAAGTGGCTTCTTCGGACTGGTCGCCATGCCGCACATAGGCCGTATGGGAACCGTCAAAGGCATAATAATATGGATACGCCGGGCCGTCCTGTACTTCCAGATCAACGCAGGACTTGCCCTCTATTTCGACCTCCCGCACCCGATAGCGCGGCGTAGGGTCAATGCGGACTTTAATAAGTTCCGTCAATCTGCTCACCACAGCCTGCGGATTTTCCAATCCTACGACCTCGCGCGGCTCATTCTTTACACCAAAAATCAGGTGTCCGCCCTCGGTATTGGCAAATGCCGACACGGATTTCAGCCAGCTGCGCGGCTTTTTCTCTTCAAGACGTTCCTTGTAATCCACATGGGAGGCTTCAATGTAATGGTCGAGGGGGAAAGGCATGGTATCACCTGCAATTCAGTTCAATATCGTTCAAGCGTATTATACCGTATTTTATTAGTATATTCTACCACTTTATGCGGTCACATGGGTGGCATTCTCTTTCACCGAATTGATCGTATCCATCAGTTCACTACCTGTTTTGCCATCAAACAGGCGGGTAAACAGGATGGGCTGGTCAAAGGGTGGTTTCATCAACACCGCTTTGCTTTCCACATAACCGTTCTGCTCGATGTAATGAATGACCTTCTGCACGAACGCGATCTGCTTTGCATTCAGCGATTCGTCATTGATAAATTTTGAAAATGCCTGCATGGCAGCATCGTGGTCCAGTTTTGCCACTTTACGCACCAGCAGACCAAAGGGTGTATCCCGAAACTCCCGCGTGTAGTCCTCTTTGCTGCCCAGCTCACTGGTGAAGATATGTTCCAGCTCGGTGTAGTCGCCCTGAGAAAGCGGAATGTTCTGGGTCAACTTGTGGATGGCCAGCGTATCGCTGCGGTGCTCCATGATGTAGCGGTTCACACGTTCCCGGTACTCGCCGAAATCGTAGCCGGAATCCAGCGTTTTGCCCTCGGTCTGCTCCAGTACCGGGTCGGCAAGGGCCGTGTAGACAGGCTTTTGCCCTTCTACACCGTCCACCAGAAACTTGATAAGCTCCCGCAGTTCCTGCCGCATTTCCTCAAAGCGGAGCAGATCATGCGAGGTCAAAAATTCGTCTGTCTGCACCTCCCGAATGAGGGACAGCTTTGCCTGCACCTGTGGGATGGTAGCTTTCCCTTCCAGCATTGCCGCTGTATTGCGCAGCTGTTTCTGGGCGCGGTCCAGCCCCGGCAGACCTTCCAGTTCACAGAGCAGCAAGCCATACACAAAGTTATCGAACCGCTTGGCGGCCTCGTCCTTATCGTCCAGCGAGATGAGCGGTGCAACCTCTTTCATCAAGGTGCCTTTGTCCGTTTCGGTCAGGCTGACAAAGGCTTCCGGCTTCTGGTAGTGTTCCACGGCCTGTCGGTGCAGCCGCACGGATACCAGCTCCGGGTTCAGCGCTCCCACTTCGGCACGGCAGGTCTCTGTTAAAATCTTGCGCCAGTTCTGGTATTTTCCGTCCCCATAGGCTCCATCCTGCAGCGCGGCGGCAATCCGCACCTGCTTGCAGAAAATGCTCTCGGACAGGCTCTTGGTGTCCGCGCCCTCGTAGCCGTTGGGTTTCTGACGGAAAAACTCAAAGTTGCCGCAGTAGTCGAAGATCAGAAACCGCCGTTTGCCCGTATATTCGCCGTCGATGGCATCCACGCAGGCAAGGGACGGGCACAGCCGCGTACCACGGCCGATCATCTGCCAGAACTTCGTTTTGCTGCGCACTTTTTTGAAGAACACCAGATTCACACACTCCGGCACATCAATGCCCGTGTCCATCATATCCACCGAAACCGCAATAAACGGCGGCTTGTCCGGCTGTTTGAAATCGTCAATGATGGACTGCGCATAGGCATCATCGCAGACCACCCGCTGGATGAATCCCGGGTACTGGGTCTCCAGCTGCGGGTAGAGCTTGCCAAAGCGTTCCCGGATAAACTCTGCGTGGCGCTTGTTCTGGGCAAAGATGATGGTTTTGCCGATGCGGTCGCCGCCTGCCGTCTGGATGCCCCGTTCCATCAGGTCTTGCAGCACCGTGTCCACGGTGTTGGCGTTGAAGATGAACTTATTCAGCTTTTCGGATGGGATGAAGGTGGGCAGGGTGTCGTCCTCGGCAAAATCGTCCTCGTAGCGGGCCTTATCCTCCGGTGAAAGCTGGTCGTAGTGGATGCCCTCTTCGGTGAATTTCGTCTTGACCTCGTAGTTGTAGTAAGGCACCAGCACATGGTCGGTGTAGACCGCCGTATCGTAATCGTAGGCGTAGGTGGGGATGCCGTGTTCCATCTCGAAAAAGTCGTAGGTGTTGCGGTCTACATCGGTTTTCGGGGTGGCGGTCAAGCCCACCAGAACCGCATCGAAATAATCAAAAATGGCGCGGTATTTCTTGAAAATGCTGCGGTGGCTTTCGTCCACGATGATGAGGTCAAAGTGGGCGGGCGAAAACAGCGGCACGCCGTCCTTGGTCTTGGCGTTGTCGATGGCGTTGAGCATGGTGGGATAGGTGGAAAACACAATGCGCGCGGCCTTATCGTCCTTGGAGGAGCATAGGTTGCACAGCGACTGGTCGGGCAGATACTTTTTGAAGTCGTCCTTTGCCTGCTTGACCAGCGCGGTGCGGTCGGCCAGAAAGAGCACGTTGGTCACATGGCCGCCGCGGCTCAGCACATCGGTCAGGCTGGATGCGGTGCGGGTCTTGCCCGTGCCAGTAGCCATGACCAGCAGATTGCGCCGGAAGCCCTGCGCGATGTGGGCGCAGACCGCCCGGATGGCGTTTTTCTGGTAATAGCGGTCGGTGATTTTGTCGTCAATTTCGATGGTGTCCAGCGGCTTTTTCTCGGTGCGGCGGTTCATCAGCTTCTGCAAGTCGTCCTTGCAGAACACCCCGCTCACAGCACGCTGCGGGCCGCTCTGCTCATCCCAGAAATAGGTGGTGTAGCCGTTGGTGGTAAACAGCATCGGACGGCGGCCAAACTTCTGCTCCAGACAGTCTGCATAAAGCTGAGCCTGCTTGCGCCCGATGTTGGGGTCTTTGGTGCTGCGCTTGGCTTCAATGACCGCCAGCGGCAAGCCGTCCTTGCCCATCAGCAGATAGTCCGCATAGCCCTTCTGCCCCAGCACACCGTTCATGTTGTCCACTTCGTACTCGGTGCGCACATCGGCGTCCGGCCCGGTGAATTTCCAGCCCATGGCCTTGAGGTCAATATCGATGATCTTCTGCCGCGTCTCGGCCTCGGTCAGGTCGGCGGCGGTGAAACTGCGGCTCTGCTGGTTCTGCTGTTTGCTGGCTGTGTATGCCGCCGAAAGGCTCTCCACCTGTTTGCGTAACGCATCCAGCTCGGCATCTTTCTGGAACAGTAAACTTTCCTGTTCCCGGATCTTCTTTTCGTCCAGTGTTACCTTTTCGCCGGGGATGGCTGTTTCATCAAAGGAGCGCTCCACATAGTCCGTGCCGTAGCAGTAATCCACCCACTGGATGAAATCGAACAGCCCCCGCAGGCTGAACACTGCATCCGCCGCCGACACGCTATGCCCCGTATGTACCGCCAGATTGCCCGCCTTCACGATGCTGGGCAGCACGCTCCACACATCCCGGTCCACTGCGAACCGGAAACTCGGCTCGTGCAACAAGGATTGCAGGTTGTCCTTGTAGGGCATCGTGATGGTTTTGTCTGCCGCATACACCCACTTCACCGCCAGCTCCAACGCCTTCCGGCACCCCACCGCGCACATCGCCGGGGAGGTGGAGAACACTTTCTCGGCCTCGATGGCGGCAGAAGAAAAGAGGGAATATTCGGGTTTAGAGGACAGATATTCAAAATTTGACATAATTGAATGCCTCATTAAAGTAGCTGCGTCACTATATCATTTAGACGCCATCGTTCGTCTCTGCCTCTTCATTCATTTCTAAATGCATCGCATTCCCAGCCAGATTGATTAATTGTTGCAATATGGTGACTGCTTTATCCGAATTTATCACATCCACAAAAAAAACTTGAAAATCTTTACGCGTTTTGAAACTATAAATATAGCTGTTTCCATATTGGGGTAACTGATTGGCAATATCGCTTTCAAGAACAGCTGTTACAGGATAGATAGTTGCATCGTACTCGATAAACATTAATCGAAACTTGTAATCTCGATTATTGGGGGTTTCCAAACAAACCTCAAACTTCTTTTGTGTATTACCCATTTCTCCAAGACGGCTTTGAATGTCCACTCGTTCTTCTACGGTTTTTGTTTGAAAAGCTGCAAATACGGCACCTGCCCCAACTTCTTTTGTCTGTGTGAAAGAGCGAATAGGCCCATCATACGGCTGGACTTCACATCTAACCATTCCTTGCGTTATTTCACTCAATTCATTTCCAACTTCTTTAACGACTTTATCGGGCGTTGTCAAATCGACTTTGTCAAAGCTTAACTTTTCTTTTAACGATAGCATACGGTCCATACTTAATCCTCCGTCAATTGAAATACAATCGGTAAATGGTCACTAATCTTTTCATTTGGTTGCTGGTTTTGAGTCACCAATGAAACGCCTTGTGCTTTTGTTATAATTTTCAGTTCTTTGTCAACAAAGCGGCTTCTTAACTGTGGACGAACTATTACTTGATCAAAAATATTCCAAAATTCATTTTTCTCTTTAGAGCCTCTATAATAGTAAGTTCCTGGTGGATAACTAAAATCGCCCAATAAATTCCACATTGGATTGTAAAACATTTTATACGTAGTTCCAAAGATTGTTCTTGATATTTTTTGTGCCTCATCTGCAATGGGGATTCCATGAAATCCGCATGCACCCAAACATCCGTCATCATATGGGTTTTGATTAAAATCACCAACAACTATGGTCTTATCAATTCCGCCATCCTCTTCTGCAAGTTCAATATCACGAACCACTGACTGAAAAGCGAGCGTTTGTGTACGTTCATCCGCCCACATTTGACTCGGAAGATGAACGCCACATAAAAGCATATCATTTTTTATAATTTGCATAGAATAATATTTGCTTTGGCGACTTTGGCGAATATCCTTTGTGTTTCCTAAAATTATCAGTCTGTCACATCCAATAGATGGATAGACATTCATCCTAACGCCCTTCAAATCAAGGTTGTAGATTAGATCCTCAATTATATCTTCATATTCTGCAAGAATAACAATATTCGCTTTTTGCTCTACAATCATGCCGCAAAGAATACTATTTATATCCTTAGTATTATGCGTATTCCAAAATAAGAATCTCACGTTCCTCCATCCTCATCATTAGAAGGCTTTATTAAAATCTATAGCGTAACCAATCTCCTTTAATTCTTTCAAAACATCTATCTGCCACGATTTATCGTTCGTATAGACCACGCCTTGTAAATCGGACGGTATTTCAATTTCAGGATTGGCAATCAAAATAACCTTCTCGCGACCGAGCCTTCCCATAAAGTAACCAGATTCAAACACAACATTCTGCCGTGCCCGCAATCTATCATTTGCTGGCTTTGTTTCTTCACCCTTGTCATCCTTTATAGCTCTTCCATAATCATCACCAGTAAACAGGCAAATAGCTGCACCAACATCTGTGTTTTCTTCAAATTTCTCAATAATGGTCTTACCGTGGTTTGCCTGTTCACTTAGAATAACGGCATCAAGCCCTTGCTTTTCAACAATGCGCGCAACCTCCTGTTTCAATGCGTCGTCATGTCCATGAACAATGAAAATCTTATTGGGACGGACATTATTTATGCGCATAGCCTTATTATCTTGTACGCTGTCTTTTTCTTTTAATTCATCGAGGTATACTCCAAATACCGCTTTGCTTGTCAGCAAGCCACTCTTACATGCTTCTATATAATCACTCTCTGTCTCGTTAAATGTATAAATCATCAAGGAAAAGTGTGTGTTTCTAAAATCCACAACTTCTTTGCTGTTTTCTCCATAGTGGGTTCTTAAAAAGCGTTCCGCTCTTGTTTTCCAGCTAATAAATTCCTGAGAAGAAGTTCTTACCCGATGCTCAATTAGAACATCAATATCATCATAAATTTTCTTAAAACGTTCATAATCTGTCATTTTAGCCACCACTTTCTGTATTTTCTTCCATTATACCGCCAAAATCCGCTGTTGCACAGCCTTTTACCCAAAATATTCCTGCATCAGCGCCTTTTTCATCAGTTCCAGCTTTTCTAGGCTCTGCTGTACGGTTTGCTTCTGCTGGTCTACGCGCTCCACAAAGGTAGCAAACTCGTTTTGAAGTTCATCTGGTGGATATGGAAATGGATAGGCCTTCAATTTGTCGATCTGTATTCCATCTTGCCCTGCTGTTCTTTTGGAAAGCCCTTCCAAATAGTGGAGTAAGCAGTCCTGCTTCAAAAACCATCTTATAAACTCTCGGTTTCCTCTTTTAGGGGTGGCTTTCATAAGTGCAACATTAAAAGACCCTTCAAGGCCTTGTAATATCTGAAAAATCGGTGGACCATATCGACCAATCATAATATCTTCTGCCGTACAGAACCTTTTTGCCATGGTTGTAGGAATATAAGTAGCAAATTTATCCGTTCTATAGTCTCGAATCTGTATCAATCTAATATTATCTGGTGTCTTTTCGTACTCAAAAAATTTTTTATCAGGTTGACTTCCACCTTGAAACTGAATAATATCATCAACTGTATAACATTTATACTGTTTTGGATTTGCGATCGGGTCTCCAAACATCTCCACAAACCGTGCCTTTACAAGCTCATCCATCTTGGCAAGCTGCTGTTTTCGTAAAAGCATCAGATGCTCGACCATAAAAAAAATTCGAGAAATTTTCTGTTGTTCATCCATAGGTGGAATGGGAAATAGGTCTTTTCCAAGCTCAGTGGCTGAAATAGCCATCTTTACACCGCTTCCATTAGCAGATTTATTGTAGGCTTCTAGTCTGCTTTTTAGGAGAAGGTTGAAATATTCAATATTATATACGTTTGGCTTTAGTCGTATTTTCATAATAGACGGGTGCATAATACCTAGGGGGGCGTTTTCTGGTATTATAAAGGTTTCTCCTATAGTACCTCGGCAGCTAACAATAATATCTCCGGGCTTTACAGTGAACCTTTTTAGTTCTTGGTATTTATTTCTGTCAACAAAACGATTCTTTCCAGCAAGTGTTTTTTGAATGGCATGTTTTTGTTCGTAAACCATGCAGTAAGCGTTTCTTTCATCTACAAAACACTCGTTTTTCAAGCTACTACCAAACGGGCCAATAAACATTTCTTCAACATTATCTTTCAATGGCTCTTTTCTATATTGATTTTTCTCCATTACACCATCTCCTCCAACTCTGCCAGACCCTTGGTGATCTCCATTTCCAGCTCATGCAGGTCGGCAAGGATCTCCGTGGTCGAGGGGTACTCCACCGGCACATACTCGGTCTCCTTGTACTTATTGATGGACAAATCGTACCCGTTGGCGGCAATTTCTTCTTTGGGCACAAAGAAGCTCTGCTCGGTGCGCTTGCGGTCAGTTTCGGCGTCGAGGTTATGGAACCGGGCGATGATGTCCGGGATGTCGTTTTCCTTCACCTCGGTGCGCTTGTCGTCCAGCGAGAAGCCGTCGGCTTTCATATCGTAGAACCACACCTTATCGGTGCCGCCCGCGCCGGTCTTGGTGAACACCAGCACCGCCGTGGATACGCCTGCGTAGGGTTTGAACACGCCGGAGGGCATGGAAATGACCGCCCGCAGCTGATGGTTTTCAATCAGTTCTTTTCGGATGCTCTGGTGCGCTTTGCTGGAACCGAACAAAACGCCGTCCGGCACGATGCAGGCGCAGCGTCCGCCGGTTTTGAGCATCCGCAGGAAGAGCGCAAGGAACAGAAGTTCCGTCTTTTTGGTGTTGGTGACTGCCTTCAGGTCATCGTTGATGCTCTCAGCATCCACAGTGCCCTTGAACGGCGGGTTCGCAAGGCAAACGGTATACTTGCTGCAAATGGAGTTTTGCTTCGACACGCTGTCCTTGTAGTCGATCTCCGGGTTCGTGATGGAGTGGAGCATCAGGTTCATGGCCGAAATGCGCAGCATGGTGCGGTCCATGTCAAAGCCGGTGAACATCGGGCCGGCAAAATGCTGCCACTGCTCCGAGGTCATGCTGTCCTCGTAGTGGGCGCGGAGGTACTGCGCGCTGGACACCAGAAAGCCCGCCGTGCCGCAGGCGGGGTCGCAGATGAAGTCGTCCGGCGTGGGCTGCACCATCTCCACTATCATGTCACGGATGTGCTTGGGCGTGCGGAACTGACCGTTTTTTCCTGCAATTGCCAGCTTGTCCAGCATATACTCGTACAGGTCGCCCTGCATATCAAGGTCAGCAATGTCGTGGGTGTAGAGATCCTCCAGCCCGGTGATGATCTTTTGCAGCACCTGCGGCGTGGGGATCAGGAACATGGCATCGTCCATGTACCGCGCAAAGGCGGTGTTGCCCTCGTCCGGGCGGGTGGGGTCGTCCTCGATCTCCACCAGCTCACCGTTCGCATCAAAGTCCGGCAGACGGCCATACTTCATCTTTTTGATGGCAGGGAACACCCGCTGCTGCATGGTCAGGAAAATCTCGCGGGAGTCCTTATCCTTGAAGCGGCTCCACCGCATAGACTGCCCTGCCGCGCTGGCCGGGAAGATGTGCTCCATCTTTTCGCCCGCCATGTTCTCAAAATCTTCGGTGGCAAGCTCTTTCTCGTCCAGTGACCGGATGAACATGAGATAGGTCAGCTGTTCAATGACGGTCAGCGGATTGGTGATGCCGCCTGCCCAGATGTCCGTCCAGATCTTGTCTACCTTATTTTTAATGGCTCCTGTTACCATGCGTTCCTCCTGAATGTTTGCCAATCGCAAACGCTTTGCATCTTGAATTTTTGGTGATAATATCACAATTTTATTATAGCAGTGTACGATTGCATTTTCAACGTAGAGTGTTTAGCAGAAGTGCTTTCTTGATCGCAAGGCAAGAAAGTAGTGAAACATTCAAACAGCCTATTTGCGATATGCAATTCAACGCTGTTGCATACGCACCCGGAGTTCACCCGCATCGTGTTCCATGGTCTGCGCCACTCCAGTGCTACTTACCAGTTGATCGAATCCGGCGGCAACATCAAGGCCGTGCAGAGACCGTGCAAATGGCGTATAAAAAGAAAATCCCACGAGGAATCTTGCGATTCTTCGTGGGATTTTGGTGCGCTCGAGGGAACTCGAATCCCTGGCCCTCTGATTAAAAGTCAGATGCTCTACCGGCTGAGCTACGAGCGCATATTCTGCGGCAAAACAATACCGCCGAATAATATTACCACAATTGGCTGCAAAAAGCAAGAGCGACACCTAAAAAAGCGGAAATTTCAGTTTTATACAACAAAATTACTCAAAAAAACTTTGCGCCCGGCGCTGCAGCAACTCCACCAGCAGGCCGGTATAGATGCTGACCATCGAGGGCGTCTCGCCCAGATCCATGGCCTTGCGCTGGGGCAGGTCGGCTAAGCGTCCCTTGTACAGGCACTTCAGCTGGGGCAGCAGGGGGTAGTCGTTGGGGTGCATCAGGGTGCTGTCCTTGGGCAGCGCCAAAGCGCCGCTTTGCTCCAGCACCTCACTGACAAACTGGGAGCAGAAATAATGCCGGCGGCGTTGCCAGCGGATATGCAGTGCGCACAGGATCAGCCCCAGAATATTAAAGCTGTACTCCTCGCTGTGGCGCATGAACTCCTCGGCGCGGTGCAGGGCGTGGGAATAGGCCTCGTCGGACACTTCCAGCGCGTACAGCACACAGGGGGCATCGTCCCGCAGACGGAAAACGCCTTTGTTCAGGTATTCTTTGCTGGGGCCTGCAGGGAACATGGTGTAGCCGTTTTTGCGGGTGGAGCTGTACAGGCAGCTCAGCTCTGGATCAAAGGCCATGGAGGCGTGGGTATAGCTGGCACCGGTGGCGGCATAGACCAGTTTGGACAGCAGCGTGCCGGAGCGGGTGAGCAGGATGTAGATGGTTTTCATGGCAGTTCCTTTATATGTAGGCCGCCGCAGCGGGCGGAAAAGTGTTTCTCTTTTAAGTAAGTATAGCACAAGTAAGGTCCCTTTACCACTAAAACGTTTCTTCTGGCCCAAATATTGCAAAAAAGGGCAAAAACAGCAGCCCAAAGCTGTTTTCAGGGCTCTGGGCTGCTGTTTCTCACAAGTTCTTGAAACGGTCAGCGGCACCCTGCTACAGGGGCCTCTCCATTTAGCCGTACAAAAATCGCTCTCCCCGGAACTCAGTGCTTTGTCGCCGACCACCCGTGGCAGTACCGGAGCGACTCTCCCTCGTCCACAGTCCATGTGCCGGACTTGTATCCGCAGGAACCGCAGACCTGGTAATACGTAGTATGCTGATAATAGACTTCGTCCGTCCCGTGGGGATAATGGATGCATTTTACTTCCTCCGGTCCGGTCTCAAACGTGTCTTTTTTTTGGGTTACGCGAGACATTTTCCCACAAGCGTCGCACTCACTGCTCCTGGCAGGAACCGGCTCTGCCTCCTCCAAGGCCTCCTCGGACGTGGAAGCCGCCGTTTCTTCCAATGGATCATCGTCATAGCTTTCTGCATCCGCAAAGCCTACCAGGCAAAGGGTCAGGGCCAAAACCATGGCCAGCAGGATCGGGGCGATCTTTTTCATAGAAAAGCACTTCCTCTCTTTCGGTATGTTGGTTTCTGTTTCTCGGAGAGTCCTCTCTAGCTTTATTGTACCATACCGCTTTATTTTTTCAACTATCATCTTATTTTTTGTGCTCATTTACATTTTCTCGGCCTTGCACCAAAGAGCTGTCTGCTGTGTTTTTTGCCCCACCGGGGTCGGGGGTCCCACCTTGCATCCCTGCTTGTCAAACTTTTATCAAAATGTCGGTTTTCTCCCGTCCCGCCTTATTTTTCACAGTCTGCGTCCCTGCAGGGCTTCGGGAATTTACTTAATGTGGGAAAGCTTGTTTATGAAATTTGTTTCTTTTTTGCAAACAGAACCTTCCATTTATTGCTTTTGAAAAGCTTTTGTGTATAATGATAGACAGGAGAATTTGCATTGCATCGTTCTGTGCTGTCTCCCCCTTATGCGGTGTCCGTACCATAAATGGCGCTGCATCTCCTACACAGAGTTATGTAAGGATCAAACGAAAGTAGAGGTACGCAAATATGGCAAAGTTGGATCTTACCAAGTATGGCATCACCGGCACGACTGAAGTCGTGCACAACCCCTCCTACGAGCAGCTGTTCGCCGAGGAGACCAATCCCGAGCTGGAAGGCTACGAGAAGGGTCAGGTCAGCGAGCTGGGTGCTGTGAACGTGATGACCGGCATCTACACCGGCCGTTCTCCCAAGGACAAGTTCATCGTGATGGACGAGAACTCCAAGGACACCGTGTGGTGGACCAGCGATGAGTACAAGAACGACAACCACCCCGCTTCCCAGGAGGCTTGGAAGGCTGTCAAGGAGATCGCTCAGAAGGAGCTGTCCAACAAGCGCCTGTACGTCGTGGATGCTTTCTGCGGCGCCAACAAGGATACCCGCATGGCAGTGCGTTTCATCGTGGAAGTGGCCTGGCAGGCACACTTCGTTACCAATATGTTCATCCGTCCCACCGCTGAGGAGCTGGAGAACTTTGAGCCTGATTTCGTTGTTTACAACGCTTCCAAGGCCAAGGTCGAGAACTACAAGGAGCTGGGCCTGAACTCCGAGACTGCTGTTATGTTCAACATCACCAGCAAGGAGCAGGTCATCGTCAACACCT
>OGRM01001004.1_pt1 | contig 20248 bp, 15 predicted proteins | sample 1553491 | NCBI WGS metagenome assembly OGRM01 (sample SAMEA2580110, study PRJEB22360) | human gut metagenome | biome: human gut; feature: human-associated habitat; material: faeces | place: Denmark | collected 2008/2010
CTGTTTGTAGAAGTAACCAACCAGCGGATCGAAGATGACATTGAAGCCAAGACCTGCGATGGAGGAGATCAGGCTCCATTTGAAGATATATTTTTTGTCCGTGCTCTCACTGATGTGAGCAATCTTGTGGGCAACCAGACCGGTGATCAGACCGATGCAGAACTTCAGGACAAACGTCTTGGGAGCTCCGGTGATATAAACCGGATCCATCAGGTCGGCGATTGTCATGCCGACAGCTCCGGCCAGTCCGCCATAACCGCCTCCGAGAAGCAGTGCGGCCAGAACACAGAAGGCATTTCCAAGATGCAGGGAAGTGGCATCTCCGCCGGGCATGGGGATCTTGATCTGCAGGAAGGTAAAGATAACATAGCACAGAGCGGCGAAAAGTGCCGTCAGGGCTAATTTCTGGATTTGATCGTGTGATTTACTGTTCATAAGCTTCTCCTCTTTTCTTTGTTTTCCATCTACTGGAATGTTATCGCTATCTTATACTGTAAGTGGATGGATTTAAATAGCCAATTCTGAAAAAAATAACCATACCAGTATGAACGCTTTCGTCCTTTTCAGAAAAAAATACCAAATTTAAAAAAAGATGATAGAATGGTGTCAGATCAAGAGGAGGTAAATGATATGTATCGGATCATGCTTGTGGAAGACGATGCCACCATTGTGGATATCTTGTCCCGTCAGCTGGAAAAATGGGGATATCTTGTCCGGGCTGTGCAGGATTTTGACCGGGTGATGGAAGAATTTCGGGAATTTCAGCCCCAGCTGGTGCTGATGGATCTGTCGCTCCCTTTTTTCAATGGCTATTACTGGTGCAGCGAGATACGAAAAGTAAGCGATGTACCGATCATTGTGATCTCATCTGCAGGGGATGACATGAATCTTGTCATGGCGATCAACATGGGAGCAGATGATTTTCTGGCAAAGCCGTTCGGCATGGAAGTGGTTGTAGCCAAAATACAGGCAGTGCTTCGTCGTTCTTATGCATTTGTATCGGAAAAAGCACTCTGCTGTGTCGGAAACGTGACATTGGATCTGACAGAAGCCGTTCTGCATTACAAGGACAAAGAGCTGAAGCTGTCCGGTAATGAATTTGGAATTTTAAAAATATTGATGAAAAATCCCAAAAGACCCGTCTCCAGGGAAGAACTGATGCGTTCGCTGTGGGAATCAGAACATTTTATTGATGACAATACGCTGACGGTCAATGTGACAAGACTTCGAAAAAAACTGGAAGAAATCGGACTTTGCGAATTTATTAAGACGCGAAAAGGGATTGGCTATCAGATCAGGGAGGAGCAGGTTAGATGAAAAAGGCTATGGCTGCCCTGATATTGTTTCTGATGGAGACGCTCTTGTTTTATCTCTATGAAATGCCGCTGGAGGCATGGGCTTACAGCAGTGTGTTTATTCTTCTGATTTTTGGCGGATGGATCATTCTGGATGAAGTGCAACAAAGAAAAAAATATAAACAACTGAAAAATATCCAAAAAGAAGCAGAAGTTTATCTGGAAACGGAACATTTTGGAAAGCCGGAAAACGCTGTTGAAAAAGAATATCAGAATCTTGCAGAGATGCTGGGAAGACAGTGGGAAAATGCCAGGCAGGAAGCAAGATGTCAGATCAGTGAAGCAAATCGTTATTACATAAGGTGGTCACATCAGATCAAGACGCCGATCGCTGCCCTCCGCCTGCTTCTGGAGGAAGAAGAGCCGGATCGTGCTGCCATGGAAGGAGAAATCTACCGGATCGAACAGTATGTGGAATTTGCACTCCAGTATCAACGTTTGGAAGGCGGGCACAAAGATCTGGTATTTGCCCATTACAGCCTGGAAAGTATTGTCAAAAAAGCCCTGAAAAAAACAGGCGTTCTCTTTCGCCGGACAAAGCTTGCCCTGGAGCTAGGCAATCTGCAGACAGATGTGCTGACCGATGAAAAATGGCTGGGCTTTGTGCTGGAGCAGGGACTTACCAATGCCGGGAAATATACTAGGAAAGGAAAAATTTCCATTTATCTGGATCCGGAAAAAGAAAAAACGCTGGTCGTGGAAGATACCGGCATGGGAATCCGTCCGGAAGATCTGCCGCGTATCTTTGAATGGGGATATACCGGGTACAACGGAAGGATCAAGAACCGTGCCACCGGCATCGGACTGGCCCTGTGCAGACAGACCATGGAAATGCTGGGACATCGTATTTCGGCAAAATCCGAGCCGGGAAAAGGGACAAGCGTACATATGGTAAGAAGACTGGGAAATCAGGAAGGCTAGCCTATGGTGCGACAGGCGGAACTGATCAGACAGGCACAGGATGGGGATAAAAAAGCCAGGGACAAAGTCGTTTCGGACAACCTTGGATTAGTGCACGCAATTGTCCGCAGATTTGAAAAAAGAGGGCATGACAGGGAGGAATTGTTTCAGATCGGATGTATCGGGCTGATCAAGGCGATCGATCATTTTGATCTGTCGTTAAACCTTGCATTTTCCACTTATGCAGTGCCTATGATCACAGGGGAGATACGGCGTTTCCTGCGTGACGATGGCATGGTGAAAGTGAGCAGGAGTTTAAAAGAAAATGGATACAAAATCAGCAGGGCAAAAGAAGTTCTCACAACAGAGCTGGGGAGAGATCCGAGTCTTTTGGAGCTGTCTGCCATGACAGAACTTGGCACAGAGGAGATCGTGATGGCATTGGACGCTAACCGTGGGGTGGAGTCCATTTACCAGCCGGTCTGCGGCTCAGATGGAGATGAACTTTTACTCATTGACCAGATTGGAGATCAGAGCGATGTCTATGAGGAGCCGGAGAAGGAGGCTGTTTTAAACAAAATGGTGATCAGGCAGCTGATGGATACGCTCGACGAGACAGAACAGCAGATCATCAGGCTGCGGTATTTTGAAAATAAAACGCAGTGCGAGGTGGCAGGAATACTTGCAGTGACACAGGTGCAGATCAGCCGGAATGAGCGTAAAATCCTTGCAAAACTCCGGGCAAAACTGGAGTTATAACGTCATTTGCCGGAAAGAAAATCTTGAAGAGCGAAACCATCAATGATATAGTGAAAGGAGGAAACTCAAACAATAACCGGCAGTGATAGCAGACTGACAGAGCGTCAGGAGAGAGGGAGTACAAGAGCAGATGAATGGAACACAGATCAGTGATACACAGAGGAATAACAGAACCGCATTGACAGGGCATACCATAGAAGCGTTGATCGTGGTCGTCTTTTATGCGTGCAGATTTATCAGGGGAGAGCGGAGTCTTGGATATTTTCTGGTGATCACGGCATTGGCACTGATCCCGGTCATGCTGGGACAGTTTTTCTTTTTCAAGGACAGAGAGACAGGTATGATCAAACACACGGTAGGAATCGGATTTGCCATTACGTATTCCTTCATGGTGCTGACGACCGAGGAAGCGAACATTTATGTGCTTGTCATACCGATGATTTTACTTGTAAGTGTATTTAATGATGTAAAATTTTCCGTGCAGATCAATATAGGAACGGTTATCTTAAGCCTGATCATGACGATTGGTGGAGCTTTTACCGGAAAGTTCGGTTATCAGGGCAGCGATGAAGCAATCGTGCAGGTGACAGCCATGATACTTGTCGCAGTGTATTCTATCTATGCAGCGCAGACATCGAATGCAAACAATCAGCAGAAAATGGAGAATATTAAGGAAGCGCAGAGCAAGACAGAACTTTTGCTGTCCGATATTTCCAATATGTCACAACAGATGCAGAGTGGAATGGAAGATATCTATGGAAAAGTTGAGAACCTCAACAGTGCTTCTAAATTGACCAAAGATGCAATGTCAGAGGTTGGCAGTGGTACGACGGAAACCGCAAACGCTGTGCAGACACAGATGCAGCAGACAGAAGCAATCCAGCAGAAAGTTGAGATGGTCAGCAGTGTTGCGGAACGCATTAACCAGAGTATGCAGCAGACTTTGCAGGTACTTGAGAGCGCAGGAAAAGATATGGATGTGCTCGTATCACAGGTAGATCATTCCGTAGAAAAAGGTGACAGCGTTGCAGGACAGCTAGAGACATTAGACAAATACATTGAAGAGATGCATTCCATCGTGGAACTGATCTCCGGTATTACCTCGCAGACAAGCCTTTTAGCTTTAAACGCAAGTATTGAGGCAGCAAGAGCGGGTGAGGCCGGAAGAGGATTCTCTGTTGTTGCGACAGAGATTTCCGGTATGGCAACACAGACCAAAGAGGCAACGGTACATATTACAGAGCTGATCGAGAATATTTCCAATGCGATCAGCGAGGTGGTTTCGGTGGTGCGCGAGATGATCGGTGCAATTAATGAGGAAAAGCAGTCCACTGAGAATACTGCCAATAATTTTTCGGATATCCAGAGCAATACGCTTGATATCCAAAGCAACATGGAGCAGTTAAACAGCAATATTGAGGAATTGAAAACTGCAAATGAACAGATCGTGCATTCGATTGAAACAATCTCGGCAATCTCAGAGGAGGTATCTGCACACGCAAATGAGACAATGAGTGCACAGGAAGATAATTCGGATGTACTGAACAAGATCACGGATCGTATGCAGCAGTTGATCGAACTTACAAAGCAGGAGGCATAATAACGTGAAAGCTTACGATAATTATATTTTTGATTTATATGGAACGCTGGTTGATATCCATACCGAGGAGAATGATCCTCTGGTATGGAAAAAGCTGGCGCTTTTTTATGGCTATTATGACGCCGATTATTCATCGGAAGAATTAAAAGAAAGATATGCTGCAATCATTGCAGGCGAGGAGTATAAGATGAAATCTGAGAAAAAAGATGATGCTCATGAAGCACATCCGGAAGTTCAGATTGAAGAGGTCTTTCAGAAGCTTTTTGAGGAAAAAGGCGTGAAGGCAGATCCTACACTTGCCGTTCATGCAGGGCAGTTCTTCCGGATCCTCTCTACCGATTATGTAAAACTCTATGACGGAGTGACAGATTTGTTAGAAGCATTAAAAAAGACGGGCAAAAAGATTTATCTGCTTTCGAACGCACAGCGCATTTTTACAGAGTATGAGATGCACACACTTGGAATCGCAAAGTACTTTGACGATATTTTTATCTCTTCAACCTGTGGGGTAAAAAAACCGGACAGCAGATTTTTTCAATTATTGATTGATAAATATAATCTTGATATAACAAAAAGCGTCATGATTGGAAACGATGGCATAAGCGATATCGCAGGAGCTAAGAGTGTCGGACTCGATACCTTTTATATTCATTCGAACATTTCTCCAAAGCTGCCGGAAGAGACCGTCATATTACCGGATGGCACTGAAAAAAAACGGAAGGTCATGCCGGATGCAGACTTTGTGTTAGATGGAATGGACATGGAGAGAGTCAGGGAGCTGCTGCTCGGAGAATAAGAGGAGATTATCAGCGCAGATTACCTTCCATCCACAGTTCACAATTTCTTCACAAAATATTGGCACTCACCTCTTGACAGTGCTAACAACTCGTGATATAACATACTCGTAACAAAGGAAAACCACTGCGAAAGAAATTTCGTAACTGACAGAAGACGTTCCAGCCAGCAAGGTGGGAAGGTCTTTTCTTTCCATCAGAAAGTTTTTCAGAAGGTTTTTCTTTTTCACATAGATCACAGAGATAAATACGAGGGAGGTAAGCGTATGAACATTCAGAAATTTACTCAGAAATCAGTAGAAGCCATTAACGATTGTGAAAAGCTCGCCTATGAATATGGAAATCAGGAGATCGAGCAGGAACACCTTTTAGTCGCCCTGTTACGTCAGGAGGATGGACTGATTCCAAAATTAATAGAGAAAATGGAGATCCAGAAAGAACATTTTGTGGATAACGCAGAGCGCCATTTAGCTGCCCGTGTAAAAGTATCCGGCGGACAGGTTTATGTAGGACAGGATCTGAATAAGGTACTTGTCCATGCAGAGGATGAGGCAAAAGCAATGGGAGACGAATATGTTTCCGTGGAACATTTGTTTTTATGCCTGATCAAATATCCGAATAAGGCAATGAAGGAAATCTTCAAGGAGTATGGAATTACCCGTGAACGGTTTTTGCAGGCGTTGTCAACGGTAAGAGGAAACCAGAGAGTAGTATCCGATAACCCGGAGGCAACTTATGATACATTGGAAAAATACGGATACGATATGGTAGAGCGTGCGAGAAACCAGAAGCTTGATCCGGTGATCGGACGTGATGCAGAGATCCGTAATGTGGTTCGTATCCTTTCCAGAAAGACAAAGAATAACCCGGTTCTGATCGGTGAGCCTGGTGTCGGTAAGACGGCTGTTGTTGAAGGACTCGCACAGAGGATCGTCCGCGGTGATGTCCCGGAGGGATTAAAAGACAAGAAATTATTTGCACTGGATATGGGCGCACTGGTTGCAGGCGCCAAATATCGTGGTGAGTTTGAGGAACGTCTGAAAGCGGTTCTCGATGATATCAAAAATTCCGATGGACAGATCATCCTGTTTATCGATGAACTTCATACCATCGTGGGAGCAGGAAAAACAGACGGTGCGATGGATGCAGGCCAGCTGTTAAAACCAATGCTTGCCCGTGGTGAGTTACACTGTATCGGTGCGACCACCTTAGATGAGTACCGTGAATATATCGAAAAAGATGCTGCTTTGGAGCGTCGTTTCCAGCCGGTACAGGTGGATGAGCCGACCGTTGAGGATACCATTTCCATCCTGCGTGGCCTGAAAGAGCGTTACGAAGTATTCCACGGTGTAAAAATTACAGACTCGGCACTGGTATCTGCGGCAGTGCTCTCAAACCGTTATATTTCCGACCGTTTCCTGCCGGATAAGGCAATCGACCTCGTGGATGAGGCGTGTGCCCTGATTAAGACGGAACTGGATTCCATGCCGACAGAGCTGGATGAGTTAAACCGTCGTGTCATGCAGATGGAGATTGAGGAGACAGCTCTGAAAAAAGAGACGGATCGTCTGAGTCAGGAGCGTCTTGCGGATCTTCAGAAGGAACTGGCAGAACTTCGTGATGAATTTAACACAAAGAAAGTACAATGGGAAAACGAAAAGAAATCAGTTGAAAAAGTCCAGAAACTTCGTGAAGAGATCGAGCAGGTCAAGAATGAGATCAAGACTGCACAACAGAATTATGATCTGGAAAAAGCGGCAGAACTGCAGTATGGAAAACTTCCACAGCTGCAGAAACAGCTGGAAGTTGAGGAAGAGGCAGTTAAGAATAAAGATCTTTCGCTGGTACATGAGAACGTCAGCGAGGAAGAGATCGCACGTATTATTTCCCGCTGGACGGGTATTCCGGTCGCAAAGCTGACCGAGAGTGAACGTAACAAGACACTGCATCTGGACGAGGAGCTGCATAAACGTGTCATTGGTCAGGACGAGGGTGTCACAAAAGTGACAGAGGCCATCATCCGTTCCAAAGCCGGAATCAAAGATCCGAGCAAACCGATCGGATCATTCCTGTTTCTTGGACCTACCGGTGTCGGTAAGACAGAACTTGCAAAGGCTCTGGCAGCCAGTCTTTTTGATGACGAATCCAATATGGTGCGTCTTGATATGAGTGAGTATATGGAGAAATATTCCGTGTCCCGTCTGATCGGAGCGCCTCCGGGATATGTCGGATATGATGAAGGCGGTCAGCTGACGGAGGCAGTCCGTAGAAAACCGTATTCGGTTGTCCTGTTCGATGAGGTCGAGAAAGCACATCCGGATGTATTCAATGTATTATTGCAGGTGTTAGATGACGGACGTATCACAGACTCGCAGGGAAGAACCGTTGACTTCAAGAATACGATCATCATCATGACATCGAACCTCGGATCAGCCCATCTGCTGGAGGGCATTGATGAGAATGGTGATATCAATCCGGCTTGTGAGGAAGCGGTCATGAATGAACTTCGTGGACATTTCAGACCGGAGTTTTTGAACCGTCTCGATGAGATCATTATGTTCAAGCCTCTGACAAAAGACAACATCGGCAATATCATCAATCTGCTGATGAACGATCTGAACAAACGTCTTGCTGACCGTGAGATTACGGTAGAACTTTCAGACAGTGCAAGACAGTTCATTGTTGATCACGGATATGATCCGATCTATGGTGCAAGACCTCTGAAACGTTTCTTACAGAAACATGTAGAGACATTGTCTGCAAAGCTGATCCTTGCAGATGAAGTGAGAGAGGGAGATACCATTTTGATCGATACCGAGGGCGATAAGCTTACGGCAAGAGTAAAATAATGATATAAAATAAGAATGCGGCTGTCACACAGGACATTTTGTGTGGCAGCCGTATTTTGCATGTTTTCAACTGTGAAGTAAAGCTGAAAAAAGAGAGTTTCGAAGCTATGTTACTTCTGCAAAAACGCGAGAAGCTTTCCAGACTGTGTTTTGTAATCGAAAACACCCAGATCATAAAGTTTTTGTTCAAGCGCCGCATCTTTGGAAAAAGTGCCGAGGTTTAAATGTTTACTTGGTGCGAAAACAAAAGCTTTTCCTTCTTTTTCCAGTTTGGCGGTAAGGTCAATGGACGCCTGATAATTGATGTGGCGATGGTCGATCCCTTCTATGGTCTTTGGGTATTTGTGAAGCATCCGTTTATAAATCGGGCGATGGGCTTCTGGCTGTTTTACAAAGTCCCTTGGATTGGATAAAATCACAACAAGTTTGTCGCAGCCATCATCTAAAGCGTGCTGCACCGGAATAGAATCCGCAACGCCGCCATCATAGTAGTAATGGTGATTAACCTGAACCGGACGACAGAATCCCGGCAGGGCGCAGGTTGCCATGAGTGTGCGATAATCGTCGCGCACAATATCGTATTTGGAAAAGTAAGTGGCTGTTCCGGTGACGGCATCCGTGGCAGGCATATAAAATTCTGCTGGATTTTTCATGATTGCATCGTAATCAATCGGGTCTTTGCCGTCAGAATTGGTCAGTGTTCCGTAAATGTATTGCAGACCGAACAGACTCCCGGTTCGAATCAGACTGTGTACACTTAAATACCGGGGATCACTTAAATGTTCCGTATAAAAACGGAGATTTCTTCCACGTTGTCCTGCAAGATAGGACAGCGTGTTTGCTGCACCCGCAGATACGCCGATACAGTAGTCAAACTGAATATGGTCATCTAAAAATTTATCTAAAATTCCGGCGCTGTAGGCACATTTCATGCCACCGCCTTCTACAACAAGTCCTATTTTCATAATTCACACGTATCATCCAATTTTTTAGATGATAATTGGATATTTCCTTTCTTCCAGTCATAACTTCGTTAAAATTTTATCACATTTGAAACAATTTATAAATACCAAAAAACTCGGCAAAAAACAATCATGATGCGCTCTTGCGTGATGAGACAGAAAATTATATAATAACAGACAGGTATGTTTTTATTTCCAGCAGGAGGCCTGGAATAAGAACGATGGCAGTATAGAAATAAGGAGATATTTTTAATATGGAAAATAAGAAACCAAAAATCATTTTAACAGGCGACAGACCAACAGGAAAGCTTCATGTCGGACATTATGTCGGCTCTTTAAAAAGAAGAGTGGAATTACAGAATTCCGGGGAATTTGATAAGATTTTCATTATGATTGCAGACGCGCAGGCACTCACTGATAATGCGGATAACCCGGCAAAAATCCGTGACAATATCATGGAAGTTGCATTGGATTATTTATCCGTAGGGCTTGATCCTGAAAAATCAAATATTTTTATCCAGTCTCATGTGGCAGAACTGACAGAACTGACTTTCTACTATATGAATCTGGTGACAGTATCCCGTCTGCAGCGCAATCCAACGGTAAAAGCAGAGATTCAGATGCGTAATTTTGAGACAAGTATCCCGATGGGATTTTTCAATTATCCGATCAGCCAGGCGGCCGATATCACTGCATTTAAGGCAACGACTGTTCCGGTTGGGGAAGATCAGCTTCCAATGTTAGAGCAGACGAAGGAGATCGTGCACAAATTCAATGCAGTGTATGGAGAGACTTTAGTGGATCCTGAAATCCTGCTTCCATCGAATAAAGCATGCTTGAGACTTCCAGGTATTGACGGAAAAGCAAAGATGAGCAAATCCTTAGGCAACTGTATTTATCTGTCAGAATCCGAGGCAGATGTGAAGAAAAAAGTCATGTCCATGTTTACAGATCCGGATCATATCCGTATCGAAGATCCGGGAAAGCTGGAAGGAAATACCGTATTTACTTATCTGGATGCGTTCAGCAACGAGGGACATTTTGCAGAGTACTTACCTGAATATGCAAATCTGGATGAGTTAAAAGATCACTATAAACGCGGTGGATTAGGCGATGTCAAAGTGAAGAAGTTTTTAAATAACGTTCTTCAGGAAGAATTAAGCCCAATCCGCGCAAGAAGAGCCGAGTATGAGAAGAACATCGAAGGTGTTTATGAGATTTTGAAAAAAGGCAGCGAAGGGGCAGCAGAGACAGCAGCCCAGACATTAAGTGAAGTCAAAGCGGCCATGAAGATCAATTACTTTGATGATCCGGCTTTTCTGGAAGAGCAGATTCAAAAATTTAACGAATAGGAAGAAAGAAAATGGCATTTACCCATCTCCATGTGCATACCGAGTTTTCCCTTCTGGATGGCTCGAATAAAATAAAAGAATATGTTGCAAGAGTGAAAGAGCTTGGCATGAACAGTGCAGCGATCACAGACCATGGAGTGATGTTTGGTGTCATTGACTTTTACAAGGCTGCGAAGGCAGCAGGTATCAATCCGATCCTCGGCTGTGAGGTGTACGTGGCACCGAACTCCCGATTTGACAGAGAGGCAGCGCATGGGGAGGATCGTTATTACCATCTGGTGCTGTTAGCTGAGAATAATGAGGGCTATCAGAACCTGATGAAAATTGTATCCAAAGGGTTTGTGGATGGGTATTATTACAAACCCCGTGTGGATATGGAAGTATTACAGCAGTATCACAGTGGAATCATTGCGCTGAGTGCGTGCCTTGCGGGAGAGGTACAGCGCTATCTTGTAAAAGGACTTTATGATGAGGCAAAAAAAGTTGCCGAAAAGTATGAAAACTGCTTTGGAAAAGGAAACTTTTTCCTGGAATTACAGGATCATGGAATCCCGGAGCAGCAGATGGTCAATCCACAGCTTGTGCGGATGAGCCAGGAGACAGGCATTGAACTGGTTGCGACAAACGACGTACATTACACCTACGCGGAAGATGCGGAGGCACACGATATCCTGCTCTGTATCCAGACCGGAAAGAAATTGTCCGATGAGAACCGTATGCGTTACGAGGGCGGCCAGTATTATGTGAAGTCAGAGGAAGAGATGCGGAAGCTTTTTTCCTTTGCAAGTCAGGCAATCGACAACACACAAAAGATCGCAGACCGCTGTCATGTGGAGATTGAGTTCGGTGTGACAAAACTGCCACATTTCGAGGTGCCGGAAGGTTACGACTCATGGACTTATCTGAATAAGCTGTGTCATGAGGGACTGGTAAAGCGTTACCCGGACCGCCATGAGAAACTGCTTCCGAAGCTTGATTATGAGCTTAATGTCATCCAGAAAATGGGATATGTTGATTATTTTTTGATCGTATGGGATTTTATCAATTATGCGAGAACCCATGGGATTCCGGTAGGCCCAGGGCGTGGAAGCGCCGCAGGAAGCCTTGTTTCTTATACCACAGGTATCACGAACATTGATCCGATCAAGTATAATCTGCTGTTTGAGCGTTTCTTAAATCCAGAGCGAGTTACCATGCCCGATATCGATATCGATTTCTGTTATGAGAGACGAAGCGAAGTGATCGATTATGTCGTGAAAAAATATGGCAAGGATTGTGTTTCGCAGATCGTGACATTCGGTACGCTGGCGGCAAAAGGTGTGATCCGTGATGTGGGACGGGTGATGGATCTGCCATATAGTTTTTGTGATACTATTGCAAAGATGATCCCAAATGAACTGAATATTACGATTGAAAAAGCACTGCAGATGAATCCGGAGCTCCGCGGCATGTACGAATCGGACGAGAATGTACGTACACTGATCGATATGTCAAAACGTTTAGAGGGACTGCCACGGCATACTTCTATGCATGCAGCGGGCGTTGTGATCTCACAGAAAGCGATGGATGAGTATGTTCCACTGTCGAGGGCGTCCGACGGAACAATCACGACACAGTTTATCATGACGACCATCGAGGAACTTGGACTTTTGAAAATGGACTTCCTTGGCCTTAGAACGTTGACGGTCATCAAGGATGCCGCAGATCTCGTATATAAGAACCATGGAATCAAAATCGATGTCAATCACATCGATTATAATGATCATACCAATCCGGATGCAGTTCTTATCGACTACAATGATAAAAAAGTATTAGACTACATCGGAACCGGAAGAACCGAGGGTGTGTTCCAGCTTGAAAGTGCCGGAATGAAAAACTTCATGAAGGAGTTAAAACCGCAGAGCTTAGAGGATGTCATCGCCGGAATTTCCCTGTATCGTCCTGGACCAATGGACTTTATTCCAAAGTATATCAAAGGAAAAAATGAGCGCGACAGTATTACTTACGAATGCAAAGAATTAGAACCGATCTTAGAGCCGACCTATGGCTGTATCGTTTATCAGGAGCAGGTGATGCAGATCGTGCAGGAACTTGCCGGATACACGATGGGACAGGCGGACAATATCCGTCGTGCCATGAGTAAAAAGAAACAGTATGTCATTGATGCAGAGCGTCAGAACTTTGTTTACGGCAACGAGGAACAGGGAATCAAAGGCTGTATTGCAAACGGTATCAGCGAGCAGGCAGCGAATAAGATCTACGATTCCATGGTGGATTTTGCAAAATATGCATTTAATAAATCACATGCAGCGGCTTATGCAGTGGTTTCCTACCAGACAGCGTATTTTAAATATTACTATCCGGTAGAATTTATGGCAGCGCTGATGACATCTGTGATCGATAATACCAGAAAAGTTTCCGAGTATATTTTTACCTGCCGCCAGATGGGAATCAAAGTGCTTCCACCGGACGTAAACGAAGGGGAAGGTGTCTTTACCGCAGTTGGAGATAACATCCGCTATGGTCTGTATGCAATCAAGAGCATCGGAAGACCGGTCGTGGATCTGATCCTGCAGGAGCGTGAGGAGAATGGAACTTATAAGACACTGCAAAGCTTTTTGGAGCGTGTTTCCTGCCGTGAAGTCAACAAACGTGCGGTGGAAAACCTGATCAAAGCAGGGGCGCTAGATGGGCTTGACGGAAACAGACAGCAGATGATCACTGTTTTTTCCACAATTATGGACAACCTTGCCTCGGAGAAGAAAAAGAGCATGTCCGGTCAGATGACACTCTTTGATCTTGTGCCGGAGGAAGAAAAACAGGACTATGAGATCCGTCTTCCGCAGCTTGAGGAGTACAGTAAGGAGATCAAGCTTGGTTTTGAAAAAGAGGTGCTTGGCATTTATCTGACGGGACATCCGCTGGAGGAATATGAGGAACGCTGGCGCAAGAATATTTCGGCGGTCACAACGGATTTTGTCCTGGATGAAGAGACAAATGAGGTGAAGGTAAAGGATAACCAGAAAGTCACAGTCGGCGGAATGATCACAGAAAAGACGGTCAAGTACACGAAAAACAATAAAGTCATGGCATTTCTCACATTAGAAGACCTTGTCGGAACTGTGGAGGTGATTGTGTTCCCGAACAGCTACGAAAAGTACAGCTCCTTATTAAATGAGGATGAGAAGGTATTTATCACCGGACGTGCCAATGTAGAGGAAGATAAAAATGGAAAGATCATCTGTGAGCAGATCACTTCTTTTGACAGTGTAAAAAGGGAACTCTGGCTTCAGTTTTCCACGAAGGAAGAGTTTGAGGCGAAGGAGCAGGAACTTTATGGAAAGCTTCATGATTCGGATGGAAGAGATTCGGTTGTCATTTACATTTCATCCATAAAAGCAATGAAACGACTGCCAAATAACTACAATATCTGCATAAATCAGGAGATTGTGAACAATTTGACGAACTTTCTGGGTGAAAATAATGTAAAAGTTGTAGAAAAGAGCATTGAAAAGAGAGCGTAAAGATATTAAAATAGTGTAGATTAGATAAATAAATATCTGTAAATGGGTAAACAGATATTCAATGGGTATATTTATTTTTAGGAGGGAACTTATAAAATGGCAAAAGAGATCAAGACAATCGGTGTACTTACCAGTGGCGGAGATGCACCTGGAATGAACGCAGCAATTCGTGCAGTTGTAAGAGAGGCAATTGTAAAAGGATTAAAGGTAAAAGGAATTAAGAGAGGATACGCAGGACTTCTTCAGGAAGAAATCGTAGATATGGAAGCAAAGGACGTATCTGATATTATAGAGCGTGGTGGTACGATTTTACAGACAGCACGTTGTATGGAGTTTACAACACCGGAAGGTCAGCAGAAAGGTGCTGAGATCTGTAAGAAACATGGTATCGATGGAATCATCGTAATCGGTGGTGACGGATCTTTCAAGGGTGCCCAGAAGTTGGCAGCACTTGGAATCAATACGATCGGTCTTCCGGGAACCATCGACTTAGATATCGCATGTACTGAGTACACCATCGGATTTGATACCGCTGTCAATACAGCAATGGAGGCAATTGATAAAGTACGTGATACCTCTACTTCCCATGAGAGATGTTCTATCATCGAGGTTATGGGACGTGGCGCCGGATACATCGCTTTATGGTGTGGTATCGCAAACGGAGCAGAGGATATCCTGTTACCGGAAAAATATGATTACGACGAGCAGAAGTTAGTAAACAACATCATCGAAAAACGTAAACATGGCAAGAAACATCATATCATCGTAAATGCCGAGGGTATCGGACATTCTGCAAGCATGGCAAAACGTATTGAGGCAGCTACCGGTATTGAGACACGTGCTACCATCTTAGGACATATGCAGCGTGGTGGTTCTCCGACAGCAAAAGACCGTGTATATGCTTCAACCATGGGAGCACTTGCAGTAGACCTTCTGTGTGAGGGAAAGACAAACCGTGTCGTTGGATATCGTCATGGCGCTTTTGTTGATTTTGATATTGATGAGGCTCTTGCAATGAAGAAAGAGATTCCAGAGTACGAATATCAGATCGCTAAGAACTTATCCATCTAATTTGGAATCATTACGAAATACAGGAAAGAATTTAAAACTCCACGGATTTTGGTTCGTGGAGTTTTTATGACATATAAGAAAAAGATTTGTTTGGAGAAAAGTATGATCACAAGTACAAGCAATCAGCAGATGAAGAATCTGATGCTTCTGATGAAAAAGGCAAAAGCGAGAAACGAACAGGAACTCTTTGCCGTAGAGGGACGGAAAATGTTTCAGGAAGTTCCGGAAGAGTGGTTAAAACAGGTGTATGTGTCGGAGAGTTTTTTTGCAGAGAATGATAAAATGCTTGCAGGCTATACCTATGAGATCGTATCAGATATTCAAAGCGGTATCAGATACGCAGACACCGCAGGGGATTCTCTGTCTGGTCAGAAAGCCACAGTATCGTCTGGAAGAACTGTTAAAAGGGGCAGACACGCATCTTCTGATTTTAGAGAGCATCCAGGACCCGGGAAATCTTGGGACGATGCTGCGCACCGGAGAGGGCGCAGGAATCAGCGGTGTGGTCATGAATCATACAACCGTCGATCTTTTCAATCCGAAAACAATCCGTTCAACGATGGGAAGTATTTACCGCATGCCATTTTTTGTGACCAGAGATCTGGCAGAGACCATCTGTGAACTGAAAAATGCAGGGGTAAAAACGTATGCTGCCCATCTGAAAGGAAAGATGCAGTACGATGAGCCGGACTATACAGGAGCCACTGCCTTTATGATCGGAAATGAGGGAAACGGTCTGTCGGATGAAATCGCTGATCTTGCGGATACTTATATTAAAATTCCAATGTGTGGACAGGTGGAATCTTTAAATGCTGCCATTTCAGCATCGCTTTTGATGTATGAGACAAACCGGCAGCGGCGGATAAGAAGTATGTCGCAGGATAGAATGAGTAATATTAGGAAAGTGGAAGAATGAGAATCTGGTTTAAAATGATGAAAGACAATCATCTGCTTCGGGATACAACCATCACAGACGAATCGGATGATACACGTACCCATAAAATTTTCAGGGCAATCGATGAAGTGTGCTATGCATTTGATCTTGGAAAACCAATCTGGCTCGATGTCAATGTTGCTGAATTCAAACGCCATGCAAAGACAAGATTTACCCAGGACAGTTTCATTGAGTCGATCGATTTTGATTTTCTGGAGATGCATGTGATCGAGGAAGATTAACGGAAGAAGCTGGATGGAAGAAATGCATGCATTCGAAGAAGATTAACGGAATAGATATGTGTATAGGAGATGTAGGAGGAGCGTTGCCGTGATAGAAGGGGATATCAGACGGGAAAAAATCATTGAAATAATGTCAAACCAAAAAGAACCGGTCAGTGGTTCAGACCTTGCAAAAAAATTCGGCGTGAGCCGTCAGGTGATCGTGCAGGATATTGCTCTTTTGCGTGCTACCAATAAGAATATTTTAAGCACAAACAAAGGTTATTTCCTTTACAATCCGGGAAAAGGTCCGCAGAAGCCAAAGAGAAGCTTTTGTGTGCAGCACACGACAGAGCAGATGCAGGATGAATTATACACGATCGTAGATTACGGCGGAAAGGTGTTAGACGCTGTGGTGGAGCATGACATCTATGGTCAGATCACGGTGGATCTGATGCTCTGCAACCGCATGGATGTGGATGAATTTATGGAGCGCATCAGAAAGAGCAAAAGCCAGCCGTTAAATGTGCTGACCGGTGGAAAACACTGGCACACAGTGGAGGCAGATACGGAACCGATGCTACATGTCATCGGTGAGAAGCTGCGTGAGAAAGGATACCTTCAGGAATAGAAAAAGGAATAGAAAAAACAGTAAAGTTTTGAAATAACTCCCCATATCATAGAAAAGTATGGTATACTTAAGGGAGCATGAGTGTTGATGGATAAAAGTTTTTTTCATGCACGGGGAATATATTGTTGGAGGAATATTATGGATAGACCATTTACCTTAAGTGAAGGGGTAGATAGTTGGAATACAATTATTTTTTTATACCGGTCAGCGTTGAAGGAGGTCAGTACCAAAGTTGAGATCTTAAATGATGAATTTCAGCAGGTACACCAGTACAACCCGATTGAATATATTAAGTCCAGAATCAAATCACCGGAGAGTATTGTCAAGAAGCTGAAACGATATGGATACGAGAGTTCCATTGACAATATGGTGGACTATATCAACGATATCGCAGGAATCCGCATTGTTTGTTCGTTTACGTCCGATATTTACAAGCTTGCGGAGATGATCGGTAAGCAGAATGATCTGACGGTGGTATCCGTGAAGGATTATATCAAGCATCCGAAGGAGAGCGGTTATAAGAGCTATCATATGTTAGTGACCGTACCGATTTTTTTGTCTGACCGGGTGGTTGATACCAAGGTTGAGATCCAGATACGGACGATGGCAATGGATTTCTGGGCAAGTTTAGAACACAAGATTTATTATAAGTTCGAGGGAAATGCACCACAATATATCAGCAGAGACTTAAGGGAATGTTCGGAGATCGTCTCTATGCTGGATGCCAAGATGCTGCAGCTGAATGAGGCGATCATCGAGGCACGTGCAGCGCAGGAGGAAGATACGGATGCAGTATAATTACAGTTTTGAAGCGGCTTCACTATTATTTATGTTATTAATATTCGTACATTTTATGGTAGTGTGGCAGTTTCCGACTGAAAAGACAAGGGTATTCCGTGCACTTTTGATCGTATGTATCGGAGAGAGTGCGTTTAATATTTTATCATCGATAGGACTGGCAAACGCTGGAGTCGTTCCGCAGATCGTGAACGAGATACTTGCGTTTGTCTTTTTTTCGTTTGAAGGCTTAAGCTCTTTGATGATCTATAAGTATATGGTCGTGATCAGTGAACTGGACCAGAGACAGAAAAAGCGGGCAGTTTCAGCTGCAATGATCCCTGCGGCATTCTTTTTTATTTTTCTGCTCTTAACACCGTTCATCGGGTTTTACTACTATTTTCAGGATGGAGTGTATCATCAGGGCAGAGGAGCAAATTTCGGATATTTTTATATCATGCTGTTTTTTGCATTGAATCTTGTTATGTCGATCGCAAGGCGGAAGATCATTAATGTGCGGGAGAAATACATCATCTATTTTTATACCGCAGCGGCATTGATTGCAATTTGGGTGCAGTATTACCACCGGGAGATCCTGCTGACCAGCCTTGGAAATTCGGTGATCGTCATAATGATCTATCTGTCGATGCAGAATCCAAACGATTATTTAGATACCGTGACAGGAATCGGAAATGAGGCGGCATTGGAGCTGCAGCTGAAGGACGAACTGATGCGGGATCAGGAAGGAACGATCATTATTATCAGAATCCGCCAGTATCAGCAGATGGGAATGCTGTTTGGGGCAGAAAACTGCAATATGCTCATGGCGGAGCTGGGACAGTATTTTTTCCATCTGGGTGGTAAGTTTCACGTATTCCGCAGTGATGCGGATACCTTTGTGGTCATGACAGACAAAGACCGGTATCAGGAGATGGTAAAGTCTGTTGAGGGGCGTTTTTCTGAGGAATGGAAGATAGAAGAAAACCATATTCTGCTGGATCACACCGTTATGATCATGCATTATCCGAAGGACTTTACGACAATCCCGGAATTTTTCGGAATCAGAAGTTACCTGTTGTCCGTTGCTTCCGGCAATGTGGGGAAAGAGCCTGTGATTGAGACGGACGAGCAGATGATCGAGGGATATTACAGACAGAATCAGATTGAAATGATCTTAGAGTGCGCACTCCGTGAGCGTTCGATTCAGGTGTACTACCAGCCGATCTATTCGCTTAAGGAAAAAAGAATTGTTTCCCTCGAAGCATTGGCACGTCTGTTTGACGGGGAACTTGGATATATTCCACCGGCTGAATTTATCCCGATCGCAGAAAAAAACGGTGACATCATACGTATCGGCGAGATCGTGTTAGAAGAGTGCTGTAAGTTTTTATCCAAACATGTATTATCGAATATGTCTCTTGGAATCCGCTCGATCCAGATCAATATTTCGGTGGCGCAGTGTATGCAGCAGAATCTGAAAGAGGCAATTCTGCCGATCCTGCAGAAGTACCATATCCCAACCTCCATGATCGTGCTGGAACTGACGGAGAGCACTGCGATCAATGCACCGGCGCTTATGGAACATCATATGAAAGAATTGGGAGATGCGGGGATCTCTTTTGCGATGGATGATTATGGAACCGGAAGTGCAAACTGCTCTTATCTTATGCGGTTTCCGTTCCAGGAAGTGAAGATGGACAGAGACATGACATTGGCATATTTTAATAATGAGACAGCCAGAATTGTTATTGAAAATGAGATCAGGACGATGCAGAAGCTTGGTATCCCAATGGTTGTCGAGGGAGTGGAAAAGTTAGAGCAGAGTGAGGAGATGGAGCGCCTTGGCGTGGAATATATCCAGGGGTATTATTATGGAAAACCATTGCCGGAAATGGAATGTCTGCGGTATATCCGCAACTTCAATTCGGCGCCGGAAGATTATGGAAGGTAAAAGATAAGTTTTATGAATATTATCAGTGTAACAGATATCACGAAGACATATACAGAGAGGAAGCTGTTTGAGAAAGCGTCTTTCTATTTGCAGGAAAGAGAAAAAGTGGGTGTGATCGGTATTAACGGAACCGGAAAATCAACTCTGTTAAAAATTGCAGCGGGCATTGAAGAACCGGATGAAGGACAGGTGATCCGTGCAAACCATATCGTGGCGCGTTATCTGCCGCAAAATCCGGTATTTGATCCGGAATTGTCAGTGATTGATACGGTGTTGGCGCAAAGTAGTCAGAATTTTGTCGGAGGAACATCAGAGCAAAATCAAAATGCAGGAAATCATGCAGAACATGTGGAACATTGGAATTTAGAGAGTGATGCAAAGGCGATGATGACAAAGCTTGGCATTACGAATTTTGAACAGAAGGCAGGGGAACTCTCTGGGGGACAGCGCAAACGTCTTGCGCTTGTGGCAGCACTTTTAGTGCCGTGCGATGTGCTGATCTTAGACGAGCCGACCAACCATCTGGATTCCGCTATGGCAGACTGGCTGGAAGATTTCCTGAAAAAGT
>OGRM01001006.1_pt1 | contig 20217 bp, 13 predicted proteins | sample 1553491 | NCBI WGS metagenome assembly OGRM01 (sample SAMEA2580110, study PRJEB22360) | human gut metagenome | biome: human gut; feature: human-associated habitat; material: faeces | place: Denmark | collected 2008/2010
CTGTTGTTCTGGACTATGTCTTCGTGCGGGGCCTTGCCGAGGGCGAGTTCCCCACAGCCCCCGGCGAGACGGGCCTGCTGACCCACGCCGACCGCGACGCCCTGATGGCGCAGGAAATCGAGCTTCCGGACTGCTTCGAGAACCGGGTGGTGCGGGAACAGGTCTGCTTTTATAAGGCCCTCACCGCCCCGGCCAGAGGCCTCTGGCTCAGCTGGCCGAAGGGGCAGGGCCAGACCCTCTGCGCCGCCCTCGAGCCCATCGTGGACGTGCTGAGACCGGGTGCGCCGGAACTCGACCTGAGCGACCTTGCCGCCACTGCCGCCGACGGCCTCGACGTGCTGGGCGGCGGCTGGCCGCTGACCGAATTGGAACGCGCCAGCCTGACCGAGGCGCTGCGCGCCCCCGGCGAGGGGGTGCAGGCACCCCGGGGGCTGGCACTGTTACAGCGCATGGAACAGGACCCGCCCCGGCAGGTGCAGGATCTGCCTACACTGGAAACGCTGCTGGGCAGGCGGCTGCACATCTCGCCCAGCCAGCTGGAAAAATACTATACCTGCCGGTACGGCTATTTTCTGCAATATGTGCTGGGGCTGAAGCCCCGCAAACGGGCGGAGCTTTCCGCCGACCAGAGCGGCACCCTGATGCACTGGGTGCTGCAGATGGCGCTGGACCCTCACCCCGGCCCGGACAACCCCATGGCGGCGCTGCAGCCCTTTATGGAGCTGGACGATGAGGCCATGGCGAGCCTTGCCGCGCTGCTGGTGGACGAGTACGCCAAGCGCTATCTGCCCGAGGATACCGCCCGCTTTGCCTATCTGCTCTCCCGCCTGAAAAAGAGCATGACGAGCCTGCTGCTCTACCTGCGGGATGAGCAGCGGCAGTCCAGCTTCAAGCCCGTGGCCTGTGAGCTGAAGATCGGCCGGGGCGAGGATGCCGTGCCTGCCCAGGTGTATCACCTGTCGGACGGGCGCACCGTCCAGCTGGTGGGCACCGTGGACCGTGCCGACGAGTGGGTGGAGGAGGACGGCACCCGCTGGGTGCGGGTGGTGGACTACAAGACCGGCACCAAAAAGCTGGACCTGAAGGAAGTCTACTGCGGTCTGGACTGCCAGATGCTGCTCTACCTGTTCAGCCTGACCCGGGATAAAAGCGGCCGCTTTACAGGGGCGGAACCGGCTGGCGTGCTCTACCTGCTGGCCGACCCGGCCCCTGAGACCACCACCCGCGAAAAGGCGGCCCACAGTGTGGAATACAAGCTGGACGGTCTGGTGCGGGACGAGCAGAAGCTGTTCGATGCCATGGATGCCGACGAGACCGGCAGATACCTGCCCTTCTCCTATTACAAAGGCGCGCCCAGCCCCTACCAGAAGGACAAGCGGGCAGACATCGCCAAGCTGAACCGCATCCAGCTGCATCTGGATGATCTTGTGACCCGGATGGGCCAGCAGCTCTATGAGGGGCAGATCGCCGCCGAGCCGCTGGTCGCGGGCCGGAGTCCCTGCCAGTGGTGTGATTACGGCTTTGTCTGCTGCCACGAGACCGGCATCGGGGAGCGGGCGCTGGAGGCCCCCGCAAAGCCCTTTGAGGCTCCCGGGCAGCCCGAAGAGGGAGAGGAGGAACAGGCATGAGTGAACCCAAGTGGACCCCCGCCCAGCGGGCCGCCATCGAGGACCGGGGCGGCGCGCTGCTGGTGAGCGCGGCGGCGGGCAGCGGCAAAACGGCTGTTCTGACCGAGCGGGCTGTCCGGCTCATCACCGACCCGGAGCATCCCGTGGATGCGGACCGTCTGCTCATCGTCACCTTTACCAATGCGGCGGCGGCAGAGCTGCGCGCCCGCATCGGGCAGGCGCTGCTGCACCGCAGCCAGCTACAGCCCGGCAACGCCATGCTGTGCCGTCAGCGGATGCTGCTGCAGCGCGCGCCCATCTGCACCATTGACGCTTTTTGTCTGAACCTGCTGCACAAGCACTTTCAGGCGCTGGATATCCCGCCGGATTTTGCCCCGGCAGACCCCGGTACCGTGCAGCTGCTGCGGGGGGCGGCACTGGCCGAAACGTTGGAAAACGCCTACCGCGACCCGGATTTCTGCGCCTTTGCAGACCTGTACGGCAAGGGACGCACGGATAAACCCGCAGGCGATGCCATTTTACAGATCTACGATTTTTTGCGGGCACTGCCGGACTACGACCGCAAGCTGGATGAATTTCTTGCGCCATACGAGCAGGAAAACGGCTTTGCTTCCACCTGCTGGCACGACCTGCTGCTGGCCGAAGCTGCCCGCTGCGCCAAGGCTGCGCGGGAACTGCTGACGGCAGCGCTGGCCGACTGCCATGCGGATTTTGATCAGGAGCAGGCAGCTGCCGAGGAAAAAAAGACCCCATCCGCCCGGGCAAAGGCACAGCTTGCGGTGGCAGAAAAATACGGGGAGGCCGGTACAAGGCTGGAAAAAGCCGCCGCCCTCTTTGCGCAGGCGGAGCAGCTGGCCGCTGCCGGACAGTGGGACCCGCTGTATGACCTGCTCACCCCCTATGTGCTGGGCATGGAGGAAGCCCCCGGCCTGAAGGGCATGAAAAAGCGTCTGGGCGGCGACCACAAGGCGGAGATCAAGACCCGCTCGGACGAAGCTGCCGTTTTGTTTGAGCAGATGACCCAGCTCATCTGCTGCTCCGAGGCCGAAGCCGAGACTGACCGGCAGATCACCCTGCCCCGGCTGCAGGCGCTGTTTGCTGCTGTGCGGGACTTCGATGCCCGGTTCACGGCCAGAAAACGGGAGCGCAAGCTGCTGGAATTCAGCGATTTTGAGCACCTTGCCCTGCGGCTGCTGCGCACCCCGGAGGGCACGCCTACCCCCTTGTGCGAGAACATCCGGCAGGACTACGCCGCCGTGATGGTGGACGAATATCAGGATACGAACGCCCTGCAGGACGCCCTTTACCGCTGCCTTGCCGCCCCGGCGGGGGATAACCTCTTCCTAGTGGGCGACCTGAAGCAGAGCATCTACCGCTTCCGGCAGGCAGAGCCGGGCATCTTCCGGCAAAAGCTGGACAGCTGGCCGCTGCTGCCGGGCGCAAAAGCCCGTCCCCGCCCGCCGGAGGGCACCCCGGGCACGGACGCACTGCTGGCGCTGGATGCAAACTTCCGCTCCGCACCGCAGGTGGTGGCAGGCATCAACTATCTCTTTGAGCAGCTCATGACCCCGGAGCTGGGCGATACCGCCTACGGCGACGGGCAGCGTCTGGTCTGCGGCGCACCCGGGGAATATCAGGGCAGCGTGGAGGTGCAGTTTTTGCCGGACGATGAGACGGAAACTGATGCAGGCTGGATCGCGGAGCGCATCGCGCAGCTGGTTTCTGCCGGAGAGCCGGTGCGGGAGGGCAGCACCACCCGCCCGGTGCGGTACGAGGACTGCTGCATCCTGCTGGCGGCGCGCACCGAGTTCCCGGCGTATGTGGAGGCGCTGACCGCCCGGGGCATCCCGGTATACGCCGACGCCCGGGAGAACCTGATGCTTGCGCCCCACATCCGCCCCCTCATCGCCCTGCTCAAGGTCATCGACGACCCCTCGCAGGACATCTATCTGGCTGCCGCCATGCTGGGCCCTATGTTCGGCTTTATCGAGGATGACCTTGTGCGGCTGCGCGCCCGCAGCCGTCAGGTACAGGCCGAGCCGGACAAAAAGCCCGCCCGCATCAGCCTGTACGGCGCACTGCTGCTGGCGCTGGAGGACCCGGCAGACGATCCCTTTACCGAGAAGGTGAAGGATTTCTACGCCCACCTCACCGCCCTGCGGCAGATGGCGCGCAGTGCCCCGGCAGAGCAGCTGCTGGAAGAAATTTTTGCCTCCACCGGTTATCTGGCGGCGCTGGGCGTGCTGGAAAACGGTGCCCGCCGCCGGGAGGATGCCCGCCGGTTTGCCTCCTTCTGCGCCACTTCCGGTGCAGGCGGCATCTCGGCGCTGGTGCGCGCCATTGATGCCGCCGCGCAGGCCGGCAGTACCGGACAGGACACTGTGCCCAGCGGGGTGCACCCGGGGTGCGTGTCCATCATGACCATCCACCGCTCCAAGGGCTTGCAGTTCCCGGTGGTGTTCGTGGGGAATACGGCGCGCAAGTTCAACGCTTCGGATATCCGTCAGCCGGTGCTGGTGCACCGCAGCTACGGTGCCGGGCTGCGGTTGCGGCCGGAGAACGGCGAGGGCGCCTACAAGACCGCTGCCTACACCGCGCTGGCCAATGTCCACGCCAGGGAACTGCGCAGCGAGCAGATGCGCCTTCTGTATGTGGCGCTCACCCGTGCACAGGATAAGCTCATCCTCACCGTGCCCCTGAGCAGCGGCAAGAGCGCCAAGCCCTTTGCCAAGGCTGCGGCTTTTCTGGCTGCCGGGGCGGGGGCTACGCTGCACCAGCAGGCCAACAGCTTTGCCGACTGGCTGCGGGCGGCGCTGCTGGTGCACCCGGACGGCGGGGTGCTGCGGCAGCTTTCCGGCAACCGAGAGCTGCTGTTTGTGCAGACCGAAAGTACGATGGCAATCAAAGTGTGCGACGATGCCGTGCAGCTGTCCGAGAAAATAGATACAGATACGCCGGACGAAACGCCAAAGACCGACTCGGCACTGGTGAAGAAGCTGCGGCAGAACTTTGCGTGGCAGTACCCGGCGGCAGCGCTTGCGCAGGTGCCCGCCAAGGTCAGCGTGACCAGCATCGTGCACAAGGCCGAACAGACCACGCTGGAGCGCCCGGGCTTCCTTTCCAAGGACGGCCTGACCGCCGCCGAGATGGGCACCGCACTGCACGCCTTTCTGGAGCACGCAGACTTTGCCCGGCTGGCTGAGGCCAAGGCTGCGGGTACGCTGGACGAGGCCATCCCGGCAGAGCGGGATCGTCAGGTGGCGGTGCAACTGACCGCCCCGGAGATCGCGGAAAAGCTGGACGCGGTGTGCATCCGCCGCTTTGTGGAAAGCGAGGCCTTTGCAAAGATCTGTGCGGCGCAGCAGGTGCTGCGGGAGCTGCCCTTTATCACCGCGCTGCCCGCTGGTGCAGTGCTGGCGGCGCAGGGGCACGAGGAACTGCCCGCTGCCGCAGATGCGCAGGTGCTGGTGCAGGGCATCGCCGACCTTGTGCTGGTGTACCCCGACCATCTGGAGCTGCTGGACTACAAGACCGACCACCGCAAGGCGGAAAGTGACTTCCTACGCGCCTACCGCGCCCAGCTGAACCTTTACGCCATTGCCATCGAAAAGCGCTTTGCACCGAAAAAGGTGACCTATAAGGGCATCTACTCCTTTGCACTGGGCAAACTGATCGAGGCGTAAAACGATTGAAAATGGCCTCCGCTGCGCTCTGGCCATATTCAGCGGAAAAGTTATTTTAATTTCGGGTTTCAGGAAAGTCTGCGGACTTTCCTGAAACCCATTTTCACCAGAGGGGTCGTAAATCGAAACAGCATCTGCAACGCCTGTTTCCTTTGGAAACAGGCGTTGCAGGCAAAGCTACCTGTTTTCCTCTACGGCCTTTCCCGTGAAAATAGCGTTTGGAGCGCTCCGCAGAGCGCGACAAACGCGAAATATAGGTAATTCTTCCGCTATTCATGGCCAGAGCGCAAGCGGAGGCCATTCAAAATCGTCCTGCGCCAGAGGGAGTTCATCCGCAGGCGGCTGAGGAGGTACTGCGTCTTTTTTATAAAAAGCGTTGCATATCGGCGCAAAAAGACAACTGCCGTCTTGTTTATTTTGTGCATTTATGCTAAAATAGCGTGCAGATAGTTGATTTTTATAGAGTGGTATTACTTTTTCTGATGCTGTAAAAATTCGGCTGAGCCGAAAAAATAAGGACGCAACAAAGGAGAACACGCCATGAAAAAACTTTTTGCCATGACGGTGGCCGTGCTGCTGCTGTTTTCGGTGCTGCTGGGCATTCCCGCCGCCTATGGGCAGGCACCGGAGACAGGCAAAACGCTGGACATCCTGTTCAGCCACGATACCCACTCCCACCTGAACACCTTTACCACGGTGGTGGATGAGAAGGAAGCAGAGATCGGCGGCTTTGCCCGCGCCAACACCCTCATCAAGGCGCAGCGCGCCAAAAATCCGGACACCCTTGTGATCGACGGCGGTGACTTTTCCATGGGCACCCTGATCCAGACGGTGTTTGAAACGCAGGCCGCAGAGCTGCGGATGCTGGGCTACATGGGTTACGATGTGACCACCTTCGGCAACCACGAGTTCGATTACCGCTCCAAGGGGCTTGCCAATATGCTTACCAGCGCCCGCACCTCCGGCGATGCCGTCCCGTCCATCGTGGTCTGCAATGTAGACTGGGACGCCATGGAAGCCGCCGGCCTCACTGAGGGACAACAGATGCTCAAAGACGCCTTTACCGCCTACGGCGTGCAGGACTACACCGTGGTGCAGAAGGGCGATGTGCGCATTGCCGTGGTGGGCGTTTTCGGCAAGGATGCGCTCTCCTGCGCGCCCACCTGTGAACTGAAATTCAAGGACCTGGTACAGGCGGTAAAGGCCACCGTGGCAGAGATCAAGGCAAACGAAAACGTGGATATGATCGTCTGCGTTTCCCACAGCGGCACATGGGACGACCCCAAAAAGTCTGAGGACGAGCTGCTGGCCAAAGGCGTGTCTGAGCTTGACCTTATCCTCAGCGGCCACACCCACAGCCGCATCCGGGAACCCATCCGGCACGGGGACACCTATGTGGTCTCCTGCGGCGAATACGGCAAAAATCTGGGCAGCCTGTCCATGGCGCAAAAAGCCGACGGCCGCTGGCAGGTGACCGATTACCAGCTGATCCCCATCACTGCCGATATTCCCGCCGATGTGGAAACGCAAGAGGTCATCGACCGCTTTATGGACACGGTGGACGAGGATTATCTGGCGCAGTTCGGCTACACCAAAGATCAGGTGCTGGCAGAAAACAATGTAGTTTTCTCCAACCTGAAGGATCTGGGCAAGGTGCACACCGAGCATAATCTGGGTGATCTCATCGCGGATGCCTATGTGTACGCGGTGGAGAACGCCGCCGACTATGACGGCGTGCCGGTAGATCTGGCGGTAGTACCCAGCGGCACCGTGCGCGACACCTACGCCCGGGGCGATATCACAGTGGAGCAGGTGTTCAACTCCTTCTCGCTGGGCATCGGCGCGGACGGCGTGCCGGGCTATCCTCTCATCGAAGTCTACCTCACCGGCAAGGAACTGCGCACCGCCGCCGAGATCGACGCTTCCGTGTCGGATTTCATGACCACCGCGCGGCTGTATTGCAGCGGTCTGAACTTTACCTATAACTCCCACCGGCTGCTGCTGAACAAGGTGACGGATGTCTATCTGGTCAAGGACGGGCAGCGCGTAGAGCTGCAGGACGACAAGCTGTACCGCATCGTAGCAGACCTTTACAGCGGGCAGATGCTGAGCGCTGTGACGGATATGTCCTACGGCATTTTGTCCATCGTGCCGAAGTACGCCGACGGCACTCCCATCGAAGATTTTGAGGATGTGATCCTGACCGAAAACGGCAAAGAGCTGAAGGGCTGGGACGCCATTGCGCGGTACATGGCCTCGTTCGAGGACACCGACGGCGACGGCATCGGCAACGTGCCGGACTATTACAGCACCCTGCACGACCGCAAAAAGGTGGAGGACAGCCGCAGCCTTTCCGCGCTGCTGAAAAAGCCCAATCGCTTTGCCTTTATCCTCCTTGGCCTGATCCTCACCGTTATTCTGCTGGTGGTGTGCCTTGTGCTGCTGCTCCGTAAGCTGGTGCGCAAACTCCGCCGCAGAAAAAAAGCACGTTAAAATAGCACAATGCCGGACAGCCTGCGGGCTGTCCGGCATTGTATTTTCACAATCAGAATCTCCCCTTCTGCAAGCCTTCCAGCACCTCGTACAGGTCGCAGCACTCGGCGGTGTACAGACGGCGCATCTCGTCGTTGGCGGGGGCCATGTCCGGCACCATCACGGTGACAAAGTGCCCGGCGGCACCGGCGCGCACGCCGTTGTAGCTGTCCTCCAGCACAAGGGTGCGGTCACGCGCAGTGCCCAGCGCTTCCGCTGCTCGCAGAAAGATCTCCGGGTCAGGCTTGGAGGCTGAGAACTGCTCGCCGGAGACGATCACCTTAAAATAGTGGGTCAGACCCCAGCCGTCCAAATGGTGCCGGATAGACGCCATCCGGCTGGAGGAGGCCACTGCCATGGGGATGTGCTGCGCGTCCAGCCATGTCAGAATTTCGTCCAGTCCGGGCTTTTTGGGCGGCGGTGCCTGAAACGCCTTTTCCGCCTGTGCGTGCAGCGCCTCGATGATGGCGTCCGTGTCGCAGTTTTCCCCGTAGAAGCGGCGCAGCACCGCCCGCATGGTGTTCCCTGCCGTGCCGCGGGCGGCAACGTCCAGCCCTTCCTTATAAGAAAGCCCAAGGGTGGCAAGTGCAGGCTCCCACAGGGTAGCCCAGACCCGCTCGGTGTCGAACATCAGGCCGTCCATATCAAAAATAACGCTGTCGATCATGGCAGTATGCTCCTTCCATAGAAAAGCGGAGCTGTGCTCCGCAAAAGTGCTCTGTGCCCCTATTGTACCATAGATTTGGCAGTTTGCACACCATTGTGCTCACAATCTGGTGCAACTTTACCGGTGGAAAGATGAAACATTTTGCGATTCCTTGCAAAACTGCTCCGGAATATTATAATAGAAACCAACATTTGTGTCATAAAGCGCCGGAAATCGTGCGCACGCGCATAAAAGGAAAGAGGGAAACTCACTATGTTGGATATCAAGATCACCCGCACGGCTACGCCCAAGGCAAAGCCCACCGATGAGACGAAGCTTGGCTTCGGCAAAAAGTTCTCCGACCACATGTTCGTCATGGATTACACTGAGGGTGAGGGCTGGCACGATGCCCGCATCGTCCCCTATGGTCCCTTTGAACTGGACCCCGCTACCGTGGTGTTCCACTACGCACAGGAGATCTTTGAGGGCATGAAGGCCTACCGCACCGCCGACGACACCGTGCAGCTGTTCCGCCCGGACTGCAACGCCAAGCGTTTTCAGGATTCTGCCGACCGTCTGTGCATTCCCAAGATCCCGGTAGAGGACTACATTCAGGCCGTTGAGGCTCTGGTGGACGTGGACCGCGACTGGGTGCCCCACACCGACGGCGCTTCCCTGTACATCCGTCCCTTCATCTTTGCCAATGATGTGGGTCTGGGCGTGCACGCCTCCAAGCACTATATCTTCTGCATCATCTGCGCTCCCTCCGGCGCTTACTACGCCGAGGGCATCAACCCCGTGCGCATCTATGTGGAGGACGAGTATATCCGCGCCGCCCCGGGTCTGACCGGCTTTACCAAGTGCGGCGGCAACTATGCCGCTTCCATCAAGGCCGGTGAGCTGGCCGAGGAGCAGGGCTACGCACAGGTGCTGTGGCTGGACGGCGTGGAGAAGAAGTACGTTGAGGAAGTCGGCAGCATGAACATCATGTTCAAGATCGACGGCAAGGTCTACACCGCCGCCACCGTGGGCACCGTTCTGCCCGGCGTCACCCGCCGCAGCTGCATCGAGCTGCTGAAGGACTGGGGCTACGAGGTCGTCGAGGGCAAGATCGCCATTGCCGACATCATGGCTGCTGCCCGCGAAGGCAAGCTGGAAGAGGTGTTCGGCACCGGTACTGCCGCTGTCGTCTCCCCTGTCAAGGAGCTGGTCTGGAAGGGCGAGCACGCCTTCATCGGTGACGGCAAGATCGGCCCTGTCACCCAGAAGCTGTACGACACCATGACCGGTATGCAGTGGGGCAAGATCCCCGATACCAAGGGCTGGATCGTGCCTGTGGAAAAGAAATATTGAGCCGCCTGTCACCCTACGGCTTTTAAAGGGACTGTTGCACACCGTCTGGGGCAACAGTCCCTTTGCTCTATAATCATTGCAATTCCCGCCGCATGGTGCTACACTACCTATAAAGGGCGTGAGCTTGCCGCCTGTGCCCCTTGCAGGAAGATTTGAGAGGAAAGAAGCACCATGATCAAAAAATGGAGCATGAGTTACCCGGCGGTCAACGGCATCGAACAGCGCCGGGCGTATGTCTATCTGCCCACCATGTACGAGGCACAGCCGGAGCGCCGGTTTCCCGTGCTGTATATGTTCGATGGGCAGAACGTGTTTTTCAACGAAGATGCCACCTACGGCAAAAGCTGGGGCGTGGCAGATTATCTGGACTATACCGACACCCCGCTGATCGTGGCAGCCATCGAGTGCAACGCCGGGGCGAATAACGAGCGTCTGGTGGAGTATTCCCCCTACCGCTTCGATGACCCCACCTACGGCCACTTTGACGGCAAGGGACAGGCCACCATGAGCTGGTTCATCCACCGGTTCAAGCCCCTGATCGACCAGAATTTCCGCACCCTGCCGGACAGGGCACATACCTTTATCGGCGGCAGCAGCATGGGCGGGCTGATGAGCCTGTACGCTCTGCTGCAATATAACGATACTTACAGCCGCGCAGCGGCGCTGTCGCCCTCCATCTGGGTGGCACCGGATAAGCTTTCCGGCCTTGTGGGGCGCGCAAAGCTTGCCCCCGGCACAGTGCTGTACATGGATTACGGCTCCCGGGAGATGGGCAACCACGATGGCATCCGCCGGGAATTCTCCAACTTGAGCGGCAAGCTGATGACCCGGGGCATCCACCTGACCAGCCGCATCGTGCCCGGCGGCACCCACTGCGAGGCCAGCTGGGAAAAACAGCTGCCCTTCGTGTTCCACACCCTGCTGTATGAGGTGGAGGAATAAAAGAAGGGTGACACCATCACCACACCAAAGGAGGAAACACCATGGAGATGCAGTATTTCAAGGAGTACAGCCCGGAACTGGGACGGGATATGGAGTGCAAGCTTTACGGCCACGCAGGCCGCCCGATGCTGTATATTCCCTGTCAGGACGGCCGATTCTTCGATTTTGAAAACTTCCACATGACCGATACCCTTGCCCCGTGGATCGAGTCCGGGCAGATCATGGTGCTTTCCATCGACACCATGGATCAGGAAACCTGGTCGGACGCACAGGGCAACCCCTACTGGCGCATCCGCCGCTATGAGCAGTGGCTGCGCTACATTACCCGCGAGGTCGCTCCGATGCTTCAGCATCTGGCGCAGCAGCGCAACGGCTGGAGCGACCTGCCCGGCATCATCGCCTTCGGGTGCAGTCTGGGCGCCACCCACGCGGTAAACCTGTATCTGCGCCGCCCGGATATCTTCTGCGGCTGTCTGGCACTCAGCGGCATCTACACCGCCCACTACGGCTTTGGCGCCTATATGGACGAGCTGGTGTACATGAACTCCCCTGTGGACTACATGAAGAACTTCCCGGAGGATCACCCCTATATGCAGCTGTTCCGCAGCCAGAAAGCTGTCATCTGCTGCGGTCAGGGCGACTGGGAACAGCCGGACACCACATGGCTGCTCAAGCGCATCTTTGAAGCAAAGCATATCCCCATCTGGGTAGACCTGTGGGGTCACGATGTCAACCACGACTGGAACTGGTGGTACAAGCAGGTGGCATACTATATGCCCTACATTCTGGGCCAGCAGTGACCCATCCTGTGAAAATGGCACAACGGCGCGTCCATGGACGCGCCGTTGTTTCCCAATATTAAAGCCTGTCCCGCCCCGCAGGGGCATTGCAATCATAGAGGTAACGGAAAGAGGAATCAACAAATACTATGCAGAACTTTATTTTTATCTCCCCCAACTTCCCCACGAACTACTGGCAGTTCTGCCGGGAGCTGAAGAACAACGGCCTGAACGTGCTGGGCATCGGCGACCAGCCCTACGAGGAGCTGAAGCCCGAGCTAAAGGCAAGCCTGAACGAGTACTACAAGGTGAACAGTCTGGAAAACTACGATGAGGTATACCGCGCCGTGGCCTTTTTCACCTTCAAGTATGGCCGCATCGACTGGCTGGAGTCCAACAATGAATACTGGCTGGAACGGGATGCCGCTCTGCGCACCGATTTCCACATCACCAGCGGTTTCCAGACCTCTGATATGCCCCGCATCAAGTACAAGAGCAAGATGAAGGAGTACTATCAGAAGGCCGGTATCGCCACCGCCCGCTACCACATGGTGGATGACCTTGCGGGCTGCAAGGCCTTTGTGGCGCAGGTGGGCTACCCGGTGGTAGTCAAGCCGGACAACGGCGTGGGCGCTTCGGATACCCACCGCCTTTCCACCGACAAGGAACTGGAAGAATTTCTGGCTTACAAGGAGAAAGAGCACCCGGATGTGGCTTACATCATGGAGGAGTTCGTCCGCGCCGAGGTGAACAGCTACGATGCCATCATCGATGCCCACGGCAACCCCATCTTTGAGGCGGGCAACGTGAGCCCCGTGTCCATCATGGACATCGTGAACAACGATGACAACTCCATCTACTACATCATCAAGGATCTGCCGGAGGACACCCGCGCTGCGGGCCGTGCCGCCGTCAAGAGCTTTGGGGTGAAGAGCCGCTTTGTCCACTTCGAGTTCTTCCGCATGACCGAGAATCAGTCCAGCATGGGCAAAAAGGGTCAAATCGTGGCGCTGGAAGTCAACATGCGTCCCTGCGGCGGCTTTACCCCGGACATGATCGACTTTGCCCGCTCCACCAACGTGTACAAGATCTGGGCGGACATGATCGCTTTCGGCGGCACCGATATGCCGGTGGGTGAGCACTACTACTGCGCCTTTGCCGGCCGCCGGGATGGCAAGAGCTTCGTTTACAGCCACGAGCAGCTGATGCAGAAGTATCAGGACAACATGCGCATGGTGGACCGCATCCCCGAGGCACTGTCCGGTGCCATGGGCAACCAGATGTATGTGGCCACCTTCTCCACCCGTGACGAGATGGAAAAGTTTTATTCCGATGTGCTGGCCGTCACCGACGCCACCAACGCCAAGGTGCAGGCCGAGCTGACGAAGGTGCTGGCTCTTGGTGAGCCGGAGGCCGTTTAAAGCCAAAAATTCAAGCCCGGAAAGTCTGCGGACTTTCCGGGCTTGCTCTGTCTTAAAATGATCTTCTCAGCATTCTACTCGGCTTTTTTGCACGCCGCCTGCACCACATGGCTTACCAGCACCGAGGTGGTCACGGTGCCCACGCCGCCGGGCACGGGAGTAATGGCGTCCACCACCGGCTCAGCGGCGTCAAACTGCACGTCACCGCACAGCTTGCCCTCCTCGTTTACATGGATGCCTACGTCCACGACCGTCTGGCCTGCCCGCAGGCAGTCCGCGCCCACAGCCGCCATTTTGCCCATGGCCACCACCACGATGTCGGCCTGTCTGCACACTTCCGGCAGGTTCTGGGTGCGGGAGTTGCACAGGGTCACGGTGGCGTTTTCCCGGTCCAGCATCATGGCGGCGGGCTTGCCCACCACAAGGCTGCGGCCCACCACCACGGCACGCTTGCCGGAAAGAGGAACGTTGTAATACTTCAAAATTTCCATGCAGGCCTGCGCGGTGCAGGGGGCGTAGCCCAAATCGGTATTCGTGAACACCCCGGCCAGCGAACCGTCCGTGATGCCGTCGATGTCCTTTTCCGGGCGCAGGGCGGCGCGGACGGTGCGGTCATCGAACTGTTTGGGCAGCGGGCGGAACAAAAGACAGCCGTGGATACCATCGTCCGTGTTCACTTCGTCCAATATCCGGAGCAGCTGCTCCGGCGTGGCATCGGCAGGCAGCACGAACTGCTTGACAGCGACGCCTACCTTGCCGCAGCGGGTCATCACGCCCCGCTCGTAGGAGAGGTCATCCTCCCGCTCGCCCACCCGCACCACGGCCAGCGTGGGGGTGATGCCTTTTGCCTTCAGCTGCTCGCAGAGTGCCGCGTTGCGCTCGTTCATGGCGGCCACCACCGGCGCACCTTTTAAAATCGTTGCCATATACTTTCCCTCATTTGTGATATTATTTATTGCGGAGTTTCCCGCTGACGGCGGTGAAGATTTCGTCTGCCCGGGGCACAAACTCTGCCAGCAATGCGTCTGCCCGGGCGTCCAGCGCGGCTGCGCGGCTGCGGTCTGCCATCAGCTTGGTGTTAATAAACACATTCAGGCTTGCGGCCTGCAATGCCGCCTTGCACAGCACGGCGGACGCCGAGACCGAAGAGCACACCGAGACGGCCATCACGCTGCCCTTGGCGGCGTATTCTTCCACCAGAGCAATGCCCTCGGCGCACTTTTCCATAATTTGCAGCGGCACGGCGCTTGCACCGTCCAGTGCGGCTTCCAGCACAGAAGCCTTGTGCGCGGCCTGCTCCGGGGTGTCCTTGGGCAGGCCGTAGGCCGCAGCCAGCGGCGCAAAGGCGTCAGCATCGGCCTGTACCAGCGCTTCCAGCTCCAGCCGAAGGGCTTCAGCCCGGGCGTTCAGTGCCTGAATGTCCGCTTCCACGACGGCATACTTTTTTTTGCCGGTGGTCAGGCAGCCCACCATGTTGCCCAGTGCCACACCGGCAGCGCCCACCAGCGCGGCCGTGCCGCCGCCGCCCGGCGTGGGCGCTTTGCTGGCAAGCTGTGCCAGAAACTGCGCGCAGCTTAAATCGTTCATTTCCATGTGTAGATACCCCTCTCTGTTACAAAGGCGTCCAGCCGCTGGTCGTGGGCGTCCACGGCGGCGCGGGGGACGCGCTGAACTTCCAATGCAATGCCAATCTTCACCGCCCGGGTGCAGCGGGGCAGGTAGCGGTCGTAGTAGCCCTTGCCCATGCCCACCCGGTAGCAGTCTGCGTCAAAGGCGGTGCAGGGCACCAGCACCAGATCCAGCTGCTCCGGCTGCAAAAGGGTGGAGCGCTCCGGTACCGGCGTGCGGATGCCGTACTGTCCCACCGCCCAGCCGTCCGCGCTAGGCACGGCTGCGGTAAGGGCAAAGCCCTCGCCGCACACCGGGTAGGCCACCGTCTTGCCCTGCCGTGCGGCTTCGGTAGCTACGGCGGCAAGGTCGGCTTCGCCCCCAAAGGCTGCGTAGAGCAAAAGGGTATGGGCAGTACGGTAGGCGTCCAGTTCCAGCACCCGGCGGCAAAGGGCTACATTGGCGGCAGCACGCTGCAGTGCATCCAGCGCTTTGCGGGCGGCACGGCCGGCGGTACGCTGCGCCTGTTTTTCCTCGGCAATGGTCATACAAAACACCTCGCTTCATCTGTGGAAGAGGATACTTGAAAAATATACAAAATCGACAGCGCATTTTTATACAAACATAATAAACACTTCAGACAAAAAAAGCAAGCCTTTTGGCGAAAAGAGGATTGAAGCTGCCGCCGCTTTCTGCTATGATTATCTTACAGCAGCAAACGCCACGCGGGCGCTGCGCTGAGAGAACCTGCAACATTTTGTGGAGAGGGGCAAGTAAAATGTACAAGGATATGATGGACACCATCGGCATGGTCAACGCAGCCGACCCGGAACTGGGCGCAGCCATGGAGCGGGAGCTGACCCGTCAGCGCGAGAACATTGAGCTGATTGCCAGCGAGAATATCGTCTCGCCCGCCGTGATGGCAGCCATGGGCAGCGTGCTGACCAACAAGTACGCCGAGGGGCTGCCCGGCAAGCGCTACTACGGCGGTTGCGTCTATGTGGACGAGGTGGAGAATATTGCCATCCAGCGCGCCTGCCAGCTGTTCGGGGCAAAGTACGCCAACGTCCAGCCCCATTCCGGCGCACAGGCCAACCTTGCCGTGTATTTTGCCCTGCTGGAGTTGGGCGATACTGTTATGGGCATGGACCTTTCGCAGGGCGGTCACCTGACCCACGGTTCTCCGGTGAATATGTCCGGTAAAAACTACCACTTCATCTCCTACGGCGTTGACGCAGACGGCGTTATAGACTACGCCGAGCTGGAAAAGCAGGTGCGCAAGGTGCGCCCCAAGATGCTGGTGGCGGGCGCTTCTGCCTACCCCCGCGCCATCGACTTTGAAAAGCTGGCCGAGATCGCCCACGGCTATGGCGCTTACCTGATGGTCGATATGGCCCACATCGCCGGTCTGGTGGCGGGCGGCTATCACCAGAGCCCGGTGCCCTATGCAGACGTTGTGACCACCACGACCCACAAGACCCTGCGCGGCCCGCGCGGCGGCATCATCCTGATGGGCAAGGACTTCGAGAACCCCTGGGGCCAGACCACGCCGAAGGGCGCCGTGAAGATGATGTCGCAGATCCTCAATTCGGCCGTCTTCCCGGGCATCCAGGGCGGTCCGCTGGAGCACGTCATCGCCGCCAAGGCCGTAGCCTTCGGCGAAGCGTTGGAACCCGCCTACAAGGAGTATCAGACGCAGGTGCAGAAGAACGCCGCAGCCATGGCCGCCGCCTTCGTCGAGCGCGGCTACAAGATCGTCTCGGGCGGCACGGACAACCACCTGATGCTCGTCGACCTGCGCACGAAGTTCCCCGAGCTGACGGGCAAGCTGGCCGAGAAGTGCCTCGTGGCCGCCGACATCACCACCAACAAGAACATGGTTCCGTTCGACAGCCGCTCGCCGTTCCAGACCTCGGGTCTGCGCTTCGGAACCCCGGCCATCACCACGCGCGGCCTGAAGGAGGACAAGATGGACTACATCGTCGGGCTGATCGACCGCGTGCTGCACGACCCGGAGAACGAAGCGAACATCGCCGCCGTGCGCAAGGACGTGAACGCGCTGATGGCCGACTATCCGCTTTTCGCGTGGTAAGATGAAGGAGGTCATCGACTTCTTCCGCCGGCTGCACGACGACAACACCCGGGAATGGTTCGACGCCCACCGCGCCGAATGGACCCGTGTGAAGGGACGGTTCGCCGATTTCACCGGACAGCTGATCGGGGGCATCGCGTCGTTCGACCCCGAGGTGCGCGGCCTGCGTCCGCAGGACTGCACCTACCGGATCGCCCGCGACACGCGTTTCTCGCCCGACAAATCGCCCTACAAGACCTATATCGGGGCTTACATTGCGCCGAAGGGCAAGAAATCGGGTTTCGCGGGATACTATTTCCACATCGAACCCTGCTGCGACTCGCTGGTGTGCTGCAACCTGCTTTCGGCGGGCGCCGTGTGCATCGAGCCGACGGTGCTGCGGTCGATCCGCGAGGAGGTGCTCGACAACGGCGCGCAGATCGAGGCGGCGATCCGGAAGGCCAAAGGGTTCCGGCTGTGCAGCGGCAACAGGCTCAAGCGGGTCCCGACGGGATTTCCGGCCGACAGCCCCTATGCCGAGATGCTGAAGCTGAAGGACTTCTACCTCGAACAGCCCATCGCCGAGGAGTTCCTGCTCGCACCCGACCTGCTGGAACGCACCGTCGAGCAGTTCCGCCGCACGCAGCCGTTCATCGCCATTCTGAACCGGGCGATCCGCTACGCCCACGAAGAGATGCAGTGACATGAGACGTCTGTTTCTGATCGCTGCACTGTTTCTGTGGACGCCGGCCGGGGCGCAGAACGACGATGCGACGCCGCGGAAGATCGAAAAAGAGACCTTCGTCTATGCCGTGCGGGATGCCGACACGCTGCGGCTGGACCGTTATGCGCTCCTCTCGCCCGACAGCCGGGCGAAACCCTGCCTGATGTTCCTTTTCGGCGGCGGCTTTATGACCGGAACGCGGGACAACCGGCGTTTCCGCCCCTTCTTCGACTACTACGCCCGCAAGGGGTTCGTCGTCGTGTCGATCGACTACCGGCTGGGGATGAAGCGGGCCAGACAGGCCGGCCTGCTCGACGAGGAGCATTTCACGCAGGCGTTGGACATGACGCTTTCGATGGCGACGGAGGACCTCTACGACGCCACGGCCTATATCTGCCGGCACATGCCGGACGTCGATCCTTCGCGGATCGTGACGTGCGGGTCGAGCGCCGGGGCCATCACGGTGCTGATGGGCGAGTACTGGCTTTGCAACGGGCATCCGCTGACCGCCGGGAAGTTCACGCAGGACTTTAGCTACGCCGGGGTAATCGCCTTTGCGGGAGCCGTTTGCGATACGCAGGACAGCCTGCGCTGGGCGCGCGATCCCGCGCCGATGCTGCTTTTCCACGGCGACGCCGACCGCAATGTGCCCTACGGCGCGATCGGTGTCGACGGGGTCTGGCTGTTCGGCTCGAAGAGCATTGCCGACGACCTCGCGCGGCGCAGGGTTCCGCACGCGTTCTACTCCGTCGCCGAGACCAATCATTCGATGGCGTGGCGGCCGATGACCGAGAACCGCGGCGAGATCGACTCGTTTCTCGAAAAGCTGGTCTTCAAACGGCAGCGGCTGGTGACCGACGTCCGCATCACGCCGCTCGATGCGCCCGCAGTTCCGAAGGATTTCGGGATTTCCGACTACATCGACGCCAACTACGGGCGTTAGGCGTCCGCCGCAGATGAAAAATCCGCAGCCTCCCCCGGGAAGCTGCGGATTTTCGTTTGCCGTGCGGCGCGTGATCACTCCACCGTCACCGACTTGGCGAGGTTGCGGGGCTGGTCGACATTGCGGCCCTTGTAGACGGCGATGTAGTAGGCCAGCAGTTGCAGCGGGACCGATACCACGATGGGCATCAGGCACTCGGCGATCACCGGGACCTCGATCACGAAGTCGGCCGAGCGGCGTACCTGTTCGTCGCCGCGGGCGACGACGGCGATGATCTTGCCGCCGCGGGCCTTGATCTCCTCGATGTTCGAGGCCGTTTTTTCGTAGGTGTGGTCCGGCGTGGCGATGGCCACGGTGGGCATCTCGGCGTCGATCAGCGCAATGGGGCCGTGCTTCATCTCGGCCGCGGGGTAACCTTCGGCGTGGATGTACGAAATCTCCTTGAGTTTCAGCGCGCCTTCGAGCGCCGTGGGGTAGTTGTACCCGCGGCCGAGGTAGATGAAGTTGTGCGCATAGGTGAATATTTTCGCCAGGTCGGCGACCTGCGGGGCGACTTTCAGCACCTCTTCCATCGTCTCGGGCAGGTGCAGCAGCGCCGCCGAAACCTCGTTGTAATACGCCTCCGTGACGGTTCCTCTCTCGCGGCCCACGGCCAGCGCCAGCATGGCCATCACGGTCACCTGCCCGGTGAAAGCCTTCGTCGAGGCGACGCCGATCTCGGGCCCCACGTGGATATAGGCCCCCGAATCCGTGGCCCGGGCGATCGACGAGCCGACGACGTTGCAGATGCCGAAGACGAACGCCCCGGCCTTGCGGGCCAGTTCGACGGCGGCCCGCGTGTCGGCCGTCTCGCCCGACTGCGACACGGCCACGACGATGTCGTCCTCGCGGATGATGGGGTTGCGGTAGCGGAACTCCGAGGCGTACTCCACCTCGACGGGAATGCGGCAGATCGACTCCACGAGGTGTTCGCCGATCAGCGAGGCGTGCCACGACGTGCCGCACGCCACGAAAATGATGCGCCGGGCGTTCACGAACCTGTCGCGGTGGTCGATCACGCCCGAAAGTTTCACCTCGCAGGTGTCGGGGTTGATGCGTCCGCGGATGCAGTCGACGATGGTCCGGGGCTGCTCGTAAATCTCCTTGAGCATGAAATGGGGATAGCCGCCCTTTTCCAGCTGCGAGATCGACAGCTGGAGTTTCTTGATGTCGATCTTCGCGTCGTGGTTGTCCAGCGTGACGATTTTCAGCGGGGCGTTGCGGTCGATCACGGCGATTTCGCCGTCGCCCACGTAGACGAAATCCTCGGTGTATTCGATGATCGACGCGGCGTCGGACGAGAGGAAGAACTCCCCGTCGCCCACGCCCACGACCATCGGGCTGCTCTGCCGCGCGGCGACGATCCGGTCGTGGTTGCCCTTCTCGACGACGGCGATGGCGTAGGCGCCGATCACCTGCCGGAGGGCCTGCCGCACGGCTTCGGGCAGCGAGCAGCCGCTGGTCGCCCGGACGTATTCGATCAGATTCACCAACACTTCGGAGTCGGTGCTGCTGCGGAAGGTGTATCCGTGCTGTTCGAGGGCGTCCTTCAGCACGCGGTAGTTCTCGATGATGCCGTTGTGTATCAGGGCTATGTTCTCCGATTCGGAGTAGTGGGGATGGGCGTTGGCGTCGTTCGGAACCCCGTGCGTGGCCCAGCGGGTGTGGGCGATGCCGATGTTGCCGCCGAGGTCCTTTCCGTCGAGGAAATGCTCCAGGTCGGAGACCTTGCCCTTGCATTTGAATACGTTGAGACGCCCGTCCGGGTTGACCAGCGCGACGCCCGCACTGTCGTATCCCCTGTATTCGAGGCGGTGAAGCCCCTTTATCAGAATCGGGCACGCGTCG
>OGRM01001016.1_pt1 | contig 20017 bp, 17 predicted proteins | sample 1553491 | NCBI WGS metagenome assembly OGRM01 (sample SAMEA2580110, study PRJEB22360) | human gut metagenome | biome: human gut; feature: human-associated habitat; material: faeces | place: Denmark | collected 2008/2010
GCAACAGCGAGCAGGGCAGCTGCTTTTTTCAGATAGGCAGGCAGTTCCGCCTTGGAAACAGGACTCCATTGCATGGCAATTCTCCTTTGAAACAGAAATTTTAGAAATTACTTTACAAAAACAGTTTAACATTTTTTGAAATACCTGTCAAGACAGCTGTGCGAAGAAAATGACAAATCTAATGAAATTCTATAAAAAATGCACAAAAATGCATTTCAGAAAGTAAGGTTTTTAGAGTCGCAGAGTTGTTTTTTTAGGGCAGCAGCATCAGAGATGCAGAGAAAAGCCGACTGCTCTTTTCAATTTACAGGAAATTTTTAAAAAAGAAAAAACAGTTGATTTTTTTAATAAAACATGTTATAATAAAATTGGACAGATGAAAAAACAGTTGTGGCTAATGATAAAATGACTTTTTTTACATCTGAATATGAAAACAGGAGGGATTCAGAATGAATACTAAGAAAATGTTAGCGATTCTGGCAGCTCTGAGCATGCTGGGTACAACAGGTTTGACCGTTGGAGCAGAAGACATTGCTGCAACAGAACCAGCAGTGGAAACAGTCGTTACAACGGAAGCCGAAGCAGAAACAGCCGTTTCGGAAATTGCAGAAACAAGAACAGAAACCACTGCTGTGGATGAAGCAAAAATGGAAGTCAACGAAACTACGGTAACAGAAGAAACAGCAATCACCACGACAATTGTACAATCCGAAGAACCCACCTCCACGACGACTGCGGTAAAAAGTGATGCAGATGGTGTTGAAACAACAGTAGCAGTAACTGGAACAGAATCCGCTTCTGTTACGACGACGACCACGTATTCCGCAGAAGAAACTTCAAAAATTATGGAAGAACTGCAAAAGCAGATCGATAATTTGATCGATGAGATTCAGTCCGGCTCTAATCCTGACTTGCTTCCGGATGAAGAAAATGTAGAGATGCTTCCGGACTATTCGAGCGATAACATTCTTCAGCTGGAGGATGGAACATGGATCGGCACGTATCATACATACTATGTTGACGAAGAGGGCTATACTTATCAAGTCGTTTATTATGTAAAGACGGATGGAACAAAAGATATTTTCTACATGACCTACTATGACGATTTTGATCACAATGATGCATTGGTTTGCTCGGACAATCCGTTTTATGATGAATTTTATGTGCAGTTCACAACATTCTACAAAACCCTGGAGAATACAAGTGACTACTATGTTCTTTATTGTGCAACTGATGCAGGGGTCAATCCAACCATGTATGTCGTTGTAGAAATGACAGATGGAAATCTGGTATTCTATGCAATTTCTCAGGATGGAATCCAGCAGGTTGACAAGATTCCGACCTTTGAATTTGATGATGATTCCAAAAAGCCGAATGATTCGGCACGCCCGACTGCTGCCGTACAGAAATCAACAAGCAGCACACCAAAAACAGGTGACACGGCGACTGCTCCAGCGGTTGCAATCGGCTTGACTTTGACGGCTGCCGGTGTTGTTGCATTCCTGAATCGAAAGTATAAGTAAAATCATGGTGTTTGTTCCGTTCTGGAACTTATATCAAATCAAAAAACCGCCGCAGGATGGACGATTTCCTGCGGCGGTTTTGTGTTTTATCGCTTTGATTTAGTCAATGTGTTCCAGCAATGCCACTGCATGAACGGCAATGCCCGCTCCCGAACCAGTAAAGCCCAACTTTTCCTCTGTTGTCGCCTTGACACTAACATCTGAAACAGGAATTTCACAGCAGGCAGCAATGTTTTCCCGCATCGCAGCGATGAATCCGGCTAGCTTCGGACGCTGGCATAAAATCGTTGCATCCAGATTGCCGACCTGATAGCCCTCGTTCCGAACCAGCCGAACGACTTCTTTTAAAAGCAGCATGCTGTCTGCTCCAGCATAGCGAGGGTCAGTATCCGGAAAATGTTTTCCAATATCCCCCAGTGCAACCGCTCCCAGCAGAGCATCAGAAATGGCATGCAGCAGGACATCTGCATCAGAATGCCCGAGCAGCCCCCGTTCAAAGGGGATTTCCACGCCGCCTAAAATCAGCTTTCGATTTTCGACTAAGCGGTGTACATCATATCCGTGACCAATTCTTATTCTGTGCATGTTGATTCCTCCATTCGTTTTTCCAGCAGCATCCGAGCAATGAAAATATCTTCGGGTGTGGTGATTTTCAAGTTGGTGTAGTCGCCAACGGTCATGTAAACCTTGCAGTTAATGGCTTCTGCAAGCTGGCAGTCATCTGTAAAATCAAGGTGGTGTTCCAGTGCAAAATCCACAGCTTCAAAGTAGATTCGCTTCTGGAAAACCTGTGGTGTCTGCGTGCTGTAAAGGTGTGGGCGGTAGGGGGTATCGACAATCAGCCCATCGTTGACGACTTTAATGGTATCTTTTACCGGAACGCCGAGCGTTGCACCGCCGAACACTTCAGCATCGTGAATGACAGCGGCAATGTGTTCCGGCTTTACAAGCGGTCTTGCACCGTCGTGAATGGCGAACAGTTTTGTTTCTTTTGAGGCAGCCCGAACACCGTTCAGAACACTTTCCTGTCGAGTTGCACCGCCGGGAACGATTGCAGAGCATTTTTTCAGCTGTAAGTCTGCAATGGTTTTTTGAATGGCATCGTGGTCACTGGGGCGAGCAACCACAATGAATTCTGCAATGCGGTTGCAGTGTTCCATTGCCAGCATGGACATGCCAATGACATTGGTTTGTCCGAGTGGTAGGAGTATTTTATTTTGTCCTTGCATACGGGTGGCATTTCCGGCACAAACGAGAATGCCGGACGTATCTGGTGAAGAAGTCATGAAAACTCCGTCCTTTCTATCATAGATAAAATCAGTATAGCACGAAAAAGGGGGTTCGGTCAAGTAAAAAAGTCATAGTTTGTTTTTGTGCGGTATGTCCTTTTGTTTATAAAAAAGATGCAGAGAAGTATTTTCCCTGCATCTTTCCCTAGATTCTCACAAATTCCGAATGGCATTGCCCAGTACAATAACCTCTGGCAGCGTATGAAAAATGGAGAGTGTACCGTGCAGCCTTGCCCGTAGACAAAAGCCTTTTGTTATAAAAAAGATGCAGAGAAACATTTTCCCTGCATCTTTCCCTAGATTCTCACAAATTCCGAATGGTATTGCCCAATGCGACAACCTCTGGCAGCGTATTAAAAATAGAGGGTGCAAACCGCACCGTTCCGCCGTCTATTGTTCCGATTGCACGATGTGCCAGCGGTGCACAGTGCAGCCCAGCCCGTAGACAAAAGCCCTTTTGGTCGAGTAATTCTGCTGTTTCTTCGGAAGATAAATTTTGTATATTAAATGAAACAATGGGTGCATAAGCAGCCCCTGGCTGTCGGTAGACAGTCACCTGCGGCATGGTTTGCAGCATGGATAATAACTTGTTGCAGCAGGCAGTTTCATGCTGGAAAATCGCAGCAGTTCCGGTTTTTTTGACAAAGGCAATTCCTGCCCGCAAAGACAGAATCCCAGCAATATTCAGCGTTCCGCATTCCAGACGGTCAGGCAGAAAATCCGGCATTTCCAGTTTTGCAGAAAGGCTGCCCGTTCCGCCATATAACAACGGTTTAATGGGAAATTTGGTGTCAGTAATCAGCAAGCCTGTTCCGGTTGCACCATATAGTCCCTTGTGTCCGGCGGTGCAGAGGATATTGATTCCATCCGACATCTGTACCGGCAGCGTTCCGCAAGCCTGTGCACCATCAGCAATCATGCAAATGCCATGCTCGTTACAGAGGGCAGCCAATTCCCGATAGGGAAGAATCTGTCCTGTGACATTGCTGGCAAGCGTGCAAATAATGGCTCTGGTATTGGGGCGAATGCGTGCCTGAAATGCAGCAACGGTTTCCTTGTCATCGACCGAAACCGGAGCAATACTGCACTGTACCCCTCGTTCCCGTACCATTGCTGCCACTGGACGCAATACAGCATTGTGTTCCAGATTGCTGATAATCACATGGTCGTTTGGCTGTACGATGCCCTGAATGGAGAGATTTAAAGCGTGCGTACAGTTCAGACAAAAAATCGTATTTTCCGGCTTCCCGCCGAAAAAGGCAGCAGCTTCTTCTCTTGCAGCAAAAACCTGTTCTGATGTGCGTTCCGTGAGCTGATGACCGCCTCGACCAGCGTTTCCGCCGTATTTCAGCATCGCCATTTCCATTGCCTGCCGAACAGAACGTGGCTTTGGAAACGTCGTTGCAGCGTTGTCAAAATTAATCACTGTGCATCACGCACATTCCGCAGAGATAAAAAGGGAATGTCGTTTTCCTCCAGCAGGTCTGCAATGGGTTTACAAGCCCCTTTTGTCTGCAATAAATAGCTGCATCCCTCCGGTGTGGCGTGTACTTGCCGCTGAATCCGGCAGGAATAGCCGTATCGCTGCAAAATGGCTTGTGCCTTTCGGGCTTGGGTATCGGACTGCATGCCGACTTGACATTCCAACATCATTCTCTCCCCCTTTCTTCTTTTCGGATACTACTATTTTATGCGGAGATTGTAGAAACGTGCGGACGGGAATTTCCATGAAAATTTTGTGAAATCCCTTGCAATTCTGGCGGAAGCTTGTTACAATAGAAATAGAAAAAAAGAGAAAAAAGAATCCGAAACTAACCAAATGGAAACGAAAATTTGGTTGCAGTTGGCGGAAATTGGAGGATTCTGCAAGGCTTGCAGAATCGAGAAGGGTGTGACAACAAACCAGTGAGATGGACAGAGTTGATGACGTGGTGTCAGGATGCAATCAACAGTTTGTTCAGTATCCTGAAAACCACAGAATTGGTGGATGTATTTGATATTTTGGTGCTTTCCTATTTGGTCTATTGGGTGATTAAATTGGTACGGGAAACCCGTGCCGGACAGTTGATGAAAGGCATTGTGCTATTATTTATTGCGTACATCATTGCAAAGTTTTTACAGATGAAAGTCGTTTCCTACTTGATGGAGCAGGCATTCAGCATTGGCGTGATTGCCCTGATGATTATGTTTCAGCCGGAACTGCGGCGTGCATTGGAAAAGGTGGGAAACAGTAAGTGGGGGCTGTCTTTGGGACTCTCTACGCCCACAGGAGATGCAGCCGTCTGGGGGACGGCGATTGAAGCCATTTGTGATGCCTGCGTGGAACTGTCTGCAACGTCCACCGGTGCATTGATTGTTGTCGAGCGGCAGACACGTCTGGGCGAACAGATTGACAACGGAACAATTTTGAATGCAGCACCCAGCAAAGAATTATTCGGGAATATTTTTTATCCGAAAACACCGCTGCATGACGGGGCAGTCATTATGCGGGATGGCATGATTCTAGCAGCTGCCTGCTTCCTGCCGAAGCCGCAGAAAGAGGAACTTGTGAATAAAAAGCTGGGTTCTCGCCATCGGGCAGCCATTGGCATGAGTGAAAATTCAGATGCGATTGTCATCGTGGTATCGGAAGAAACCGGTTCGATTTCCGTTGCAGAAAACGGGCTGCTGAAAAGCGGATTTACACGAGAACAGCTGAAACAATTGCTGACAGACCGCTTGATTCAGAAAGATACCGATTCTGCCATTCGGAAAGCTGCTCGGAAAATTCCGTTTATTAAATCGAAAAAGGAGAAAGAGCAGCCATGAAGACAGCAAAGAATCCAGAAAAAAAACGGTTTCGCTTATTTTCCTATCTGTTCAATACCCGTATGGGAACGATGATTTTTTCGATTATCACGGCAATTTTTCTTTGGTTTGCGATTTCCATCAACTTGTATCCGACCACACCCCGTACCATCTCTCATATTCCCTTGACGGTGGATATTACGGGAACGGCAGCGGAACTCAATGGATACAGTGTCATTGATTACAGCGTGAAAGAAGTTACCGTGCAAATCGAGGGCAACCGTTCACAAGTCGGAAACTTAGATGCCAATGATATGATTGCAACGCCAGTCGTAGAAAATGTCACTTCTTCGGGCGTGAAAACATTGGACATCAGCGTTTCCAGCAAAGATGGCACACAGTTTACTGTGAAATCCATTTCTCCGAAATCCGTCAATGTACGATTTGATAAAATGGTCACGAAGAAGTATCCGATTCAAGGCGACATCGGAAAAATCACCAGTTCCAGCACCTGTGTCATCAATACAGAAGATGTCAAGGTGACACCGAATGAAGTGGAAGTGACAGGGCCGGAAACCATTATGAATCGAATCAGCTATGCAGCAGCGGTGATTCCGAAAGAACGGGAACTTTCCGCAACGACGATTTTGACGACCGACCAGCTGGAATTCCGAGATGAAAACGATACGCCAGTAGAAAGCACCTATTTAGAATATACGCTTTCGAATTATGCGGTAGAAATTCCGGTGCAGTATACACAGACCTTGGATATTACATACCAGCTGCGAAATGTGCCAACAAACTTTGATGAAGCATACCTGCGGAGTTTGCTGAAACAGTCGGAAGATCATATTACGCTGGCAACTTCTGATGCCAATTTGGATGCAGAAACAGCGTTCAGCATTGGACAGATTTCACTTTCGGATATTGGAATTGGCTATTCTAAGGACTTCCCACTGGAAATTCCGGAGAACTATGAGAATCTTTCGGGCGTTACTTCTGTAAATCTGGCGTTGGATGCTTCGAATTTGGTAGAAAAAGAATTTGTTGTGACAGACATCAGCATTATGAATGCACCAACCACATATAATATGACCGTAGACACCAGTCAGCTCACTGTAAAAATGATTGGACCAAAGAACCAGATTGAACATCTGTCTGCTGCGGATTTGACGGTAACCGTCAACCTGCTGGGTGCACCGCAGATGGAAGGCGAATCGGTTTCGTTCAGTTATACACCGACCATTTCTTGTGAAAAATGGGATCGGGTCTGGGCAGTCGGGGACTACACCAACAAAGTCTATGTGAAAGGCGTGAAGGTCGATACACCTGTTGTGACCACAACCGTTACAACACCGGAGCGTGTGACTGTTCATACAACTGAAACAACCACAACGACTAGAAAATAAAACAAAACCGGGCAGCAATTGTTGTCCGGTTTTGTGAATTCTGTGCTGAAACTTGTATGCGTTTTTCTACGTCTTTCAATAATTTGTCCGAAATTTGTGCAGATTGCACAAAAAACAGAATAGAAATTTCTACGCTGAAATGCCCCGTTCTTCTCCAATGTTAATAAAAAATCCACAATCAGAGCGGAATATCGTGTTATAATAAGAACAGTTCGAAATGAAACGTTTATAACATAGGCATAAACCTGTTATGATTCAATGAGAAGCAAAAAAGAGTAGAAAAAGAGTAGAGAAAGGATGGTATTGTATTATGATACATACTGCATGGAAAAAGCGTGCATTTGCTGCTGTGATGAGTGCAGCAATGCTCGGAACTTCAATGGCTGCAACCCCGATCGTTTGGGCTGCTGGAAACGAAATTTCGGTAAACAAGACACTGGAAGTTGCAATTCCAGACCCAAGTAACCCAAGCACTCCGACCAATAAGGATGCTTGCACCTATACTGGTCTGATGTCCGATATTTTCGGTTCTGGTGAAAACCACACAACGTTTACAACGTTGCAGTTTAATTTTAAGGCTGAAGAAGAAGTTACAAACTTCTCGTATTATTTCGGCATTAACTTGGATGAAAAGCCATGGTGGACAGATTTGAGTAAGGAATGCACGCCGTATGCATCGGAATTCTCCGTTGTTGTCAATGTCAAGGATTTGGATTTGAAGGGACAGAACATTGGCTACTGCATCGATGAAAAGTGGCATTCTGACCGTCACCTCGAATTCCAGAATTGTTATGCGGCAAACGGCGAAACTAAGATTCCAGTTACTTTGACTTCTATCACGGTAAATGGTACTTCTGACACCAGCAACGGCACAAAACCGGTTGACCCAGAAAATCCGGACAACCCAAACAATCCGGACAAGGAAGCACAGTTCCCGAACACCGGTGAAGGTGGCTTCTATAGCAGTAAGAATGAACAGAGTGGGAACTATTCGTTTGTTGATAACAAGGATGGTACAGCAACTGTAAAATCCACCATCACCAAGAAGCTGAACGCTGACGACCTGAAGAAGCTGGCACAGGAAAAGTACGGAACAGATACCATTACCCTGACGCCAAGCCCGAAGGGTTCTGATTACAGCGAAGATGGCTATTCTGAAAAGTATGGCGAGGAAAATTCCGAAGCAACCATTCGGAAAAACGGCGATCCGCTGAACAGCCATAAGTTCTCTTATGACGATTTCGGAATTGGTTCTGGCGATGAAACCACAAAGATCACGCCAGAAGCTTTGACCGTTGTAATGCGTGCAAAGGATAACCAGAATGTAACTCGGATTATGTATGGCGGCGGTCTGAATGTAAATGCAGGCACTCCGGCAGATACCGAAAAGGCAAAGGCAAAGATTGGTAGAGATGAAGCCGGCAACGTAACCGATGATTCTCTGGCAGGCTTCAAGAAAGATGGAAATGCTGGTTACTGGTACAATGATATCGGTACAGATACCTATGATGATGTTGCAAAGAACCTCGAAGATGTTGGTTACAAGGTTGGTTCTCCAGATACAGAAAATGGTCTGGTACAGATTCAGAATGGTAAGGATCTGAAGGAACAGAGCTTTGGCGACTATGTACAGGTAACATGGGACGTTCCGGAAGATGTGAAACAGTATGCAGACGTTGCTTCTGGTAAGGATATTTCGTTCCAGCTGTGGTACGGCGAAATCGAAGCAGAAGAATACACACCGCTGGAATCTTTGGATGTCGACAGTGCAATGCTGACTTATACCGAAGAATTGACCTTCCCGTACAAGAGCCAGACAAAGGAACTCACCATTAACAAGGAACTGAAGACTGGTGCAGATCCGTTGGAAATTCTGTACGCTGACCTCGGTATGACTTATGAAACCACTGCCGATGTTTATGCAATTGAATTCACACTGGACAGCAAGGTCGATGCAAGACAGCTCGTATTGGGCAGCGGTACAACCGTTCTTGACAAGGCAAGCGATTATTGGTATCAGGCTGGTTCTATCGCATTGGTAAAATCCGATGATAAGAATCATGAATACACTTATATGTGGATTATGCCGACCGACGTTGCAAATGTTACCCTTGGCGAAGATGGTACAATTATGTCCCTCTTGAATAAGGTTAGCACCGAAAAGGAAGGCGACCACTTCTCTATCGCTTTGTACTATGCAGATAACAACGAAGGCAAGGAAGTAACTTCTGTCAACCTCAAGAGCGTTTCTGCTTACTACAATGTTGACGACAAGAAGAACACTGCAAAGGCTGATATGTTTGAAAAGGATCTGAGCGTTAGCCCGAAGAATATGATCATCAAGGTTGGCGATACCAGAAAGATTTCGACAAATGTTGATGGCTGTACCTTTACTTCTGAAGATTCGACCATTGCAACCGTTGATGAAAATGGTAATGTTGTCGGCGTTGGTGCAGGAACCGTTGTCATCAATGTTGAAACACCGAAGGGTCAGAAGGATACCGTTAATGTAACCGTTAATCCGGCAGAAACCACAGCAACTACAACGACGACTACTACCACTACCACAACTACAACACAGGCTACTACCACCACAACAACGACCACTACTACAGCAAAGGCTACCACGACAACCACAACAACTACAACAACCAAGAAACCGTTTGATCCGTTCTATGGTGATGTAAACCTCGATGGTATCGTAGACCTGCGTGACTGCATTATGCTGAACAAGCATCTGGCAAGGATGATTACATTGTCAGAAAATGCATTGATCAATGCAGATGTAGCACCGGAATTTGGCAATGTAACTGATGAAGATACAGATTTGTTGATGCAGTTCTTGCTCTTGATTGTTGATGATTTGGGTCCGAATGCTGTAACAGAATAAACAGCAGTTTCTTCCCTGTAAAAAGGAAATAAAACAAAACACATAAAAACGACCGCTGTACATCAAAACGATGTGCAGCGGTTTTTTTGGTTATTGGTTGAATTGTTGTAATGTGCCTCTGAGTTTTCGGATAATTTTCTTTTCCAGACGGGAGATATAAGATTGCGAAATTCCAATTGCCTGAGCGACTTCTTTCTGTGTCTTTTCTTTTCCATCCACCAGCCCGAACCGTAACTCCATGATTTCCCGTTCCCGTGTACCCAATTCTGAAACTGCTGAGCGAAGCAGTTCCCGTTCCGATTCCTGTTCAATGTTCCGGCTGACCACATCGGCATCTGTTCCCAGAATATCCGAGAGCAGCAGTTCGTTTCCATCCCAGTCAATGTTCAACGGTTCATCAATGGAAACTTCTCCTCGGTATTGTGTTGCCTTTCGCAGGAACATCAGAATTTCATTTTCAATGCAACGGGAAGCATAGGTTGCAAGTTTGATTTTCTTCGTGGGGCAGAAGGTGTTCACCGCTTTAATCAGCCCGATCGTACCAATGGAAATCAGGTCTTCCAGACCAATGCCAGTGGATTCAAATTTCTTTGCAATGTAGACCACCAACCGGAGGTTGTGGACAATGAGCTGTTCTCGGGCATCCGTGTTGCCGTTTGCCAGTGCCTCCAGCATCGCCCGTTCCTCCGGAGCAGAGAGCGGCGGCGGTAACGTATCCGCTCCGTGAATGTAGTCCCGAACAAAGCCAGAATTGCAGCTGCCGCAAAAATTGCAGCAAAGATTTCATAAGGCAAACTCCTTTCTACGCACATAGACCGTTAAATCGTTTGCAGGAGGTTGGGGTGAAAAATTGCCTGCTCCTGTGCATCTGCTAACCCAATGCGGGCAGCAACCTGCTGTCTTGCTCCTGTTGTTTCGTTTTGCAGCAGCACTTCATCCGCCTGAAAAACCGGCATCAAACTTGTGCCGGATACTGTCCCATAGGGAACATAGTGGTAGTGCCGCTGTTTTTTCTGGCATTGCGGCAGCAGGTCAGAAAATGCCTGTCGGCTGCAAACAATGATGGGCAAGCCGCTGTATGGGTCAACCAAGTTGTTTCCGGTGTCCGCCAGTCCCGTTTGTATCCGAGTTTCTGAGCCGATGCGAATATAGACCCGATAGGGAACATCGGTGTGTCGGCATCGCATCCGAACAGCATGCCAGAGTCGCAGAATTCCATATGCCAATAGTGTGCAGAAAATGCAGACCGGAAGAGAAAGCTGCAAGTAAAAGCATTGATTGCCAAGAAAAATCCGGCGGCTGTTGGTGCTCTGCTGAAGAAACATCAGAAAGCCTGCGAAGAGCATACTGCAACAGAAGAACCAAATGGTTTGCCGCAGCATGGTTCGGCGAGAAAGCCCGAAACAAAGCAGTCCGTTCATGCCAGCAGCTGTTCCCAGCCGAATCAATAGGTTGACTGTCAAGGGCAGGGGCGGCAGGAGGATGACCAGTGCAGAGAAACTGCCCAGCAGAGCACTGAGCAGGCAGCGTGGAATCCGGCAAGGCGTGTGCGTGAGAAATGCCGTTCCTCGCAGAAGAAAATAGTTGACACAGAAGTTGAAGAAAAGCAAAACGTCGACATAAATGACTTGCATTGCAATCACCGCCTGTCTTTTGATTATAGCACAGAGCAGGGGAAAATGCTGTCGAAAGTCGTTTGCAGCCGAAAAAAACACAGCCCCACAAATAAAATTGCAGGGCTGCGAATGAAAAATAAATGGAGAAAGATGAGAAAGTAAAACAGCTGTTATTCTGCTGCCGTCAATGGGATAATCGTTTGGTCAACTTTGAGATAAGTAACAGCGTTCGGGTCAATCGGCTGGGGGAGGTCAAATTCCAACCATCCTGTGCCATCGAGATTGTGAGAAACACCATATCCGGCAGATAATCCACCTTTTCCGCTCTGTAAATCAACGGCGGACACCATTGTGCCGTCTGCTAAAATCACAGAAACGGATTCTGGCTGTGTTACAAGATCTCTATCCATTTTTCCAGCCAGTTTGATATGAGAAGGATAGCAGGTGACTTGCTGAATATGGAAAACTTGATAAGTCTTTTGAATTTCAACATAGTGTTTCCAAATGCCATCCGCAGTATAGGTGACACTCGGAATGGTCTGGATGTTGTCCAAGTGGAATGCAACTGTGCCAAGTGTGCGGTCGTCAGATGTTTTCAGGGCAAATGCTACATCTGCTTGCTGGTTCAAAAATGCATCCATTTGTATTTTGCAGGTGAAAGTATAAGTACCATCTGCTTGCTGTTCGGAATAGGCATACACCGTGTTCAGCGATTCAGAGCTTAGCAATTCAGAAAGAGGCTTGTTGTCGATGCTCAAGCTGCATACATCAATGATAAACATTGTTTCTTCCGGCAACATATCCGGCTGATTTGGAGCAAGATTCAGCACCATTGCAAGATTTGTTCCATCGCTGAGCACACCAAGCGGTGTGACGGTAAAGTCATCCATGCCTGTCGTCGTGAAATTGGAAATAGTCGCTACCATGGAAGCAGGGTCAAGAATGGTATTGTCTGCTTTGGCAGTCAGTGGAATGGTGACATCATCCATTTGAATGGCAGTGGCTGCGGTTGGGTCAATGGGCTTTTCCAGATAGAGAAATTGTTCTACCTGTGTCAGGTCTTCAGTGACAATGCCATGATTGCGGTAACCGCTTGTCATGTATTCTCCAGCAACAGTGCTGCCGTCTTTCAAGATGACAGATACTTGTTTTGCGGAGTTGGTTTGATTGTCTGCTGTGCCGTCAATGGTCAGTGTCAGCGGTTGTAAGACAACTTGTTCTACATTGAGAAAACCATTTGCATTGTTCCACGTTCCGGAAGCAGTGTAAACACTGGTCTGTGGTTTGTTCTGTAAGTCGATGGTGATGGAAATCGTGCCGATCGTACCGAAGTTTTGCTTGAGCGTTTCGTATTGTTCGCCCTCATATAAGATTGCCTGCATTTCTGCCTGATAGGTCATGTGGTTTTCCCATGTGCCACTATCTAAATGAATCTTGTTGGTAAATAAATAGCCATCTCCGTCCGGTCGAGTTTCCGAAGCACTGCCTTGTAAAAACTCTGTGTTTGTTTCGCCATTGAACCAGAATGTTCCGGTTTGGGAAATGGTGAATCGGTCGGTATATTTTTCTGGGTTCTCTGTTTTGGGGGTCAGATGAACGGCGTAATATAAGTTGGATTCATCTGCAAAGGCAGCAATCAGTTCTGCGTCCAAATCGTCCAAATCAGCGGAAAAATCAGAAACATTTCCGGCTTGTTGCGATGCATATTGTGCGGTTGCTGCATCATCGCTGCTGTTCGGGAACAGCTGATGAATCCAGTTTGTGCCCTGAATGGCAGAAACAGAAACCATACCGATGACGCTTATGCAAGCGGCAATCGCAACACCAGCAATCACGTTACGTTTCCAAGTTCTGCGAGTTGGAACGGGGCTGGCGTTGTGTGCAATTTGTTCTAGAATCGCCTGTTCACAGCGTTCCGGCATTTGAATGCGATTCATAATTTGCTGATAACGATTCTTGTTCATAAAAATCCCTCCCTTGTTCCGTGAGTGCCAATTTTAATTTCTTTCTGGCACGGGCAAGCTGCGTTTGAATGGTTGAGATTTTACGGCCAGTCAGGTCGGCAATCTCTTGAATGGAATATTCCTCGTAATAATAGAGCAAGATGACAATGCGGTATCGTTCCGGCAGTGCAAATACTTCTTCATAGAGCAGGTTGTCGGTGGGGTCGGAGAACAGCTCCGGAATTTCTTTATAGTCTGCTCTCCGGTTGTACCAGACGGATTTCCGGAGGTTGTGGCAGGCGTTGAGGGTCACTCGAATCAGCCACGCCTTTTCCAGACCAGCATCTGTGAAGGGCTTGGATAGTTGATAGAATTTCAGGAATGTTTCTTGTGATACATCTTCTGCATCAGCGGTGTTGCGGAGATAGGTATAGGCAATGCGGTAAACCATGTCTTTGTATTGTTGGAGCTTTTGTTGAAATGTAGATTTGTCCATGTTGTTCATCTCCTTTTGTGGGATTCAGAAGTACTTCACCCTAATAACAATTGAACCCTGCAAAAAATCCCATTGTGCAGAAAAATTTTTTTACAGGGGAAAACAAGGGGGGGAATCTGTGAAAAACAGCGAAATTTCTGAATATTTTCCGAAAACCATTGCAATTGAAACGAATTTATAGTATAATAAAAATTGTATGTGTAAGCACAAACGGTTTATTGAGTGATTTGAAAAGAGAGGTTGACACTATGGTTTTATTAGATGAATTGCGTGTAACCATGTCCGACTATCAGAAAGATATGGATGAGTTGTACGAAGTATTGGGTGTTGCGGCTGCAACAGAACGCTACAATGTATTACAGGAAGAAATTGCAAAAGAAGGATTCTGGGATGATCTGGAACATTCTCAGAAAGTGTTGCAGGAATCCAAGACACTGGAAAACCGCATCAATTCCTATAAGAAGATGCAGTCGGAACTGGAAGATATTATTACGCTGATTGAACTTTCTCTCGAAGAAGGCGAAACAGAAAGCACACCGGATATGAATGCAGAATGCGACGCTTTTATTAAGAAGCTGGAAGAAATGAAATTGGCATCTCTGCTCACCGGAGAATATGACCACTCCAATGCGATTTTGACGTTCCACGCCGGAGCAGGCGGAACAGAAGCACAGGACTGGGCAGAAATGCTCTACCGGATGTACAACCGCTGGGCAGAACGGCATCATTTCAAGGTAACGACACTGGATTATCTGGATGGCGATGAAGCCGGCTTGAAGAGTGCTTCCATTTTGATTGAGGGTGAAAATGCCTATGGATTCCTGAAGTCAGAATCGGGTGTGCATCGTCTGGTTCGGGTATCTCCGTTCGATGCCTCCGGCAGACGGCACACTTCGTTCTCCGCAGTGGAAGTCATGCCGGAAATTGATGACAACATGGAAGTAGACATTCGTCCGGAAGATATTAAGATGGATGTATTCCGTTCCAGTGGTGCAGGCGGTCAGCACATCAACAAGACTAGTTCTGCGGTTCGGTTGACGCACTTGCCAACGGGCATTGTTGTTTCCTGTCAGACACAGAGAAGCCAGTTCCAGAACAAGGAATATGCAATGAAGATGTTGAAGTCCAAGTTGGTGGAAATCAAGGAACGGGAACACCTTGATAAAATCGCCGACATTAAGGGCGTACAGAAAGAAATTGCATGGGGTGCACAGATTCGGTCTTATGTATTCATGCCGTATACACTGGCAAAAGACCACCGCACCAGCTTTGAAAACGGAAACATTCAAGCGGTTATGGATGGCGATTTGGATGGCTTTATCAATGCTTATCTGAAAGCCCTGTCTAGCGGAACATTACAGAAGTAAGTTCTGAATATACAGAAACATCGAAATAGAAAAAGACTGTCGCAGGAAATGAACAGCGACAGTCTTTTTCTTACGAGTGGTCAGGCGGTGTGAGCCCATATCGTGCATAGAAAGCGGCAATGTCTGCTGGTGTTTTTACCAGTTCTGCATACCGTAATTTCTTTTCGGCAGCATCGTAAAAACCAATGGTGGTTTCGCCGGTGCAAATGCTGGATTCGATTTGGATTTGTTCCGGTGTGCAGCCGTCCGGCAGCGGTAGGATGGGCTTTTTGTGGGAAAAGAAATGCATAAAGAACGCTCCTTTCATCAGAATTGGATTGGAAATCATGAAAAATATAGCATAAATCGGATGTCTTGTCAAGCAATCAGATGCAGACAGTCTTCCCAAGAACGAAAGCAGATGCTTTTTCAAACGCCCACACCAGCCCTTGACAATTCAACGGAAATACAGTATAATAAAGGTTGTATTTTTCGCAGATTCCCGTAGGAATCGGCGAATGGGAATGAGAACCATTATCAGGAATAAAAGGAGTCATGCAGTATGGCAATGAAACAGATTTCAAAAAGCGGTTATGACAAACTGAAAGAAGAACTGGATTATCTGGTTGGCGTAAAACGTGCGGAAATGGCACAGAAACTGAAAGAAGCTCGTGCACAGGGCGACCTTTCCGAAAACGCTGAATATGATGAAGCGAAGAACGAACAGGCAATTCTCGAAGCACAGATCAAGGAAATCCAGTATACCTTGGATAACTGCGAAGTCGTAGACGATGACAGCATTTCCTTGGATGAAGTTGGTCTGGGCTCTACCATCAAGCTGAAAAACTTCCAGAGCGGAAAAGTGGAAACCTGGCAGATTGTCAGCAGCAACGAAGCAAATTTTGCAGAACATAAGATTTCGGACGACTCTCCGATCGGAAAAGCTGCCCTCAAGAAGAAAGTCGGCGAAACATTTCAGGTATTTGCACCAGTTGGCACATTGCTCTTTGAGGTGCTGGAAATCGGCAAGTAAGTTGTCGGTAATTTAAAAGTGGAGGATCTTACATGGCACAACAGCAGAATCCGCAGCAGAACGCAGCAGCGGAAACCGAACAGGATATTAACATTTTAAAGAAGATTCGGATGGACAAGCTGGCTGAATTACAGGCAGCTGGCAACGACCCATTCACCATTACAAAGTATGATGTTACTGCACACGCAGCAGACCTCAAGGCAGACTATGAAGCAACTGAAGCTCGCCTGAAGGAAGCTGCAAACGGGGACGAAGAAGCTTTTCAGGCAAGCTTAGAACCGCTCAAGGAACAAATCGTTTCCATCGCCGGCAGAATCATGAGCTGGAGAGATATGGGACGTGCAAACTTCATTGATGTACGGGACGGCTCTGACCGGATTCAGGTCTATGTCCGGATGAACGACATCGGCGGTAAGGAAGCATTCAAGGAATTTAAGAAGTGGGACATCGGTGATATTGTCGGTGTCAAGGGCTTTGTATTCCGGACGAAGAAGGGCGAAATTTCCATTCATGCACAGGAAATTACGCTGCTTTCCAAGGCACTATTACAGCTGCCGGAAAAGTGGCACGGTCTGAAAGACCAGGATACCCGTTACCGGAAGCGGTATCTGGATTTGATTGTCAATCCAGAAGTCAAGAACACGTTTATTACCAGAAGCAAGATTCTGCGGGAAATCCGGAATTATCTGGACAATATCGGCTATGTAGAAGTAGAAACACCAGTTCTGCTGCCATTACAGATTGCTGCTGCGGCAAGACCGTTCGTGACCCATCACAATACACTGGATATGGATATGTTCCTGCGGATTGAAACCGAACTGAACTTGAAGAAGCTGATTGTTGGCGGATTTGAACGGGTTTATGAAGTCGGCAGAATTTTCCGGAACGAGGGCATGGATCCATCTCACAATCCGGAATTTACATCCATTGAAATGTATCAGGCATATACCGATTATAAGGGTATGATGGATCTGATTGAAGATATGTACCGGACACTGGCAAAGACCATTTGCGGCAGCGACCACATTCTGTATCAGGGCGTTGAAATCGCACTGGGCGAACCGTGGGAACGGTTGACCATGGTTGAAGCAGTCAAGAAGTATGCTGGTGTCGATTACTACGAATGGGACAGCGACGAAGCTGCAAGAGCTTGTGCCAAGGAAAAGGGCGTGGAAGTCGAAGAAGGCGAACACGCTACCAAGGGTCATGTTTTGATTGCATTCTTTGATGCATTCGTAGAAGAAAACCTGATTCAGCCGACTATTATTTATGATTATCCGGTTGAAAATTCACCGCTGGCAAAGCGGAAGCCAAGCGAACCGGCATTTACAGAACGGTTTGAATACTTCATCTATGCAAGAGAAATGGGCAATGCATTCTCTGAATTGAATGACCCGATTGACCAGAAGCAGCGGTTTGAAGCACAGGTTGCTGCAAGACGGGAACTGGGCGATACGACTGGGGAAGTAGACGAAGATTTCGTAAATGCATTGGAATATGGTCTGCCGCCAACGGGTGGTCTGGGCTTAGGGTTAGACCGTCTGGTAATGCTGTTGACCGACAGTGCTTCCATTCGGGACGTTCTGCTGTTCCCAACCATGCGGCCATTGCCGAAGAATGAACAGGAATCGGAAGAAGATGCAGACGAAGCAGAGGAAACAACCGAAGCATAAGCTGTAAAAAAGAAAGATGCAGAAAAACAGAAGGGGTGTCATCGGAAAACGGGACACCCCTTTGTGCTTATATTAAATGAGAATGAATCATTACAAGGAAAAAGGAGTCTTTTATGGCAGAAGAAACCCCGAAGCAAACAACGCCAGAGCAGGAAACCACTGTTCCTACCGGAAAGAAGAAAAAAGAAAAAGGCAAAAGTTTTCTCGAAACCATGCGGGAGATTGATGCGAAAGAACAGCAGCAGGAAGAAGCTCGTGAAGCTGCGATGCAGGCACAGCTTGCAGAGCAGGAAAAACGAGAAAAAGAAGCCTATGAGAAAAAAATTCAGCAAGACCGCATTGAACTGATTCGCCTGAAACAGGGTGTGATTACCGAAAGTGACCGGATTGCAGAAGAACATCCTGAAAAGAAAAAAATGCCGCTCGGCAAGCGAATTTCCAACTTTTTTTACCATAATAAATGGTGGCTGGGGATTACAATTGTATTGGTATTGCTTTTTGGCTATCTGGCATATGACCAGCTGACCAAAGTCAAGCCGGATTTCGTTTTAATGGTCTTGACCGATAACGAAGAATTGCAAAAGAAATCCGCAGAACTGCAAACCTATCTGGAGCAGTTTGTAGATGATGAAAACGGAGATGGAAAAGTCACTGTTAGCATTTATTGTATTCCCGTGTCGGATGACATTGACGATATGGACTATTATACTGCCAACGCCACTAAACTTTCGACGCAAATGCAAATGCCGGAAGGTGTGATGCTCTTGACGGATGCAAAGGCGAATGACTATATTTCCGCAGAAGATACGCTGGTGAATTTAGAGCAGCTGTATCCGGAGGATTCTCACATCCGAGAATATGGGTATTATCTGCGGTATACAGATTTTGCACAGAAAATCGGCTATTCGGAAGGGCGGCTGGATCGGGATTTGTGTTTGAGCCTGCGGAAACCAACAGAGGGTTATAAGAGTGAAGCCGTGATGCAGGAATATTATGAATATGCAAAAAAGGTACTGGAAGAGATTATGACGGACTTGGATAACACTGAACCGCCAGCAGACAAGCCAGTATCTGAAACACCGGAAACCACAGAACAAACGACTGAACAGGGGGAATAAATATGCTGCGAATTGGATGCCACTTGCCCTCTTCAAAGGGCTATCTGGAGATGGGAAAACACGCAGTTGCTTTGGGAGCAACGACATTTGCTTTCTTTACACGAAATCCACGGGGCGGAAAAGCAAAGCCGATTCAGAAAGAAGATGTTGCTGCATTTTTAGCGTATGCAGCAGAACATGACCTACAACATCTCGTTGCACACGCACCGTATACCATGAATTTGTGTTCCGCTGACCCCAGCATTCGGCAGTTTGGGAAAGATATGCTGGCAGATGACTTGCAGCGGATGGAATACACGCCAAATCAGTATTATAATTTTCATCCCGGCAGCCATGTGAAACAGGGTGCAGAAGTGGGAATTGCACAGATTGCAGAAACGCTGAACGAAGTGCTATTTCCGGAGCAGACCACGACCGTTTTGCTGGAAACAATGGCAGGAAAGGGCAGTGAAGTCGGCAGAAACTTTTCAGAACTGCGGGCAATTTTAGACAGCGTACACTTGCAAGAGAAAATGGGTGTGTGTCTGGATACCTGTCATATCTGGGATGGCGGTTATGATATTGCCGGAAATCTGGAAGCCGTATTGGAAGAGTTCGACAAGACAATTGGCTTGCATCGTCTGTATGCAGTACACTTAAACGATAGTATGAACCCATTGGGAGCACATAAAGACCGCCATCAGAAGATTGGACAAGGTTATATTGGATTGGAAGCCTTGAAAGCGGTTGTTCGGCATCCAGTTTTGAAACAGTTGCCGTTTATTCTGGAAACACCAAATGACGATGCTGGATATGCAGCAGAAATTGCACTGCTGCGAAAAGCTGCAGAAGAAAGCAATTAACTCTGCCGCCGTAGGCGAACTGCGGTCGAGCTGGCTCAGCTCGGCGGAGAGG
>OGRM01001018.1_pt1 | contig 19976 bp, 19 predicted proteins | sample 1553491 | NCBI WGS metagenome assembly OGRM01 (sample SAMEA2580110, study PRJEB22360) | human gut metagenome | biome: human gut; feature: human-associated habitat; material: faeces | place: Denmark | collected 2008/2010
GGTAGAACACGCAGCGGAAGAGGCTGGTGGCCCACTCGGGCAGATCGACGATGGCCGAGCTGACCCACAGCGAGAAGGCACAGGTCACAGGCACCGAGACGACCACGATGATGAAGGTGTTGCGCAAAGCGCCGATGAAGATGGGGTCTGCGAACAGCTCTGCGTAGTTGGCAAAACCCACAAAGACGTCGGCACGGTTCATGGTCGAGTCAAAAAAGCTCGTGACCACGCAGAGTATCATGGGGTAAATGACGAAGCCGAGAAAAAAGATGAGGCTGGGCAGAAGGAACAGGTAGGAAGCGATGGTCTCCTGCCGAACCAGTGCGCTGCTGCGCTTCGGCTCTTTGATGCTTGCAGTCTTTGCAGCCAAAGAAATCACCAGACCTTTCGTTCTGATTGGGTGCTTGTCTTACACAAAATGCCCCTCCCTCGCCGGGATGTTCGAGGGAGGGGCAGTCATTACTTATTTGCCCTCAGGCGGAAAAGCTCAGGCTTCGGCGGCTGCGGCTGCGTTGGCGTTCTGGACAAAGGTTGCAACGGAAGTGGCAACGTCTTCGCCAGTGCCTACACGCTGGAGCATGTTCCACCACTCGGTGCGGGCAGTTGCCCAGCCCGGAGTGATCTGGTAGTAGTCGCCCAGATAGGCCATGAACTTGGTGTACTCGCTCATGATGGCATTGTCGGCGTAGATGTCGCCCACGCTGGCGCGGACCGGGAAGTAGGTGGAAGCCAGAACGCTGTCCTTCACCTGGTCAGGGTCAGCAGCGATGAACTCAATGAAGGTCTTGGCTGCCTTGACCTTGGCCTCATCGCCATTATCGAAGACGCCAAAGCCCCAGATGCCGCCGCAGAGCTTCGGGTCGCCGCTTGCAGTCGGGAATGCCATGGGCATGATCTCGTCGCCGTCGTTGGTCAGGCCGGCGTCGTTGTTGTCGGCGTTCAGCTGCTGAGCGATGTTCCAGCAGAAAGCCATCTGCAACGTGCCGTTGCGGAACAGAGTGATCTCGTCGCCGCCAGCGATGGAAGCGTCGAAGTTGATGCCGTCGGCGTCGTACAGTGCCTGAATAGCCTTGATATTCTCGGCAGAGTCTGCAGTGTACTTGGTGTGAGCGTCGTCGGTGAAAGTGCCGCCGTACATATTATTGATAATAGCGCGGGTACCCTGGTCGCCGCCCTGACCGCCGCAGTAGACGGCTGCCACATTCTCGTAGCCGCCCTTGTACAGAGCATCAACGGTGTTCAGGAAGCCTTCGGTGCTCCAGGTGTGCTTATCGGTGTCGAGATACTTGTCAGCGCCCACTTCCTTGACCTTGGTCATGTTGACGGCCATGCAGTGTGCGGTCATGCACAGGGGGTACTCGTAGTAGTCGCCCTTGTCGTTGCGGCAGGCAGACTCCACAGACGCGTAGATGTCCTTCTTGGCATCGTCGGTCCACAGGTCGTTCAGGGGAGCCATAACGCCCTTCTTGCCCCAGTTGGCAACCAGACGCTCGGGGCCTTCCATGATCAGGTCGGGTGCGCTGCCGCCCTCGATGGCGGTGTTGACCTGGTCATCACCATTGGTGTAATCCAGGTACTCAACGGTGACCTTGATGTCGGGATATTTTGCGTTGAAGCTGGAGATCAGCTCCTGCACAGTCTCGTCCTTGCCCCAGCCGCCGATGGGGTATGTCCACAGCTTGATGTTTGCGCCAGCTGCGGTGCTTGCCGCTGCAGAAGCTGCAGTGGAGGAAGCAGCAGTGCTGCTGGAGGAGCTGCCGCCGCATGCGGCAAGCGTACCGGCTGCACTCAGGGCACCCACGGCCTTCAGGAAAGAGCGGCGAGAGATACTGTTTTTCATAAGAAACTTCTCCTTACTCATTGATGTAGTGCGATTCTGCTCTGCGGCCCTCGTGTGGGAACCGCTTCTATTGGCCTTATTATAGAAAAATATTTTCATTTTGTCTATCGGCTGTCTGCCCAATAATGAAAGGATTTTCTTGTGGATGTCGCACAATTTTAGTGAAAAGACTGGCCTTTTGGGCAGGATTCATGGAAATTTTGAAAGTTGTAGCTATTTTGTAACCATTATAGAAAAATCACATTTTTCGCCGGTGAAAATAGTTTTCACTCAAAAAAGGGCGGGAAATCCGGCAAATTGAAAAGAATTTTCACAAATAAGTCGTACTAATGCGGCGAATTTGGGCGCTCTGCACAGAAACGATCGCGAATTTGTAGTCAAAGCCCCTCTTGCCAAGCGGCTGGGATTCTTTTATACTTTTCTTAAAGGAAAACTTCCCGACAATGGTGTTGGCGTGTGCGGCCGGCCCTTCCGGCGGGAAACGGAGCAGGAAAAAGGAGACCATCATGTCTACGACCACGAACTTCTGGGAGCTGCTGCAGCAAAGGCAGGACGAACTGACAAAATCCGGCCGTGCTGTGGCAGATTACCTTGTCCACCATGCCGACGAGGCACAGTACCTTTCCATTTCCTCCCTTGCGCGGGAATGCAAGGTAGCAGAGGCAACGGTGTTCCGCTTCTGCCGGGCATTGGGTTTTGAGGGCTACCATGAGATGCGCATTTCGCTGGCGCAGGCCAACGCCACCGGTGCGCTGGTCAACCAGCATGAGCCGGAGCCGGGCGCTACCACCGCCAGCCTGTGTGAGCACGCCAGCGGCCTGTTTCTCACTGCCATCAACGGCACCCAGAATTCTCTTTCGCCCGAAGCCGTGGAGCAGGCTGTGGACCTGATGCGTGCGGCGCGGCAGGTGTTCTGCCTGGGTCAGGGCGGCAGTATGCTGCTGGCCAACGATATCTGCGCCCGCTTTTCCAGCCTGTCCAATAAGTTCCGCACCGCAGGGGACAGTCATCTGCAGATCCTGGCTGCCAGCCTGATGGGCCCGGAGGATGTGGTGCTCTTCATCTCCTATTCCGGCGCGACCCGCGATATGCTGGAAACGCTGCGCACGGCCAAGGCATCCGGCGCAAAGATCATTCTGCTCACCCATTATGAGGATTCGCCCGGTGCAGCCATGGCAGATGTGGTGCTGCGGTGCGGTGCGCAGGAGAGCCCGCTGGATTCCGGCAGCATCCCCATCAAGGTGGCGGTGCTTTATGTGGGCGAGGTGCTTCTGCTCCGCTATATGCTGGATGACCCCGAGCATACCAACGAAGCCCAGGACCGCACCAGCGAGGCAGTGGCCATCAAGTTGATCTGAACAGTAAAACAGGCGGCATCCAACTTCGGTTGGTGCCGCCTGTCTTTTCGTTATAAGAGCGCTATAGTTTCATCCGGGAACTGCTTCTGGTAGTAGGTCACCTTCCACCGGATATTTTCCGGTTCCACCGGCGCAAAGTGGAGCGAGGAACAGGCGGTGCGGGTATCACCCTGCTGCTTTCCGCTCACAAAGATCGCCGTTGGGCCGTCTGCCCCGCCGATGATGCCAATGGCCCCATCTTCCGTGGGTGCGTCGCTTTTCCGGATGGGCTTATCACTAGAGGCGCAGTCGTTCACCTGCACCCAGCCGGTGGTCACGGCGGGGGTCAGGGTGTAAGTCATTTCCACAAATTCCCGGGGCCATTCCATGGGCGGCCCCATGTGGGGGAGGTCATTCTCCGGCAGCCGGGCCGGTTTCAGGTCTTTGACCATCAGCACGCAGGGCACACCGGTGACGGGGTGGGCAAACTCCACGACCTTTCCGGGCGCTGCCGTGAACTGCACCGCTTCGGCAGGCTGTTCCCGCTGGGTGAGGGTCAGTGTCAGGCTGGTGATGTGGGCCGGCCTGCGCTTTGTCGCCCAGGGAAAGCTCCACTGCCGGAGATCCCAGCCTTGTTCCGGGTCAAGCCCGTAGTGCTTCACGATGTCCCGCGCGGCCTGTTCACCGCTGCAAACGATCTCCTCTTCGGAGCGGAGGGGGTTATAATATTCCCCGGCACCGCGGCTGTACTCCACGGTTTTGCCGTTGATGGCTACACTTGGCAGATAGTCAAAAGAACCAAACGGGTCCTCGGCTTCGGCCAGTTCGACAACTTCCGGCGGGCATTCGTCAATATCCATCCCTTCATAAGCGGCCAACTTCTGGTAATGCGCTTCGATCGCTTCACGCTCCACCCGGCGGCAGATGTCTACAACCAGCCCTTTTCCACAAAGGTAAATCGCCGGGATGATGAAATGCTGCCCGCCCCACACCGAGTGTGCCCCGCAGGACACTTCCTGCCCGGGGCGGCCCCGATGCGGGCGGTGACAGCCCGGATTGTCCTCAAAATAAACCTTCCACTCCATCTGCGTCCCGCCTTTCCATACAGTTTTCTCTATTATAGCGTAGGAAGGATTTTCCGTCAACCGACGCTTTTTCGCTAGGTGCCGCTCATATCCTGCCGCCTGTCCGAATAGACTGTTTCCGAGAAGCAGACGCAGAAGGTGCGGCCTTGCCGCCCGGTGCGGACGGGAGAGAGGAGAGAGCAATTTGGAAAAACAGGAGTGTTTGGAAGCCACTGTCTGCCGGGAGATCGGGGCACGCACCGGCGGGGAGATCCTGATCGGGGTGGTGGGACCGGTGCGCACCGGCAAGAGCACCCTCATCAAGCAGTTTATGGAGCAGCTGGTGCTGCCTGCCATCGGCCCGGCGGACGCAAAGCTCCGGGCCCGGGATGAGCTGCCGCAGTCGGCGGCAGGGCGAACGATCATGACCACAGAGCCGAAGTTCATCCCGGAGCAGGCAGTGCCGCTCCAACTGGAGGGCGGCGGGGAATGCCGCATCCGGCTCATCGACTGTGTGGGCTATATGGTGGAGGGAGCCATGGGCCACGAGGAAGACGAGAAGCCCCGCATGGTCAAAAGCCCCTGGTTCGAGGAAGAGATCCCCTTTGACCTTGCCGCTGAGACCGGCACCCGCAAGGTTATCCGGGATCACTCCACCATCGGCATCGTGGTCACCACCGATGGCTCCATCAGCGAGATCCCCCGGGAAAACTACCTGCCCGCCGAAAAGCGGGTGGTGGAAGAGCTGGAAGCGCTGGGCAAACCCTTTGTCATCCTGCTCAACAGTACCCGCCCGGATGCTCCAGAGACAAAGTCACTGGCCGCAGAGCTGGAACAAGCATACGGACGCACGGTCCTGCCGGTGAGCTGTCTGGATCTGCAGAAAGATGACCTGCTGTCCATCCTGCAGCGTGTCCTCTACGAATTTCCGGTGCGGGAGCTGGATTTTGCCATTCCCCGCTGGGTGACGATGCTGGAAAAGGGCCACTGGCTCCAGAACGAGATCTACACGGCGGCGCTCCAGTTTTCAGAGAAGATCAGCCGGATGAAGGATGTTCCGGCCCAGAACAGTGCCGGGGCGCTGGCCGGGGATTCGGTGCAGGAGTCCGCCCTGAGCGGCATGAACCTTTCCGACGGCGTGGTGCGGGTGACCGTTCTGCTGAAGCCGGAGGTGTTCTACCGCGTCCTCAGTGAGCAGACGGGGCTGGAAATTGGCGACGAAGCAGGCCTGATGCCCTGCATCATTGAGCTTTCCCGGGCAAAGCGGGAGTACGAGAAGATCCGCAGTGCACTGGAACAGGTGGAAGCCACCGGCTACGGCATCGTGATGCCCAGCATTGAGGAGCTCTCGCTGGAGGAACCGGAGATCGTACGGCAGGGCGGGCGGTACGGTGTCCGGCTGGAGGCCAGCGCACCCTCCATCCATATGATGAAAGCCGTCATCCACACCGAGATCAGCCCCATTGTGGGCACCGAGAAGCAGAGCGAAGATCTGGTGCAGAGTCTGCTGGGCGATTTTGAAGCAGACCCGGAGAGGCTGTGGGAATCAAACATCTTTGGCAAGAGCCTGCATGAACTGGTGAATGAGGGATTGCAGAACAAGCTCCTCCACATGCCGCAGGAAGCCCGCACCCGCCTGCAGGAAACGCTGGAACAGGTCATCAACGATGGCTGCACCGGATTGATCTGTATTCTGCTGTAACATAAAACGACCCTCTCAGTCACGCTGACGCGTGCCAGCTCCCCCGAAGGGGGAGCCAACGCATCTGACAGGAAGAAAACTGCTGATTTGCAGAATCTTACCTCGAAGCTGCAATTGCCTCTCCCTTTGGGAGAGGTGGCAATGCGGAGCATTGGCGGAGAGGGGCGTTCTTATTTTTGATAAAACCTCAAACAGCCTTCAAAACTGCTCAACGTATCATTAAATCGGATCCCCTGTGCGGCCAGCTTTGAGCTGTCCATCACAAGGTTGCGGGAGAAATCAGCAGGCTCGATCTGCACCTGCACGCCCAGCGCTTCGGCAAACTGCCGGGCCGTTGTGACCATATCGGCATCGTTCCCGCTGCCAAAATTGTACACACCGCCGGGCAGCTGCAAGGCGGGGAAGAGATGTTCCACCACTTCCCGCACCCAGCTGACACCCCGGTGATCGTGTGGCGAAAAGCGAACGGGAGTACCGTTTTGTGCGGCCTGCAGCAGGTTCAGCGGCAGATTGCCCCGGAGGGGCAGGCCATCACCGGGCAGATCGTACATCCACGGGGCCCGCAGAAGCACCGCCTCCGGGCAGAGCGCAAGGACCCGCTCCTCGGCCTCCAGCTTGTGCTGACCATAGGTGTTGGCGGGGGAGAGCGGCAGCGTTTCGGGCAGGGGGCCGGGCTGGGTCACACCTGCGTATACCTGATCCGAGCTGAATGAGAGCAGTTTGGCCCCGGTGTCCCGTGCAGCTTTTGCCATCCAGACAGGCAGTTCGACGTTGGCACGCTGGGATTCCTCCGGGTGCTGCTGGCAGTAGCCGGTATCGGACAATGCCGCCAGATGCAGGATAACATCCGGCTGCACGGCTTCCACAAAACGGCGAATGGCGGATTCATCGGCAGCGGCCAGAGATCCGCGCGGGAAGGTGAAAAGCTCTGCACGGCCCTGCCACTGGTGCAGTACCCGGGAACCCACAAAGCCGGAGGAGCCGGAAATTAAGATTTTTTTCATGATGTTTTTCTTGCGCGTACTTTTGCAAAACGCACTTGTTCTAAAAGAATGCTGATGGTCTTGGAAGTATCAGTCCACGAGAAACCGCCATCGTAACGGGTCAGCGTTGCATCATCTGCCAGAATGTCAATCAGTTCATCCTGCTCTGGCATGAGCCGGGCGGCCCGCAGGGTCAAATAGGTGTCCCGCGTAACAAACAGCGTGTAAGGACTTGAAACCTCAAACCAGATAGGCTCGTTGTTTTTACTGAACGTGCGCATCAGGGCTTCCCACCGGGTCTGTGTGACGCTCAGAAACACAATGGGGCTGTCCCTGTAATAACGTACCTGATAGCCGACTGTGGTGTAATAAACTCCTGTCTTTGCATTCCTGACTGCATTTTTCTGAATGGTGCGGATAGACCCGTAGGAATCAGAGGGAAGTACTTCACGGGTCTCTTCTACTACAAGATCTTCGGCAGGCAGGTCCACATAAGAGTGCATCATCCAGTAGCGCCAGCCAAAGAAAGCGCAGATCAGGGCCAGCAGCCCGCCCACAGCGGCCAGCGTGATTTTTACCTGCCGGGTGCGCAGATTCTTTTTTACGGTGCTCAGGGCCTCAGCGGCCTCAGCGGCCTGCTCTTCCTGTACCGCAGTTTCCTGGGGCGGAGCGTCCATTTCAGCCAGCAGGGCAGAGCAGGCGGCACAGTCGCTCAGGTGCTCTGCCACATCGGCGGAAGTCTGTTCGTCGCAGACGTGATCTTTATAAAGCGGCAGAAGGTCCTGAACCAGGTAGCAGGGTAGTTTCATAAGATGGCCTCCTTCATTTTCATTCGGGCGCGGTAAAAGGTCACCCGCGCCCAGCTTTCGGTCTTGTGGTGCAGTGCGGCGATCTCTGCAAAGGTCAGTTCGCCGTAGACCCGCAGCCAGAATACCTCCCGGTACGGTTCGGGCAGGGCATGAAGCTTCTGGTAAAGGCTCAGTGCTCCTTCCCGCTGCTCCAGTTCCTCCCCCGGCAGGGGGGCGGGGCTGGGCACATCCGTCAGAGTGTCGTCCAGCGGGGGCAGTTCCCGCTTCTGCCGCCGGTATGTATCCGTCAGGGTGTTTTTGGCAATCTGACACAGCCAGACATTCAGTGCACAGCCGCCCTTGAACCCGTCAATGGCATCCAGCGCCTTGTAAAAGGTCTCCTGGGTCAGTTCTGCTGCCAGTTCCTCGTTTTGGCACAATGTCATCAGGTAAGCGTACACGGGCTTGTAATACTGCAGATAAATCTGCTCAAAACTGCGGTGCTCCATGTGCGCATCCCTCCTTTTTGGTGTGTTTTGGAACCGGTTCGCCCATAAGACGGCAAAACCGCCGGAACGTTACAAGTTTTCCGAAAAAATTTTCAAAGACCAAAAAGCCGCCATGGCCTACCCAGAACCACAGCGGCAGAAAGCTCAGTGCACCAAAAACAGTTCCAGCACAAGAACCACGGCGCAGCAGGAGACAGACACCTGAAACAAACTGGCCCCGAACCATGCAGCGGCAATGCCCACCACCAGCGCGGCGGCACCGGCAATGGGGCTTTGGGTGGCGTTGACGATGGCCGGGAAGGTCATCACGGCCAGCGTCACATAGGGCACATAGTAGAGGAAGGACTGGATGAACTGGTTTTTGATGGGTTTGCGGATAAGGGTCAGCGGCAGCACACGGATGGCGTAAGAAACGGCGGCCATCACAGCGATATAGACCCAATTATTGTAGGTCATGCCTGTACCTCCTCAGTTCCGGCAGTTTCCGGTGCTTCGGGTGTAACAGGGAACAGAACGGCTGCCCCGCAGGAGATCAGCACCGTCAGCAGGATGGTGCGGGTGCCGTCCGAAAGGGAAGCGATGCCGGGCAGGCAGCCGCAGGCAAAGCTCAGGGCAAAGCTCAGCATCACCAGCACGGCAACGACCCTGTTCTTCCGGGCGGGGGGAATGATGATGGCCAGGAACATGCCGTACAGGGCCACGCTCAGGGCGCTGACCATACGCACGGGCAGCAGATTGCCTGCAATGATGCCTAGCGCTGTGCCCATGGCCCAGGCGGGGGCCGCCAGTGCTATGGCACCGTAGGTGTAGAACGGGTTCAGATAGCCTGGCCGTGCAATCGTGATGCCAAACAGTTCGTCGGTGACATCGTAGCCGATGATGAGCCGGTGGAAGAACGGCGTGCCGGGGGCAAATTTCTGGGCCAGAGCGCAGCTCATCAGCAGGTAGCGCGCGTTGGCGATCAAGGTGATGATGGCAACTTCCAGATAGGTGGCACCGGCAGCGATCAGCGAAAAGGCTGCATACTCACCGGCAGAAGCATTGTTGAACAGGCTTGCAAAAAAGCCCTGAATGGGGGTCAGCCCCGCATTGCGGGCTGCAATGCCCAATGAGAACGAGACAGCAAAATAGCCCAGCGCAATGGGCACACCATCCCGCATCCCTTCGCAGAATACCTTGCGGCTGAATGCGTAGGGCTTTTGAGTGGTTTCCATGAGTGGTTACTCCTTTCCTACTTCAAGACACAAAAATAAGTATAGCACATCCGGTAGGAATTGACAAAAGAAAAAGGCTCAGGTTTTTGATCGAAACCTGAGCCTTTTTCAAAGAAGGGAGCGTGGCTTAATCCACAACATCCTCAAACTGGCTGTTGTACAGGTCAGCGTAGAAACCGCCGGCCTCAATGAGCTGGTCGTGGGTGCCCTGCTCCACAATGTCGCCGTCCCGCATGACAAGGATGAGGTCTGCATCCCTGATGGTGGACAGGCGGTGGGCGATGACAAAGCTGGTACGGCCCCGCATCAGGTTGTCCATAGCAGTCTGGATGCGCTGCTCGGTGCGGGTGTCCACACTGCTGGTGGCCTCGTCCAGGATCAGAATGCGGTTGTCGGCCAGAATGGCCCGGGCGATCGTCAGCAGCTGCTTCTGGCCCTGACTGACGTTGGAGGCGTCCTCGTTCAGCTCCATCTGGTAGCCGCCGGGCAGGGTGCGGATAAAGTGGTCGGCGTTGGCAGCCTTTGCGGCAGCAATCACCTCTTCATCGGTGGCGTCCAGCCGGCCGTAGCGGATGTTCTCCATGATGGTGCCCTTGAACAGCCATGTGTCCTGCAGCACCATGCCAAAGCCCTCGCGCAAGGCGCTGCGGTCAAAGTCCCGCACATTGTGGCCGTTCAGGGTGATAGAACCGGCGTCCACATCGTAAAAGCGCATCAGCAGCTTGACCATAGTGGTCTTGCCTGCACCGGTGGGGCCTACGATGGCTACCTTCTGGCCGGGCTGCACCGTGCAGCTGAAGTCGTGGATGACGGTCTTGTCCGGGGTGTAGCCGAAACGCACATGGTCAAAGGTGACCTGTCCGTCAATGTCGGCGGGGTCGGCGCGGCGGGCGGGGTCGGCCAGCTGCTCCTCCTCCGGCTCGTTCAAAAACTCGAACACCCGCTCGGCGGCAGCGGCCATGCTTTGCAGCATATTGGACACCTGCGAAAGCTGCTGGATGGGCTGGGTAAAGTTTTTGACATACTGGATAAAAGCCTGAATATCACCAATGGTGATAACGCCGTTTGCAGCAAAAATGCTGCCCACGATGGCCACTGCCACATAGCCCAGGTTGCCCACAAAGTTCATGATGGGCATCATAAGGCCCGAGAGGAACTGGCTCTTCCATGCGGATTCGTACAGCTTATCGTTGGCGGCGTTGAAGTCTGCCAGTACCACGGCCTCCCGGTTGAAGGCCTTGACCACGTTGTGGCCGGCGTAGACCTCCTCGACCTGACCGTTGACAACGCCCAGCGTGGCCTGCTGTGCCTTGAAGTACTTCTGGCTGAACTTGACCACCACCAGCACCAGCGCCAGCGATACCGGTAAGATCAGCAGGGCAATCAGGGTCATGCGGGGGCTGATGGAAAGCATCATCACCAGCACACCGATCATGGTGGTCACGCTGGTGATCAGCTGGGTGATGCTCTGGTTCAGGCTCTGGCCCAGTGTGTCCACATCGTTGGTGATGCGGGAGAGCACCTCGCCCACGGTGCGCTTTTCAAAGTACGCCAGCGGCAGGCGGTTGATCTTTTCACTGATCTGGCGACGGAAGTCGTAGCAGACCTTCTGAGAAAGGCCGGTCATCAGCCAGCCCTGAATAAAGCTGAAGGCGCTGCTCAGCAGGTACATCCCCAACAAAAACAGCAGGATGCGGCCGATATACACAAAATCAATGCTGCCGGTGCCGCGCAGCCGGGCGATCCAGCCGGTGGCAAGGGCGGTGGTGGCCTTTGCCAGCACCTTGGGGCCTGCAATGTTGAAGATGGTGGACAGAATAGCAAACAGCATGGCTGCCGTAAGGGGCAGCTTGTAGTGGCTCATGGTGCGGATGAGCTGCCGCAGCGTGCCTTTAAAGTTTTTGGCGCGCTCGGTGGTGGGACGTCCGGGTCTGGGCATATCACTCACCCTCCTTTTCTGTATTCAGGGTATCCAGCGCCAGCTCCTTCTGGCTCAGCTGGCTGCGGGCGATCTCCTGATATTCCGGGCAGCTGACCATCAGCTGGGCGTGGGTGCCCTTGCCCACCAGTCTGCCTTCGTCCAGTACAAGGATCTGGTTTGCGTGCAGCACGGTGGAAATGCGCTGTGCCACAATGATCACAGTGGCGTTGTCGGTCTGTGCCTTCAAAGCGCGGCGCAGGGTTACATCGGTCTTGTAGTCCAGTGCCGAGAAGCTGTCGTCAAACAGGTAGACCTTGGGGTCCTTGGCAATTGCCCGGGCAATGGAAAGCCGCTGCTTTTGGCCGCCGGATACGTTGGAGCCGCCCTGTGCAATGGGGCTCTGGTAGCCCTCGGGCTTTGCCTCGATAAAATCAGTGGCCTGCGCAATGGCAGCGGCCTTGTGCACCTGTGCGTCGGTGATATCCTCGCCGCCGAATTTCAGGTTGCTGTCAATAGTGCCGCTGAACAGCACTCCCTTCTGGGGCACATAGCCCAGCAGGTCGTGCAGCTGTGCCTGCGGCATCTCGCGCACGTCAATGCCGTCCACGGTCACCTTGCCGCCGGTCACATCGTAAAAGCGAGGGATCAGGTTGAGCAGGGTGGATTTGCCGCAGCCGGTGGAGCCGATGATGGCGGTGGTCTCGCCGGGTTTTGCGGTAAAGCTGATGTGTTCCAGTGCATCGCTGTCCGCACCGGGGTAACGGAAGCTCACATCCTCGAACTGCACCACGCCCTGCCAGTCGGTGTGCGCCTGTGCGGCCTTTGCGATGGCTTCGTCCGGGTCGTGGATGGAGGCTTTGGTGCGGATGACTTCGTCGATACGATCCGCAGCCACACCGGCGCGGGGCAGCATGACGGCCACCATGGCCAGCATCAGGAAGGACATGACGATCTGCATGGTGTAGGTGATGAATGCGATCATCTCGCCCACCTGCATATTTCCGGCATCCATGGCCTTGCCGCCGAACCAGACGATGAGCAGGCTGGTGCCGTTCATGATCAGGGTCATAAAGGGCATCATGGCCACCATGGCGCGGTTGGTGAACAGCTGGGTGCCCATCAGCTCCCGGCTGGCGGCATCAAAGCGCTTTTCCTCAAAGGATTCGCGGCTGAATGCACGCACCGGCATCACGCCGGTCAGGATCTCGCGGCTGACGAGGTTCAGCTTGTCCACCAGCGTCTGCATGATCTTGAACTTGGGCATGGCGACGCTCATCAGAACCGTGATGAGCAGAAGCAGAGCGGCCACGTCCAGCACGATGATCCAGGCAAGGCCGGTGTTGCCCTGGGTGACGTGCATCACGCCGCCGATGCCCAGAATGGGAGCGTAGGCCACCATGCGCAGCAGGATGACACAGGTGAACTGCACCTGCTGGATATCGTTGGTGGTGCGGGTGATCAGGGAAGCGGTGGAGAAATTCTCGATCTCCGCGTTGGAAAAGTGGATGACCGAGGAGAAGGTCTCTCTGCGCAGCTCCCGGCCGATGGAAGCCGAGACGCGGGAGGCAATCAGGCCCACCAGAATGGCAACGACCACCATCAGCAGGGTCAGGGCCAGCATCTGGCCGCCCACACGGAAGAGGTAGGCCATCTGTACATCATGGGAAACGCCCTGTGCCTCATATTCCAGGCTGACCAGCAGGGTGGCCTGACTTGCCATGCTGGAAAGGGTGGTCTCGTCCACCTGTTCCATGGCGCTGGCCAGTTGCTGCTGGATCATTTCCCGGGAAAAGCCGGGCATCTGGGCCATGGCTGCGAACTGGGCACAGACGGCATCCAGATCTTCCGCCGTGGGAGCAGCGGTCATGGTCTCTGCTTCAGCCCCGGCAGTCTCGTCCTCGCTCTGGTAGCCGGACAGCGGAGCCATGGCGGCAGCATTCTGCCCGGCAGGGGCGTTGGCATTCTGCGCCGCCGCCATATACAGCACGATATCCGGTGTGGTAACGGCCTCCTCCAGAGCCGTGCGCTCGGCATCGGTCAGGTCACTGCGGAGCTTCAGAACACCGTCGTCCTGAAGATAATATCCGTAGGCATTCTGCAGTGCATCCGCGTCCTCTTCGCTCATCAAAAGCGAGAGGGCATCCAGTGTGCTTTGGCGCACGGTCTCCGGCAGGGGGCTTTCGATGCCGCCCTGCTGGATGCCGGTGTCCACGATCTTGCTCGTGTAATCCGGCAGGGAAAGGTCGCAGTAGGCCTGCACGAACAGCAGAGCCACCACGGCAAGGCAGGCGGCCCAGTGGCGGGCCAGCTGCTTGAAAATTTTACCCATTTTCGTTTTCTCCCTTCAATTTTGCTTGTTGCTCCGCATTTTCTGCTTCCACAGCCTCCAGCAGTACACCGGTCAGGGAGAACAGCTGCTCCCGCTGCTCTTCCGGGATGCGGCAGATGACCCGCTCAAAGTAACGGCTGATGGCGGCCTCGACCTGGCGGCTGGCATCCAGTCCCTTTTCCGTGGGGCGCACCAGCGTTTTGCGGCGGTCATTGGGGTCTGTGATCCGCTCAATGAGTCCATCCTGCTCCAGCTGGCGCAGCGCGCGGGAAACAGCGGGCAGGGGCTGTTTGACGGCGGCAGCCAGATCGGAAACATAGATGGTGCCATTCTGGCCATGCTCTTCAATGGTCATCAGCACGCCTTCCAGCATGATGAAATGACACTTGGGGCAGCTTTCCAGTGCCATTTTGGCACCGCGTTTGCCTTCCGTGCTCAGCCGATGCAGATAATGGACCACGGCGAACAGTTCCGGTGCGCTCTTCTGCGGCATACGATCCCTCCTTATCACTTAACAGATACAAACACTTAACACATGATAACTATTTGCTGATGACAATAATATACCCGCCTGCATCGGAATGCAAGCGGGTAAAAATGAACTTTTTGAAAACTCTGAAGATCCTGCGCATCAAGGAGAAAAAATCACTCGTGGAGCTGACGTTCGTCCACCAGACTCTCTCGTTTGCTGCTGATACGTCCCAGCCCGTAGGCCAAAAACGTGGCGCAAAGCAGGTTCAGCCATGCCAGCGATGCACCGCTGAAGGTGTTGGTAACGCCGATGAGAAGGTTTGCCAGACAGAGCAGCCTCACCACCTGTCCAATTTTGTTCAGGTGGGAGATACGGGAATCTACATCCGAAAACAGATCAAAGGGACCTAGCTGGGCGCTGCGGCGGAAATATCCCCAACTGAAGCAATGCCCAACGCTCTGTGCTTCCAACTCTTCCATGAAACTTTCAAAATCCGGGGAACTGTCCAGCATGGCAAGCCGAATGATGTACTGGCCGGGTTCCGTCTTTTCAAAGGTGTAGGTGCAGAACCCGGCATTCTGCAGGGCCCAGCCCTCCTGCGCCATTTCGTTGAGCCAGCGTTCTTCTTTTTCAAATTCCCAGACCCAGAAATTCCGATGCAGCGTTTTTGTTTCACTCATACCTGTTCCTCCTGTAAAATGGCGCGGCCATTGGCAGCAAGCTCCTCCAGCCGGACCAGCTCCTGTTTGAGCACCTTCAGCCCGGCAGAGGTCAATTGGTATTCTTTTTTGCGGCTTCCGCTTTCCATGGGCAGGGGAGAGATCCACCCCTTTTCGCACAGGGCATTCAGGGCACCGTACAGGGTTCCGGCAGCCAGCCGTACCCTTCCGCCGGAGAGCTGCTGGGTCTCCTGCATGATGCCGTAGCCATGCCGCGGATGATAGAGGGAAAGCAGGATGTAGTAGGTGGTTTCCGTCAGTGCCGGATTTTCCATTATATCACCTCGCTTTGTATCGCTATGCGATATATCATGGATGTATTATATCGCTTCACGATATAACTGTCAAGGGGCTGAAAATAAAAAAGCTCTCCCGGAGGGGAGAGCAAAGACAAACAACCAGAGAAAACCGGTCAACGATCGTGGAACAGTCGGTTATCCACCCAGATGCAGACGCAGGCACCCAGCACAGAGATGACGAAGGAGCTGATGCTGCCGGTGGCATGGATGCCGATGAGGCCGAACAGGAACTCGCCCACAAAGCTGCCCAGAATACCCAGCACAATGTTGCGGCCGGTGGAAGTCTGGGTGCCCATAAAGCGGTTGGCGATGTGACCGGCCAGAGCGCCTACCAGCACGCCCACGAGCAGGGAAGCCAGCAGGCCGATCAGAGAGAACAGGCCCATCAGCACGCCCACCAGAGCGCAGATCAGGGCAAGGACGATCAGGATAGACAAAGTGATCATACAGAAGCCTCCTTGGTTTCTTTTGTAAGAACGGTGTTTTCTGCCGCGTACCGGCAGATATCGTTCAAACAGCACTTTTCACATTCGGGTTTGCGGGCATTGCAGACAGCCCGGCCATGCATCACAAAGCGGTGGCACAGGTCACTGCCTTCCTCCGGCGGAATGATCTTCCACAGCTCCTTTTCCACCTTGGCAGGCTCCTTGATACCGTCCACCAGTCCCATGCGGTTCACCAGGCGGATACAGTGAGTGTCCGTCACGATGGCTGGCTTACCAAAGACATCTCCCATGACCAGATTTGCACTTTTTCTTCCAACACCCGGCAGAGATAAAAGTTCGTCAAAGTCATCCGGGACTTTCCCCTGATATTTATCCCGCAGGATCTTCATGCAGGCGCTGATATCTCTCGCCTTGCTGTGACCTAAGCCGCAGGGTTTTACGATTGCCTCGATCTCTTCCACCGGGGCATCGGCCAGGGCATCCACATCCGGGAATTTCTCGTAAAGCTTCTCCACCACGATATTTACCCGGGCATCGGTACACTGGGCCGCCAGGCGGACGCTGACAAGCAGTTTCCATGCCTGATCGTAATCCAGAGTGCATCCGGCATCCGGGTATTCCTTTTTCAGACGTTCTATAATTTCTAATGCACGTTGTTTTTTTGTCATATACTTCTACTTTTACTCTTTATTTATGGTAAGGTTCGTGCTGAATGATCCGGAATGCACGATAGATCTGTTCGCACAGGATCACTCGCATCAACTGATGAGGAAATGTCATTTTGGAAAAGCTTAAGGCCAGATCCGCTCTTTTACAGACACTTGGATGCAAACCAAGCGATCCGCCAATGACAAAGCAGATATGGCTTTTTCCTCTGACAGTGCAATCTTCAATCCATGCCGCAAATTCTTCGGAAGAAAAGTTTTTACCGGCAATCTCCAGCGTAACGATCAGGGCATCCTGTGGCAGTTTCGCCAGGATCCTTGCCCCTTCTTTTTCACGGATCTGATCTTCCAGAGACGCACTGGCTCCATCCGGTGTCATTTCATCCGTCACTTCGATGATATTTAACTTCGTATAACGCCCCAGACGTTTGCTGTATTCTTCTATGGCGTCCCGGAAAAATTTCTCCTTGATCTTCCCTACACATACGATGGACATTTTGATCATTCTTCTGCTCCGTTTGTATCCGGGAAGATCTGTTCATAGATCTTTGTGTCAATAAGGTTCTCCAGCATTTGCTGATCCAGATTCATAAACTGATGATTCATCTGGCTGCGGATTACTTCGAATCTCTTGTAATAAAGAGCCTCTTCCGGTGTATCTGCAGCATTTTCAATCTGAGCGTCAATTTTTTCCGCCGTCAGATTTTCTTCACTCCACTTCAGAAGAGTATCCACCAGAGAGTTCTCGGACTCTGCCTTTTTCTCAAAAAGCTTTGCATTCCGCATGGATACCACGCCCATGACAATGAACAGAATGAAAACAGCACTCATCACTCCGTAGAACATATAGGGGTTGCCGATGTTCAAAGGAAGTACGCCGGTAATTCCCAGGATCATGACAAGCATTCCGAGGATTCCCACCACCAGCAGTACCCAGGCAGAGGAACGATTCTCCTCTGCTTTGGCTCCACTGTTCATATAAGTAAGTCCACCCTGGGCGGAAGCTGTTTTCAGCAGTTCTCCGGGATTGACTTTCTCCGATGCTTCTTCTGTCTCCGGCATCAGGAATTCATCTACCGCAGCCTCTTCCTCAGCAGCATTTTCCGTCCGCTCTTTTTCCTGCTGTTCCAGAAATACCCGGGCAATCGTCTTCGCCTGTTTTTCCTCTTTTGCATCTACAAACAGTTCATAGACCTGCTCCGCCTCATCGAAGGAAAGTTTGCTCTTGCGGATCCCATTGTATGTAAGGAAGTCTTTCAGTTTCTCCATTTCGTCCTGTTCACCGAACAGCACGGAAGTCCAGTCCGTCAATTCTTCCTCGCTTACCAGCGTTTCTCCGCAATCGGGACATACGGTGATTCCTTCCCGATATTCGTTTTTACATTTCGGACACCATGCCATATACCAACACCATCCTTAATACTCGTAATCCAGGCAGGCTCTGTTGCCTGCCACGGATCCAATATATTCCTTTGCTGCCAGATGATCCGGATGCACCTGATAGGCAGCCAGCGCCTCAGTATCTGTAAACTCAGAGATCAGAGCCACATCCCGGTTGCTGCTGTCCAGTTCATTGATGATCACTTCCACCTTTACGGCACCGGGAACCTTCTCTTTGATGGGCTCCAGTAACTCCTTGATCTTCTCGGCGGTCTCTTTCTTTTCCTGTTTTGTCAGATTGCCTTCCAGACTCCACAGAACAATATGTCTTACCATGTAATCCTCCATTCCATCCTGTCTGTGGACAGGATCCGGGGTGTTTATTTTGTACTCAGATATTCGTCAATGCCTTTGGCAGCAGCTTTTCCTGCGCCCATGGCCAGAATAACGGTCGCTGCTCCGGTTACCGCATCTCCGCCGGCATAGACACCTTCCTTTGTGGTCTTACCATTGTTCTCGTCCGCAATGATGCACTTCCACTTGTTGGTATCCAGTCCCTTGGTTGTAGAAGAGATCAGAGGATTCGGGGAAGTACCCAGAGACATGATCACGGTATCCAGTTCCATCACGAATTCAGATCCCGGAACCTCTACGGGACGGCGTCTGCCGCTCTCATCGGGCTCACCCAGTTCCATGCGGATGCACTTCATACCGGTCACCCATCCCTTATCATCGGAAAGAATCTCAGTAGGATTGGTCAGCAGATCAAAGATGATGCCTTCCTCTTTTGCATGATGTACTTCTTCCACTCTGGCAGGCAGCTCCTCTTCGCTTCTACGGTATACAATGTGTACCTCCGCACCCAGACGAAGTGCGGTTCTTGCTGCATCCATCGCCACGTTACCGCCGCCGACAACGGCTACCTTCTTACCATGCATGATAGGAGTTCTGGAGTCGGGATCAAAAGCCTTCATCAGGTTGCTTCTGGTCAGGTACTCGTTGGCAGAGAAGACACCGTTGGCATTCTCACCGGGGATACCCATGAACTTCGGCAGTCCGGCACCGGAACCGATGAATACAGCCTGAAAACCTTCCTCATCCATCAGCTGGTCGATGGTCACGGATTTACCTACCACCACGTTAGTCTCAATATGAACGCCGAGAGATTTTACATTCTCGATTTCTTTTGCCACAACACCGGTCTTGGGAAGACGGAACTCGGGAATACCGTATACCAGTACACCGCCTGCCTCATGCAGTGCTTCGAAAATGGTCACATCATATCCCAGCTTTGCCAGATCTCCGGCACAGGTAAGACCAGCAGGGCCGGAACCGATCACAGCTACCTTCTTACCGTTCTTCTGTGCTGCGGGAGTGGGCTTGATGCCATTCTCTCTTGCCCAGTCAGCCACAAAACGCTCCAGCTTACCGATGGAGATCGGATCTCCCTTGAAGCCACGGATACATTTTCCTTCACACTGGCTTTCCTGAGGGCATACACGGCCGCAGACAGCGGGAAGGGCGCTGGATTCACTGATAATACGATAAGCCTCTTCAATGTTGCCGTTCTTCACCTGTTCAATGAACTGTGGAATCTGGATTGCTACGGGGCAGCCCTTTACACACTGTGCATTTTTACAGTTAATGCAGCGGGAAGCCTCTTCCATTGCTTCTTCTTTGTTATATCCGAGACAAACCTCTTTGAAATTGGTAGCACGTTCCTTCGCATCCTGCTCTCTGACAGGAATTCTCTTTAATACATCCATTTTATTTTAACCATGCCTTTCTGATTTATCGTGTTCAAACTTTTGTATGACTACTGGCAGTTGCCGCAGCCACCGTGATGGGTATCTCCCTCTTCCAGGGCCAGCATTGCACGTCCTTCTGCAGTCTTGTAGATCTGCTGACGTCTCATTGCCTCATCAAAGTTTACTTCATGTCCATCGAACTCCGGTCCGTCTACACAGGCGAACTTTACCTTGCCGCCGACAGTTACACGGCATGCACCGCACATTCCCGTACCGTCTACCATAATAGGATTCAGACTGACAACTGTGGGAATCTCCAGTTCTTTGGTTAAGAGACACACGAATTTCATCATGATCATAGGACCGATGGCAATACACAGATCGTACTTTTTACCTTCTGCCACCAGATCCTTGATGGTCTGGGTTACCATACCGCTTCTTCCATAGGAGCCGTCATCGGTGGTTACATACAGATTTCCTGCGACAGCTTCCATCTCCTTCTCCAGGATCAGAAGATCTTTGGTCTTGCTTCCCACGATAACATCGGCAGCGATTCCATG
>OGRM01001043.1_pt1 | contig 19692 bp, 10 predicted proteins | sample 1553491 | NCBI WGS metagenome assembly OGRM01 (sample SAMEA2580110, study PRJEB22360) | human gut metagenome | biome: human gut; feature: human-associated habitat; material: faeces | place: Denmark | collected 2008/2010
TGCTTCATTGTATTTTGTTGCTGCTTTAGATGTCTCTACACCATTAAGTGTAACTACAACACTTCCCTTGTAGTTTGCTTTAGCAGCCTCAGTAACTTTAATTGTTGTTCCTACTGGAAGTTCTGTGAATTTTATATTTTCTTTATCTTTCAGTTTAAATGTATGAGTCTTGCCATCTGCAAGATTAATCACAGTACCATTTGCTTTTACGCCACCAAGAGTTTTCTGATCTGTTCCTGTCGGGAAAGTAAATTCTGCAGTGAAGTCAAATACTTCATCAGAATCAGGTGCAGTTGCATTTTCAGAGTTTACGTTCTTTACAACCTTCTTCAATACATTTAAGGAGCCGTTTGTAGTATAGTCAGGATCTGGATTTGAAGGATCTGGTTTTTCACCTGTACCTGCTTCCTGCACATAAGTGTTGACAAATTTGAAACCATTCTGGTCTGTATCTCCGATATCTACTTTACCATTTGCTTCGTTATTTTTGTCATCTTTTAATTTATTTACAATAATCTTATTAATCTCAAATCCATTAGCTGTCTCTTGAACATAGACATCCATTCTGTATTCTGCCTGGGACATGATCAATTCTTCATATTCTGTCTTTGTAACAGCTGGGACAGCCTCTGCATTCTCTTTTACTGTATAGGAATATTTACCAGCCTCATTAAAACTTCCACAATCAACCTTAGCTTTTTGTGTGGTTGTTCCAAGATCAGTTGCAGCAAAACTAATTGTTGGAATATTAACAGTATGAGGAGTCTTTATTACATCATCTCCATCTGTAATCTGTGTAGCAGTAAAGCTGAATTTCTCTGCCTTTCCCACCTCAGTATTGTAGGTCTTGCTGATATAGGCTTCCTTTGCATTATTTGTTGTGTCTGATGCTGTTGTTCCTTCCGCTGCCATTGCCGGCATTGCCATTCCCATTGTCATAGCTGCTGCTGCGACAATAGCGAGCATTTTCTTGGTGAATTTTTTCATGTTCATTTTAGTTCCTCCCTTGTGAATTCTTTTGTTTTTTATTTGATTAACGGATCCGGTAATTAAATTCCCCTGCTCCGAATAATCGCAATGACTTTTCCTTTGACATCTTTTATATCAATGCAGCCATAGATTCGGCTGTCCGATGCCTGTGGTCTGTTATCTCCAAGTATAAATACCTGGCCATTCCCGACTGTGACCGGGAAATCCACTCCATCTTTAAACTGGGTGGTATCAAAGTAAATGTCCTGAGATATCTGTTCTGCACCATTTATCTTCAGTCCGTTTTTTGTAATGTCAACGGTGTCTCCTGCTACCGCCACAACACGTCCGGTCGTGGTTCTGCCGTCATCTTTAAACACTGCAACGTCACCGGAAATAAACCTTTTATCCAATCGGTAATACATGACCAGATCACCGTCTTTGATTGCCGGTTTCATGGAGACATCATTTATTCTTACGATTCCATAGAGAAATGTAAAAATAAGAAATACTGCTAAGACAATAAATGCAATCTTCAATAACAACTGAACAATATCCTGTGCTACAGATGTTTCCTGTACTATATTGTTGTTTTTATCTGACAGTTCAGTTTCGTTCTTCATCCTATCCTTCCATAAAAAAGGATGTCCGTAACCCTTCTAAGGGATTTATTTGTTCTAGCTTAACTCGGACATCCAAGGCATTAGTTTATACCCCTTATTATAGTGGTTTATTTTTTTATTCCAATGCAACAAACATGTAAAATGTCTGATGTATTTTTGCAAGTTTTGTTCCATAGCAGTGTTTATCTTATTTTCCGTCTTCTTCTGAAAAACAGAATCATGATAATACTTATGGCAAATAGTAACCATACATGCCTGCTTGTTTCCAGACGAACCCCTGTTTCCGGTATTAATTGTGTGTTTTCGTTTGTGATTTTTAACTCAATCACGTCTCCTCGTGCAGCCTCAATCCGCTGTTTCATGACAGCTGTATTTCCATTCGATGTTGCCTGCACTGGATTTGAATACTTATCATTCTCTTCTTTTTTAGAAATCGAAACAGCGTATTTTGATGTATCAACAGTTTCTGTTATTATGATATCCGAAGATATATCTACATTTTTTAATGTAACTTTATCTCCATGTTTCAAAGAAGTTCTAATTGTCTTGCTACGCAGCTTTTGACCATCTTCCCAATAGAGAATTTCCATATCAAATGGCTTCTTGCGGTTTCCAAGTGGACCAGTGACTTCCTTTGTAATCTCAACCGTCACCCCGCCTTTTTGCGGATGATTGACGATATGTCTGTCCGAAACAGTTCTCCAGGTATTTGTCATCGGTGATTTCTCATATAGGAATAAAATATCGGATTCTACATCGACCATATATAAATTAAAATTATCCTGATACTGTGTTTTGGTTTTATCTGCTTTGTCCTTTTTGTTTGGAGTAACAGATTCTACCATCCAGTATCGTCCGTTCTCAAAGTCCTCCGGTAATTGAAGCATTCCATTTTCATCTGTTTCTAAGGAACGATACGTCGTACACGTTTTTCCATCCTTTTTCAGAACGATATCGTCCTTGCTCTGTGTATTGTCATAATCTACTGTATATCCTGTATCATCCGCATATTCTTTCGTAACATCATCATACGGTACTTTGTAGAACAGAAAACCTGCACCAGCAAGTCGGTTTCTTGGAAGATCATCCGTCTTTAAGAAACTTCGTTCAGCAAGATTGAAATGCAGATTCTGCACTTCCAGTTCCATCTTGGAAACATCCTTGAACTCATTCTCATCCTTCGGGAATATTTGTTGTCCATTTGAATCGAAATACTGAATCTCTGGATAAATAACTTCATAATATAGGAAACCATCCCCGTAGTCCGAAGAATAATGTGTCTTTCCTATCTCGATTTCTTCCACCTTATATTCCACCGGATTTCTGTCCTGGAATAGTGGAACATTGTCGACTGTGTGTTCCCATCCGTTCTCTTCATTCAGCAAGAATTCCTGTCCTGTAGAAATTCCATTCTGATACAATCTGATTTTCACCTGTTTTTCCGTCAGTGCATCATTTGGATTTTCCCATGTCTTTTTGATATGCAGAGTGCCTGTTTTAGCAAAATTTCGGATATTAAGGCTGGTATCTCCTCGCTGAAGCAGAACAGATTTTCCGTCTATCTTACCATCAACTGGTGCCTTAACAGCCTCCTGATTTTCGTTAGCCTCCCTATCCACCAGTTTTGCATCAGTGATTTTGAATGCTCCATTGGCAATCTCAACTGTGATCTGTATATCTCCTGTGTCTACATATCCCGTCGGTAAGTTTGTCTCTCGCAACAAATACGTCTCAGTTGCTGTTCTGTTCTGTTTGTTTTCATCTTGTAACGGAATGTGAAGTTGTGCGATTCCGTATTTATCAGTTGTTACCGTTTCCTCCTCAACACCGTTCTTACTGACAGCAAAATTGATCTTCTCCATTCCCCGTCCGGTAGACTCATCAAATTTGTTCAGTGTGAGTATTCCCTCTTTCTGATAACGGTTCTCCAATTCAATAGTAAGAGTCTCACCACCGCGTCCAATTCCACGTCCTGTGAATTGAATTCCACTTTCTGGATATGCTTCCCATGAATTTACATTATCTCCTTGTTCATGAGAATTGCGAACATTGTACCAACCTGAAAATTTCACATTCGAATCTTTTGGCTTATAGTTGTACTCTTTTAATGTGTATTTCCAGAATGAGTCCGCCTTAACGATCCACGTACAGCTTGTATGTGTATCATCTGTCCATGTACCTACAACTTCTATTGGAGCATCCTCCGCTTGCGGAGCTTCTGCATCCGGTTTCTGGCTATCTTCTGAAGGAAGCACAAGTTTCATATGCTCATGAAATGCAGGTGGCTGAGGTTTTCCATCTAAAAGCTTTTCATCCATATCTACCTGGATATAATAATCTTTCTTGACTTTCTCTATTGCTTCCGGCATTCCGACAAAATCTTTCTTTACTGTCAGGTAACCATTTTTTGCTACAATACGTCCGTCAATATGCCACCCATCGGACATTTCACTTTTGAAAGAATACCAATAAATGGTGAAGAATTCGGTATCTAATTTCGATGGCGGAATCTCCCTGTCTCCGATACGAATCATACGTCCGCTTTCACGAATTGTCTGGAATACCTCTTCATCGGAAGGAATTCTATCTATCTTGTAGATATAGTCTCCATTTCCAATATATCCCTCATCTGGTTTAGTTCCCTGCAAAAGTTCTTGCACTCTCTTATTTCCATCCGCATACTGTTCCCACGTAGATGGATTCTTATTTCCAAGAACTGGAACATCATGCAATATACTTGCCTTCACATTACAGTTTGCCACGGCAACCGCACTTGTATAATCGTCTACATTCGTGGTTGGTAATGCTACCGAACCATCTTCCGGCATCGCTGACTTACAGATATAAAACTGTACCTGTTTTCGATTTTGGTTACTCACCTTACGCCACGCTGCATAGAGGGTGATTGGCTGTCTTGCATTATTATTTATAAGATCAGAAATAGAATCCCCTGCACCGCATTCCTGCCACTTTCCGTCTTTGTTTCTGTAATCCCAATGATCGAATTCATACTGTTCCAACTCTTTGCTGTCATTATCTTCATGATCATAAACCAGAGGATATGGTGACTTAACGTTATGTTTTCCAGCTTCTATTTCATTCTCATAATCATCTGTATGTCTTGTCTTATTCTCAACCTGAGGGGTCAACTTAGCTTCCTTAGGAAGTTTCTTCATATAACGAGTTGTATTATAGATAACCCTGACTGCCCCAGACTCCAGCGGTTTGTCTGCGATCACCTCATAAGATGAGTTAACATTCGGAATTTCAAATTTTACCTTATCATCTCCGGACGGTTCCGGAAGAACCTCATTTTCGTCCCTGTCATTAGATGTACAACTCCAGACAATCTCCTTGCCATAATACTCACCTTCTAAACTTGCCCTCTTTGGTACTTCCACAGTATATGCTTCCCCATGGCCTACATACTGTCTCTTAATCGCCTCTCTTTTGGTCAGGTTCAGTGGATCCAACACTTCAATCAGATGAAAACTTCCCTCTACACTGAAATGTCTTCCTGCCAGCCCAACCTGAGAAGAAAGTCCTGTCAAACGATCAAAATAATTTTCGATTCTGTCTGGATTCAGTGGGTTTGGCTGTGAGAAATAATAGACAGATACATCTTTCCCGTTTTTCAGGACAGGAATATACCATGTACCATCGTTGTCCTTATAAGGGTGCTGTACAAACACACGGCTGTCTGTCGCATAACCAAACAGAATCTTCTCTTTCTGATCTGCACCGGGCTCCAGCTTGCTCGGAGTGAAACCAAACTCACTGTAAATTTTAGAAATCGTATCATCTGGTTTAGCTCGCAAATAATAACGACTGGCTCGGCCACTGTTTGCTTTGATTATGTAATGCTGCTCAGCATTGAGGTTCTTTATCAGCTTATAATGTCCATCGATAAATACATAAAAACTGATATTTGCTTCTTTTGTTGCTGCCGGTTTTTCTGTATTATCAGGAACAATCACATATGGACGTACTGCATCATCTGGCTTAATAGTAAAGCTCATGGTATGCTCTTCTTCATTTTTACTCCATGTAACTGCTGAAAGAGTACCATCTTCCTCTCTGCATTCCCAGTTTATATCCTGCGTTTGTTCTTCTACACGCGGCTTTGTACTAACTGTTCTTGTAAGTGTTGACTTTCTTGCAACAAAATCAATTGCCGGAAGATCACGCAAAGCTGTTTGGCTGTAAACCTGTCCATCGTCATCCTGTACTGTCACACTGTAAAAACCGTTATATCTATCATCGTCGTGTTCGAGTAAGGTCTTTGCACTCATTGTGGCAATATTCTGTCCGTCTGGCAGGTAATACACATCCATCGGCTCTCCGGACTTTCCTATATAAATACATTCATGACCTTCTATCGTGTATTTCCCTGCATTATGGATTGTATCGTAATCTCTCTTGGAATAATAAAAACGCTCTTTTGCTCCATTTTGAATAGAACCATCGTAATGAAATTTTTCAAAATGCTTTTTTAACTCATCATTAGAAATATAATAATAAACTGTTCCCGGCTTTGTTGTAGTATCTTTTATAACAGGAATTTCTTCGTTTAGAACATTATATCTCTCATTATTTACAAAAGTATAGAATTTAATGTTCAAGGTTGCTGGTGCAAAAGTGCTGCATGCAACCGTATATGGTTGCTCTATCTTCCCAATAGAAAAGGTTAGTTTATCGCCCTGTTTCACCGGAAAAATTGTTTCATTTTCATCCTCACTGGCACAAAGCCAGTCGCTTTCCTTCGTATCTCCTGGATCAACGGAAATTGTGACCGCAGAATCTTTCTTATAGTAACTCACAGTTCGATTTCCATCCGGATTGATCACTGTAACCGAATAGAAACTGTTCTTATTCTGCTTCATCTGGTCTGAATAATTATCCGGAATTTTTTCGCCATCAGATGCTCCTTTTGGCATATAATAAACGTCTGTTGGTACAGTTGCTTCCTGCTTGTCCAGGTTATAAGATACATATTGCTGTCCTTTATAAGTTACCACTGTCGCCTGTGCTAATGTCTTCTCACCACGGACTGTATATGGAAAATAATTTCCGGACTGTGTTTCCTCTGCATTCAAGCCGAACTCTCTATAAATCTCAGCAAGATCACTGACAGATAAATAGCATCTGCCCTGACGGTTCCATTTATACACCTTTTTCAGTGAATCAGCCGGCAGCTTTCGAACCTCATTGTCTGCATATATATAAAACTGAATATCAAAGGATGTCTGGTCCGCTCTCTGGATCACATAAGACTGTGTGATTTTTCCAATTGCGAATCTCGTCTGGTTCCCCGATTCCCGTATACCATCTATCACCTTATCGTCTGTTCCCATACAGGTCCATTCGATCTGGTCTGTCTGGTCTGGCAATTGTGGATTAAAGTCAGCCACAGCTTCTTCCACTACAGTTCCTGTTAATGCATAACGAATCCGATCCTGCCCTTCTCCCTTTACCTCTACGGAATAAAACGAGTTGTCCTTTTTTACAGAATCTTTTAAATTAAATGCACCGCCTGTTCCATTTGGAAGGTAGTAAACATCTATCGCTTCCCCTTGTTTATTCTGTCCATAATTGTAAGAAACATATGTCTTTCCGGATTCTGTGTCTGTATAAACTTTTCCGTATTCTATCCCGCTTTTTCCCCGGTATGCAGATACAAACTTATTATTTGCATCCGGATTCTGATTCTCACCATTTTTCACAAATCCAAATTCTTCATATATCAGGAGCAGGTCCTCAATGGAAACACCATAGTAGGTAGTTCTTCCGTCTTTCCATGTTGCAATGCCGGTAATGTCATTATGCTGAAGCTTTACCTTGTTTCCATCAATAATGACATAGAAATCAATATCAAATTCGGAAGACTTCTCCGATGTTTCTGTTTCTGATTCTTTAGTTTCTGTAGTATCTGTTTCTTGCTCCAGGTCTTCTGTCCCCGATGTTTCTGACTCTTTTTCCTTTTCTTTCAATGCATAAGTCATAATCAGTTTTTGTCCATCTGTAAACTTATTGGCATTGATATTATCGGAACTCCAATAAACCGTATCTTTATATACTCCTATAAAGGAACAGTCTGCATCATTTACTTTTGCACTCTTAAATTCATAATCTTTGTCAGAAATATTTAACTCTGAATGATCTGATATTTTTCCAAGCTCAATGGTCTCTGGTGCTCCTTCAATCGCATTGCCGGATTCATCTACATATTCCACCAATTTTGTGGTCGGTACCTGACCATTTGAAGTTGCTTCCTGTATTTCTTTCTCCAGCTTCTCCACTTCTATGCTATCCGGAATCTGTTTCTCAGTTTCTGCCGATGTCTCAGTTTCTGTTTCTGATGTAAATTGCTCCGAAGTTTGCTCGGTTTCTGTCTGTTGTGCATCTGTCTCACTTGTAAATGCTTCTGTATCTTGTGTTTCTTCCTGCTCTGTAACCACTGATGTTTCATCTTCTGATGCACTTACGGTTTCCAGATTCATAAAACAAATAGAAAAGATTAGAAGCCAGGAACATGCTATTTTCAAATATGTTTTCCAATTCTTATGCCTCATTTTTCGCATCTCCCTTCCTGTTCTTCTGCTTCTCCATGAGTAATCCGCAAAGGCAGATAACTGAGCCAAAGAATAAGAACAAATAGCCTGCAACCGGACTATCATCGCCTGTCTTTACCGGCGAACCATTATGAATAATATCCTTTGATCTTGGGGAAGATGGAACCGGGTTTTGATTTTTACCAGTTTGACCGGTATACGAGTTTTTGAATGAAACCTTCGATACTTTATCTCCATTTTCATTTTTGACCACTGTTACCGCCATCAGTTCATTATTGGAATCAAAGAATCCTTCAATCGTTACATCATAGGTTTTTGAATCATATGTATAATTTTCTTTATTCTCTGTTGCCTGGTACAGCTTGTAATGATATTCTCCTGCCTGTCCGACATTCATAATCAGCTCTGTAGAAGAATTACCACTCATATTCCAGGTAAATGTTCTTCTATTGCTTCCCTCCGGCATTGGATTTTGTATCTGATCTGCTATTAAAACATAAGAGCCTGTTTTGTCAGCATCTGCAGAATTGTTTACTTCAAATATCTGTTCCACTGGTATTTTCACTGTTGTGTTTCTGTCAGCTGCCAGTACTGGTCTTTGAACACCCAGAAAGAATATCATGGACAGGAATATAACCATGGCTATTTTTGTCAAACGTGTTGTTCTCATGCTTCTCCCTCTCCTTCTTTCTTCTTGTTTCTTTTCTTTTCTATCTGTCTTGCTATCAGAATCAGTACAAGGACAATCAGGATAAACCATACAATAACTGGCACTTTTCCTACTGCATTTTTCAGTTCATCAATTCCTGTACCTACGTTTTTGGCTTTTTCTTTTTCCGGATATATCTGATCTGTTAAGCGTCCCACCAGGATATTTCTTCCATTTGTCATATCCGATGTACAGGTGGTCAGCAAAACCAGATGATCATCTTCCGTTATATTCATATCTCTTTTATATAAAACATTGTTCTCGATTTCCTGCAGATACTCCTGTTTCGCTTCTGGTGTGTCCAGACACACATTGAAAATCGTTTCATTATAGGCATCTACCTGCATCAATGCATAGAATTCGATTCCATGGTCTTTTCCGTCAAAGAACAGATTTCCATATGGATGTTCGTTGAAATACTGTTCTTTTGTAAATTCACCGATATCTCCAAACATCATGTGTTTTTCCATATGGTGGCCATATATAATATTATCAAAATCCGAAAAATCCGGCTTATTTGCACAATGTAAAAAGATTGCTCCGCTTAAGGAATAGTTTCCTTCCGCATCTGTATTCATATAAGTATCATCATTGTCCGTCTGCACCAATGGATAATTGATATTTGTGTCATTCACTCGTATCCATCCAATCACATCCGGATTGATTTTCTGTAATTCTTCAAAAGATTTCGTATTCTTTTCAGTAGGAATATATGCTTCATAATTTTTTGCATCTGCAGTCTGATATACCTGATGGGAATCCCACAGCATATAACCGGAGAGAAACATAGCTGCAAGAATCAGTGATAATGCTATAAAATTTACAATATGGTCTAATCCTCTGATAATTCCTTTCAGCACTTTCTTCATCCGAAGCATATGTACAAGTTCCTTTCACCATTTCTGTTTCTTTTATATTTATCAAAACTGGTTCATCTGACCAATTTGCTCGCAAAATTAGCAAAAAGGGATGCGGCGGAGCAACGCCGCACACATCCCCTTTCCTGGTTGCTATATTTTATTATTTCTGTAATCTTCTGCGTTTGAATCCTACAAAAGCGATCAGTGCTACACCGCAAAGTGCAATCATCAGAACGTATGGAAGAGTGTTCATGATGATACCAGTTACAGGTACATCGTTGTATGTATTGGTTACATCAACGGTATTCTGTTTCTGACCTAATTTCTGACTATTTACTGCTGTAAGTTCTCTGTTGTATGATGTTTCAGCAACAGGAGTCAGCTTAGTACCATTGATAGTGATTTCAGCACTACCTTTATAGTTTTTAGCTGCAGACTCTTTTACAGTAATTGTTGTTCCTACTGGAACACCAGTGAACTTCATGTTTTCATTTGCTTTCAACTTGAATGTGTATGTTCCGCCCTCAACAGATGTAACAGTATCTCCATTAGCAGCCTTGATTCCGCCAAGTGTGTTTGCATCTGTTCCATCCGGGAATGCAAATGTTGCTGTGAAAGCGAACTCATCGTCAGGAGTTGTTGTTGTACCATTTGCATTAACAATCTTTTTAGACACATTCAAAGAGCCAAACTTATTATAAGTCGGATCTGGATCTGTAGGATCTGTACCTGTACCAGCTTCCTGTACATAAGTGTTAGTAAAGTTGAAAGTATTAGTATCGGTATTTCCAATATCTACTTTACCAGTTTCTGTCTGACCTGCATCATCTTTCACTTTATTTACAACGATATTAGAAATTTCTGTACCAGTTGCACCATCTGTAACATATACATCCATTGTATACTCAGCCCCTGACATGATCATTTTTTCATGATCACCGTTGACTACTGCTGGATCTGCTGTCTGTATCTCTTTTACAGTATACTCATACTTTCCTGCTTCTGGATATGTCGGAAATGTAATCTTACCTCTCCTAGAAGTTTTTCCTGTTTCAGTATCGGTAAATGATATCTCCGGCATAGTAACCGCTGCATCTGTTGTAATTATACCAGTTCCTGTCTTGACCTGCTCTGCTGTAAAGCTAAACTTCTCAGCCTTTCCGGCCTCTGTATTGTAGGTCTTAGTAATCCATGCCTCCGTTGTCTTGCCCGGATCTGCCGCAAATGTTGGCATTGCCATTCCCATCGTCATGGCACCAGCAGCAACAACTGCGAGCACTTTTTTGAACATTTTGTTCATGCTCATAATGATTCCTCCCTTGTAAATAATATTGTTTGTTTTTATTTGATTAACGGAGGAGGGAATTAGAGTCCTCTGGTCCGAATAACCGCAATCGCTTTTCCTTTGACGTCTTTAATATTAATACAGCCATAGATTCTGCTGTCTGACGCTTCCGGTCTGTTATCACCCAGTACAAATATCTGACCTTCACCAACAGTGATTGGAAAGTCAACTCCATTTTGAAACTGTGTGGTGTCAAAATAAATATCCTGTGAAATCTGCGTAGCACCGTTAATCATCAAACCGTCTTTTGTTATATCTACGGTATCACCTGCGACTGCTACGACCCTGCCTGTGGTTGTTCTGCCATCTTTCTTAAATACTGCAATATCACCGGACACAAAACGCTTGTCCAGTCGATAATACATGACCAGATCACCATCTTTTATTGCTGGTTTCATAGATACGTCATTGATTCTCGCCATCCCGTACATAAATGTAAAAACAAGGATGACTGCCAAAATGATAAGAACAATCTTCAATAACAGTTGAAAGATATCTTCTCCCAGTGTCGTTTCCTGTCTGGGAAGCTGTTTCTCATTATTCTGTTCTTTCTCAACCTGTTTCTTTTTCATGTTTCATTCCTGCTTCATATCAACTTAGATAATCAAGGTATTCTTTTATGTACCGGTTAAAGTATAGCACTTATTTTTTGCAAAAATAATACAGAGAATAGGAAGATATTTTCACGTTTTGCTACAAAAAATTTGTAGTTATCGGTTTTTCGCAAAAAAAGAAACCATACCATAGAGATATAGTTTCTCTTTGAATTACAGTGTTTCTGCCATTTTGAATAAAACGATTCCATTTCTAACAGCCAGCATCTCAGCAGAATTCTTGAAATCAATGCCGGAAATATCTTTTATTTTTTTCAATCGTCCTGAAAGAGTACGATAATTTACATAGAGTTTTTCAGCTGCTTTATTCGCACTCTTATCACAGTCCAGATACGCCTGCAACGTTTCAATCAGTTCTCCATCATGTTCTTTATCATACCAATATAATTTCACAAGTGACTCTGGCACATATTCCATCAGTTCATCACGATTTTTGATTTTTTCAAAAATCTGGAAAAAACCGAGCTTAGAAAAATCGGCTACCGATATATTCTTATCACCATAGAGATATCTGAGCATATCCATATAGTCTATGATTTTCTTTGAATCCTTAAAAGATTTTTTCAAATCTCCATATCCATTAACAATACTTCCAATGCCAATCTGAAAATCCGTTGTCTTATTTCTGTGAAAAATCTGCTTCTGTACTGTCTGATATAATTTTTCCATTTCTTCCCGGAACCCTGCTTGTGTTTCCCCAGGCTTAATTTCATGAATACACACAATCTGATTCAGATTCCGGTAAATATGTTCATCCGGAAGTAATCTCTGAATCTCGCCTTCTATCACTCCGATTTCTTCTAATTCTTCTTTTGTATAATAATCTTCGCTATTGCTTGAAATCGTATGAAAACTTACCACACAATATTGAGCTGTATCTTTCAATTTTAGCATTCCTGCAGCTTTACTCAATTCATCGCCCGTTAATAAACCATTAAGCAAGCTATATTCAATATCTCGTTGATATTTTTTTTCTATCTCATTTTTAGCATATGTTTCCATAAAACTATACTGTAAAGTAATAACAGCATTTTCCAATGCCATATAGTCCAGTATTGTTAATGGCATATTCACTTCCGTGACTACCAAATAAATTTCTGTTCGGCCTAACACATGTATTTTTGTAATATATTGCGTATGCTCTTTTCTCTGTTTTTTGTATTCAAATCTGGTAACAATATCCGGTTTATATTTCTCAACATTTTTCTCAAATACAAAATCAGACAGATCCTGCGTTGTGGACGCACAGCAAGTTAAGTTACTATAATATAACGCTACCGGATTGCCAATCATGGAAGACAATAGAAACAAAATATTTTTAGTTGGATCTTCAAAATCCTCTCCATCCAATAACATGTTAGAAATATTGTCGTGTGTCAATTTGAAATAAATCAACCGTGCGATATTTTCATCATAGATCTGCAGAATAACATATTTTATGATACCCCAATAATACTCATCTTCCGAAATTTCTATCACTGGAATATTACGTTCCGAACAAAACTTTAATAAAATATCATAATAATTGACTTTCTGTACCATGTCCGGATGCTGCTTTATAATAAATCCACTGACCTGTTTCTTCTCCAGTTCATTCAAATGTTTCCGAAACTCTCTGTCCGTTTCTCCGAAATATACTTTCATATTTGTAAGAAGAAGCTCTCCTCCAGTCAGATATCTTTCCATATCTTCTATGTCGATAATTCGTATACCTTTAATTTCCTGATTCAGATTTTCTTTACATGTCACTAATCTCATATCAGGAAATTGTTTCGATTCTAATAATTGTTTTACCGTATAAGCCATTCAGCACCTCGTCAAATTCGTCTTTTGTTGTCTACATTGGTTGTACCAGCATCTGATGTTGTGTTTTCAAAAGTGGCATAAGTACACAGTATAATTATACCCCCCCCCGAAATTTTCTGTCAATTTCTTCATGCGTATAAAATGCATATTTTATATAGATTCAAATAAAAAAGACAGCTCGCATCTTTGTCGAACTGTCCATTACTTCTTCAGGCTGCGGATAAAAGTCATAAAAATTTCTCTTTCCTTCTCATCCAAGCCATCCCAAATCTCAAGTATTTCTTTTTGCTCTTTTGTCAGATCCAATCTGTTTTCATCATCTGAAAAAAATTGTGCGATTGTAATTTCAAAAGCATCACATATTTTTTCCAGATTAGCCATCGTCGGCATACTCTTCTGATTCAGCATATTTCCAAGAGCCGTCTGCGTTATTCCTGTAAGCTGAGCTAACCTATATTTTGTATATCCTCGCTTCCGGCATAGTTCCGCAATTCTTAACGGAATATACTCTTCCACACACAAGTATATACACCTCTCTTCTAGTCTATGATACCAATATTGTACCTGTTGACCAGAAGATTTATTAGACATTTATTTATTGATTATTTACTCTTGTGTACAAGACTATTCATGTAAAAAAATATAGCTGGACAGTCCACGATATTCAGTTGTTGTATATATTTATGATACTTTCTACGAGGAAATCTGTCAAATACATGTTGTTAAAAAATGATATTATAACTCAAAAAATCCTGATAGATAACTTTATCTATGCAGTTACCTATCAGGATGGGAATTTTATCTTACACCACGATCAGCTCCTCTCTCCGGCTTATCTTTTCCCTGCTTTTCTTGAATTTTCCTCTTATTGATTTCCAGTCTTTCATGAATGGAAGGCTTCTTTGCTTTCGCAGCCACATTTTTATCTTCTGTCCGCACAATCGAAGCCTCTTTCCCGGCAGTCCTCGTATTTTTCACTTTCGTCTCTGCGGTTGCTCTTTCCCTTCCTGTCAAACCGCCCTGTTTTTCTGCGATCTGTTGTTCTCTCCGCTCTTGTACACCTTTTTCTTCCAGACTGCAAAAACTCTGCAGATACGGCAATACATGATCCTGCATATCCGTCAGTTCTTCCAAATACTTCTGAAATTCTTCATTTCCTTTATTTTTCATAAATGAGAGCCAGCTTTCATCTGTCAGTTTCATTTCATTCTGTAGCTTCAGCTGGCTAAGGATGCCGCCATTTCCTGTTCCAATATCAATTTTACTTTTAAACTGCCGCAACATCTTATCGTCTTTTTCCGCATAATATACGGTAAAAAACATCTGGGCTGTCATAGTAGGCTCATTAGTCCTCGGATTACGGTCTGCATACCATTCTTTATCCTGTTTGGCAACAAGGGCATCCAAATCTGAGAATTTCTGACAGCGTAGTTCTATCAGTTCGCGCTCTTCACAGTAATTCACATACACCATCGGCTCTGTTTCTTCGGATATATCCGGTTCATAGAATTTTAACCGTTCTATCAACACTCCGGCTCGTACAGACTGCTCACACTCTTCCTCCACAATGTCTTTCAGATAGGAAATATAAGAACCAATATTTCCGCTTTGCAGATCCAGTATGACTTCCTGCACGGTGTCCTGCCCCGGTTCTATATGATCCCGATACTCATACGGATCAAATGCTTCTGCAATCTCATCCAGTGCCTCTGCCAGCTGTTCTGTAGTCATCTTCTCTGGATACATTGCTTCTCGAACATCCCGCATCGGTACGTACTTATAGTCCGGCAATGCTTCATGAATTTTCTCAATCCCTTCCCGTACCAGTGCAAGTTCTCCATAAAATCGAACATCGTCCATCAGATTTCCAAGTACTGTATTTCCTTTTACGATTGCAAATTCAGCATCATCGTAGTAACTGTCTTCCGGATCACGATAGATAATCCCCATACTGCATACTCGATAGGCATTTTCAGGATTTTCCCTATATTTTTCATAGACCGCAGCAATCTGATTAACATCGGTACTTTTTTCATAAGCTCCCATATCATGGAACTCATCGCATTCTGCCGCAAAGTATTCCAGATACGGTTCTTTCTTCGGTGGCATATTATTGAGGACATTATCAATCATGTTATAATTTGCCTCTTCCAGTTCCTCCACCTTTGCCAACGGCTTATATTCTCCCTGGCTATTCTGGATCTCTGCCAACACAATTTCATCCATTTCTTCAACCTTTTCCATCAGCTGTTCATAATCTCCTGGAACTCTTTCTTCGGTCCAACCTTCCTCTTCCAGAATCTCATCTGTTGCTTCTTCAATAGAAATTTCATCGTTTTCATAGACGCCACCATCCATCAATCGGAATTCTTCATCATAGAAAGAATAGTCATACCCTTCCTCTGTGACCTGAATCGCAAAATATCGCTCGCCTACCTGATATGCCAATTCTTCCATTGAATGTTCTTCTAAATCAAGGAAGTTATCCAATTCCTGAAAACTAATGCTGTCCACAAAATGAGCCGTCACCTTTTCCCCGTTGTTCAAAACTACAATATCGCTCACTGACAATGAATGTCCCCGAAAGTCCTCCGGGCGATGAATGTTAAACCGTTCAAAGATATCCTCTAATGAAACATTCCCCTGTAACTCTCCCACATAAACCAGCTTATAATCTTCTTTTCGCACCTGCAGGTCATGACTTTCAATAAAATTCATGTTTCTAAATGCATAGGCTGTCCCTGCAGAATCATCTCTAATCTGATAGATTCCAAATACCGGCTTTGTTCCAATCAGCAACTCTGCTTCTTTTAGTGACTGTAACTGCGGATATTTCTTCATCTGCCATTCCAGATCTCGGAAATGTTCACGTTCGGTCATTGGTAACTGATAATGCTCTGGTCCACGCTCAATCTCCATTCTTTCTGTCACAAATTGTGGTGTTGAAAAACTAGTGATCAGATAAATATCTGCTCCTGCATCGTATAATTTCAATGCTTCCTCTCTATCAATCACAGCCATTGCTTCCTGCAACATTCCCATATCTTCTGAATCAAAATCTCTATCATAAACCGTTCTTCGCATCCACTCCTGGTTCTCCATACCATACAAGCCATCATGTGCTTCAATCATTTCTCTGCTTGCATATTCTCCCTGACTTCCATCGCTCCCAAGACAATATATCTTTGATCCGGTGCGGTGATATTCCAGAGCAGCTTCTTTTCTAAGCGGAACCATATTATTTGCTGTATACCCATAATCAAGTAATTCCAACTTTCCAACTGTTGGATCTGGAAGTTCTTGTATCTCCTGTCTGGCATCGTATAATAAATCTTCTACTTTCTCTTCCTGCGATTCACTGATTGCATCTGCCAGATCACGTACCAGTTTTCTCACAGAATCTTCATTTCCAATTAAAAGAGCATAGTCGAAAATGGCTTCCTTTATTTCGTCTGAAAATACAATGCCTCTTCGTTCTCTCCGTTCAATCTGCTCCTGAACATAGCCCTGCATTTTCTGTGCTTCCATTCCTAATGTTCTGTTCATTGCCATATCCATTCCTCCTCGTATTTCTAATTTATGGCACAAGAAATAGGCTTTGCCTATTCAACTCCCCTGCCCCTCAATCTTGAGGGGATAGGGGTTTCTTTTTTTTACTTCTTCTTGCATAATAGGTTTATGAATATCTTACAAAAAATCTTTACCGACTATTATGAAGAAATTAAATATACTCTTCATCCCAGAGACACTGAGATGGAAAATATTGATAAAATGATCAACTGTGGTGACCCTGCTTTCGGTGGTGCCATGTATATCTGCACACATTGTGGAAAGTTTAAATTTGTTCCCTTCCGTTGCCATAGTCGCTTTTGTCCTACCTGTGGCAACAAATATGCCATGGAACGTACTACCAGTATGTCTTTTAAATTGGTTAATGTCAGACATCGTCATTGCGTTTTTACCATTGACGAAAATCTTCGGGATTTCTTCATCAATGACCGTTCTCTGCTTAATTGTCTTTTTCACGCAGTTAATAGCGTTGTTTCCCGCATGTTTTATCAAATGAACAAATCAAAAAACTTTACCCCTGGTTTTATTATGGTTTTACATACATTCGGCAGAGACCTCAAATGGAATCCACACATTCATTGCCTTATCTCTGAAGGTGGTTTCAGTGATGATGGTTTCTGGCGTCATGTCAAACATTTTAATTACACCTTTCTTCGCAATGCTTTCCGGACTGCACTCCTGAATGAAATGGAATCCATCATCGGTCTTTCCTTTAAAAAGGTCAAATCCAAGTGTTACAGCGACCATAAACATGGATTCTACGTTTATGCCAAGCCAAATCTCTGTGATCCTAAAACAGTTATTAAATATATTGGTCGTTATCTGGGTCGTCCCGTTATCGCAACCTCCAGAATCGATAACTATGACGGTCATACTGTTACTTTCCATTACAATCGCCATGAAGATAATAAATACATACAAGAAACAATCCCTGCTATTGATTTCATCCAAAGGCTCATCCGTCATATCCCTGAGAAACACTTTAAAATCATTCGATATGGCGGCTTATATGCCAGACATCGAAAAATAGACTCAAAACTTTATCGTGCAATCTCTAAGAATAAGCATCGTATCTATCGAAGTTTCAATCAATGGAGGAACGCCATCCTATCTTCTTTCGGCTACGATCCTTTAGAATGTCCTGACTGTAAACATAAAATGGAGTTTCTTGAACTCTATTACAACCATAAGCGCGTATCCCTCGAAGAACTATACGAGAAAGCAATGTCCAAATCTCTCGGAAAGCGTTCTTCCGCATGATTTCTTTTGGATATTCTATGCTATAATCCTTTTAAAGGAGGATTAACATTATGAAACCTAATATCGAGGAATTACGCACAAAATACATCAATAATCCACCAGAAGGAATGACTTCTAAGGACATTCGTCGCATGAGCGAAGATGAACTTCTTGATATGGATTATTTCTTAAATGAAGACGATTTATTTTCCGATGAGGCCGGTGTAGAAGGCTTTTATGTCTTCTAAACAGTGTCATCTCATTTCCACGCCCGCCCTTGTGCGGGCTATTTTCATTCAGGAATTCGACGAAAGTCGAACTTTCCTATAAAGTAAAAAATGGCGGAACTTATAGTCCCACCAATTATGCCATTACTTCTTTAATTTCTTACTCCAAGCCAAAATCATGATTTCTACTGATCTTGCCATTCTCGCTTTCTCGTTGATTCTTTTCTTTGTATATCTGTAATTTTTCATGAATCGAACCACGTACAGTTCTGTCTTTGTTCACTTCTGATGCTTCGACCACCTCTGCTTCTTTCGCATTTTCTTCTCGCTCATCCATATTCAGCAATGCATTTAATTCTGCCAATCTCTCCAACATCTGATTTAATTCTGCATCTTTTGGAAATGGTTTCCCTACTTCTTCTTTCGCATTTGCCAACTGTTCATACACTGTTTCCAGTCTTTGTTGTGCTTCGGAAAGCTTCTCTGGATAACTGTCCAAGAGATTGTTGATACGAGTAATATTTCCAAGTGCATCTGCTCCAAGATGAACTTTCGAGACAGCCTCATGCTTGACAGACAGAATAAATTCTTTACTCCAGCTATCAAACTGAATCCTCATATTGAATCCCTGATAGTTTCCGATATCCATCGCAGCATCTACTGCTTTAATATCTTTACATACTGCCAGAAGAGCGGCTCCTGCTTCCTTCTTCTCTGTAAATACCTTTCCTCCGATTTTCATAGTAAACTGCTCTGGATCTGTGATTTTATGCTCAGAAAAATGAGCGATGTCTGCCTTGTAGCTGTCAATGATCTCCATCAGTTTTACAATCTGTTGCGGAAAATTTCTTGCAATATCATCTTCCAAACGGTACTGATTATTCATGTGATTGGCTTTTAAAAGTTTCAACTTTGCCACGTCCACATCCAATGCCATCTTCTCTTTTACTGCCGGATTTCCGGTTGCAAGTGCTTTGACCTCTGCATAGGAGAGCGCCGCTTCGTCCACATCTTCACAACTTCTGACCGGTGCTTTGCTCGTCATAATCTGGGAAATGAATTTCTGCTTGTTCTCGATCAACTGCCACATATAACTGTCGAAAGTGGATTCTGTTACATACCGGAAGATATGAACCTTTTTATTATGGTTTCCCTGAC
>OGRM01001046.1_pt1 | contig 19621 bp, 18 predicted proteins | sample 1553491 | NCBI WGS metagenome assembly OGRM01 (sample SAMEA2580110, study PRJEB22360) | human gut metagenome | biome: human gut; feature: human-associated habitat; material: faeces | place: Denmark | collected 2008/2010
AGTTCACGCATCTTATTGCTGTTACCACCTGCTAAAATAATTCCTACTGCTCTCACGCTGGCAATGTTCTCCACACCGCCGATGTTCTCCACGATCTTTTTGGAGATCGCAGCATAATCTTTTGCCATGATTGTTTCTCCTTTACCTTTTCAAGTCATCCAATTTCCGGTCGAAGTACTTCTGATGCGTCCATTATAGACGCAGGCAGGTTGTTTGTCAGCAGTTTCCGGGCATAAAAAAACAAGTGCCGTTTTTTCGCACTTGTTTTTTTCGGGTAACACCCTGTTTTTTATTTTGGACTTTTTTCAGATGGCTGCCGGGCCCTCGGAGGTGTAGCGGTAGAGCTTTTTGCCCAGCCGTTCCACGATGCTCATGGCCGGGAGCTGGGTCGTCACATCGTAGACTCCCAGCCGCTCGTAGGTGACATAATAGGCCAGATTATAGTCCGAGAGTTTTGCGATGGTGCAGTTTTCCGTGTTGGTCACGCTGAGGATCTGGCAGTTCTGCTCCTTGAAGCGCATCACATGGCCGATGGTGTCGCGGGACTCGCCAGACACTGAAAACACGATCACCAGCGAATTTTCCACGAATCGGCTCTCGGTGGGGTAGTGGGGCTCGTCGATGTACAGGCAGAACTTGCCCATGCTGGAAAAATAGCGTGCCCCGTACTTGGCCACGATGCCGGACATGCCGCTGCCCACAAAAAAGATGTGCCGGGCCTGAAAGATGACCCTGGTCAGCATGTCCAGCTTCTGCTCAAACTCCGCCGAGCAGGTCTTTTTCAAAAAGTCGATGACCTCCGACACATCGTCCTTGACCGGTGGCTGCTTTGCCTGTTCCAGATGCTGGCGCAGCCGGATCTTGAACTCCGCGTAGCCGTCGCAGCCCGCCTTTTTGCAGAACCGGAGGATGGTGGAAGTAGACACATGGGCGGCATCCGCAAACTCCCGGATGCGCATATAGCACACCTTGTCCGCGTTCCGCACAACATACTTATAAACTTCCAGCTCCAGATCATTCAGGCTGCAGATCATCTCTTCGCTGAACATCGGCCGCCCCTCCCTCGTGGTGGTTTTTGTTCCAGTATACTGTATTTTTTGCCGCGTTACAATTCCCCTGCTCAGAAAAAAGCCGCCGCACGGTGGCAGGGCCGTGCGGCGGCAGAAACATGCTTTGGGGAACCGATCAGATCAGGCTCAGGGCCTCTTCGTCGCCCACGAGGGTGAAGTCGGGGTGCATCTGCAGGATGCTGGCGGGCACCTCCGGGGTGACCGGGCCGAAGAAGGCCTTCTTCACGATCTCGGCCTTGCCGGTGCCGTTGACCACCATCAGCACCTTACGGGCCTGCATAATGGTCTTGATGCCCATGGTGTAGGCCTGCTTGGGCACCAGGTCTACGTTGCCGTCAAAGAAGCGCTTGTTGGCCTCGATGGTCTCCTGGGTCAGGTCCACACAGTGGGTCTCCAGCTCAAAGGCCTCGCCCGGCTCGTTGAAGCCGATGTGGCCGTTGGGGCCAAGGCCCAGCAGCTGCAGGTCGATGCCGCCCACGCTGTGGATGATCTCGTTGTACTTTTTGCAGGCATCCGCAGCATCGGGGTTGGTGCCATCGGGCAGGTGGATGGCCTCGGGGCGGATGTTGACCTTGTCAAACAGGTTCTTGTGCATAAAGCTCCAATAGCTTTCGGGATGCTCCTTGGGCAGGCCGCGGTACTCGTCCAGATTGACGGTGGTGACCTCAGAGAAATCCAGGTCGCCCTTGTTGTACCAGTCCACCAGCTGAGCGTATGCGCCAACAGGGGTGCCGCCGGTCGCCAGACCCAGCACGCAGTTGGGCTTCATAATGACCTGTGCGGAGATGATGTTGGCAGCCTTGCGGGACATGTCCTTGTAATCTTTTGCACGAATGATCTTCATAATGGGGAACCTCCTGTTATTTTGCTTTGTTGTTTTCAGTATAGCATATTTTCCGGCCAAAAGGGTAGCCGGTTTGTGAACAAAACAAAATGCCGCCGAAAGCGGGGCGTAAACGCCCGCCCTCAGCGGCATTTTTACAGTTTGGGAATGGATGCGGAAGCAACCAGCCTTCCGCACGGAAACGTGCTCAGAAGGATGCTTACAGCATCTTCTTCAGCTCATCATACACGAACTGCACCTTGGTGCCGATGATGACCTGGCAAGTGGTCTTGTCGGGGCGGATGACACCGGCAGCACCGGCAGCCTTCACAGCCTTCTCATCCACAGCGGTGTAGTCCTTAATGGTGAAGCGCAGGCGGGTAGCGCAGTAGTCCACGCTGGAGACGTTCTCCTTGCCGCCGATGGCCTTCAGCACGCCAGCAGCAACCTCAGTGTAGTTGTTGTTGGCCAGAACGACCTTCTTCTCAGCCTCTTCGGCATCCTCGTCCTCACGGCCGGGGGTCTTCAGGTCGAACTTGGTGATGGCGAAGTAGAACACGAAGTAGAACACCACGAATGCAGCGATGCCCAGAGGAATGATCATCCAGGTCTTAGCAGCTGCAGGCAGAGAAGCGGAGAACACCAGGTCGGTAGCACCTGCGGAGAAGCAGAAGCCAGCACGGAAACCGGAGTAGTAGGTGATGATGGTGAAGATGCCGTACAGAGCGGAGTACACAACGTACAGCGGGAAGCACAGGAACATGAAGCCGAACTCGAAGGGCTCGGTAACGCCGCAGACGAATGCGCAGATGGCAGCGGAGACGACCAGACCAATAGCAGCTTTCTTGTTCTTAGCGGTCTTGACCATAGCCAGAGCAGCACCGGCAATACCGAACATCATGCAGGGGAAGAAGCCGGACATGTACATACCCAGGCTCCAGCCCACGTCAGCAGAGGTCTCGCCTGCCCAGAAGTGGGACAGGTCGCCCAGGCCGATGGTGTCGAACCAGAACACGTTGTTCAGAGCGTGGTGCAGGCCGGTGGGGATCAGCAGACGGTTCAGGAAAGCGTAGATGCCAGCACCGATGCCGTCCATGCCTGCGATACCGTTGCCGATGGCGACCAGTGCATCGAAGATGACGGGCCAGACGAACAGCAGAGCGACAGAAACAACGATGGAGATCAGGCCGGTGGCGATTGCAACGAAGCGCTTGCCGGAGAAGAATGCCAGCCAGTCAGGCATCTGAGTGCTCTTGAACTTGTTGTAGCAGGCTGCACCCACCACAGCGGCCAGGATGCCGATGAAAGAGTTGCCGGCCACCTTCTGGAAAGCGATGTAGGTAGCGGTGCCCTCTTCCAGGGTGCGCACCATGCTGACCACGCCGGGGCTCAGCAGCTGCTGCATCATCAGGAAGCTGACCAGACCGGCCAGACCTGCGGTACCATCGTTGTCAGCAAGGCCGACAGCGGCACCAATGGCGAACAGCCATGCCATGTTATCGATCAGAGCGCCGCCTGCCTTGACCAGCAGGAAGCCAACGGTGTAAGCTGCACCGGAAGTTGCAGCACCGGGGACACCCATGACACCCGGGGCCAGAGCATAGCCGAGACCCATCAGGATGCCGCAGATCGGCAGCACAGCGACGGGAAGCATCAGAGCTTTGCCCAGTTTCTGGAGATACTTCATCATAAGACACATTCCTCCTTAAAGAATGTTGTTGTTATGGATGCCTCTGGTTGCAGGCTGTCCATAATTGCGTAACAATATTTTAACACATCCTCCGAAAAAAAGAAATAGGGTTCACGCCCGTTTTCGCAATTTTGCACCAAAAATCCTTGAATTTGCATCTTTCGTGAAAAACTTTTTGGAATTATTGCGCATTTCAGAGCAGGATTCTGAAAAAACTTTTCTTTTGCCCTTTCTTCCCAAACCGCTTGCATCCCGCGCCGGAATCGGGTACTATACTTATAAATAGAAAACACAAGACCCAGGGAGGTTCTTTTTATGGAATGGACTGATATCCGCCTGACCGTGGCCAAGGCCGATGCCGACAACGCCGAGGCCGTTGCCACCATGATCGCCGAAGGCGGCATCTATATCGAGGATTACAGCGACATCGAGCAGCAGGTGGCCGAGATCGCCCATGTGGATCTGATCGAGCAGGAGCTGCTGGACAAGCCCCGCGACACTGTGATCATCCACATGTATCTGGAGCCGGGCGCTTCCCCCGTGGAGACGCTGGCCCTCATTCAGGCCCGGATGGAAGCGGCAGGCATCGCCTACACCGTGGAGACCGAGGGCGTGGAGCAGGAAGACTGGCAGAACGGCTGGCGCAAATACTATCACCCCATGGACATTGGCAAACGGCTGGCCATCGTGCCCTCCTGGCAGGAGTACGACACCGACCGCGTCAAGCTGATCCTTGACCCCGGCCTTGCCTTTGGCACCGGCGGCCACGAGACCACCAGCCTCTGCCTGGAAGCGCTGGACGAGCGGGTCAGGGGCGGTGAGCGGGTGCTGGACATCGGCACCGGCAGCGGCATCCTTGCCATTGCCGCCCTCAAGCTGGGCGCAGGCAGTGCCGAGGGCGTGGACATCGACCCCGTGGCCGTGCGCACCGCAGGCGAGAATGCCGCCCTGAACGGCGTGGCCGACAAGCTGACCGTTCTGGTGGGCGACCTGTCCGACAAGGCCAGCGGCAGATACGACATCATCACCGCCAACATCGTGGCAAACGCCATCATCAGCCTTGCCCCCGCCGTGCCCGGCCTGATGGCCGAAAACGCCACCTTTATTGCCAGCGGCATCATCGACAGCCGCAAGGACGAGGTGATCGCCGCTCTGGAAGCCGCCGGCCTGACCGTGCAGGAAGTGAAGGAGAAGCGCGGCTGGGAGTGTATCGTCTGCAAAAAAGCGTAATTACAGAAGCTTTCATGATTTCTTTCAGCTGGCTTGCCCTCTCCGTCACCTTCGGTGCCACCTCTCCCAAAGGGAGAGGCCTTGGCAAAAAGATGAAGTTTGCGTGGACTGCCAAGGGCTCCCACTTTGGGGGAGCTGGATTTGCGAAGCAAAGACTGAGAGGGCGAGGACGTTTAAGGAGAACCACTATGCCTCACCGTTATTTTACAACCGAAATCTCCAATGGCACCGCCACCCTGCGGGGGGCCGATGCCCATCATCTTTCCCGCGTGATGCGGGGCAGGCTGGGGGACACTGTCATCTTATGTGACGGCAACGCCGTGGAATACACCGCCACCATCACCGGCTTCGGGCCGGAGACGGTGGAGTTCAGCGTGGAGCCGGGCTATCCCAGCGCCGCCGAGCCCAGCGTGGAAGTGACCCTGTTCGTGGGTTACCCCAAGCAGGACAAGCTGGAACAGGTCATCCGCCACGGCGTGGAGCTGGGCTGCACCCACTTCGTGCCCTTCTTCAGCCGGTACTGCGTGGCCGCCCCCAAAAAGGAGGAGCAGAAAAACGAGCGCTACAACCGCATCGCCTTTGAAGCCGCCAAACAGTGCGGCCGGGGCGTGCTGCCGGATGTCGCCCTGCCCCTGCCCAACTTCGGGGCCCTCTGCCGCAGTCTGGAAGGGTACGACCTCGTGCTCTTCTGCTACGAGCTGGGCGGCGCGCCCCTGCGCCAGCTGCTGGCAGACGCACAGCCTGCCAACGGCCAGCGGCTGAAGATCGCCCTCATCACCGGTGCCGAGGGCGGCTTTGCCGTGGAAGAGGCCGAAATGGCCGCCAATGCCGGTGTGAAAACAGTCGGCCTCGGCCCCCGCATCCTCCGGTGCGAGACCGCCCCGCTGGCGGTGCTCTCCGCCGTGATGACCCTGACGGGCAACTTGGAGTAATTTTTATTTCCATATAAACAAAAAGGACGGCGCATGCCGTCCTTTTTGTTTACTTTATTTTCGCGTTCATCAGCGCTTTTTTCACCTCAATGAGGTTTTGCGGGCTGACCGAGAAGCTCCGCAGGCCCAGCTGCAGATATTGCAGGGTGTTGACCGGATTGCCCACCGCGCTGCCGCAGATGGTCACGGGGATCCCGCCCTCCCGGGCGGCCTCCACCACCATGCGGATGAGCTTTTTCATTGCGTGGCTGGCCGGGCGGTAGTAGCGCTCGGCAATGGAGATATCCCGATCCACCGCGTGGGTGTACTGGGTCAGGTCGTTCGTCTCGATGACAAAGAAATTGCACCCACGCTCCACGAATTCCTCTGCCGTCAGACAGGCCGAGGGCACCCCGAACATCACGCCAAAAGGCGTGTTCGGGTCAAACTCCTCCCCGCGCTCCCGCAGCAGCTGGCGGCAGTGCGCTACCAGCCGCATGGCCTCATCCCAATCTTCGAGGTTGGTCACCATGGGGAACATGACCCGCAGGGGGCCGTGGGCTGCCGCCCGGAGCAGGGCGCAGATCTGTGTCTCAAACTGATGGGTCTGGCGCAGGCTGCTACGGATGCCCCGCAGGCCCAGCTTTGAGGATTCCAGCCCCCTATGGATATCGGCCATGGCGCGGTCCACACCAAAATCAAAGGTGCGCACTGTCACCACACCGCCCTTTGCGGCGGCAATGCAGGATTGATAGAACACGAACTGCTCCTGCTCGTCCACCGGGCGGCCCGGCAGCATCATATAGCCGCTGCGCAGCAGGCCCACGCCGGAAGCGCCTGCCTGCAGCGCCGATTCGATATCCTCCTGCCCGTAGCAGTTGGCCAGGAGCTCAAACGGCACATCATCCTTTGTCCGGTTGGGCAGGACGCTGATGCGGGCGGCTTCCGCGCTCTCCCACTGCAGCTCGCAGATGCGGCTGACCGCCTGCTGGCGGGTGTTGGCATCCGGGTCCAGGATGCACTCGCCGTTGTCGGCATCCAGCACCACAGTACGGCCATCACAGTCGTTCAGGAACGCCTGCCCCACCTGCACCACGCAGGGAATGTGCATGGCCCGCGCAATGATCGCCGCGTGGCTCTGCTTATTGCCCTCCGAAGTGATGATGCCCAGGATCATCCCCGCCGGAACGCTGAACAGATCGCTGGGCATCAGCATCTCTGCCGCCAGGATCACCGGGTGATCCAGCGCCAGCCAGACCCGGGGACGGTTGGTCAGCACGTTCACCACGCGGCGGGCGGCATCCAGAATATCCGCACTGCGCAGCTGCATGTAGGCGTTGTCCTCCATGGCCGCAAGCTGCTCTGCATAGCGGTTGCCCGCACGGTACATGGCTTCGGCAGCGCTGATGCCCGCCTTGATCTGGAATTTGACCTCGTTCATAAAGCCTTCATCTTCCAGCATCATGCTCTGGAACAGGAAGATGGCCTGCTCCGTGGGGCCGCTGCGGTCTGCCATGCCGTCCAGCTCACGCTGGGCTGTCCTGACAGCGTTTTCCAGCAGGCGCTGTTCCCGTTCCGCGTTGAACGGCCCGGTGGCAAAATTTTCGTGCCAGCGCTCCAACCGGCTCACCTGTCCCATCACAAGGCCCGGCGAGGCGCTGTGTCCCTGATAGACCTTCATTCCTCGATCACCTCCGGCAGTACCGGCCCGGTAAGGGCACGGCAGACCAATGCCTGTAAGAACGTATTGGGCAGCAGAGCGGCCCGTGCGGCCTGTGCCGCATTGCCGCTGCCCTCAAACAGGGGCGCAAAGCTCTCGATGCGCTCCCGGTCGCATTTTTCCAAAAAGGCTTCCGCCAGTGTCCGGGTGGTATAGAACACGGTGGGGTCCACGCCCGCATCCTCGGCGGCAGCTTCCAGCGGGGCCAACTGGGCATCCTTCATATTGGCCAGCAGCAGGGCCGCATCCGCTGTCAGGGTCACGGGGTATTTTTCCCGCACCGCCTTCTGCACCTGCTGGAATTTCCACGCAAAGGCGGCGGCATCCTCACAGCTCTCGGCGCTGGTGGAAACGGCATAGGCGCAGCCCCGCAGATATCCCATGGCGCGGCGGGTATCGTAGTAGCCCAGTTCCATGTTCCGTCTGGCGGTATCGGGGTCAAAGTGGAGGATGTCCCCCAGCTCCCAGTAGCTGCGGATCATGGTGGTGGGCAGGCCGGTGCGGTTGGGCAGGGTGATGCCCACCCCTTCCAGATCAACACAGACCAGCTCCTCCGCGCCCATCTTCTGGGCCAGCGCGGTGGGCATGTTGTCCCGGTAGCCGCCATCCAGGAACTGCACCCCGTCGATCTGCTTTGCCCGCAGGGCGGGGAAACAGGCGGCCGAGGCCAGCAGATAATCCTTTACCTTGCCCGCCGGGATATCCTCCAGCGTCAGCTCCCGGGGCTTCAGCCCCCGCTTTTCTACGGTGACAAGGCCGAACCGGATGGGCGAAGCCCGCAGGGCATCTTCATTCAGCACCCGCTCCACGATCTCTTCCAGCGGGGTCACGTCCATGCCGCCGTCCCGCACCACTTCCCGCAGGAAGGCGTGCAGCTCAGAGAGGTCGGCGTTTTCCTCCGGCAGCTCCATCACGTCCTGGCTGCGGATGCTCATCCACATATCCCGGGCCGTTTCGTACAGGTCCAGCGCAAACATGGCACCGTTCAGGCTGCCCACACTGGTGCCGGTGATGATCTGGGGCCGCCAGCCCAGCTCGGTCAGGGCACGCCACACACCCACCTGATAGCTGCCGCGCGCACCGCCGCCTGCCAGCACCAGTGCCTTGACCGGGGTATCATTCTGTGCCATCTGGAACGCCTCCTAGTCATTCTTTGGAAATCTGTCAAAAGTATACCATATTTTCCGGAAAAATTCTCCCTGTTTTTGGAACAAAATCCATGGTATAATTTTGTTAACTTGTGTGAAACGATGGTGGAGGTAAAACAATGCACTGCAGCAACTGGATCTTTGATATGGACGGCACCCTGACCGACAGCATGACCGTGGTATGGGAGGGTGCGCCCGATGCCCTGCTGGCCCGCTATGGCCGCACCCCAAAATCTGACCTCCACAAAACGCTCCTGACCATGGGCATGGCCGATGGCGCGGCCTACCTCATCCGGGAGTATGACCTGCCCCTGAAAATGGAGGACTACAACGATGTGATGTGGGATGTTATCACCAAGCTCTACGAAACCGTGGAGCTCAAGCCTGGCGTGCGGGAGCTGCTGGCCCGCCTGAAGGCCGAGGGTGCCCGCATGTGCATCTGCTCCAACACCTGGAGCGCCCAGTGCCGCACCGTGCTCACCCGTTTGGGCATCGATGAATATTTCGACTTCTATGTGGAGGCACAGGGGGCGCTCCACAAGAGCAGGCCGGATGTATTTTTCCAGACCCTTACACGCCTGGGCGGCACTGACCCCGACCGGTGCGTTGTCTGTGAGGATTCCCTCTACGCCGCCCGCACCGCCCACGACGCAGGCTTCCACGTCATCGGCATCGCCGATGCCGCCAGCAAGTCCGATGAGCCCGCCCTGCGGGAGGTCAGCGACCAGTTCCTGACCGACTGGACGGAGCTGGACTGGAATAAGGTATAAGGATACAGCAATAAAACCCCGCCAAAAAAGGCGGGGTTTTACATTTTCAGCTCTTCTTATTTTTTTCTTCTGCCAGAACCTCGTGATAGTCGGCAAGGATCTGTTCCAGCGTGATGGTTTTCATACTGGCGATCAAATTGTTTTTCAGTGTGTCATAGGTTTTCCCCAGCACATTGTCGATGTTCCGGCCCACCGGGCAAAAGGGCGAAGGAGAACCATGGATCCCGATCATTTTATCAATTGCCTCCGGGTCTACGACGGAACAGATCCGATACAGATCGATCTTCTCCGGCGGCAGAGCAAGCTCCGCACCGCCCGTACCGGGCTTTACCGTGATGATCTCGCCTTTTTTCGCCTTGAGCTTCGTCGGCAGATCTATGATCTGTTCATCCGATTCGCCCTGCCGGTACAACACCCATGTATCATCAAGCTTCTTTGGCGTGCGGAAGGAAATCTTCTGATTGCCACCGTCCGATACGACAAATGCAAAAAAGAGCATCATCCCTATCCCGACCGCTACGGCAATGATCGTCAATATATTCAGTTGTCGAAAACGCCGTTCATTCATCGCTTACTCTATCATCCCAAAATGCCGCATGGCTTTCTCGATGCCGTCCTGTTCTACCGTATCCGTACGGTACGAAGCAGCCTCAGCCACTTCCTCTGTGCAGACGCCCATCGCAATACTGTTTTGTACATATCGTAACATATCGAGGTCGTTATTGCTATCCCCAAACGCATAAATGCGTTCAAGCGGAATATCATATTTCTCCATCAAAAACCGGATACCAGTCGCCTTGGAAAATCCGTGTGGCACAACCTCTAAGAAATTGCCCTCACGCTGAATACAGGTAAAATCTTCAGACATATAATCAATAAATTCCTGCAGCTTCGGGTTGCCTTCCTCATACCAGCAGGCAAACTTGTCAAAGCAAAATTCCGGATCTTCAATGTTATCAATCATATGGCGCCCCATGGATTTGAAATAGTGCAGAATCTCCTGATACCCGGCGTCCTCGCCAGCCAGTGCGCTATCATAACCGGTATGATCCGTGTGTTCAAAGATTGCCATCATGTGACATTCCCGGCACTTATACGCGATCTCGCGGCAGCGTTCCTGCGGGATACGGTGATGCAGCATCACTTCTCCCTCAGACACAATATATGTTCCGCAACCGCAGACATATCCATCAAAACCGACTTCGCGGATGAAATCATCCACATTTTCCATGACGCGCCCGGTGTTGATGTAGACGAGGTGTCCTCGCTCCCTTGCCTCGCGCAGCGCACGCTTCGCACTCTCCGGAAATGTCCGCTTGCCATCGGTTGTGATCAATGTCCCATCAATATCAAAAAACAACATACAACGTTCTTTTTTCATATTCGTCTATCCTTACTTAAAACTAAACTTCTGGTGTATCGCAGGTAATTAGATCTGCTTCATGAGGTTGATCATCTCAATAGCTGAAAGGGCACAATCGTATCCCTTGTTTCCAGCCTTTGTACCTGCACGCTCGATTGCCTGCTCAATATTTTCTGTTGTAAGGATTCCGAACATTACTGGAACGCCTGCCTGTAAGCCAACCTGTGCAACACCTTTAGATACTTCGTTACATACATAATCATAGTGGCTTGTTGAACCTCTGATTACTGTTCCAAGAGCGATTACTGCATCGTATTTTCCTGTTTTAACCATTTTCTCGCAGATTAATGGAATTTCGAATGCTCCTGGTACCCATGCTACGTCGATATTTTCTTCGGAGATTCCGTGACGTACAAGACCATCGACTGCTCCGCCTAATAATTTAGATACGATAAATTCGTTGAAACGTGCACATACGATTCCGATTTTCTCTTTTTTACCTACTACTTTTCCTTCGATTACATGATAAGCCATCTTTTTATCCTCCATTTATTTTAAATATTTAACAAGTTGTTCTTTATAAAGTCTGATCGGGTCAAGCTGCTTTATTTAGTATTTTGTATAATGTCCCATCTTCTCCTGTTTTGTCTTCAGGTAGAATAAGTCATCTGAGTTTGGCTCGATGATAATTGGAACACGTTCTACGATTTCGATGCCGTATCCGGATAATCCAACTACTTTGGCCGGATTATTTGTCATAAGACGAAGTTCTTTGATTCCTAAGTCCGCAAGAATCTGTGCGCCGATTCCGTAATCTCTTAAGTCTTCTGGGAATCCTAATGCAAGGTTTGCTTCTACGGTATCCATTCCTGTATCCTGAAGCTGGTATGCTTTTAACTTATTGATAAGACCGATTCCACGACCTTCCTGACGCATGTATAAAAGAACGCCCCTGCCCTCTTTTTCAATCATCTGGATGGCTGCACGGTACTGCTGACCACAGTCACAGCGGCGGGAACCTAATGCATCACCTGTAAGACATTCAGAATGAACTCGGCACAATACTGGCTTACCGTCTGATACGTCACCTTTTACGATGGCCACATGATGCTCACCATTTAACTTATTGATGTATCCGAAAATACGGAAATGTCCGTAATGTGTTGGGAAATCTGCCTCTGCTTCACGGCTTACGAAACATTCTGTCTTTCTTCTGTACTGAATCATATCAGCGATCGTGATAAGCTTTAAGTCGTATTTCTTTGCAAATTCTACAAGATCTGGAAGCTTGCCTACGAATCCGTCTTCGTCGAGGATATCACAACAAAGACCTACTGGACGAAGACCGGCCATTACTGCTAAATCTACAGCTGCTTCTGTAAAACCAGTTCTCTTTAACACGCCTCCCTGTCTTGCTACCTTAGGGAACATATGACCTGGCATACGGAAATCTTCTGGCTTAGCATCTGCTTTTGTCGCAGCGATAACTGTTGCAGAACGATCCTGTGCGGAAATTCCAGTAGGCGCATCTGCCTTGTCAAAAGATACTGTAGATACAGATGGTTCTCCATCAGAACCCTGCCAGATTAAGGCTTCTAAGCCAAGCTGTCTTGCCACTTCTTCAGAAATTGGCATAGTGATCAAACCTTTGGCATTGGTTGCCATAAAGTTGATAACTTCTGGTGTGGCAAATTCGCCGGCTACCAGAAGGGAACCTTCATTCTCTAAATCATCGTCATCTACTGCGATAACCATTTTGCCTGCTTTAAAATCAGCAATTGCTTCTTCGATTGTGTTAAACTTAATGTCGCTCATTTATCTTAGGTCCTCCCTTAATTAGAATCCATTTTGTATGAGAAAATCCATTGTAATGCCTGTTTTCTCAGTCGTGCCTTCTTCTTCCTCAGCAGGAATACTTCCGTACTGAAGAAGCTTCTCAACATACTTGCCTACCATATCATTCTCAAGATTTACGGTATCTCCCGGCTTTTTATCAAGAAGGGTCGTATTCTGTCCCGTATGTGGAATGACAGAAACCGCAAAGCTCTTATTATCTACCTTTGCTACGGTAAGACTTACTCCATCAATAGTGATAGAGCCTTTACTTATGATATATTTTAATATTGCTGCGGATGTATCAATCGTAATCCATACAGCATTATCATCCTTTTTCATGGAAGAAATAGTTCCGGTTCCATCGACATGACCTGCCACAATATGTCCGCCAAAGCGTCCATTTGCCGCCATCGCTCTCTCTAAATTAACCTTACTTCCACTCTTCAACTCGCCAAGATTGGTTCGCCTTAATGTCTCATGCATGACATCTACAGAATAATTATTTTTTCCGATGGATGTTGCGGTGAGACAGACACCGTTAAGTGCCACACTGTCACCAAGATGCAGATCTCCTAAAACAGTATTTGCCTTAATTGTAATGACAGCGGAATTCGCACCTTTTTTGATGCTCTGGATTTCTCCAACTTCCTCAATAATTCCTGTAAACATACAACCTGCCTTTCTATTAATTTTCTTTTGTTCTTTCATATTCTAAAAGAATATCCTGCCCAAATTCCTGCATTCCTATTCTTGTAAAATGCCATGCATCGGCAGCTTTCGCAAGTCCCTGACCTTCTACCGGAGTCTTTGCCTGTGCACCTCCAAAAATCTTAGGAGCAATGTAGCAATATACTCTCTGTACGATTCCTGCCTGCAATGCACTCTCGTTAAGCTGTCCGCCGCCTTCTAAAAGAATACCGTCAATCTTACGGCTTCCAAGTTCCTTCATGAGAACTGGCAGAGAAATTACTTCTTTTTGCTCCTAAGACTATCGACTTCTCTGCTAATATTATTATCTGCTAAATTATCTGCCAAAAGTCTGTCCTTATATTTTAAAACTGAATCTGAACTGCTTCCTGAAAAGTCATTCACCGCAATTCCCGGAATCCTTAACACTTCCACACCCTTTTCTTCAAGCTGCACCGCCTTTGTCTCATCGGCATCTGGCAGGCAGGCTACGATAAGAGGCTGGTTGCTTCGCTGTTCGTACAAGCTGAGAATCCATCGGAATCCGCAAATGGCTGTCTGCAATAATACGAACCGGGTCTCTTCCACCTTCGATACGACAGCTGAGCATCGGGTCATCAGCAAGAACTGTTCCGATTCCAGCCATAATTCCTTTATAATGATTGCGAAGTGTCTGGACATGTGCTCTGGACTCTTCTCCAGTTACCCACTTGGAATCTCCAGTATAGCAGGCAATCTTACCGTCCATAGTCATCGCATACTTCATTGCAACATAAGGCGTTCCTGTACTGATATAATGGAAAAACACATGATTCATGGCATCACATTCTTCCTTGAGGAAATGTGGGATAACTTCGATTCCTTTTTCACGAAGAAGCTTAAATCCCTTACCGGATACCAGCGGATTCGGATCATCAGAACCAACGACAACTCTTGCAATCTTCTCCTCAATAATTGCTTCTGTACAAGGAGGTGTCTTTCCGTAATGGCAGCAAGGCTCTAACGTTACATAAATGGTACTTCCCTCAATATTATTGCCTCTCTTCCTGGCATTCGCTATCGCATTACGTTCTGCATGAAGCTGTCCGTAACATTCGTGATAACCCTCTCCTATAATCTCTCCATCCTTCACAATAACGGCTCCGACTAATGGATTCGGGTTCACATGACCGCTTCCTTTTTTCGCCAGCTCTATGGCTCTTCTCATATACTTCTCTTCTGGCATATCTAAAACCTCCTGCAAGTAAAATCAGATCAGAAAGAAGCCAGTAAAAATTCGTCCATCTAAATATCAGACAGCTATATAAGCGATTCCTCTTTCTATAAGAAAATGCTTTTTACATTATATAAAAATACTTCCTGGAAATTATATAAGCTTATATAAAAGCACTTTCTTAGAAATAAAAAACGCCCTGAAATCTACGTTTATAAATTCCAGGGCTTTAATTATCTTAATCGTTCATATACTTACATAGTCTCTTTCTTCTTCTTACATCCGGACTGTACCGTCGGCTCCGGAATCACACCGGATCATGCTATCGCTCGCGGGCTTACGCTTCCTCCTAAAACTTCAAAACGCTTACCGCCGGTCGGGAATTACACCCTGCCCTGAAGAATATTTTATTTCCATCGGTATTATATCGCATTATGCTATATTATTCAACTGTTTTTTATACATTTTCCACAATGAGATATGTACAAAAGTTCCAATCCAACCTTAAATAATGCTACTTTTTTGCAAATGTAACCCTTATTATAAATCTTGTTCAAAGTTTGTTACAAATCAAACTATTATGTTTTCAAACACTCTCTAGTTTCCGCCTGCCTGCTGTTCATATGTACTGATAAGCTGTATATTGTACTTCTCCACTTCATTCAGGCAAGAATCATCAAAGTCATTCGATGCTGTCTGTGGCACATACCAGTTCTGTCTCTGGAAATACTCCTGTAACTCCTGATCATTAAAAATTCTTCCGTGTCGCGCATAGATTTCATTCCTCGTAATCTTCAGGCCATAGGAATCAAGTACAGAAAGATTCTGTATAGTATACTTAACCGTTGTCGTATAAGACAAATGCTGTGCCTTCTCATATCGGTTTGAGCTCTTATCATCCCCTGGAATAAGGTAAATCCTGTCTTCTGTCTCACCATCTGCTTCTTCATCAGATGAAGCGTTTTCATTCTCATCAGCACTAAAGACTTCTTCCTTATTATCCGTCTCAGAGTCTGAAGCTGCCTCTTCGGATTCTCCCTTCGTTTCTGTTTCTGTGTTCGCTTCCTGCGTACCATCAGACTCCAGGTGATCTTCTATCTCCTGCCTTTTCTCTTTATCCTTATTATATTCTGTATCCGCAGCAGAAATCAGCCTGGCATCCTCATTCTTCTTAATCATACGAAAGCCTGCAATTACAATTCCAACTACAGAAAAAATGATGATCACTGTTAGAATCATCAAACCTATCGTTCCATATTTCTTTTCGTTACGTCCCATTATTCAGCCTCCTTTGGGCATTAGCCATGTCCTGTCTGAATCGCTTTTGTTAATATTATAAAAGAATTTCCATTTCTATACAAGCCCAAACGTCAATAGTTAAAACTAATTTAATATCTTACAAAATTTAATACAATTTTTCTGTCAGTTTATGCTTGATATTAATGAGAATCTAGTATAGAATAATGAATACAGAACATAAAGTTCAATTTTATCTAATCTAAAGGAGGATACTATAATGGCATATGTAATTTCTGACGATTGTATTAGTTGTGGAACTTGTGAAGGTGAATGCCCAGCAGGAGCAATCAGCGAAGGTGATGGAAAATACGAAATCGATGCTGATACATGCATGGATTGCGGTTCTTGTGCAGGTGCTTGCCCAGCAGGTGCTATCAGCCAGGAATAATTCGTTAATTTTACGGCGAACTATTATAAGAGGACATCGTGTTTGCGGTGTCTTCTTTTTCTGTTCGTAGAAAACAGGAAAAGGATTTTACCGCATAAAAGAACTGATTTTGTGACTTTTGCGTTGCGGCGTTCTGACTGTAGCCTCGCGGGCTCGTTTTTGAGCGAGACTGTTTTATCAGGCAGAACAGAGCGTTTAACGCAAGGGAACAAAACAGTTCTTTTATGCGGTAAAATCCCTTTCCTGTTTTCGTCTGTTTGTCAAATACCCTTCCGTTTATTCTTTCGGAAGAACCGACTCTTTTTCTTGAAGATTCCATCTTTGGAAACTGCGATTTCCTGTCTTGCTTTTTGGGTGCTTCGTATGGCTTCATCGAGTTTTTTGTAGCGTTCTTCTTCCCGCTGTTCCTGTTCTACCATTAGCTCGTCCACTTCGCGGAGCATTTTATTGCAAAGATGGTTTCCCATAGCATCTCCGAGGTTTTCTGCCTGTTCACGGAGGGCTTTGCCTACGATTCGTCCCATGATTTCTTCAAATTGCTGCATTTTTTCTTCGTGCTCAGCGAGGGCGGATTTTTCATTTTGGTGGATGGTTACGACTTTGCAGTTTCGGTCTTCTTTTACAGTTCCATTGCTGTTGGTACTGTTGTGATTTCTGTCAGAATTTCTATTGTTTGTCCTGCCTTTTTTGTTGTTGCCTGAACTATTTTCAAAAGTATCTCTGTCATTTTCTTCGGAAAAATATACTTTGGAATTTCTTTGTTGTTCATTTTCTTTTCCATTCTGTCTCTCTTTTCCCCGCTGCATTTCCCGTTCTGTTTGAGAATCCCTTTGCTGCTCTGCTTCTTTTTGTGCTTCTTCTAATTCCTGATTTTCAAGTTCTTCCTGTGTTGTCAGTAGTTTATGTATATCAATCAGCTTTTTTTGTTCTAAATCTGGCAGTACTTCTTTTACTGCTTTTAGCTGAAATCCTTTATTCTTTAATTCTTTAATACAGTGTAATAGCTGTATTTCCTCTTCGCGGTAATAGCGGTGTCCCAATTCATTTCTTGGTATGTTGAGTTCGAGTTCTTCTTCCCAGTAACGAAGAACATGGTTTTCCACCGATAGAAGCCTGGCCGCTTCCGAGATGGTATATTTGTTTTCTTTCATAATATAATCCGCTCCTGTTCCACAAATATTTTACCGGAATCTCATTGTAAATCACATGATGAATTTACGTGCAAAATACACTCAAACACAGTATTATGTAACAATTCAGAAACATACAAATTCTCAATTGATATACGATTGAGCCTAAATAGTTACAGCATTATGTGAATGCGTCCGGATGGTTACAGTATTATTATAACAACTTTAAGAAAACAGTCTCAACGCTATTCGTATTCTAAATTCTTCTCAATTCTTTCAAATAAAGATAAATAACGACAAAATTATTCGGATTTTATTTATGAAAATAGATGCTGGCAAAATTATTTGTATTTCATTTGAGCAAAAGCATATATCGGTAAAACAAAAAAGAAAAGAGCGAGCCACTCTACATAACCCGCTCTTTGTTTGCAAATTTCGTGTATTGTCCGAGCCATACCAGCTCGACGCTTCCGGTCGCACCATTTCTTTGTTTGGCTACAATAACTTCCGCCAGATTCTTTTTCTCTGAATCCGGATTATAATATTCATCTCTGTACAGGAACATAACAACGTCGGCATCCTGCTCGATTGCTCCTGATTCTCGAAGGTCAGAAAGCATTGGTTTGTGGTCCTGTCTTGCCTCAACCGCTCGGGAGAGCTGGGAGAGTGCAATGATCGGAACATCTAATTCTCTCGCTAAAACTTTAAGTGCTCGGGAAATTTCTGAAATTTCCTGCTGTCTTGATTCGTTTCGTCTTGATTCACTTCCACTCATAAGCTGAAGGTAATCGATTACAACAAGCTCAATTCCATAAGTTTGTTTGTACTTTCGGCATTTAGAACGAATCTCTGCCAAAGTCGTTGCTGTATCATCAATTATAAGCTTGGAGTTACCAATGAGGGCCGCTCCTTCTAAGAGCTTCTCCCAGTCGGAATCTCTTAAATCACCAGTACGCATCTGCTGGGAATCTACCATAGATTCTGATGCCATAAGTCTTGTTACGAGCTGTTCCTTTGACATCTCGAGACTGAACATCGCTACGGCATGATTATCTTTAAATGCTGCATACTGTGCAATGTTAAGGACGAATGCTGTCTTTCCCATCGCTGGTCTGGCCGCTACTAATATAAGTTCTGCCGGATGCAGTCCGGTAAGCTTGTAATCAAGTTCGGTAAAGCCGGTAGCAACTCCTGTGACTCTTCCCTTGGTCTTTGATGCTTCTTCTATGGCACTTAAAGAATTTAAAACAATCTGCTGAATCGGAACAAAGTCGGACATACGGTTTCTGTTTTGAAGAAGCCCGAAAATGTCTTTCTCTGTCTTTTCAAGAATTGTCTCTGTGTCTTCCTTGCCAAGATAACATTCATTTCCAATGTTCTCCGTCACTTTGATCAAAGCGCGGAGTGTTGCCTTATCGTGAACAATCTTTGCATACTGTCCGATATTGGCCGCCGTTGGTACAACTTCTACTAAATCACGGAAAAAGTCAAGACTCATTAGTTCTTCTGGAACTTCTTTTTCTTTTAATTTGTTTTGAAGAGTAATCAGGTCAACTGCTTTACCCTCCCGGTAAAGTTCTACCATAGCCTCAAATACGATTCCGTACTGGCGCTGGTAAAAGTCTTCTTTAGTGAGGATGTCTTCTGCCTCAACGATTGCGTCTCTGTCCATCAGCATAGAGCCTAAAACTGAACGTTCCGCCTCCTCACTGTGAGGCTGTATTCTTTTTACAAAATTCTCGTCTACTGTCGGCATTGATGATCCTTTCTAGAGCGTGAGAGGATGACAGCGAGAATTGAGATTATAATCTCAATTCTCGCCTGTCTTCTACTTTAATATTACTTTTCAGTTACTTTTACTTTTAAGTCAGCAGTTACCTTAGGATGTAACTTAATCTTTACATTGTGTACGCCAAGGCTCTTGATTGGTTCGTCTACGGAGATTTTCTTTTTGTCGAGCTCGTATCCGAGCTGTTCTTTGGCTGCGGCTGCGATTTCTTTTGTGGAGATTGCTCCAAATGTACGTCCGCCTTCACCGACTTTCATTTTGAGTTCTACACTCTTGTCTTTGAGTTCTTCTGCAAGAACTTTAGCTGCTGCTAACTGTTCTGCTGCCACTTTATCTTCGTGTGCTTTCTGAAGCTTTAAGTCATTGATGTTTTTACTTGTAGCTTCTATACCAAGCTTCTTTGGAAGAATAAAGTTTCTTGCGTATCCTGCGTTCACTTCTACTAACTGACCTTTTTTTCCGAGAGACTTTACGTCTTCTAATAAAATAACTTTCATTTTAAATCCTCCTATATCGAGTCTGTTTTTAACTCTTTTTTATAGGTCATACAAAAC
>OGRM01001065.1_pt1 | contig 19266 bp, 10 predicted proteins | sample 1553491 | NCBI WGS metagenome assembly OGRM01 (sample SAMEA2580110, study PRJEB22360) | human gut metagenome | biome: human gut; feature: human-associated habitat; material: faeces | place: Denmark | collected 2008/2010
AGCACTCGGCTGTTAACCGAGTTGTTGTAGGTTCGAGCCCTACTCGGGGAGTTTTTTAGTATAATATATGGTGACATAGCCAAGTGGTAAGGCCCCGGTCTGCAACACCGTCATCGCCGGTTCAAATCCGGCTGTCACCTCTCTTAAAAGGACTGCATCAGTTTATGATGTGGTCTTTATTTTATATAATTTGCAAATAAAATATATTATGAATTTATGTAATATTCGTAATATATGTTGTACACATTTCATTATTTTTTAATTTTCTAAATTATTTTTCAGGATGTTACACTAAATTAATAAAGAGAAATATAAGCCTGATAAACAGAATTATATTTCTCTTTTTTAACAACTCTTATCCTTTTTTGAATAGTTGTAGTAGTATTATTATTCCTCTTCAGGATATTTCATACCCCATTCAGCTCTTATATCTGACATAATTTTCATTACATCATATGTATATTGACAGTGCATGAGGGTTTCTATTTCATCTGATGATGCTGAGCTTACAGCTTTTTCCATATCACGTACTTCGTAATACAGTGCATCTGATGTATCACCGGCATCAATTACTTCTTTATGACCATCCTCTGTATATGTAATAGTTGCCTGCATTCCTCTTGGATACTCAAAGATTTCCACATATGCCTTGTCAAAAGAGAGCGTAGCACGTTTTGGCTGCTTGGAATGTAGAGATAATGTGACAGTTGCCATTTCCACTGCATCATTCATAAGCAGAATACCTGCCTGTTCATCAACACCGGTTGGTGCATATTTAACCTGTGACGATACTTGTGTTGGTGTTTCCTTGAAGAACCAGCGGATAAGAGAAAGTGAGTAAACTCCAATATCAAGCAATGCTCCTCCAGCAAGCTTACGACTGAAAAATCGGTTTGTCATATTGTAATCCTTGTAGCTTCCAAAATTGACCTGAATTAAATTTAGCCTGCCGAGTTGTCCACTTGCAATTATTTCGTTTAGCTTTTTATAAACAGGCATATGATATATAGTCATGGCTTCAGCAAGAATAACGTTATTTTCTTTGGCCAGTGAGACGGCTTCATCGAGCTCTGCGATATTTAAAGTAATAGATTTCTCACAGAGTACATGCTTTCCATTAGAAAGGGCTTTTCTTAGATAATTGATGTGAGTATTGTGTGGAGTGGAGATGTAAATGATATCCACATCAGGATCATAAAAGACGTCATCAATGTTGTCATATACCTTTGAAATGCCATATTTTTGTGCAAAAGCTACGGCCTTTTCATGAGTTCTGTTGGCAACTGAATAAAGAGTGCGTCCTTCCTTGGAGAGAGCATGCGCGAGCTCATTAGCTATTACACCGCAGCCGAGTGTTGCCCAATTAAGCTGTTTCATGTGAAATCCTCCTTTTTAACTTAAAGTATTGTAGCTGTGATGGTACATAAATTATTTAAAATGGTGTGAAATAACAAAATATAAACTCATTGATGATACCTTTTGACCCTTTAATCATAAAATATGTACCATAATGAACATATTCTAGCATGATGAATTATGAATTACAATGCATTTAGATTCAAAACAGTCAAAAACAGTCAAATTTGATAGTGACTAAATTAAAATTAGTTAATTTGAACTATATTTTAGATTATAAATTAGTAATAGAAAAGATATTAAAATTAGTAATTAGGCAAGTATTAATGATATATATGTTATATTCTGCACTAAAATCAATGTTGTATTTGCATATAGTGCACAATTTTAAAACTTGCTTTATATATTTTCAACAATTTTTAGTGTGATTATTTGTGAATATAAATGACGGATTATGATTGACAATGACGGATTATGAAAATATAATTATACTACAAGTTAAATGAATGTTGAAATGTTTAATACAGTAATTTGAAAATAAGCATTGAATAAATGGCTTATAAAATAAGTCTTTGAATAATTTGATAAACTGGGGTGATTAGATGCTGGCAGAAGATAGATGCAAAAAAATACTCGATATATTAGATTCGATGGGAAGTGTGACTGTTCAGCAGCTTATGGATGAGCTTGATACATCCGAGTCAACAATCAGACGTGATCTGGTTGCAATGGACAAGAAGGGGTATCTCACCAAGGTACATGGTGGTGCGATTGCCAATAATACGAATATCCATACTCAGGATGAGAAGGTTATCAACAGGCTTAAGCAGAATCGCAGCGAAAAGGAACAGATTGCCAGATATGCGGCATCACTTATTGTGGATAATGATTTTGTTTATATAGATGCCGGTACTACAACAGCAGTCATGATTGATTATATTACTGCAAAGAATGTGGTTTTTGTTACAAACTCTTTGACTAATGCCAAGAGAATTTCCGATAGGGGATATACAGTATATATTCTGGGTGGCGAGTTCAAGTCTACTACTGAGGCTATTGTCGGAGATGAGGCCGTTGTGACGCTCGATAAATATAATTTTACGAAGGGCTTCTGGGGGACCAACGGAATTACTGTGAAGAATGGATTTACAACTCCGGAGATAAAGGAGGCCATGGTTAAAAAGAAATCCATGGAGAATAGCAAGGAGAAATACATTCTTGCGGATGACAGTAAGTTTTCACAGGTATCAAGTATCAAGTTTGCTGATTTTGAGGATGCTGTAATTGTTACAAATGCACTAAACAATGACAACTATAAGAAATACAAAAATATTAAGGAGGTCTAACATGATTTACACAGTTACCTTTAATCCATCATTAGATTATATTGTTGATGTAACAGATTTTAAGACAGGAGTAGTCAATAGAACAACCGGAGAGAAGATTTTTGCAGGTGGTAAGGGCATCAATGTTTCCATGGTTCTTAAGAATCTTGGAATGAGCAATACTTCACTTGGTTTTACAGCGGGTTTTACAGGAAATGAAATTAAAAGACTTCTAGGAAAAAAAGGCGTTAATACTGATTTTATAGAGGTGGAGGATGGTATTTCACGTATTAACGTGAAGCTTCGCTCAAATGAGGAATCCGAGATTAATGGTCAGGGACCGGTAATCACTGAGGACAACATTAAAAAGCTTTATGAGAAGCTTGACTGCTTAAAGGAGTCTGATGTGCTTGTGCTCGCAGGAAGTATTCCTGATGTGATGCCTTCATCAATGTATATGGATATCATGAAGCATCTTGAGGGCCGCGGAATAAATATCGTGGTTGATGCGACGAGAAATCTGCTCACAAATGTGCTTGCGTATAAGCCATTCCTTATCAAGCCAAACAATCATGAGCTCGGTGAGATATTCGGGGTTGAGGTTACAGACAAGGACGATGTGATAAAGTATGCAAAGAAGCTTCAGGAGCAGGGCGCAAGAAACGTGCTTGTTTCTATGGCAGGTGACGGAGCAGTGCTTGTGACCGAGGATGGACAGGAATTTAAGGCACAGGCTCCTAAAGGAAAGCTCAAAAACTCTGTAGGCGCAGGTGATTCGATGGTAGCCGGATTTGTTTACGGATACCTCAAATCAAATGATTATAAGCAGGCATTTATTTATGGAGTATGTACAGGAAGTGCAAGTGCATTTTCTGAGGAGCTGGCTACAAAGCCTGAGGTTGAAGCACTTATTGATAAATGGGACAGTGCTTCCAATTAAACAAACGGTATCAAAAAGGTTGATATAAATAATTAATATATTCTATTAGGAGGAATGATGTATGACAATCAGGGATTTGTTGGCAGCTGAGAGTATCAATTTAAATGGTACGCCTGCCGGAAAAACCGAAGCATTGAATCAGTGTATTGATTTGATGGCAAAAAGTGGCAAAATAGCCGATGTGGAGAAGTATCGCAAGGGTGTTTTTGCAAGAGAGGAGGAAGGCACAACAGGAATTGGAATGGGTATAGCAATTCCTCATTGTAAGTCTGATGCTGTTACTAAAGCAGGTCTTGCGGCAATGGTTGTAAAGGACGGGGTTGACTTTGAATCACTCGACGGTACACCTGCAAAGATTATTTTCCTTATCGCTGCACCAAACACAGAGGACAATGTGCATCTTCAGGTGCTCAGCAAGCTCTCTGTTATGCTGATGGACGAGCAGTTTACAAATTCTCTTATCAATGCCGGCTCAGTAGATGAGTTTTTAAATATCATCGACAGTGCTGAAAAGGCAAAGGATGAGAAGGAGGCTGCAAAGGAGGCAAAGGAACCTGTTGAGGTGAAGAAGGACGATGTATTTATCGTTGCAGTTACAGCCTGTCCTACAGGAATTGCCCATACTTATATGGCTGCTGAGGCTATTGAGAAAAAGGCCAAGGAGCTGGGATATCAGGTAAAGGTTGAGACAAGAGGCTCAGCCGGAGCTAAAAATGTACTCACAGATGATGAGATTGCAAAGGCTACCGGTGTTATCGTTGCATGTGATACAAATGTGCCTACAGACCGTTTTGACGGAAAGAAGGTTATTGAGTGTCAGGTTTCTGACGGAATAAATAAGACAGAGGAGCTCGTAAAGAGAATTGCTGCCGGTGATGCTCCTGTATTTAAGGCATCAGGTAAAAAAGAGGCTTCACATTCATCTATTGGTGGAAAGGAGAGCATTGGACATCAGATTTACAAGCATCTGATGAATGGTGTTTCACATATGCTTCCGTTCGTAGTTGGTGGTGGTATCCTTATCGCAATCGCGTTCCTTATCGATGGATTCAGTGTTGACCTTAATTCACTGCCGGCTGACCAGAGAGCAAATTTCGGTACTATTACACAGGGCGCAGCATTGTTTAAGGGAATCGGTGGAACAGCATTTGGATTTATGCTTCCTATCCTTGCAGGCTTTATCGCTATGAGTATTGCTGACCGTCCGGGTCTTGCAGTTGGTTTCGTAGGCGGTTCAATCGCAGCAAACGGTACATCAGGCTTCCTTGGAGCACTGGTTGCAGGTTTCGTTGCAGGATATATTGTAAATCTCTTAAAGAAGATATTCTCTAAGCTTCCTGAGAGTCTTGATGGTGTGAAGCCGGTTCTTCTTTATCCGCTGCTTGGTATATTCCTCATAGGCGTTATAATGCAGTTTGTAGTTGAGCCTCCAATCGGAGCTTTAAATACAGCTATCAACAACGGTCTTAATGGACTTAACGGTGCAAGCACAGTAGTTCTCGGAGTACTTCTCGGAGGAATGATGGCAATAGATATGGGTGGCCCTGTAAACAAAGCCGCTTATGTATTTGGTACAGCTTCAATCGCTGCCGGAAACTACAATATCATGGCAGCAGTTATGATTGGTGGTATGGTTCCACCACTCGCAATCGCTCTTGCAACAATCTTCTTCAAGAACAAGTTCACAGCAGAGGAGAGAAAGGCAGGACCTACGAACTTTATCATGGGATTATCATTTATCACAGAGGGTGCAATCCCATTCGCAGCATCTGATCCGCTTCATGTCCTTCCGGCATGTGCAGTTGGTTCAGCAGTGGCAGGTGGACTTTCAATGGCATTTGGATGTACACTCATGGCACCTCACGGAGGAATCTTCGTAGTACCTACAATCGGAAATCCGTTAATGTATCTTGTAGCATTAGTAATCGGAGCCTTCATTGCATGTGGATTACTCGGATTACTCAAGAAAAAAGTAAGTGAATAAGCAATCCTCAATTATCATTTAATCCAATCTATAAACTAATCAACAAAGGCACTGCTTCGGCGGTGTCTTTGTTGTTATGTTGTTATACAAAAATTAAAAATATAAACATTCTCTGAAATAACAGCCTCATGCCTTGACGAGTGAATTTTCGAAGCTTAAAGTAGTATTAGGATGAAATAGTAAGTCATAAAAAGCAATTATTTATGAGACTTAAATATAAAAAACAGTGAGGAAAATCATGGGTAAGGTTATAGGTATAGATTTAGGAACAACAAACAGCTGTGTGGCAGTATTGGAGAACAATCAGCCGGTAGTCATAACTAACAGCGAGGGTCAGAGAACAACTCCGTCTGTAGTGGCTTTTACAAAGAATGGAGAGCGACTGGTTGGCGAGGCTGCAAAGAGGCAGGCAGCAGTCAATGTGGACAGGACATTTTTCTCAATAAAGAGACAGATGGGAAGCGATTTCAGGGCAAAGGTGGACGGAAAGCTGTATTCAGCTCCTGAGATTTCTTCTATGATTCTCAGAAAGCTGAAAAAGGATGCAGAGGACTATATTGGAGAGGCAGTGACAGACGCTGTAATCACAGTTCCTGCATATTTTTCGGATGCGCAGAGGCAGGCAACTAAGGATGCAGGAAGGATTGCGGGGCTTAATGTGCTTCGAATCATAAATGAGCCAACCTCTGCGGCACTCGCATACGGACTGGACCACGGACAGCAGCAGAAAATTCTTGTCTACGACCTCGGAGGAGGAACCTTCGATGTGTCTGTTATCGAAATAGGGGACAATCTGATAGAGGTGCTTGCCACAGCCGGTGATAATCATCTGGGTGGAGATGATTTTGATGAGAGAATCACGAATTATCTTGTCACAGAGTTTTACAGACAGCAGAATGTGGATCTGAGAAAGGATAATACTGCTATGCAGCGTGTCAGGGAGGAGGCTGAGAAGGCAAAAAAGGTGCTTTCATCCTCATCCTCAACCACTATCAACCTGCCGTTTATCACCACTGTAAAGGGACAGCCGGTCCACATGGAGATGAACCTCACAAGGGCTGAGTTTAATGAGATAACAAAGGATCTGGTGGAGAGAACTGCTATTCCTGTAAATCAGGCACTTTCAGATGCGGGGATTTCCGCAGCAGAGCTTGGAATGGTGCTGTTGGTAGGAGGCTCGACACGTGTGCCGGCTGTTGTTGAGGAGGTCAGAAGAATTACAGGAAAAGAGCCTTCACATAACCTAAATCCTGACGAGTGCGTGGCACTCGGTGCAGCAGTACAGGGTGGCAAGCTCGGTGGAGCAATTGTCGCAGGCAGCAGTGCGGCAGAGATTATATTGATGGATGTCACACCGCTTTCACTCGGAATTGAGACGGTCGGTGGTGTCTCAACCAAAATTATTGACAGAAATACGACTATTCCTACGAGATACAGCCAGATTTTTACAACTGCAGGAAGCTTCCAGACCTCTGTGGATATAAAGGTACTGCAGGGTGAGAGGCAGTTTGCAAGGGACAATAAGCTGATTGGAAACTTCAGGCTAAAGGGCATCAAGCCGGCTCCGGCAGGTGTGCCGCAGATAGAGGTGACGTTTGATATAGATGCAAACGGCATTGTGCAGGTTTCTGCAAAGGACCTGGGCACAGGAAAGCATCAGGAGATTACGATTACCGCAAGCTCAAATTTGTCTGATTCTGAGATTGAGCAGGCTATCCGTGAGGCGCAGGAGTATGAGGCAACAGACGGACAGAGAAAGGCTTATATTGATGCAAGAAGTGAGGCTGATACGCTTGTGCGCCAGGTGGAAAATGTCATGGCTGACAAGGAAAAAAGAAAGGCTATGGACAGCGCACAGAAAAAAAGTGTGAAATCATCGCTTTCGTATGTGAAGAAGCTTATTTCAAGGACAAAGCCCGGAAATGTGAGCGAAGAGCAGGCTGCCGAGATAAAGCATGCGGCAGATGAGCTGAGAAATGCGGCAGCGGGATTGATTTAATTATAAAGGGCTGTAATCAGTAGCTATTATTATTCATTTGGCTATTTACGAGAAGCGAATTTTCATATAAAATATGGGTAAGTGGTGAGTATTCAGAACCACCCTGAATAGTTATAATGTTAATTTAAATCCGAGGAAATAGAAAATGAATGCGAACGATAAAACAGAAAAGGTACTAAGAGAAATTCATATCATGCTCTCAAAGGCGGAGCCGTATAAGCCGGAGCCGAGCAGGGTGATCATAAACAAGCAGCAAATGATAGATTTACTTGCTGAGCTGAATAAGTGTATATATGCAATGCAGGATGAGTATGAGCTTACTGAGCAGAGTCGCAATCACGCAGAGAGAGAGTTCAGAAAGAAGGGGGATCAGATAGTCTGGGATGCAAGCAGAAAGGCTGAGGATGTGTATGCAGCATCGGTTATCTATACGGATGAGGCGCTTTCAAGAGTGCGTGATATCATCAATGATACCAACGAGTCACTTGAAAAGCTGTGCAAGAATATGAAGGATAAGATTGCAGAACAGGAGAAGATAGTTAAAACTAACCAGTATGAGCTCAAGGGACAGCTTCAGGATTTGTCCGATACGGAGAAGTATCTTAAGATTATCGATGACAGAAATAAGGAGATAGAACGTCAGAAAAATGCAGGTAAACCTGCAGAGGAGCGTACTATTGACAATGAAGAGAAGTCTATCTATGCAAACAGACAGACTGAAATCAAGGTAAATATGGATTATATCAGAAAACTGGGACTTGCTGAGGGCGAGGACCTGGGAGATGGTGTAGTGGGTGAAGTGAAGCTTGCAGACGATACACCTGATGTCGGATCAAATCATAGCAATGATAAGGATGAAGCCAAGGCTGCCGGCTCAAAATCGTCTGTTGATGAGGATTATAAGGCAATAAGCAGAAAAGCCGGCAATCCACCTGTTATCAACACAAAGGAGGGGAAGGAGCTCACAGACGGTATCCACAGAATGTGGCAGAGCATCACCGGAAATAAAGGTAAATGAAACACACCTATGTAATATAAAGCAGCAGTTCAAAACAGAACGGCTGCTTTTTGGCTTATATTTAAAGTGGGTAATATTAAGCAGATTTTAAGAAAAACAAAGTGGATAATCTGATAAAATATAGCTGACTAACGGCAGGAGAAGGTTTCTGTTCAAAATTCATAGAAGGAGGATAATATGACAATATTAGTTTGTGATGACGACAAGGAAATAGTTGAGGCAATTGAGATTTACCTGATGCAGGAGGGTTACGACGTGGAGAAGGCTTACGACGGCATACAGGCGGTTGAAATTATGAAGAATAAAAAAATAGACCTCATGATAATAGATGTCATGATGCCAAAGCTCGACGGAATAAGAGCCACTTTGCAGATACGAAAGGAAAGCAGGGTGCCGATAATCATTCTCTCGGCAAAGACAGAGGATGCTGACAAGATTTTAGGCCTCAATGTGGGTGCTGATGATTATGTTACAAAGCCTTTTAATCCGCTTGAGCTTGTGGCAAGGGTAAAGTCACAGCTTCGCAGATATACCACTCTGTCAAGCAATGATGCAGCCGGAGACAAGGTTTATGAAGCCGGAGGCCTTTTGGTAAATGATGATTTAAAAAAGGTGACTGTGGATGGTGAGGAGGTAAAGCTCACACCGATTGAGTACAATATCCTGCTTTTACTCCTTAAAAACAAGGGAAAGGTCTACTCAATAAACGAAATATATGAGAGCATATGGAACGAGGAGGCGATAGGCGCCGATAATACAGTTGCTGTGCACATCAGACATATCAGGGAAAAAATAGAGATAAATCCTAAAGAGCCGCGATATCTGAAGGTGGTCTGGGGAGTAGGCTATAAGATAGAGGACAACAAATGAAGCAGTATACGATAGGAAAAAAAGCAGCGGTCATAGTTTTACATCAGCTATGCATGATACTTATGGTGACAGGAGTGTTTGCCACAGGCTATGCATTCAGGCACGATGCGCATGGAAATATTGATATATATACACTAATATCGCTTGCGGGCCTGGTAGGCAGCTTTGTGAGCCTGGCATATATGGCAAACGTGGCCGGCAGAAAATCAGAGGATGATTACACAATATACTATTTACCGATTGACAAGGTATACTCTGATGTGATGCTAGTGATATTTACACTGCTCATGGTATTTATGGGAAAAGTGATTTCAGGCGTAAAAAACCAGCATTTTGACTATGCATCACTCATTATGACGGCCGGCACATTTACTTTTTTGTTTGATCTGGCTTTTATTATTTTATACCAGAGCATTGTAAGGAAGATAAAAGGCAATATACTTTACACACACAGCCTGATGTACAAGGGCTATGAGCTTTTGAAAAGAGTTATTGAGAAAAAGGATATCCACACACAAAAAAACAAAGAGATAATGCGCATACAGGAGGCACTTGAAGCTATCTCGGAAGGAGCGCTTGACACTACACTCAATGTCAATGAGTTTCATGGGCAGCAGAAAAAGGTGGCGGAGGCTGTCAACCATATACGCCAGGGTCTTATGAGCTCGGTAAATGAGAGCCTTAAAAATGAAAAACTAAAGGCAGACTTAATAACAAACGTATCACACGATATAAAGACACCTCTGACTTCAATAGTCAACTATGTTGACCTGCTTAAGAGGGAAAATCTGGAAAATGAAAATGCCAAATACTATATACATGTGCTGGAGGAAAAGTCACAGCGCTTAAAGCAGCTTACAGAGGATTTGGTAGAGACATCAAAGATTACCTCGGGAAATGTGAAGCTCAATATGCAAAAGCTTGATCTGGTTGAGCTTTTATACCAGACCGGAGGTGAATTCAATGAGCGATTTGAGTCGAGAAATCTGACAATAGTTACAAAAATTCCATCAGAACAGATATTTATCTATGCGGATGGGCGTCAGCTTTACCGCTCTATTGAAAATCTGTATACTAATGCCGCAAAATATGCACTGGAAAATACCAGAGTGTATGTAGAGCTTGAAAAGGCAGATAAAAAGGCAGTTTTTACAATAAAGAATGTGTCTAAGAACGAGCTTGACATAGTAAGCAACGGAAATGTAGACCTGACAGAGCGTTTTGTGAGGGGAGAGAGGTCGAGAACTACTGAAGGAAGTGGACTTGGACTTTCGATTGCAAAGAATCTGACCCATTTGATGGGAGGAAAATTCGAAATTAAGGTAGATGGTGATTTATTTATTGCCACAATTACCTATAATATTATATAATAGTAAATAAAAGAATTTTGAAATACACATACGGAGGTAGAATAAGTGAAATTATATGAAAATGGTGCTTACCTTTTAAACGGTAAGGAAGTAATAATTGATGGACCTAAGGCTCAGGCAGCTGTCAAAAGCAAGACCGGCATGGACATCGATAAACAGACAGCTAAGCAGGAGACAATTGCTTACGGTATTTTAAAGGAGCACAATACATCCGGCAATATGGACAAGCTTCAGATTAAGTTTGATAAGCTTACATCGCATGATATCACATTTGTAGGTATCATCCAGACAGCACGAGCTTCAGGACTTGAGAAATTCCCTATCCCGTATGTACTTACAAATTGTCACAACAGCCTTTGTGCAGTTGGTGGAACAATCAATGAGGATGACCACATGTTTGGTCTCACATGTGCAAAGAAGTACGGTGGAATCTATGTACCACCTCATCAGGCAGTTATCCATCAGTTTGCACGAGAGATGCTTGCCGGCGGCGGAAAAATGATACTTGGTTCTGATTCACATACACGTTATGGTGCACTTGGTACTATGGCAGTCGGCGAGGGTGGACCTGAGCTTGTTAAGCAGCTTCTTGAACAGACATATGATATTGATATGCCTGAGGTAGTAGGTATTTACCTGACAGGAGAGCCAATCAAGGGCGTTGGACCACAGGATGTCGCACTTGCAATTATCGGAGAGGTATTCGGAAACGGCTTCGTAAAGAACAAAGTTATGGAGTTTGTAGGACCGGGTGTGTCTAATCTGAGCGTTGACTTCCGTATAGGTGTCGATGTTATGACAACAGAGACTACATGTCTTTCTTCTATCTGGAGAACAGATGACCAGGTTAAGGAATTCTTTGAGATTCACGGTAGGGCTGAGGATCACAAGGAGCTTAATCCGGGTGAGGTGGCTTACTACGACAGATTTATTGAGATTGATTTAAGCCAGATCCGCCCAATGATAGCTATGCCATTCCACCCAAGCAATACCTATACTATCGATGAGCTCAATGCAAACCTCATGGATATTCTCGATGACTGTGAGAAGAGAGCTGAGGTAAGCTTTGACGGCAAGGTGAAGCTTGATTTAAAGAGTAAGGTAAGAGACGGAAAACTGTATGTAGACCAGGGAATCATCGCAGGCTGTGCAGGCGGTGGATTTGAGAATATCTGCGATGCGGCTGACATATTAAACGGACATTCAATCGGAGCAGACGAGTTTACACTGAGTGTTTACCCGGCATCTACTCCAATATACATGGAGCTTGTGAAAAACGGAGCTGTAGCAAAGCTTCTTGAGACAGGTGCAATCGTAAAGACTGCTTTCTGCGGACCTTGCTTTGGTGCAGGAGATACACCTGCCAACAACGCATTCTCTATCCGTCATTCAACAAGAAACTTCCCTAACAGAGAGGGTTCTAAGGTACAGAACGGACAGATCAGCTCAGTGGCACTCATGGATGCACGTTCAATCGCTGCAACAGCAGCAAACAAGGGCTTCCTTACATCAGCAGCGGATATTGATGTCAACTTTACAAAGCCAAAATATTTCTTTGACAAGACTATATATGAGAACCGTGTATTTGACAGCCATGGAGTGGCAGATCCTTCAGTTGAAATCCAGTTCGGACCAAACATCAAGGACTGGCCGGCAATGAGTGCGCTTCCTGAGAATATGCTCCTTAAGGTGGTTTCAGAGATTCATGATCCTGTTACTACAACAGATGAGCTCATTCCTTCAGGAGAGACATCTTCATATCGTTCAAACCCTCTTGGACTTGCAGAGTTTGCACTTTCAAGAAAGGATCCTGAGTATGTAGGCAGAGCAAAGGAAATCCAGAAGGCCCAGAAGGCTATAGAGAGTGGTGAGTGCGCAGGAAAGGCTGTTCCTGAGGTTGCTGAAATCATGGGAGTAGTAAAGAAAAAATTCCCTGAGGCAAGCCATGAGAATATGGGCTTTGGAAGCACAATTTTTGCTGTTAAGCCGGGTGACGGCTCAGCAAGAGAGCAGGCTGCCAGCTGCCAGAAGGTACTCGGAGGCTGGGCAAATATCGCAAACGAGTATGCCACAAAGAGATACCGTTCAAACCTTATCAACTGGGGAATGCTTCCATTCATCATCGATGAGGGAGAGCTTCCGTTCCACAACCTCGACTATATCTTCCTTCCGGGAATCAAGAAGGAAATCGAGGATGCAAAGACGGAGTTTGAGGCATATGTTGTCAAGGATGGTGAATTAAAGCCATTTACACTGAAGATGGGTGAGCTCACAGATGATGAAAGAGAGATAATATTAAAGGGATGTCTCATCAACTATAATCGTAAATAAGGAGAGTTTAATCCGATGGAAGAAACCGGAAAAGCTGGTAAAAAATCAAACATTGAGATAAATGCAGATAAGGGTGCGAAGCAGAATTCGCACCCGGGGCGTGAGGAATGGCCACATCTGATCAGAATAGGTGTCATGGTATTTGTCACGTTTGCAGTCAGTATACTGTTTTTCTTTGCACTGTACAGATTTGAGGGCTTTGCAGGCATATGGAGCAAGCTGCTTGCGGCAGCAATGCCTATTATAATGGGACTTGTGCTTGCATACCTGATGAATCCTGTCATGCTGTGGCTGGAAAGATGCTTTAAAAAGCTTCTTTCCAAAAAGATGAAAAGCGAAAGCAAGCTGCGAAAGGTTTCAAGAGCTCTTGCAATCACAGGCTCGGTTATTATTCTGGTAGCGATTATTTCGCTCCTCATTGCGGCTATTGTGCCTTCTGTCATAGCAAGTATATCAGGACTTATGAAGACACTGCCAAATGATGTTGCGGCATTCATCAACATGATAAAGAACGGCAATTTCGGGGACAGCAAAATTGCTGAGCTCGCGAGCACAGGTTTACAGAATGCAACCGACTACATTGAGGATTATGCCACAGAAAAGCTGATTCCTGAGGCACAGAAGTATGTTGCACAGATTACAACCGGTGTGATTTCGGTAGTCAGAGGCTTATTTAATTTTATTATCGGAATAATCGTGATGGTCTATGTGATGAGTATTCAGGAGACTCTCGCAGGACAGAGCAAAAAGATAATATATGCTGTCTGCAAGCCAAAGACAGGCAATATCATCATTGAGACGATCAGAAAGACAAATGAGATTTTTGGAGGCTTCATAAGCGGTAAGATTATAGATTCACTGATTATAGGTGTGATTGCATATTTCGGATGTCTGATTTTAAGGATTCCATCATCGGTGCTCGTTGCAGTGATTATCGGCGTCACAAATGTGATTCCGGTATTCGGACCGTTTATCGGTGCAATTCCATCGTTACTCATAGTAGTAATTCAGAGTCCGTGGCATGCGCTTTATCTTCTGATATTTATTGTCGTGCTGCAGCAGGTGGATGGCAATATAATAGGGCCTAAGATACTTGGCTCATCTACCGGTCTTTCGACCTTCTGGGTTATGTTTGCCATACTAATCGGAGGAGGAATGTTTGGTTTTCTTGGAATGTTACTTGGTGTTCCAACCTTTGCTGTGATATACTATATTGTGAAAAGAGTTGTTAATTATGCTCTCAGGAAAAAGAAGCTTCCTGAGGACACAAGGGATTATACAAAGACAACAGGCGTAGATACCAAAAATAATAAGCTTAAATACGAGTAGGTGAAATAAGTGGATAAATACGAATACAATCTCAAGCTGGATCAGATAAAAGCCCTAAGCGCCGAGGAGGGCTATATGAGCGCAGCAGAGATTGCGGATAGCATAAATTGGAACAAAATTAAAAATGTAAATACACTCGTTAAAATCGGCGAAATCTACGAGAAGGCCGAAAGATACCAGGATGCAAGGGACATACTTTTAATGGCCTATGACCGTTCACCAATCGGCAGGATGATTATATACAGACTGGCTGAGGTCGCCATCAAGATGGGGGATTATGATGCTGCTACAGAGTATTATGATGAGTTTGTTGAGATAGCGCCTCATGATGATATGAAGTATGTATTAAGATATGCCATCAAAAAAGGGCAGGGAGCTTCATTTGATGAGCTTATCACTATTCTTGAAGAGTACAAGGATGAAGAATACACTGAGGAGTGGGCATATGAGCTTGCATATCTATACCACAAGGCCGGAAAAGCCGATAAGTGTATAGATGCCTGCGATGAGCTCATTCTGTGGTTCGGAGACGGACCATATGTGGAGCGTGCGCTGGAGCTTAAGATGCTTTATCAGCCACTTACCAAGGCTCAGGAGGAAAAGTACAGACGATTCAAGGCAGAGAAGGAAAAGCCGGCTAAGATAAAGGATGAGGCTGAGGTCACTGAGATAGGTGCCATGGAGATGGTAAAGGGCGGAGAGATAGTGCATGATGACGTAACTATTCCGCAGATTACTGTAAATCAGGAGAAGTTCAATACTGTAAATTTACAGCAGGAGATTGCCAAGGGTATGCAGCAGATCATGGAGGCCAAGGGCAAGAATGAAGTTGCTGATACGATGGATACCATCAAAAAGATAGTTGAGGATATTCCTTATCTCAAGCTCGAAAAGGAGCAGGAAGAGTATGTACAGCAGCCGGAAGAGACAGAGCATATCGCTACAGATGAAGAGATAGATGGTTCACTTAAGTTGAATTTCAAGGAGCTTTTGGGTGAAGACGCTGACGGACAGATGTCTATGGTCATGAGTGAAAAGACTCAGCTTGAGCATCAGATTACAGGACAGATGTCTATACAGGATGTGCTTGAAGAATGGGAAAAGACCAGACATGCGGCTGAAATTGCCCTTAAAGAGGCTGAGCAGCAGAAGCTTGAGTCAGCTAAGGCAAGAGCACTTCAGGAGGCAGGAGACATCATGGAGAGACTAAATGATGTCATTCCAAAGCTGGATGCAGGTGTCACTCCGAAGGAACTTCTTGAGGAGGAGTATTTGAAGGTCCCGGTTGATATTATAGAGCAGAAAGCTGCCGTGAAGGAGCCTGAAGAAGAGCAGAAACCGGATATGCAGGAGCTTTATGCAGAGGAGACTGTGGATGAAGTACAGGAGCCGCAGGAAGCACCGGAAGATACTATAGACGAAGCACAGGAGCCGCAGGAAGCACCGGAAGAGGCTATAGAAGAAGCTGTAGAAGAAGTGCAGGAGTCACAGGAAGCACCTGAAGAAGCTATAGAAGAAGTGCAGGAGTCACGGGAAGTACCTGAAGATGCTGCAGATGAAGCCAAGGAACCGGTTGGAGAGCCGGAGGATATAATTATGGCAGAGGAGTCTGAGAAAGACGAGATACTCATGCAGCCGACTACCATGATGCCTGAAATAACAGATGATATGTTAAATGTCGATGATGATACATCAGATGATGAGGCTTCACAGGAGAAAGAAAACGTTTCTGAGAAGAGAGATTTTGATCATGTGACATCATTTATCGAGCAGGAAATAGCCAAGATGACAGCAAAGAATCCGGGACTGGAGAAGAAACTGGATATGGCTAAGACAAGAAAAATGCCGGATATTTCATTGCCGGAGGATTTAGACAGCGAAGAAGATGACTCGAAATTGAAAGAAACAAAACATATAAAAGAGCTTACAAGCGAACAGAAAGCTATATTTTCATATTTCATACCGGTAAAGGGTATGGAGGATCAGATCTGCAAGGCATATAATGCAGTGCTTGATCATTTCAACAGGAAAGAAAACGCATCCACAGGCAACCTGATTATACAGGGAGAGCAGGGCTGCGGAAAGACAATGCTTGCTACAAGCTTTATAAAGGTATTACAAAAAGATTGTGAACAGCTTACAGGAAAGATGGGCAAGATTGATGCTGCCGCACTCAATAAAAAGGATGTGCAGCAGGTAGTCAGAAAGATAACAGGAGGCTGTCTCATCATAGAAAGAGCCGGTGATATCGACCGCAGCATAGCTGCCCAGCTATCATTTTTGATGGAGCATGATATTACAGGAACACTCTATATACTTGAGGATACATCAAAGGGTATAAAGAAGGCTCTCTCAATGGATGAGGGCTTTGCATCCAAGTTCACGGAAAAGATATCGGTTCCTATTTTTACAAATGATGAACTCGTATTGTTTGCCAAATCGTACTCTGCAGAGCTTGGGTACAAGATAGATGAGATGGCTATTCTGGCATTGCATAACAGAATCAGCAATATTGAGAGGATAGACCAGGCTACCACTCTGACAGAGGTCAAGGATATAATTGACGAGGCCATAGACAGGGAGGCTCACAGCGGACTTAAGAAGGCTATAAGTATTCTGACAGCCAGGCGATATACAGATGATGACCGAATTGTACTCAAAGAGGATCATTTCAGGGAAAAATAAATACTTATGGGGGTATATATATGTGTAATTTTACAGCAATGGATTGTTACCTGTTTGGTCAGGCAACACACTATGATATCTACAAGAAGATGGGTGCTCACTTAGCTGAGCGTAAAGGAAAAAAAGGAGTGTGCTTTGACGTCTGGGCGCCACATGCGAGGGAAGTATACGTGTTTGGTGAGTTTAACGACTGGAATGAGACCAGTCATGAGATGAAGCGTGTGGAGCCGGAAACCATGGGAGTGTATGAGCTTTTTGTACCGGGAGCGCAAAAGGGTCAGATGTATAAGTTTATTATAGTCACTGAACAGGGGGATAAGCTGTACAAGGCGGATCCATACGCAAACTACGCAGAGCTTCGTCCGGGAACAGCGTCAATCATCACAGATATCGAGCACTTCACATGGACTGACAAAGAGTGGATGGATAAGAGAGCAGCAAAGTCAGATGCTGATGTATATTCTTCACCTATGGCTATATATGAGTGTCATCCGGGCTCATGGATGAGACATCCGGGCAGGGATGATGAGGGCTTTTATACATACAGGGAGCTTGCAAAATCACTCATATCCTATGTGAAAACTATGGGATATACACATATTGAGCTTATGGGTATTTCAGAGTATCCGTTTGATGGCTCATGGGGATATCAGGTGACAGGCTACTATGCACCTACATCGAGGTATGGAGAGCCTGAGGATTTTGCATACTTTGTTGATCAGTGCCATAAAAATAATATCGGAGTAATCCTCGACTGGGTACCTGCACATTTCCCAAAGGATGCGCATGGACTTGCCAATTTCGATGGAACAGCCACATATGAGTATGCAGACCCAAGAAAGGGAGAGCATCCCGACTGGGGCACAAAGATATTTGACTACGGTAAGAATGAAGTAAAGAACTTCCTTATCGGAAGTGCACTTATGTGGATAGAAAATTACCACGTAGACGGACTCCGTGTGGATGCAGTTGCGTCAATGCTTTATCTTGACTATGGAAAGAACGACGGACAGTGGGTGCCAAACAAGTTTGGAGGAAATAAGAACCTCGAGGCAGTAGAGTTTTTCAAGCATATCAATACACTCATACTTGGAAGAAATCACGGAACTGTAATGATAGCCGAAGAGTCTACCGCATGGCCAAAGGTAACAGGCAAGGTAGAGGAAGACGGACTGAACTTCAGCTACAAATGGAACATGGGATGGATGCATGACTTCCTTGATTATATGAAGCTGGATCCATATTTCCGTAAAAATAACCACAACAAGATGACATTTGCGATGAGCTATAATGAGAGTGAGAAATATATTCTGGTACTGTCACATGATGAGGTGGTACATCTGAAGTGTTCTATGCTCAACAAAATGCCGGGCTTAGAAGGGGATAAATTCAAGAACCTCATGGCAGGATATGCATTTATGATGGGACACTGTGGAAAGAAGCTTCTTTTCATGGGACAGGAGTTTGCACAGAAGCAGGAGTGGAGTGAGGAAAGAGAACTCGACTGGTATCTGCTTGAGAATCCGGAGCATAAAAAGATCCAGAACTGGGTAAAGGAGCTGCTTCACCTCTATAGGAGAAACCGCTGTCTGTATGAGCTGGATTCAAGCTGGGAAGGCTTTGAATGGATAAATGCAAACGATGCAGACAGAAGCATCTTCAGCTTTATCAGAAAGAGTAAGGATGGCAAGAATAATATGCTCTTTGTCATCAATTTCACACCGGTAGAGAGACCTGATTACAGAGTCGGAGTGCCAAAGCACAAGACATATCAGCTCGTTTTAGATAGTGAGGATCCTAAGTTTACCGGCAAAACGGTACAAGCGCCTGTAAAGAAGGCTGCAAAGGGCAGAGGCAAGGCAGCAAAACAGTCATATAAGAAGCTGGACTATAAGGCAGTCAAATCAGAGTGTGACGGCAGACCATTTTCATTTGCTTATCCACTTGCGCCTTACGGAGTTGCTGTATTTAAATACTAATATACCGGTAAACAGCAGGGTAAAGGGGGCTGTAAAAAAACTCCCCTGACAGAAAAATCGCCCAGACCGTGAGGTCTGAG
>OGRM01001078.1_pt1 | contig 19117 bp, 26 predicted proteins | sample 1553491 | NCBI WGS metagenome assembly OGRM01 (sample SAMEA2580110, study PRJEB22360) | human gut metagenome | biome: human gut; feature: human-associated habitat; material: faeces | place: Denmark | collected 2008/2010
CTACGCCATCGGCATCCCAGCCGGAACCCGCGTCACCAACGGCGACGGCGTATACTTCGCCACCTCGGAATATGGAGAGGTCGAGGCCGGAAAAGAGAGCGTAGACATTCGGGCCACCTGCACCGTGGAGGGCATCACTGGCAATGGCTATATGCCCGGTCAGATCTCCACCATCGTGGACCCGGTGGCCTATGTGGAGAGCGTCTCCAATGTGACCGAGAGCGGCGGCGGCGCAAACCTCGAAACAGACGAGAGCCTCGCCGAGCGAATCTTCCTCGCCCCGGATTCGGAATCGACAGCCGGGTCTGAGGGGTCTTACATCTACTGGGCAAAGACCTACAGCACCGAGGTGGGTGACGTTGTCCCGTTTTCCCCGGAGCCGTGCAAGGTCGTGATCTACGCCCTGATGAAGGACGGCACTCTTCCCAGCAGCGGATTTCTGAAAGGGCTTCAGGAATCCCTGAACTCCAAGACGATCCGGCCCATCACGGACAACGTCACCTGCTCTGCTCCGGCAGTCCAGACCTTCAACGTCGATGTGACCTACTACATCAACCGCAGCGACATGGCACAGGCGGCCACCATCCAGAACGAGGTGACCGAAGCCGTGAACGCCTACGTCTTGTGGCAACGCAGCGACATCGGAAAGGACATCAACCCCAGCGAGCTGGAACACCGCATCCGGGCAGCCGGGGCAAAGCGGGCAGTGATCCGCTCCCCGGCATTCACGGTGGTCTCGACCACGGAGGCAGCGCAGCCCGGAACCGTCAACCTCGTATACGGAGGGCTGGAAGATGACTGATCTCTACAACGGCCAGATCACCGACCTGCTCAACAATGCCTACAGGTACGACCCGGAGGTGATCGCTTTCTCCTACGCCATATTGCAGGAGAAGCGGCGCATCATGCAGGAACTGGCCCAGACCCGGACCATGTCCGTCATTGATGACCTGCCGGAGAGTATTCTGGACGTTCTGGCCGTGGAACTCCGCACACCTTACTACGTCGACAGTCTGAGCGTCGATGCCAAGCGGGAAATCATCAAAAAGAGTTTCCTGTGGGCAGCGAGAGCCGGAACCGTGTCAGCGGTCGAGGAATTGATTCAGGCAGTCTTCGGAGAGGGCGATGTGGTCGAGTGGCCGGACTTCACCGAGGAACCGAGGGAGCCTGGCACGTTCGACATTGTGACCAGCGGCCAGTTGACCCCGGATGCCGCTACATTTTTCACGCGGGTGGTCAAGCGGGTAAAGAACGTCCGCTCCCACATCCGCAGAATCCTGATCGAGCGACACGAGAAGATGCAGATGTACGCTGCAGCCGGGTCTCTTTCGGAACCGCACCGCCCTGTGCTGAATCATCACAAGGCCATGGCCAGCGGCAGCCTTCAGGAATTGACGGCAGCAGCCATCGCCGCTGCGCCGTCCGCAGCGATCACCAACCACCCGCAGGGCAGAACCGGGAACGCAGATCTCGTGGAGACCTCCGCTGCAGCAATGGCAGCGGCCACGGCAGCCCATATCTACAACCACACCCCCGCCCGCACCACAGCGGCGCAGGGTGCAGTATTTATCCCCGCTGGCGGCTTTTCGGCTCCCAGCACAAACATCCTGAACCACGCTGCATCCCGGCAGCGGGGCAACGCAGCAGCGCAGACCGTCACCTCGGCGTTTTTTGTCGAGAGCCGCACCGTTCGGATTCTCAACAATTTCAACAATGTCGAGTTGAAAGCCCTCGCTGCGCAGAGTGCCCCGGCAGCCGCCGCAGCCAATTCACACACCATCATTCTTTGACAGGAGGTACCACAATGGCCGGAATTTTCAAGGAATCGGTTTTGACGAAAAAAGGCATCGCCCTTCTCGCCAAGGCACAGGCCGGACGCTGCGCCATCAAGCTGACCAAAGCGGCAGCAGGTGACGGCAGCTACACAAGCGGTGAGGATCTCACCACCCGCACCGCCCTCAAGTCGCAGAAGCAGACCTTCCCCCTGACCACTACCACCGTACAGAACGCCACCAACGTCTTTGTGAAGTTCATCATGTCGAACCATCAGGACAGCGGCGACCTGAAGAACGGCTACTACGTCAAGGAGATCGGCATCTTCGCCACCGACCCGGATGAGGGCGAGATCCTCTACGCACTCGCCATCGCAGAAACGGACCAGTGGGACTATATGCCCGCTTTCAACGACCTGCTGCCGTCCACGATCACCATCGACTTCTTGCTGGAGGTCAGCAACGCCACGGACGTCACGATCCAGATGCCGAACAAGCAGTACGCCTATGATGACACCACCGGCAAGAAGTACATCATCGGCATCGACAACGGCCTTATTTATTTTCAGGAGGTAACGGAATAATGGCAGGAGAAAAAGTCTATATCGCCGACAAGGAAACGCTGGACAAGATCTACAATATTCTGGCGGTCGATCCGATCTACGGCTTCATCGAACACATGAACATTCTCAGCCCGACGCAGCGCATCGAGTACATCGGCCTGAACAGGAACTTCACCCCGGTGAGCCGCAACACCAACGGCAGCATCTCCCTGAACGACTGGGCTGGCTTTGAGATTCTGGAAGCCAACAAGCCCTACATGGTCCGCTCGGACGGCACCCCGGACTACCGCCTTCAGGACAACGACTACTCCAAGAAGTACAGCGACGGCTCCGCTTCGGACGTGGCCAACACCTCCTACGACGGCGGCGCATTCAGCTGGCTCCAGAAGATCTACAAGAACGAGACCGTCGTCGGCGATGACCGCATCGTGAAGTTCAGTCTGACCAAGCGGGAGGGTTACGAGCCTGTCGGCTTCATCGACCCGGACAACAAGGAACTGGAGGGCGTATGGCTGCCTATGTTCTATGGCTCCATCGTCGAGGACAAGATGCGCTCCCTGTCCGGCCTCCAGCCCGACTACAACAAGACCACAGCCGCCCAGAAAACCGCCATCGATGCGGTCGGCAGCCGTGCCAAGTTCCTCGGCGGCGCAATCGTCGATACCATCGCAGACCTGCTGCTCATGTTCGGCAAGAACTCCAACATTCAGGATGTGTTCGGATACGGCAACTGCTCCGGCTACGACGAGAGCCTGACCCCGACCATGGGTGTCAAGCAGAACGCCGTGGTGGGCGGTGGCCAGTTCTACGCCACCACCGACCAGAAGAGCCTGAACAAGATCTTCCACTCCATCGTGCTGGGCAGCTACCAGCAGTGGATGCGCGATCCGTACACCCTGCTGGTGAACGGCGACTACAAGGTCAGCAAGAACTACGCCTACGACGTGACCGGGGCGACCTACCACAACACCGGCATCGTCCTGCCGACCACCGATCAGGACAAGTGGGACTACCCCTCCCACTACACCGTGGTGCCCGGTTTCGGAGCCGTGGCAATCGAGCCGTTCAACGGCAGTACCGTCCTCGGCGGCTGCGACGGCGTCTATTACCATGCCGAAGGCACAAAGGTGGGCCGACGGTTCGGGCTTTGCGACAATGGCACCCTTACGGGGCCTCGGTGCATCGCTCTGGACGCTGACGCTGGTTGGGGCGGCTGGACCATCGGCTCGGCCATTCTCCTGTTACCACCTGTAGGCGTGGCGGTGTAAACCGCCCCGCAGGGGGGGCTGGGGGTGCGCTGCAAAGCGCAACTCCCCCAGTGGAGCCTAAATCGCTTATTCATTTTTGAAAAATAAATAAGGGGAGTGCGGCGGCGTCACCTTCGGTGGGCCTACGGTTCGGTAATTGCAACAATGGCACCAATACGGGGCCTCGGTGCATCAATCTGAACAATGACGCTGGTTGGAGCAACTGGAACATCGGCTCGGCCTGATTCTATCTGCAATCTACATCCTACGCCAAAGCCGCCGCACTCTGCATTTTATGCACTGCGCCATGATGGGCGCAGCCTACACCGCTGACCGTTGAAATACGGCTTACTCGCCATAATTGGAAAGATGAGTGGAAATAGGTCCGATACAGGGCACCCGGTAAAGCGGTCGCACCTGCCGGGTGCAGGAGATAGAAGAAAGAATATCTTATAGGCGTACAAGTTGAAAGAGTACAAGTATCTGTATCAAGCAATGCTTTCGGAGAAAACAATCCGCAAGGCATACAAGAACCTTCGGAAAGGCAAAACACGCCGAGCGGAGGTAAAGTATATCGATGCCCATCTGGACGATGAAGTTCAGAAGATGCACGATATGATTTTGAACACAAAACCCGATGGAATAGAAGTCCAGAACCCGAAACTCGGATTCAAACCCCACAAGCACACCCCGAAGATCATCTACGAACACGGCAAGACCCGAAAGATCTTCGAGCCGGAGATCCACGAGCAATGGCTGCACCACATCATCGTGCTGGTGTTGGAGCCGATCATCACCGGCACCGCATACAAGTACAGCTGCGGCAGCTTCCCGAAACGCGGCGCACATTACGCCAAGCGGAGGATTGAGAAGTGGCTCCGTTCGGACCCGAAAGGAACCCGGAACTTCCTGAAAGTTGACATCCGGCATTTTTACAACAACATCCGGCTGGACGTTTTGATGCGGGAGCTTGCAATCAGGATCAAGGATGAATGGTTTCTCCACGTCATCTGGCTGTGCCTCCGGGAGTTCAAAAAGGGCATCCCGCTGGGGTTCTACATTTCGCAATGGCTGGCCAACTACCTGCTGGAGCCGCTCGACAAGTTGATAACCGAGACCCTCGGCCTCGACAAGCTCGTGCGGTACATGGACGACGTGACAATTTACGCAGCGGCCAAGAAAGCCCTGCACAATGCCGATGTTCAGATCCGAAAGATGCTGGGGCAGCGGTTCCGTTTGAAGTTGAAGAAGAACAGGCAGGTCTGCAAGTTCTTCTATCAGGGCAAGTGGAAAGCAATGGGCCGACCTCTGGATTTTATGGGCTTTGTATTTTACCGGGACAAGACCATCATTCGCAAGCGGATCATGCTCAAGGCCACACAGACGGCCCGGCACCTCCACAAGGCGAAAGAGGCAGGGCGTAGCTACTGCCGCCACAACATCGCAGCCATGCTGAGCTACATGGGCTGGTTTTCCTGCACCGACACCTACGAGTGCTTCAAGCGCAGAATCAAACCGAACGTGAAGATCGGCAAGCTCAAAGAAATCATCTCAAAATTAGATCGGAGGAAAAAGAACCATGAAACCTTGGGTAACCGAAGTATGCTCCAGCCAGCCTGAAGAACTCCAGATCATCGGCCCGGAGACCTACATCCAGCGGCGCAACATCACCGCCGTGGAGCATCCCGAACAGGACGGCACTCCGGCCTACACCGACTACAAGTGCGAGAGCCGGGAGATCACGTTCTCCGAGTATCAGATGCTGGCATCGATCACCGAGATCGACACCAGCAAGGCCATTGACGACTACACCATGCAGCTGATCGAACAGGGGGTTTTGTAATTATGACTGCTACTACTTTAGTTGAGAGCCTGTCCCGCCTCTATGAACACGGTCGTCTGACCAAGGCTGGCATCGCAGCCCGCGTCAAAAAGGGCACCATCACCGAGGACGACTACAAAACCATCACTGGCGAGGATTACAAGGATGCCTAACTCCTCTGGCGGGCTGGAACTCATCGACTTTTTAGCCGATGCCGTGGCGACCCTTCTCCGCATCGCCAAGGCGCAGAACGAACAGCTTCAGCAGTTGGGTGCCGTTGCAGCCGAGGAAGAATCGCTGCACGACATCGAGTGCGCCTGTTCTGCCGTTCTGCCCAGTCCGGCCAGAGGGGAGGTGGAGGAAGATGTACATTGACCTCGACACCGTAATCAGGGCCGCATCGGTGATCTCGTCCATCGGCGTGATCATCGGTGTGATCGTGGCCGTCTACAAGGTCTTTCAGATCAACCGCAAGCAGAGCGACTTCATCAAGTCCATCGAGGACGAGCAGACACTGCTCTGCTACGGCCTGAAAGGTGCTCTGCAGGGCTTGATCGAGCAGGGCTGCAACGGCCCGTGCAAGGATGCACTCTCCAAGCTGGAGAAACATCTGAATCAGAAAGCCCACGAAACGAACGACATCTAACAGGAGGAAAGCTATGAATATCACCGAAATCGCAACCGCCATTCTTCCCAGCGTCATGGAGATCATCGGCACCATTGCAATGCTCATGGCTGCCAAGATCGGCATTCCTTGGCTCCGCGAGCAGCGCATCTTCTCGCTGGTCCGCAAGCTGGTCAAGGGCGCAGAGAAAGCCGCAGAAGCTGGCAAGATCCCCAAGACCGACAAGCACGCTCTGGTCATCAAGTTGCTCAAGATGAAGAACATCGAGGGCACGCCCTTCTTGGACGCTTTCATCGATGCCGCCATCAAGGAGATGGACGAGGTGGCCGAGAACATCGCCGACGAGATCACCAAAGACTAACACATTCAGACCTTCCCCGGTGGGTACAGAAGCCCGCCGGGGAGAAAGGAGGTCGCTCCCATGAGCAACAGTTCTCTGATCTCCTACACCAAGATCAGCCCGAACAGGACAAGCCCCCGCAAGAAGCCCATCCGCAAGATCACCATCCACCACATGGCTGGCAATCTGACCGTTGAGCAGTGCGGCGCAGTTTTCGCCCCGACCAGCCGAAAGGCAAGCTCCAACTACGGCATCGGCACCGATGGCCGCATCGGGATGTACGTCGAGGAAAAGGACCGGGCATGGACCTCCAGCAGCCCGGACAATGACAATCAGGCTGTCACCATCGAGGTGGCGAACAACACCCTCGGCCCGAACTGGACTGTGAGCGACAAGGCGATGGCCTCGCTCATCGACCTGTGCGTAGACATCTGCAAGCGCAACGGCATCCAGAGGCTCAACTTCACCGGCGACAAGACCGGGAACCTCACGATGCACTGCTACTTCAAGTCCACGCTCTGCCCCGGCCCTTACCTCAAAAGCAAGTTCCCGTACATCGCCAGCGAGGTCAACAAGCGGCTGGGTGCAGAGGCCACCCCGGAGCCGTTCATCGTTCAGATCACGGCCAGCAGCCTGAACGTCCGCAAAGGGCCGGGCACGAGCTACGCCGTCGCCAAGACTGTGCGTAAGGGGCAGGTGTTCACCATCGTGCAGCAGCAGGGCGGCTGGGGCAAGTTGAAGAGCGGAGCCGGATGGATCAGCCTGAAGTACACCGCCAGAAAGTGAGGGCACCATGCAAGCAGAAGAACTGAAGTATTTGTCCCACGAAGCGGTCATCAAAAAGGTCGCACCACTGGCCACCTTGGACAACGTCACGTCCGGCATCCCGGCAGCGATCACCCTCGCCCAGTTCATCATCGAAAGTTTCTGGGGCCGGTCTCCGCTGGCCTCGGCTTCCAACAACTGCTTCGGGATGAAGAAGAACCTCTCCGGCAACAACTGGCCCGGCTCCACATGGACCGGGAAAAGCATGACGTGGGTATCTTCAGAGGCCAGCAGCGGAGAGACCGTCCGGCAGCCCTCCGAGTTCCGGGTGTACGCCAGCGTCGAGGACTCCATCGCCGACCACAGCGCATATCTCGCTGGGGCGATGAACGGCACCGACCTGCGGTACAAGGGACTGCGCTGGCAGCTGGACTACCGCACCGCCGCCCAGATCATCAAGGACGGCGGGTACGCCACCGCCCCGGACTACGTCGAGGTTCTCTGCGCCATGATCGAGCGGTACAACCTGACCCAGTACAACGTGGCGCAGCCGCCCTTTCTGGTTCGGGTGACCGTCCCGATGGTCGCCGCCCGGAAAGGCCCCGGCAGCGAGTACCCCGCCACCGTGGTCGTCCGTGGCCCGAACATCTTCACCATCACCGAGGTGCAGGGCAGCTACGGCAGACTCAAGAGCGGAGCCGGGTGGCTCAACCTCCACTACGCAGAGTGGCTCTGCAGCGAGTAAACCAACACGCAAAACAAAGGGCAGATGCACAATAGCACCTGCCCTTTTCTGCGCCAGCACAGAAAACCCCTGCGTGGCGTTTTGTGTATTCAGAATAAAGTTACACCCCCGGAGAGTTTACACGTTTCTCCGGGGGTGTTTTTTCCGTTGGAAAAATCAAGGCTCAAGGGGCGGCTTTGAATCCCATACGAGCAAGGTACTTCTCAGCCTGCGGCAGCTGGGTGAATGTGCGGCTCCTGCGCTTCTGGCGGTCACGACCAATCACAAGCGTTTCGCCGATGCCCTGAACCACCCACGTCTCCTTCCCGTGCTTCCACGCCCGGTTAAAATAGACAGCCTCGCCCTTTGCGTTCACCATTTTCATAATTTGTACCCCCTTACAAGATTTTGAAAGTCATAGGTTCGGACAGGCACCCGGCCCGAAACGGCGATGTCACCGTCGTGCGTGTATGCCTTGCACTGGAAGAACCCCTCGGAATGGTCGTGGCTCTCAGTCACCTCGCTGCGCTTCAGGTTGACCTCGAACACCGAAACCTGAAGCACTCCCCGGATGATGAGGAACTTGCAAGCATCCAGCGGGGAGCGGCAGAGGAACACCTCCCCGAAAGGCCCGGCCTTCAGAACGCCGTCCTTTTGGATGCTTGCCGCAGCCTCCTTTGTGGTAGCGTGGTAGAATTTCACGATGCAGACCCCCTCGGCTTACTTCTTCCGTATACCGCCATCTGGATAAATTCGGCATCGGCAGCAATCGACCCGACAGACGTTTGTGTGGATTTAATTCGGAATGATCCTTGTATAAATTTTTCCAGAACGCTCACCGTGTACTTCATTATGGCGGCCCCGAAGAAATTTGTAAGGATCTCGATGACCTTATCTTCATGGCCGCCATAATCGCACTCGTAGACTTTATGTTCCGGGATGAAATACACCCAAAAGACAGCCTGAGCCATATCATGCCCCGCCTTTATGTCGAGGCAGATGGTCTCCGTTTTCAGGTAGCGAATTGCGCGATCCGTCAACTGATGCAGTTCCTTTTCCCCGATGGTGCAGCCATCCGGGAAAAGTTCTTCCATGAACTGCCGGAAACGCTGATCTCCGGCGTTACCCTCGAACACGTCATGCCAAACCGTAGCATAATCGTTCAGTTCCTCTCTTTTCCCGAAAAGAATCGTGCAAGCCATCTTTACAAAGTTCTCCGGGGATTCGACCCTGAAGTTCATATGTTCCACACTCATTCCTCCTTCACAACGACGATCGAGATACCAGCAGCCCCGCCGAGGGCCTCATACGGCTCCGGGTAAGTCAGTACCACACGGTATCCCTCCCACTTGGCATCGTTCTCCGTAGCGAACTGCACCGGCCCGAAGAACAGCCCATCCCGGTCGCACGGAACCGGGTGATCGGAGCAGATCCAGATCGGGGTGTCGTCCTCGATCACGTTCAGCAGATCCAGCAGCTTCACGGTTCAGCCCTCCTTTACCCGACCGATCTTGTCGCAGGGAACGAACTTCTCGCCGGTCCACTTTGCGAACTTCTTCTCGGTGTTATTGCCTCGGTAGTCCTTCTGGCCATAGCCGTAGACCTGACCCTCGACAGGCTCCGTGACCACAAGGTCACCGGCCTCGCCCTGATCACCGTCCCCGGTGTAGGTGCCGACCCGCTGCGAAAAGTCGTATTTCCCGGCAGGGGTCATGGTGCAGACCCAAGGGGTTCCGTACCGACGCTGGTTGAAAGAACTGTAGCTGGCGATGATAGCATTGGAAACAGTAGACATTTTGAAGTCCTCCTAAAATTTTATTCACGTTGTGCAGGTGGCTCCTGCGACCGCCCCGGCTGGCTGCCGGGTGGTTTCGACCTTTGCCGGAGGTCATCATCGGGCAGGGTTTAGATACTCTCGTGATTGGGGTCCAGCTTCGCAGCCGCCGTGTTCACAACGCCCTCGAAGTCGTCCGCATCCGCAGCGGCCCACTCTTCATCCATCCCGGTGCGCTTGCACATTTCAGCGCACATCTCCGGGTCGTAGGTCCCGGACTCCAGATAGGCGTTCAGCAGTTCCTGATCGGTCATCTCGGTGTAGGTTTTCATTTTGGTTTCCTCCTTTATTTACGAGTGAGGCGGTAGCATTCAGAAAATTCATGCCGAGCCTCCATCTCCTTATTGGTGAAGCGGGAGATCATAAACCCCGCAGCCTTTGCGTCGAACTCGTTATCGTGCCAGCCGCCAGCCACACGAGTGGTCCGAACGATGATCTCGTCCTCCTTGGTTTCCTTTAGAAATGCGTACAGGTTCTCGATGCGCTGACCTTTGTATTCCTTCATTTTGTTTACCTTCCTTTCTGTGATTATATATTACCATACGCGCGTATGGTTATCAAGATGTATACTGCACAAATAACAATGCGTATGTATGGTTATTTCGTCAAATTGACAAAGCCATACACACGCAGTATAATAGATCATGAAAAGGAGTGATCGCCGCGTGAGAAAACTGACATTGACCGAGAACATGACCCCCATCGACAAAAAGCTGATCGAAAAGGGCATGACCAGATCCGACCTGTCCAAACAGAGCGGGGTGCCGCTTCGGACCATTGAGTCATGGTGCCGCCGCCTCCGGGTGCCCCGTGACGTTTACCAGTTGCTCAAGCTGGCAAAGGTTCTCGGCTGCCAGATCGAGGACCTGATCGAGCCGGAGGCCGGAGAGAAGAAACAAGAGGAATAAGAAAACCCCCGGCGTTCTGCCGGGGGCCTTTTCGTTATTCAGATCTCAAACCCTGCGTTTTTGACGGTCTCGGCGATGGCATTATAGGTGCGCTTGCCGAGAGTGGAGTACCACCGCTCCTTGTAGGCATCCCGCCGACCGTCCGAGTAGAACCACACCCGGCAAACCCCGGCCTCCAGATTGACGAACAACTTGACCTCCAGCGTGGAGGTCTGCTCTCCGTACCAGCAGGTCTGCACCCGCTTCTCGTACTTTTTGGAGAGCAGCGTGTGTTCACAAGTGAACTCCATGGACTGTGCGGCGGTGAAGCCCTGAGCCTTCAGCATATCAACCAGAACGTTCTTCATTACGGTGCCCTCCTTAATTCCTGATGGCGGCCAGTGCCCGGTTCAGGTCGGCCATGACGGTGAATTTGTTATCGACGAAGATCTTCAACTCAGCGGACTCATCGCTCCACAGCTTCAGAGCGGTGATCAGGTAGTCGTAGGAGCTGCCATAGTAGGCGAGAGCCTCGGCCTCTTTGCGGTTCAGCGTGATCTGATATTTTGCAGAGTTTGCGAAGTATTTAGCGGTCATTTTTGATTTACCCCCGTCCTTTATTGTGTCTGTATATTACCATACATACGCATTGTTTACAAGAGCTAAAACGCACAAATAGCAATGCGCGTGTATGGTTATTTTGTCAATAAATAAGCCCCGCCTTTTGAGGGGCGGGGCGATCTTTTACAGCAGTTCTTTCTTCAGGGTGGCGACGACCTCAAGTGCCTCGCTTTGATCGGCGATGAACTTCTGAAATTCTTCGGAATTCAGCGCACCATAGGAAGTGGTCTGGATGGAGAAGTCCGGGGCTTTCTCGCCGAACACATCCTCGTTGTAGTAGATCTTCGGGAGATAGCAGCCGCTCTCATACGGCTCGGTGACGGAGATGGAGTGACGGGTGCGGCCATCGGCATAGACGGCATCATCGACGCAGACCTCGTAACGACCGACCATGTAGGTGTTGCGGGTGTAGCTGTTACCGTTGTCTTCCTTGTGCAGTTCCTCGACCTTAATCATTTTCATTTTGTTGTCCACCTTTCCTTTACTGTGGCTATATATTACCATACGCGCGTATTGCTTTCAAGGTGTACAATGCACAATTATTGACCGCACTATGTTGTTTATATTGTCAGCGGAGCAAAAAGAAAAGGCACCCGGCGATCAAGGCCGAGTGCCTATTTCTTTACCGCTCAGGGAGCGGCATGGTCAGGACGAAGAACGCACCCACGAAGTAGATCGTGGGGGGTTCGCCTGATTCACATTTGGTGGAGGCGATGGGAGTCGAACCCATGTCCGAAAAGAGTTCAGCGTAGGTGTCTCCGGGTGCAGGCGATCAACAACATTCCCTCCGCGTCACGCCGGTCGCCAGGCTAACGCATTGGTAGCTTCATGAGTTCCTGCCGGTCCGCAAAGCTTAGGTCCGTTCAGGTGCTGTGTCTAAAGGACGCCCCGGCCCCACACGACACAAGAGTGGGCGGAACGCGCAGCACTCAGGCTGCGAGCAACTGATAATTATTGTTGTCAGTTAATTTTTTGGAGGAGTTTAGAGCAGGTCCCCCACTGCTACCCGCTGCCCAGGCCTCGCTCCCCCCGTCGAAACCTTTACGCCCCCATAAAACACACCTTGCGGTGTGGGTAAGCTTTGAAGTTTCCGGGCAGGAATGCTGCCTGAAATCAATAGTAAACGCCGTTGGATTTAACGGCCCGGTCGATGGAGCGCTTGGCATCGCGCTTGGCGGCATCTGCGCGCTTGTCGTAGAGTTTTTTACCCTTGCACAGGCCCAGCTCCATTTTGACGCGGCCATGCTTGAAGTAGAGCGAAAGCGGCACAAGAGTGTAGCCCTGCAGCTTGCACTGCTGGTGCAGCCGCCGGATCTCATTCTTGTGGGCCAGCAGCCGCCGCACCCGCATGGGGTCCTGATTGAAGATGTTGCCGTGGTCGTAGGGGGTGATGTGCATTCCCTTGACCAGCAGCTCGCCGTCCTCAATATCGACCCAGCTGTCTTTCAGGTTCACGCCGCCGGCACGCAGGCTTTTGACTTCGGTGCCTTTCAGCTCAACGCCGGTCTCCAGCGCTTCCAGAACGAAATACTCGTGGCGCGCTTCCCGGTTTGTGGCAATCGTCTTGGTTGCCGGACGCTCTTTGGTCGGTGCCATTCCGCGCGCCTCCTTTCTATCGCTTTGGTATCGTTACGTTAGTATATCATATTTTTGTGGATTTTCAAGGTCACTTTTTGAAGAAACTGTAAATCTTTCCCGCAAAAAAGTACCTTACAGCTTTTTATAGCCCGTCGGTTCGTCCGCTGCACACCGCCGCTCCATCAGGTAGGTGTCCAGCCAGCGGCCGTGGCAGTCCCGGGCAATGCGCTCCCGGCGGCCCACCACGCGGAAGCCGCATTTCAGGTGCAGGCCCCGGGAGGGGGCGTTGTCCTGCAACACCGTGGACTGCAGCGTCCAGTACCCGGCCTGTTCGGCCTCGCAGCAGAGCGCTGTGAGCAGGTGATAGCCCAACCCCTTGCCCCGGAATTTCTCCCCGACATAGATGCTCACCTCGGCCACGCCGCGGTAGCACCAGCGGGGGTCTACCCGATGCAGGGCTGCCCAGCCGGCCACGACCCCATCGTCCAGCACCACCAGGCGGCATTCCCGGGTATGGGATGCGTCCCAGGCGGTGTAGGGCGGGCAGTTGGTCTGGAAGGTGGCGTGCTCGGTGGCAATGCCCTCCAGATATATTTTGGACACGGCAGTCCAATCCTCCGGCATCATGGGCCGGACTGTGATCTCACTCATATTCCTATCCTGACCGGAGCCGCAATGCTCCCGGTTTCCCCTCATTGCGTGTGCAATATCTCTTTTCAGTATAGCAGAATCTGCCGCAAATCACAATGGAAACCTGTTCACCTCAGGCCGGGCAGAGTGTCCGGAATCTGAATACCCGGCCCCTCGGAAGCGTGGAGATCACAACGCATGGATTTTGCGGACAGATTTGTTTTGACAATACCGGCGGGTGTGATACAATAGAACAAAAACCAACCGGTGTCGCCTGTGCAGTCTCATATTATAGTCCTCTGTGTGGGAAAATGCAATCAGGGCGGTGCCGGGAGAAAGGAACGGAACATGAAACAGGCAAAACGAATCGTCGCGATGGTGCTGTGTCTGCTGGTACTGCTGGCCCTGCCCGCCGGTGCCGTAATGGAAAAGGGAGAGCCCAATATCACGGCCCAGACCACCATGAAGGAAGTGCGCAACAACCCGGGCATCAAGAACTCCGGCTTCTACACCTATTCGCAGGATAAGGACTGCCCGCCGGGTCAGGCCCTGTGGGAGATGACCACTGTGGAGGGCTACACCAACGAGTATGTGGCCGAAGGCTGTGCCAAGGGGCTGAATCTGGTCATTGAGAACTACAACAATGGCGTTCAGGTCACCCACTCGTTCTACACGGATGCGGAAAAGGCGGCGGACCGCACCAAAAACAACACCGGCCTGTTCTATTTCCCGGCCAAGGCTGAAAATGCCAAGTTTGCGCTGATTCTGGCTGGCAGCGGTGCCAATGAGAGCGCCGAGCTGGAGGAGGGGGCCTGCACGGCCTGGCAGCTGCATGAGCTGGGCTATGCCGCCTTTATTCTGCGGTATCGCGTCTGGACGGATGCTTCCGATGATGCTCCGCTGGAGGACATCGGCCGGGCCATGCAGTACATTGAGGAACACGCTGCGGAGTTTGGCATCCAGCCGGAGCAGTACGCCATCGTGGGATATTCCATGGGCGGCCACCTGACGGGCCTGTTCGGCACGGAATCGGTGGGGTATAAGCATTACAATGTGCCCAAGCCCGCCGCCCTGCTGCTGGGCTACCCCATCAACGATATGACCTACATCAAGCCCATCTACCATGTCATTCAGGATATCGGCGCGTACGGCCCCAAATACTATACCCGGAACCTTTCGGATGAGATCACGCCGGACTACCCCGCCACCTACCACTGGCACGGTGTGAACGACACGCTGCTGAAAGAGCTGGTCTACTGGCGGCAGGGACCGCAGCTGGAAGCTGCCCTGCAGGCCAATCACGTCAAGCATGTTTACCGGGTGTTCAACAATGCACCTCACGTCTGCGGCATCGGCACAGGAACAGATGCCGAGAACTGGCTGGTGGAAGCCACTGCTTTCTGGGAAGAGCAGTGCGCCTGAGAGAAAGGATGAAACAGGATGAAAGATCTGAACGAAGCATTTGTGCATCTGAACGTCGGTCTGCCCGATGATGTGGAGCGGCTGAAGGCCGCGGGCTATTACAAAGAAGCCGTGGCACGGATCGATGAATATCTGGCCGAGGACTGGACGGAGACCCAGAACAGCCCCCGCAGTCAGGGGTTGGAAATGCCGGAGTATGAGCAGCCCGCCAACCCTGTGCCCCACGGCGTGGACGCGCTGCGGGATGCCCTGCTGGTGCAGAAGGAGATCATGTGCCGTCTGCCGCAGGAATACTGCTGGAACGAGGCACAGGCCGTGGCCCGGATGCAGGGCCTTGTGCGGGATTTCACGGTGGAGGAGTTCCGCCAGCTGGTGCATGAGGGCCGGGTGGACTGGCGGTTTGTGGAAGGGGAGAAGCACTACCTTGACCGCTTTGCCGAGACGCTGATCGCCACCCACGCCGACCTTGCCGCCCGTCAGCTCGACCCGCCCGCCCCGGCTACGCTGGCACGGGAGCGCCGCCACCGCATCCATGACCAGATGGAGCGGGAAGGGCAGGCCAGTGCCCGCATCACGCTGAAGACCAGCGTGGGAATGTCGGATGAGGCCTTTGCCGCCGCTCTGGTCAAGGCAAAGGCAGAGGGCCGGGAGAGCGTGCACGTCCGCGCCTGGCTGCCCATCCCGGCGGAATGCCTGGCCCAGAGCGAGATCGAGCTGCAGAGCTTTACCGAGCAGCCGGGCCGCATCGCCGATGCAAACGCTCCCCAGCGCACCGTCTGCTGGGAGGCTGACCTGACCGAAAACCGCCGCTTCGGGGTGCAGTACCGTTACAAGACAACGGCAGTCTATGCTGACCCGCTGGACTTTGTGCCTGCACCGGAACAGCCGACCTTTGATACCGAGGAGCAGGCCCCGCATATCGTGTTCACGTCCTACCTGCGGGCGCTGGCTGCACAGCTGACCGAAGGGATCACTGACCCGGCGGAAAAGGCAAAGCGCATCTATGATTACGTTACCCTGAACGTGCGGTATCACTATCAGCCCGCCTACTTTGTGCAGGACTGCCTGCCCGACCGCTGCGCACGGGACCGGCGCGGTGACTGCGGCATTATGGCCTTGACCTTCATCACCCTCTGCCGTCTGGTGGGTATTCCGGCCCGCTGGCAGAGCGGCCTGTCGGTGTCGCCCACCGGCGTGGGCTGCCACGACTGGGCCATGTTCTACATTGCCCCCAAGGGCTGGATGTATGCCGACTGCTCGTTTGGTGCCTCCATGGCACGGCAGGGCGAGGAAGAGCTGCGCCGCCACTACTTCGGCAGTCTGGACACCGGGCGCATGGTGGCAAACCGCGCCTTTGAGGCACCCTTTGACCCGCCGATGTACGGGTTCCGCTCCGACCCCTATGATAACCAGTCGGGCGAGTGCGAGGTGGACGGCGTGGGCCTTTATGGCGATGCGCTGGATACCCGGAAAGAATTGGTCGATTTCGAGGACTTATAATCAATGGAATTTTTAGCTGGATTGTACACCCTGCTGCTGGTCACCATCTGCCTGCTGCTGGCAGTGGTGCTCTGGAAACTGAACAAGCCCCAGAACGGGGGAGACTACGAGGAACTCAAGCGCTGGATGCAGCAGCAGCTCGATGCACAGGCAAAAGACTTTGCGGCCAGACAGGCGGCAATGGCGGAGCAGAATTACACCGCCATCCGCAGTGTCAGTGAGACGCTGCAGACCTCAGTGCAGAGCATGAGCACTACACTGGCACAGGGCCAGAGCGGCCAGCAGCAGATCCTGACCCAGCGGCTCCAGAGTCTGGAGGCCGCCAACACCCAGAAGCTGGAAGAGCTGCGCAAGACCCTTGCGGAAAACATGACCGCCCTGCAGGCCGAGAACGCCAAAAAGCTGGATGAGATCCGCCACACCGTGGATGAGCAACTGCAGGATGCCCTGCAGAAGCGGGTGACCGAGAGCTTCAAGGCTGTGAACGACCAGCTGGAACAGGTGTACAAGGGGCTGGGCGAGATGCAGAACCTTGCCGCCGATGTGGGCGGGCTGAAGCAGGTGCTCTCGGGCGTTAAGACCCGCGGCATTCTGGGCGAGATCCAGCTGGGGGCCATTCTGGAAGAGATCCTGGCCCCGGAGCAGTACGAGACCAATGTGGCCACCATCCCGGGCAGCACCCAGCGGGTGGAATATGCCATCAAGATGCCGGGTGCGGACGGCGGCACGGTCTGGCTGCCCATCGACTCCAAATTCCCCGGCGACACCTACGCGCACTTGCAGGATGCCCAGGCCTCCGGCGATGCGCAGGCGGTGGAGAATGCCCGCCATGCGCTGGAGCTGGTGCTGCAGAGCGAGGCAAAGGACATCCGGGAAAAGTATGTGGAGCCGCCCTACACCACGACCTTTGGCATCCTCTTCCTGCCTTTTGAGGGGCTGTACGCCGAGGTGGTGAACGCCGGTCTGCTGGAGGTGCTGCAGCGGGATTATCAGGTGAACATTGCAGGCCCCAGCACCATGGCGGCTCTGCTCAACAGCCTGCAGATGGGCTTCAAGACCCTTGCCATCCAGAAGCGCTCCGGCGAGGTCTGGCAGCTGCTGGGTGCCGTTAAGACGGAGTTCGACAAGTTCGGGCAGGGGCTCTCCAAGATGCAGCAGCGCCTGCGCCAGACCGATGAAGAGCTGGACAACCTCATTGGTGTCCGCAGCCGGGCCATCAGCCGCAAGCTCCGCAGTGTCCAGAGCCTGGATGATGCCAGCGCGGCAGCCCTGCTGGAGCTGGACAACGAGCCCGGCCGGCCGGTGGCAGCAAGACTGCCGGAGGAGCTTGAATAATCTTTAACAATGTGCTATACTAGGAACCGTTATTAGTATTATACTGCCGCTTTTCCGGCACAGCAATATGGATAGAGAGGATGTCTGCTATGAGTGTGAAAAAGATCAGCGAAGCCATTCTGGGCGTGGGTGTGGACGATACCACCATTGACCTGTTCGAGAGCCAGTACCCGGTGCCCACCGGCGTGAGCTACAATTCCTATGTCATTCTGGACGAAAAGACCGCCATTCTGGATACGGTGGACAACCGTGCCACGGAGCCCTGGCTTGCCAACCTGACCGAGGCACTGGCCGGACGCAAGCCGGATTACCTGGTGGTCAGCCACATGGAGCCTGACCATGGTGCCAATATCGCCAGACTGGCCGCCCTCTACCCGGAAATGCAGGTGGTGGGCAACGCCAAGACTTTCCTGTATATGGATCAGTTCTTTGGGGCGGATGCCGTTGCCAAGGAGCGCTGCGTGGTGGTGAAGGACGGCGAGAGCCTGAGCCTGGGCACCCACACCCTGACCTTTGTGCTTGCCCCCATGGTGCATTGGCCTGAGGTCATGGTGAGCTATGAGAGCAGTGAAAAGGTGCTCTTCTCTGCAGACGGCTTTGGCCGGTTTGGTGCAGTGGCCAGGTTTGACAAAAACGCCGACTGGGCCAGCGAGGCCCGCCGCTACTACCTGAATATCGTGGGCAAGTACGGCCCGCAGGTGCAGGCTCTGCTGAAAAAGGCCGCCGCGCTGGATATCGCCACCATCTGCCCCCTGCACGGCCCCGTGCTGACCGGCGATCTGAGCAAGTACCTGAACTACTATGACCTGTGGTCCAGCTACAAGGCTGAGGAGCCGGAGAAGATCCTGGTGGCCAGCGCTTCCATCCACGGCCACACCAGGGCCGCCGCCCACACCATGGCTGAGAAGCTGCGCGCCAAGGGAGCTAAGGTGGTGGAGATGGATCTGACCCGCACCGATGTCTCCTATGCCGTCACTGAGGCCTTCCGCTGCGGCCGGATCGTGCTGGCCTGCGCCACCTACGATGGCTTCCTCTTCCCGCCGATGGAGAATCTGCTGACCCACCTCAAGACCAAGAACTTCCAGGGCCGCACCGTTGGCCTGATGGAGAACGGCACCTGGGCCCCCATGGCTGCAAAGCTGATGCGTGCCGAGCTGGACGGCATGAAGAACATCACCGTCTGTGATGCCGTTGTGACCATCCGCTCTGCCGCCAATGCCGCCGCTGAGGCACAGATGGATGTGCTGGCCGACGAGCTGCTGGCAAAGTAACGAATCGACCCCATAAAAAAGAACGAACGCCTGCCGAGTGAGAAAAGCCCGGCAGGCGTTCGTTTTGTCTATGCGGGAGGTATAGCAGAGTAGCATCTTCGCACGGGGTGATATATGCTCTAAGTAACTTCTTAATCATGATTTTGTCATGGTTAGTGAAGCAATCACTTAGAGCATTTTT
>OGRM01001080.1_pt1 | contig 19093 bp, 16 predicted proteins | sample 1553491 | NCBI WGS metagenome assembly OGRM01 (sample SAMEA2580110, study PRJEB22360) | human gut metagenome | biome: human gut; feature: human-associated habitat; material: faeces | place: Denmark | collected 2008/2010
ATCAATACCTCTGTTAAGGGGGACAGCTTGTCCCCCTTAACAATCCCTCTCCGCCGAGCTGAGCCAGCTCGACCGCATTTTGCCTGCGGCTCTCTTTTTACAGCAAAGTCTTCTTCCGGTCAATAAAGATGGATTTCGGCATTGCCCATACCTTACCGCTTGCTTCATCCTGATAGATCACCAGTTCTTCTTGTGTTTCTACATGGCTTGCCAGAGAAACAACCTTCCATACACTGCCGTCTTCCTGCTGATACCGGTCGCCTGCTTCTACTGGCTTTTCCGGTTCTGCGGTTACTGGAACAGTTTCCGGTGCGTCTGCATGGTTGACAATATCATCTGCAACCAGAATCATCGAACTAAACGGCTGCATGTGTACATTGACATTGCCGTTATTAACATCGATCGGCTGTCCGCTGATTACATCTACCAGTGCTGGCAGGTGTGTGCCAAACTGCATATCCGAGCAGCAATCTTCCAAATTCAATGCAACATAAACGGTTGTGCCATCCCAATCCTTCCGGAACAGCAACTGCCGATTCCGAACAATTACGGTTTCATAGCTGCCTGTCCGCAGTGCCGGATATGCCTTGTAAATTCTGCCCAGTTTCACCAGATGGCGGTACAAATCCAGATTGCCGCTTCTCTGCAAGTCTGCCAGATCCAAGCACGGACGCAATCCATCATCAGAATTGTTTTCATGCCGACCCTGTACGCCGTATTCACTGCCGTAATAAACGGACGGAATACCCGGCATTGCATACATCAGCGTATAGCACAACGGCAAATACCGCTGATCCACCAGCGTGCTGGCAAGACGATTCACATCGTGGTTGTCAACAAAGTTATACAGGTTAATGCCCTGATAAATCCCGCCGTTGCCAAACTGCCGATTGATGGAATAGTTGATTTCAAAATAGTTCTTGTCGTTGTGAGAAGAATAAATGCCCTTATAGCATTCATAGTTCGTGACAGAATCCAGCATTTCCGGATTTGCCCAACGCTTATAGTCGCCGTGGATGATTTCACCCATCAGCCAGAAATCCGGTTTCTTGCCCTTGCAGAAGCTGCGAATCCGCTTGAAGAAGTCAAAGTCCACGCAATCTGCTGCATCAAACCGAATCCCGTCAATCTGGAATTCGTCCATCCAGTAGCCAACCGCTTCAATCAGGTGGTCACATACATGCCAGTTCTTCAGATTCAGCTTGACCAGATTATAATAGCCATTCCAACCTTCATACCAGAACGGGTCACCATATGGACTAGAACCGCCAAAGTTCAGACCTGCAAACCAATCGCAATACGGGGAAGCCTGACCCTTTTCCTGCACATCCCGGAATGCCCAGAAATTTCTGCCGACATGATTGAATACGCCGTCCAGAATGACCCGGATGCCGTTCTCGTGCAGCACTTCACAGATGTGCTTGAACATTTCATTTGTTCCGAGTCGGCGGTCAATCTGGCGGTAATCAGTCGTGTCATAACCGTGTTCTACTGATTCAAAGATTGGCCCAAAGTAAACCGCATCCACCTGCATTTCTTTCAGGTGCGGAATCCAATCCAGAACTTTTTCCAGCCGGTTTACAGGTTCTCCACCTTCATTGTGTTTTGGTGCTCCACAAAAGCCGAGCGGATAAATGTGATACATAATGGCGTTATCGTACCAATTCATAGAAAAAACCTTCCTTTCTCTTTCCATTGTTGGTCATCATCAGAACGCTGCCCGTCCAAAAAACAGCGTCAGCGGCGGCTGCCGGATTTGTCCGGTGTCCCCTCCAGAAAATACGATGCTTCCATGTCTGCCACATTCAAAGCCAATGCCAGCGGAAACAGTTCCAAAGCTCTGCCGATTTGGTTACGGTCTTCTGGACCAGAAAAGCCCATATGATACCGGATGGCAAATGCCTCCTCCCGGCTCAGCCGCAGAAAGCCCGACAGCATATAGACGGATTTTTCCCCGTGTCCATATGGCATTTCATCCCGAATCGTATAATACGGAACTTTCTCCCAGACACCCTGTTCATTTTTGGCATTTCGATAGTCGACCGCATAAAAATTCACCTTGCAGATGTCATGCATCAATGCCACCAGTGCAACGGTTTCATCCGAATAATCCATGCCATACAGTTCTTTTGTACGTGGCCGTGCCAGATAATCGACCAGACAATGATAGACGTTCAAGCTATGTTCAACCAGACCGCCTTCATAAGAGCCGTGGTAACGGGTACTGGATGGAGCGGTGAAAAAGTCGCTTGCATCGGATTGCAGCCAAGCCAAAAGCTGGTCTGCACCTCGCCGGTGAATGTGTTCCTGATAGATTTGAATAAAAGTTTCCTGATGGGTCATGCTGTGCCTCCTCTTTGGGGTGTTGTTCTGTGATGTTTCCCATTTATTGTACCATAATTTCCAACAAATTGCAAGAGAGTGCCGTATTTTCCGCAAAAAGGGGGCAAAGTGCAGGATTAATTGCAAGATACGAGCCGCAGGCAACTGCGGTCGAGCTGGCTCAGCTCGGCGGAGGAGGGTTGTTAGGGAGGGCAAGCTGCCCTCCCTAACAAAGGTTGCAGAAAATCATATTGAAATCTAAGAGAGAGCGGCAAATCGCTGTTCGCCATGCTAAAAACAAAAAACTTCCAGCAAACCATAATCTAAAAGAGAAAAGTAACATATTCAGAAAACGCAACTCCGGCGAACGGCGACACAGGCAGACAGCGAAGCGAATCTGCCGAACCATTCTACATACTTTTCCCAAGAAATTTTAGTGCATTTACTGTGCAGTTTCTGCCGTCTTGCGTGTTTTTCCCGTAGATGTCCGAGGCTTTCTCGGCTTTTTTGCTTGTACAGGCGGTGCTGAAACAGATTTTTCCGCAGTCGTATGAATACGGAACAGCATTGCACTATACGGTGCAAGCGGTAATGTAACCTGACCGCCTTTTTCTGTCGGAGTTGTCAGAATCAAGTCTGTATTTTTTTCAACAGAACCATGATAACAAGCCCAGTCGCTGTGCAGCAGCGGTTCGAGTGCAGCACAGTCCGGAACGGTTACTGTGTATTGCTGGTTCTGCAAATCGGAGAAGTGCAGGATAATCAGCAGCCGTTCCCGATTCGCACGCCGTTCATAAGCATAAATGCAGCGGTTTTCCTGATGGCAATCAATCCAGCGGAAGCCCTCCCGCCGATAATCCCATGCAGACAGTGCAGGTTCTTGTAAATACAGCTGGTTCAAATCATGCATATAGTGATAGAATGCATCGTGAATCGGGAATTTTAAGATGTCCCAATCCTGTTCCTGTTCTTCCGTCCATTCTCGCAGCTGTCCGAGTTCGTTGCCCATAAAGTTCAGCTTTTTGCCCGGATGGGTGTACATATAGAGATATAATGCCCGTGCCTGTGGGAATTTCTGTTCGTATTCGCCGAACATTTTCTGCACGATGGTTGCCTTTCCGTGTACGGTTTCATCGTGCGAGAACGGCAAGAGATACTGTTCTTTATAATAATACATCATCGAGAATGTAATTTGATGGTAGCCAGAGCCACGGAAGAACGGATTGCTGCGGAAATAGTTCAAGGTATCATTCATCCAGCCCATATCCCACTTGTAATCGAAGCCCAGTCCGCCGAATTCTACCGGACGGGTAACACCGTCAAAGTCCGTGGAATCCTCTGCAATCAGCATTGCATCTGGATGCAGCTGGTGCAAGCCTTGATTCATGCGTTTTAAGAAGTTCAGGCTGGCTTCATTTTCGCCACGTCCTGGGTCACCGCCCCAGTAAATCAACCGGCTGACTGCATCCATCCGGATTCCATCAAAGTGAAATTCCGAAATCCAGTAGTTTGCACAGGATTGCAGGAAACTGCATACTTCTCCACGGGCATGAATGAAGTTACAGCTGCCCCATTCGCTATAGTTGTCGCTGTTGTCGTCTGGATATTCATAGAGTGCCGTTCCGTCATATCGTGCCAGTCCATAGCCATCTACAGCGAAATGCACCGGAACAAAGTCCATGATGACACCGATTCCGCTGCGGTGGCAGAGGTCAACGAACTTTTTCAAACCGTCCATATCGCCATAGCGAGCCGTCGGGCTGTAAAAGCCTGTATTCTGATAGCCCCATGAACAGTCTGCCGGATGTTCGCTCAGCGGCATACATTCAATGTAGTTGTAGCCGTTTTTCTTAGCATATGCAATCAGTAGCGGAGCTAATTCTTCATAGCGATACCAGCCATTCGGGTCGTTGGGATTGGTTTTCCAAGAGCCAAGATGCACTTCATAGATATTGACTGGTTTTTCGAGATGTCCGCCTCGTTGGCTCAGCCATTCGCTATCTTGAAAATGATAGCTATCGGTATCTCGAATGATGGAAGCCGTTCCCGGACGAAGTTCCATGCCGAACCCGTAAGGGTCGCAGTGGTCGATAAATTCCACATCGGCGAAATGTTCGGAATAAATGCGGTATTTATACATCATCCCAGGGATGGCATCTGGAACGATGCAAGTATATACGCCGCCGGGATGAGTCTTTTCCATGGGAATTTCTTTCCAGCCGTTGCCCTCATAAATCAACGATACCTTTTCTGCATTGGGGGCAAGGGTGCGGAAGCAAACGCTGCCGTCTTTTTGTACATGTGCACCAAAAAAAGTATAGGCATCAAACGCATTGCCTAGAAAAAACTGATGAATATCCATAAAAGTACACTCCGATCTCCTTATTTTTTGTGATGTTCTACAAAATTGGGAACAAGATTTGCATTTTTTTCATGCTTTTATTATAATAGAAAAAAAGCCCGATGACAAGTACAAAAATAGAGAATTTGTTGAAAAACTGACGTTTTTATCTGTTGTGTTGAAAAAAGAAGAAGGGAACTTCCCGTTTGTGAAATTGGTTGTCCGTAAGTGGAAAAACCAACGAAAAAGGAGAATTTTATGAAAAAATCAAATGACCGCCGGATTCGCTATACCCGTTATGCCCTGCAAAATGCTTTGATTGCCTGCATGCAGCAGAAGCCATTCAATCGGATCACAGTTCGGGAAATCTGCGAAACCGCAGACATCAACCGTTCGACATTCTATATGCACTATAAAGATATTTACGAACTGCTGGACGAAATTGAAGAGCAGGTTTATCAGGAAATTGATGCGATTTTTTCCAAAGAATCGCCGTCTATACACAATATGGAACAGCTATTGGACTATGTGCAGACGCATAAAACGTTGCTTGAATGCCTGCTCCAACAGGGAAGCGGCCTTGCCATTTCCCGTTTCTCTACGATTCTGCACGCTCACTATGGGAAATATTTACGGCGATATGCCGGAAATGGATTTTCTGCGGAAAATGAATATCTCTATGAATTCCTCTATACTGGGATTCTGGGCGTTTTACAGAAGTGGCTGCAAAACGAATGCAAGGATGACCGGAATCAAGTTGCCAGTGTCATGTGGCGGATGATTGTGCAGTCCCTGCCGCATACCAAAAATCCGCATTCCTTTTCTAGTTTGTCGTGACAAATCACCTGAAATTTTTTCATTTCCTGTGCAAAAGCAACAAAAACCACGGCACTTTGAAAAAATTTCAAAATACCATTGCTTTTTTGCACAGAATGCGGTATAATAAAAATAGATACCGCCAGAAATGGAACGGTCTTCATTGTAATCACGTGTCTGTCTGACACGCAAACACTTTATAGGAGGAAGTTGAATTATGTTAGTATCTGCAAAGGATATGATGGAAAAGGCAAGAGACGGCAAGTATGCAGTCGGCCAGTTCAACATCAACAATTTGGAATGGACAAAGGCAATCCTGAACACAGCTGAAAAGCTCCAGTCCCCAGTAATCTTGGGCGTTTCTGGTGGTGCTGGTAAGTACATGACCGGTTTCAAGACCGTTGCTGCAATGGTAAAGGCAATGGATGAAACCCTGGGCATTACCGTTCCGGTTGCTCTGCACCTCGACCACGGTACTTATGATCAGTGCTATGACTGCATCAAGGCTGGTTTTACTTCTATTATGTTTGACGGTTCTCATTTCCCGATCGAAGAAAACCTGGCAAAGACCAAGGAACTGGTTACAGTTGCACACAAGCTGGGTCTGTCCATCGAAGCTGAAGTTGGTGCAATCGGTGGCGAAGAAGACGGCGTTATCGGTAGAGGCGAATGTGCAGATCCGCAGGAATGCAAGACCATCGCTGATCTGGGCGTAGACATCCTGGCTGCTGGTATTGGTAACATCCACGGTGTATATCCGGCAAACTGGGAAGGTCTGAGCTTTGAAACACTGGCTGCTGTTAAGGAAGCAGTTGGCGATATGCCGCTGGTTCTGCACGGTGGTACTGGTATCCCGGATGATCAGATCACAAAGGCAATCTCTCTGGGCGTTGCAAAGATCAATGTAAACACAGAATGCCAGCTGGTATTTGCAGAAGCTACCAGAAAGTACATCGAAGCAGGCAAGGATCTGAAGGGCAAGGGCTTTGACCCGAGAAAGCTGCTCCTGCCGGGCTACGAAGCAATTCTGGCAAAGGTAGAAGAAAAGATGAACCTGTTTGGTTCTGTTGGCAAGGCGTAAGCATCTGCCACTTTCTGAAATCGCTTTCGGATGACAGAAACAAGAAGTCCGCTCTGGTGCATTTCCGCACCGGGGCGGATTTTTTTGCAAATTTTCTGAAAAAATGGGGATATTTTCTGCGGTTTCTGCATATTTTAAAAAGGTTGCAGAAACGAAAGAATCTGTTTGTACGGAAAAAACGGGGATTGGTGGAAAATTTATTGCAATCTGTTGCAGCGGCATGAAATTTGTGTTATAATGAATGCAGGAGGTGTCGAATATCTATGAGTCCTGTCAAGACAAAGACACAAACAATCGCACAACCCACCGAATTGACCGCTGCCCCTGTTGCGACGCTGTTACAGCACAGTCAGGATGGCTTGGATACCTTGAACGAAGCCGACCAGCATTTGCAGACCGCTTATGCAGAGCTGGCACAGGAAACGCTGCCGCTGGATGCGGAATCCCGCAGACGGCACGAATCCCTTCGGGAAGAAATCACTGTCCTGAAAAATGCGACTGAGAACTATAAAAAATGTTACAACACCGCTTCTGCAATGACGGATGAACTGCAAACCCGTTTGCATGACACGGAACGCAGCCAGAAAAAAGGCATCGTTCCCAAACCGCCAGCCAATGCAACCATTGATTTTGCAGAACGCAAACAAGACCACTTTGCACAGGGATTGAATTTTTATAAGCTGTTTTTGATTTGCTTTTCCGGCAGCTTTGCCGGCGTTATCGTAGAATTACTTTGGTGTCTGCTGCGAAATGGATATCTGGAAAGCCGGTCGGGCTTGGTCTATGGACCATTCAACTTGCTCTACGGAGCAGGGGCAATTGCCCTGACGCTGGCACTTTATCGGTTCCGGAATCGAAACAGCTGGATTTCTTTCTTAGGTGGATTTTTGGTTGGCAGTGCGGTAGAGTATGCTTGTTCATGGGGGCAGGAGATGATTTTCGGCTCTTGCTCCTGGGATTACAGCAGTATGCCGTTTAATCTGAACGGTAGAATCTGCTTGCTCTATTCGATTTTCTGGGGAGCACTCGGCGTTCTCTGGATTAAAACGCTCTATCCTTGGATTGCAAAAGGGATTTTGCATATTCCGAACCGGATTGGAAAAATCCTGACATGGTTGCTGTTTGCCTTTATTTTATTCGATGCGGTGATGACAGTCGGAGCAGTGTTCCGCTGGTCGCAGCGAATTGATGGCATTGCCGCCACCAATGGCTTGCAGCTATTTTTTGATGTGCACTTTCCAGATGTCCGAATGGAACGAATTTTTGCCAACATGAAATTCCGGTAATCCCGCTGGTATTCGTGTCCGTCCGTCTTGCGGCAAAATGCGGCAAAAAATAACATATTTTTGCTTGACAGTATTTTGCAGATATGGTATGCTGAAGACGTTGTGTGCCGACTCGCTGAAACGGAAAGGATTTTTGACGCATGAAACATGACCCTTATTACTATGCACTGATTCTCACCATTGCAACATTTCGTTGTATGTTGACAACGGAATCGGAAGCCGCATAATCGACCCATTTTATCCAAATTACTTCACACACAAAGCTGCTGTTCGTGACCCATGCACGGATGGCAGCTGTTTCTTTTTCGATTGACAGCATCGGAAAAGTATGCTATAATCAAAAGAAAGAACTTTTCCGGCTGCGGCTGGAAATACGGGACAGAAAGGGCATACCATATGAAAAATCAATTGGTCATTGTATTAGACTTTGGCGGACAGTATAATCAGCTGATTGCACGCCGGGTCAGAGAATGTGGTGTTTACTGCGAAGTCATGCGGTATACAACACCGATTGCAGAACTGGCTGCGAGAAATCCAGTCGGCATCATCTTTACCGGTGGGCCGAACAGCGTTTATGACCCAAAATCTCCGCATGTAGACCCTGCTATTTTTGAATTGGGCGTTCCGATTCTGGGTATCTGCTACGGCTGCCAGCTGATGGCATATACGTTGGGCGGAACAGTTGCTTCCTCTGAAGAAACCAGAGAATACGGCAAGACACTGACAGAATATCAGACGGAAAGCCTGTTGTTCACCGGTTTGCCGAAAGAAGCAATTTCTTGGATGAGCCACACCGACTATATTCAGAAGCTGCCGGAAGGCTTTTCGATTACGGCACATTCTGCCGGCTGTCCGGTTGCAGCAATGGAATATCCAGAAAAGAAGTTTTATGGTGTACAGTTCCATCCGGAAGTAAATCATACCGTAAATGGTCAGCAGATGCTGCATAATTTCCTGTATCAAGTTTGCGGATGTACAGGTGACTGGACGATGGAAGACTATGCAAAGACTGCCATTGAACAGATTCGGGAAAAGGTTGGCGATGGAAAGGTATTGCTGGCACTGTCTGGCGGTGTTGATAGCTCCGTTGCAGCAGCTTTGCTCTCGAAGGCAGTTGGCGACCAGCTGACTTGTATCTTTGTTGACCATGGATTCCTGCGGAAGAATGAAGGCGATGAAGTCGAAGCAGCGTTTGCAGACTGGGACATCCACTTTGTACGGGTCAATGCAAAGGATGTTTTCATGGAAAAGCTGCATGGTGTATCTGACCCAGAACGGAAACGGAAAATCATTGGCGAAGAATTTATTCGTGCATTTGAACGGGAAGCAAAGAAAATCGGACAGGTGGACTATTTCGTACAGGGTACGATTTATCCGGATGTCATCGAAAGCGGCAGCGGCGATGCAGCAGTAATCAAATCGCATCACAATGTTGGCGGCTTGCCGGATTATGTAGATTTCAAGGAAATCATTGAACCGCTGCGGCTGTTGTTCAAGGACGAAGTACGGCGGTTGGGTATCGCACTGGGCTTATCGGAAACTTTGGTATGGCGGCAGCCATTCCCGGGGCCGGGTCTTGCAATTCGGATTATCGGTGAAATTACCGATGAAAAGCTGGAAATTTTGCAGGATGCAGACTATATCTTCCGGGAAGAAATTGCAAAGGCTGGCTTAGACCGGAGCATTCACCAGTATTTTGCGGTTCTGACTAATATGCGTTCTGTTGGCGTTATGGGGGACGGCAGAACTTATGATTATACATTGGCACTGCGTGGCGTTACGACTACAGATTTCATGACAGCTGATTTTGCACGGATTCCATATGAAGTACTGGAAACGGTTTCTGCAAGAATTGTCAATGAATGCAAGTGCATCAATCGGGTTGTGTATGATGTCACCACAAAGCCGCCGGCAACCATCGAATGGGAATAAAATTTTGAAAGATACACAGCTGTCTGATTTTCTAAAATTGGATAGCTGTGTTTGATTTTATCAGAAAAACGAGAAAGGAAAAAGCAATGGCAGCACTGAAAAGATGGAATCCCTATGAAGCAGTAATTTTGCTGAATGATTATTTACATACAATCAATGGAGAACTGACGAAAAAGAAGTTGTTACAATGGTATCTCAAAAGTTGAGAAAAATGGCAGTCAATCAGGGAATGAAATTGGATGATGTTTATCGGGATGAAGCTGGCATTCATTTTCAGATGTATGCAATGGAGTCTGCTTATCAAGGATTTACAGGGACAAAACGAGCGTCCAAATTGTTCATAGAAACAGTTCGACTGTATCGGGAAGAACGGGAACGATTTGATCAATTATTGAAAGAGACGGAGGATTTTGTAGTGGGGAAAGCATAATAGGACTACGATTCCTTAAAGGTGAAAAGAGATAGATATGTAAGGCAGATTTATCAAGTATATTTCCATAAGACTGAAGAGCTTATCAGAAAATCTCAGTAATAGTTGATATAGTGGAGAAATTAACAAAAATAAAATCAATAAACCAGTGCAGCAAAAATAGATGATACAATCACATTGAATAAGAAATTTTATTTTTTTTGAAACAATTGGAGGCTCTATCAACGTTGTACCAACAAGAATTAGTGACCAAAGAAGTGTGATGAAAGCAGTCCATCGGAAAGAATCACCGTATAATAATACTGTTATAAAAACTGCAATATCATATCCAAAAACGGTATTTAAATACCCGAATACCACGATTGGTATCGTTTTTTTATTCAAAGCAGGAGTAAGTAACAAACAAACCAAAAATATCGCAAGAAATCCGATGATCACTTGAAAATGAACGGAATGGTTAGGAAGAGCAGGGCAAGAAAGAAAACCGCCATTCAATGAAATATTATAAGCAGCGTAAAGAGATAGGGTGGAATTTTGGTCTGTAATATATGCATATCTTTTTTCTTGTTGATAAAGAATCAGAGCTTGACCGACTATCATACTAATGTAAATATAATTGATAGCGATATGAGAAATTGGAATCTCAAAAAGAGAAATGGAGGATTCGTTTGTTCTGATAAATAGGCACTGCAGAAAAATTGTAATGATGGTAATCAAAGAAAAAAATACAGATAGGATACAAAATCCTTTGGGGGCTGGTCTTAATTTTTCCTGTACTTGAATTTGATGGGCTTCGTCTTCATCCATTTTGCAATCCACAATTAAAGATGTTTTTAATAGGTTTTGATAGAATGTTTGCTGCTCCATTTGATATTTGTAGATAATATGAGAATGGATTAGAAACATTTCCATTCCTGGATGAGTATATAAATCACATGGTTCTAAATAAATTGCGATGCACTTTTTATGGTTATTATTTGCATATTTAAATTCGATATCACAATAATCGGATTTTAAATAAGTCTTTGAAAGAAACATTATAAAAACATCACAAGCTCTAATATGGCTGGCAATGACATTATCAAAGTCAGTGCCTGCTTCAATAGATTTGTCGCACCAGACTCGATACCCTTCTGCAGATAGTTTCTCTGCAATTTCAAAAACTTGGGTTCGATTTCGATGGCTGTAACTAAGAAATAAAAATGGTTGATTTCCTTGATAAGAGTGCATAATGGAATCACCGTCCAGTTGTAGAATATAGGTTAATTATAACATATTTTTCTAGACCTTGTTTGAAAAATCAAGATAATTGTATCATTTCAACAAAATAATAATAGAAGCAAGATAAACAAAGGAAAGAAAAGAAAGATCCAACGTATCATAACGAGTAGCAATTCTGCGAAACCATTTTAATTTTTGAAAGAAACATTCTACAAGATGACGTTCTTTATAGAGATAATAATCACACGCCCAAGATTCTTTTGTATTTGATTTTGGAGGTATTGTATAGGATTCGCCATTTTCTGTAATATATGACCGAATTTCTTTTGAACCATACGCTTTATCACCAAGGATATTGCTTTTTGTGATGTCCACTTTTTTCAATAGATCAATCGCATGCTTGCTGTCTGCATCATTTCCGGCACTGATCAGAAATTCTACAGGATTTCCAAGACCGTCTACAATTGCATGGAGCTTTGTGTTCAATCCTCCACGTGTTCTTCCGATGGATTTTTCTGCCCCTTTTTAAAGCCACCATTTGTGCTTTGGTGTGCTTTTGCCATTGTAGAATCTATGCTCAAATTTTCCATATCTGCATCACTGGAAAGCGTATGAAAAATTTTTTCCCATACACCATCTTTCTGCCATTTTCTGAATCTTGCATAGACACTCTGCCATGGTCCATAGCATTCTGGCATTTCTCTCCATTGAGCTCCCGTTCTTGCAATCCACAGCATTCCATTCAACATGATGCGGGGTTATTTTTTGCCGGTCGTCCTCTTTTGCCTGTTCGCTCTGCTGGCAGCTTGTCTTTGATTCTTTCCCATTCGCAATTGCTGATTTCATATCGTTTCATTCTTCTATTTTATCATTTTTCGGTTCTTTGTGCAAGTTTTATTTTTCAAACAAGGCCTAAGAATTACAATACAAAGATTTCCATTTCTTTTTTGCTTTTGTAGAGATTACAGGTTGGAATGAAATGTCAAGCATTCTGATTTTTCCTCCATGTAACGTAAAAATAGCAGAAATTGCACGCAACACGTTCTTTACAATTGTATGAAATTATGTTATACTATGCATAGAGCGAATGGCGAAGCCTAAAACAGACGGAAAGGAGGGAGCACAATGGTATTTTGGATTTGGGGAAGTTTGTTTGTTCTGACTGTGATTGCAGAAATTGCCTCCCAGCAGTTGATCTCCATCTGGTTTGCAGCTGGTTCGCTGGTTGCCTTACTTGCAGCACTTTGCGGTGCACCTATTTGGCTGCAAGCATTGCTGTTTGTTGCAGCATCTGCCCTGCTGCTGATTCTGACACGTCCGCTGGTGCGGAAATTCACCAATTTTGCTTCCCGAGATACCAATTTGCGGTTGGACTTGGGAAAATTCGGAACAGTTGTGCAAACCGTAGATGCGGAAAAAGGAACAGGCAGAGTACGGGTCGATGACATCGACTGGATTGCTGTTTCTCAGCCGAATTTGGTGATTCCGAAAGGTACGACTGTACAGGTACAGGCAATTGATGGAACAAAATTGTTTGTAACACCTGTACCGCAAACGACAGAACCTGTAGTGGAATCTGCAAATGCAACAAGCAGTTCAGAACACACATCTTAACACAAGACAGAAAGGAATTTCATTATGCCGTTAATTGTCCTCTTTTTATTAGTTGTCTTTATTTTGATTGTTCTCTTTACTCGAATCAAGATTGTTCCGCAGTCGAACATCTATGTTGTAGAACGGCTGGGAAAATTCTATGCCGCATGGGAAACCGGTGTACACTTCTTGTGTCCATTTTTAGACCGGGTTGCAAAGCGAGTTTCCATCAAGGAACAGGTTGTAGACTTTAAACCGCAGCCAGTTATTACGAAAGATAATGTTACCATGCAGATTGATACCGTTGTTTTCTTCCAGATTACCAATCCGGTACAGTTTGCCTATGGCGTAGAACGTCCGCTGGCAGCGATTGAAAACCTGACTGCAACCACGCTTCGTAATATCATCGGTGAACTGGAATTTGACGCAACGCTGAACTCCCGTGACCTGATTAACACAAAGATTACCGAAACCATCGACCATGCAACTGACCGCTGGGGTATCAAAGTCATTCGTGTGGAACTGAAGAACATTGACCCGCCGGTGGACATCAAGAACGCCATGGAAAAACAGATGAAGGCAGAACGGGAAAAGCGAGAAAAAATTCTCCGTGCAGAAGGCGAAAAGGAATATCAAATCAAGGTTGCACAGGGTGAACAGGAAGCAAAGGTGCTTCGTGCAGAAGCTGACAAAAAGGCAGCCATCCTGCATGCAGAAGCAGAAAAGGAAGCAACCATCCTGCGAGGCGAAGCCATCAAGGAACAGAAAATCCGGATTGCAGACGGTGAAGCTCGTTCGATTGAAGTGGTTCAGCAGGCATTGGCAGACAGCTTGGTGCAGTTGAACAAGGCAAATCCGAATGCCGCTGTTTTACAGCTGAAAGCACTGGAAGCATTCCAGAAGGCAGCAGACGGCAAGGCAACCAAGATTATCATTCCAAGCGAAATTCAGGGCTTGGCTGGTTTGGCAGCTGGCTTAAAGGGCATTGTAGAATCTGACCAGCCGACAGAATCCAGTGAAACTGTGTCACAAGTTGCAAAGAATGGGACGACAATTTCACAGGATGCTCCATAAAGACTAGTTGAAAGGAATCCAATTCCCTGGGAAGCTTTTCTAAGATTTCCAAAGGATTGTACTTTTTCGACAAGAAGAGGCGGCTTCAAGCCGCCTTTTTTTGTTGAAAAAAGTGAAATTTCCAAAAGAAAGAAAAGTTGTAAATGGATACTTGCAAACAAATTTTATTTGTTGTATAATAAAAAAGTAATCATTTCAATTTTTTTGAGGGATGCACTGCCTCATTTTTCCAAATCTTTTTTATTTCTTTTCATTTGTTGTTTTCGTAGAAAAATGCAGTGGCACAGTGCGGATTATCCATAGATTTCACAAAAATCATCAAACCACAAAGAAAGAAAAACCAATCTGTGGAATGAAATTTCAGAACAAACGAGGCAATGTAAAAAATGGTATTTTCAAGTTTATTTTTTCTCTATCTCTTTTTGCCCCTGTCGTTGATTGCGTACTATGTGGCAAAACCCCGTTACCGCAACGCTGTATTGATTGTGTGTTCGCTTGTCTTTTATGCATGGGGCGAACCCATTTTCATCTGGCTGTTGCTGATGAGTACGCTGCTCAATTATCTGTTCGGTAGACTGATTTCTGCTGACCCTGAGAGCCGTACGGCAAAAGTTTCGCTTGTCCTGTCCTTGGTATTCCACCTTGGCATGTTGATTCTATTTAAGTATACCGGATTTTTCATAGAGAATCTGAACAACTGGTTTTCACTTTCGATTCCTGTTCCGAATTTCCCGTTGCCGATTGGCATCAGTTTCTATACATTCCGTGCAGTTTCGTACATTGTGGATTGCTATTGGGGAAAAGTCGAAGCAGAGCAGAAATTCTCTCGTTTCCTGCTGTATATGACCTTTTTCCCTGTCATTATGCAAGGCCCGATTGCCCGCTATGAAACGATGCAAAATCAACTGGCAGTTCGCCGCTGCAATCCGTCTGACCTTTATGAGGGTATGATGCGGGTGATTATCGGTTTGGGCAAAAAGGTGATTATTGCCGATAATCTGGGAAATATCGTTGACCAGTTCCTTGCAAATGGCAACATCGAACAGCAGACTACATTAGGAGCTTGGTATGGTGTCATTGTCTATGCAATGCAGATTTACTTTGACTTCTCCGGTTATTCTGATATGGCAATCGGAATTGCCCGTATGATGGGCTTTCAGCTGGAAGAAAACTTCCGGCATCCGTTCCTGTGCAAGGACATTACAGAATTCTGGCAGCGTTGGCATATTTCCCTGGGAACATTTTTCCGAGATTATGTGTTGTACATTCCGATTTTCGGTAAGCGGAGAAAATACGGCGGACTGTTCTTAGTTTGGTTCTGTACCGGACTTTGGCACGGTGCAAGCTGGAACTTCATTCTCTGGGGCTTGTATTATGGCTTGTTTATTCTGATTGAATTGCTGATTGGCAAGAAACGGATGAAAAAAATTCCGCTGGCCATCCGGCATATCTATAATAAAATTGTCATCGTGGTGGGCTTCGGCATTTTCTATTTTGAGGACTTCGGTCAGCTGGGAGCTTGCCTGAAGTGTATGTTTGGATTTGGCGGACATGGCTTGACAGATGCCGTTTTGCAAACTTCCATCATGACGAATGTCTTTTTGTTAGTGATTGCATTGATTGGCTGCTTCCCAATTTTGGAACTGCCAAAACGTGCCATGCAGAAAAGTCCGGGGGCATATCTTACCCTTTCCGTCTGCGGAACAATTTTAGCAGCCGTTATTCTGATTGTGTCCAGCATTCTGCTGGTCAATGCAACCAATCGTCCATTCTTGTATCTGCGTTTTTAAGGAGGCATTGTCATGAGAAAAAAGAATTCGAATTCTTCCGTTCCAAGTGGTATGCATTCTCTTGCACAACGCAGCCAGCAGGAACGCCGTCAAAAAATGGAGCAGCAGCGTGCAAGAACTGTTCCGCAAGAACCGATGCGAGTTCCACCGCAGCAGCCGGCACATTTTGGACGGCAGCCGATGCAGCAAGTACCGCCACCGCCGGTTCAAAAGCCAGCCAAGGCAATTTCTAGAGAAGCCTTGCAGGAAATTCAGCAGCAGGCAACCCAGCAGCCGGAGGAATCCGCTGTTTACAATCGGTTTTTTGAGGATATTTCCGTAGAAGAACCGCAGACTCCGAAAAAATCTGCTCCGCAGAAAACAGCAGCTGTTCCGCCAATCAATTCGGCAGAACCGGAAAAACCAGCTCCAAAAATGCCACCCGTACGGGATGCAAGAGCAATGCCGCAGATGCCTGCACCAGCAAAACCAGCAGCAGAGCCGCAACAGGCTGAGCCAACACCAGAACCGCCGAAGCCAGTAGAACCGCAGGCAACGGCAGAATCTGCTACCGTTTCACCGGAATTGTTGCAGCAGGTTGCAACAATGGTGCAGCAGGATGCTTCTGGAAAGGCAACCTTAACGCCGGAATTGCTCCAGAAAATCGTAGCGATGGCACAGCAGCAGACCAATACAAATCCAATGGTTTCCGCTGTATCGGAATCTCCGGCAGAGCCACAGGCAGTTCCAACACCAGAACCCGTTGCAGAACCAGCACCACCACAGAAAAAATCTCGTCCGGCTCGCCCACAGCGGAGAGCACCGCAAATGCCAGTGCAGACAGCTGCCCCAGAGTCAATTCAGCAGCCAATTCCTGAACCAGAACCGCAGCCTGAACCAGAGCCTGAATCTGCAATTGCATCACCGTTTATTACAACAGCAATGCTCCGGCAGATGAAAGCGGAGGGAAAAACGCTGGATGACTTACAGCCAGCAGACACAAAAACGGAAAAGCCAACGCCAGTTCGGCGGTATCAGGGAAAGCCAGCAGCGGAAACGACTGCTGCACCACAGCCAGAACCAGTAAGACCGTCATTCCGTCCGGTAAAACCGCACGATATTTCGATTGATACCGCTGCACCAGAGCCTATTCCAGAATGGTTCTCAGAAGAAGAACCACCACAGGTTGCAGAGCAGCGAACCAAATATTTGAAGAATCGGCAGCCACGGGAATCTGTTGCAGAACTGACCGGAGCAGCAGAAAAAAATCCTCGGGCAGTTCCAAACGGAAAACAGCCCAGCAAGGCAGCCCGTTTCTTCCGGGAACTATTTCTGGAAGATGCACCAGTTGACCCAGAACAGCAAAAGCCAGTTCTGCCACTGACGAGAAACACTACACCACAACAGTCAGAGGCAGTTGTTCCGCCAGAGCCAATTGCAGCTCCCCCACAGCAGCCAACAGCAGAACCCGTTGCACCACCCGTTCCGGAAACGGCTGCACCTGTACCAGAACAGCCTATGATGCCCCCTGTGCAGGAAGCATCTGCATCGCCAAAACCGGAAAAGCGTCCGGTTATTTCCCATGCACGGGAAGAAGAACCAGAACCAGAATCACAGCTGGAATCGGCAGCGTTTTATAACCGCTTATTCAACGATTTTCCGGAATCTTCGGAACAGCCAGTTCCGCCAACGGAAGAAGAAATGGCACAGCAGCAGCACAAAAAAGATGTGATTGAATCGGTAAAGGGTGTGGTTTCAAAGACAGAACAGCCGGGCAACCCACCGCATAAAAAACGCTTGACGAAACGGGAATACATGCAGCGAAAGGCACAGCGGTTTGCAAAAACCATTGGCGTGAGCTTGCTGAGCGGTGTAGTAGTAGTAGTTGCAGTTGTCCTGTTATTAGCACCACGTTCCACAATTTCCTATGAAGAAAATCGACTTCTGGCAGAAAAGCCGAAGTTCTCGCTGACATCGCTGTTAGATGGTTCTTATACTTCCGGATGGTCAGAATATTATAACGACACCGTTCCGTTCCGCAGCAAGTTGAAAAAGACGATTTCCGCAATGATGCAGTGGACAGGTGTTCAGAGCGAAGAAGATACCGTATTTTTCGGCAATGTTTCACAGGTAAAGAAGAAAACCACAACACCTGTTGCAACAACAGAATCCGTAGAAACGACTGTTGCAGTCGCTGCTGCTGGTAACGATGAAACCAATACAGAGCCAGCAGTTACCACAACGGTTGTAACGACAACGGAAGATCCGAATGATGAACCAGCGGCGGAAATCGGCGAGGGCATTATTCTTGATCACAAGCGTGCAGTCTGCGTTTATGGCGGTAGTTTCTCTGTAGGACAGGACTATGCCGAAACATTAAATGCGTATCAGCAAGACCTTGGCTCAGATGTACAGGTTTATTCCTTGGTTGCACCAACTGCCGTTTCCTACTACCTGCCGGAAGAGTATGCAAACTATACGGCAAGTGAAACGGAAAACATTGATAACATCAACAGCTATCTGAACGGCGTAAAGCCAGTCGATGCATACAACGCTTTGAAGCCGCATACCGCAGAGGCAATTTATGCCCGTACCGACCACCACTGGTTGCCATTGGGGGCATATTATGCCGCTGAAGCGTTTGCAAAGGTTGCAGATGTACCGTTTGCATCGCTGTCAGATTATGATACGGCAACGAAAAAGGATTATGTCGGCTCAATGTATACTTACACAGAAAGTGCTGTTTTGCTGGACAATCCGGAAGAGTTTACATATTACATCCCGAAAAACAAATACAAGACCACCTATTACAGCACCAGCTTCACCGACCCAACCGAAGGTGATTTGCTGATGAATCTGGATGGTTATGATAACAGTATGTATTACTTGGTTTTCATGGGCGGTGACGACAAGATCACACACGTGGAAACCGACTGCAAGAATGGCAGAACGCTGGTCATTTTCAAGGACAGCTATGGCAATGCGTTAGTACCGTGCTTGACCTCGTCTTTTGAAAATATTTACGTCTGCGATATGCGATATTTTGAATTGAATGCCATTGATTTCTGCAAGCAGGTCGGCTGTACAGATTTGCTGTTTGCGATGAATACGTTCAGTGCAACTGGTGGAAATGAAAGCTACTTAGAGAGCAATCGTGTACAGTAATCGTTCGGAACAGATTGGAAAAAGAAACCGAACAGCGGCAGGGGGGGATTTCCTGCCTTGCCG
>OGRM01001111.1_pt1 | contig 18675 bp, 17 predicted proteins | sample 1553491 | NCBI WGS metagenome assembly OGRM01 (sample SAMEA2580110, study PRJEB22360) | human gut metagenome | biome: human gut; feature: human-associated habitat; material: faeces | place: Denmark | collected 2008/2010
GCCTCCTGTCGCGTTTGGCCATGGGTGCCTACTTGTCGTGGGCGGCTTTGTCGTATTCGTCTTTGAAGTCCTGGAACATGTGCGAGGCCCTGCCAAGCTGCTTGCCAAAGAGGTTGGCCGCCTTGTCGACGCCGGTGCGCTCGCCCCGGGCAGCCTGCTCCTCTTTTTTAGCCTCGTGGGCATCAAAGGCATCGTTCATCTTGGCGCGCGCGGTGCCCACCGCCTCGCCTGCGGCAAATGCGCCGTCGTTGATGGCCTCGCCCGCCTGGTCGACCGCCTTCCTGCCGGTAGTCGCCGCGGTGTGCTTGGTCTTTGCCCACGCCTCGCCCGCCTTCGCGGCAACACCGCCGGTCTCCTCGATTTCGCCGATCTCGTCTTTGACGACGATGGCATTGTCCTTGTAGCCGCGAACCATGCTCACGGGAATGTTCGCGCTGCCGAGTATCGCCCGGTTCAGACTGTTCGGCGCGATATCGACATGGTCGATTGCGTACGTGTCCTCGTCGAGCGCGATGTCGGTGATGTTGCCGAGCTCGCGGCCGGCATCGGTCACGATGGGCATGTAGTCCCAGATGATGCAGGAATCGTAGTCGACGCCCATGCGCTTGCACGCCGCCGTGTCCCACGAATCGGCCTGGTCGACAACCTCCAGGCCGCCTTCGACCTGCCTGAATCGGTCGAGCGCGACGAAGCGCTCCTTGCGCTTGAACATCAGCAAGAAGTCAGGGCGCTTGATGACGGCGCCGATGGCCTGCGGCTTTGACGGGTGGAACACCACCGCGCGGATTTTGCCGAACTTTTTCAGGCGCCCCTTCTTGTTGCGCAGGTAGACGCGCTTCTTTCCTATCTGGGCCGTTGTGATCATGCGAATATCACGCCTTTACCGCAAACAAAGCATCACAGGAGCGCGCTACTCCGCTGCGGCGACGTCGGAGACGTCTGCCTCGACCTGCTGGGCCGCCTGATTGCGGGTGACCTGCTCTGCAATGCGGTCACGGGCGGCGTTGATCTTTTCCCTGATATCGTCTGCGGTCGCAACGCTTGCCTCGGGAACGCCCTTGACCTTGTCGCGGACGGCATCAGCTGCCTGTTGGAACAGCTCGTCGCCGTGGGAACTGTAGTACGTTGCCTTCTCGGTGACGATCCTGCGGTTTTCCTCGCCGGAATTGGGGCTCAGCATCAGCGCTGCGACTGCACCGACAGCGGCACCTGCGATAAAGGAAACAGCCTTGCTCATTATGTTCACGCCCTTCGCTTCAAAACGAATAACTAGCAGCTCTAAGAGTACCATCACTGCCCCACGCGCGGCAGGTCAAAATGCCGCGCGTGTGACAGTCCACGCCCTTACGATTCGACTTCGACGATCTTCTCGCGGACCTTCTTGAACATGCCCACCTTCAGACACACCGGGCACGTGAAGTTCGACATGTCGGTGCCCTGCGGGACCTCGACCTGATAGCCGCAGTACGTGCACTTCCAGACCTCGATGACCTGGGTCGGCTTGGTAGCCGCCCCCGCGCCGTAGGGGTCGTTGACCTTGGGCGGAGCAACAGGCGGCACGAACCCGGCGGGCAGGGGGCTTGCCTCAGGAGCCTTCTCGTGCTGCTCCACCTCGGATGCTGTCACGACGGCGCCGACAGATTCGGCAATTGCCTGGGCGAGCTTCTCGAGATCGTCTTCCTGCTCGTTTTTCATGCGCGACTTGATCGTGAACATGTCGCCGACGATCTGCGTGCCCGGCACCTTCTCGAGCGCCTCGAGCATGCGCTTGCCGGACTGCGGTGCCCACGAGCCGTTTTGGATCAGCGAGAACTTGCGGTTCTTCAGACCGTGCGTCGCAAACACCTCGAGCAGGTCGGCCATCTTGGGGTTCATCTCCATGTTCATAGTCGCGCACGCCAGCACGACGTTGCTCACGCGGTAGGCCTCGGCGAGCAGGTAGCTGGCATCGACCTCGCAGACGTCGTAGATCTTGACGCCCTCGACACCCAGGCCGGTAAGCAAGAACGCGAGTTTTTCGGCCACGTCGCGCGTGCCGCCGTAGATGGAGGCGTACATGATTGCGACAGACTTGACCTCCGGCTGATAACCCGCCCAGATGCGGTAGGAATGGATTGCCTGCACGGCGTTATGCTCCACGACGGGGCCGTGCAGCGTGCACACGCGTGCGATGTCGAGCGGCTCGACCTTGTCGAGGATGGCGTCAACCTGCGCACCGTACTTGCCGCAGATATTCGCGTAGTAACGGCGCATCTCGGGCAGCATGTCCTGCTCGAAGTCGCGGTCGATATCGCGCAGGCGCCCGTCGAGACTGCCGAACACGCCGAAGGCGTCTGCCGAGAACAGCGTCTTGTCGTAGGCGTCGTAGGTCATCAGGACCTCCGGCCAATGGACCATGGGCGCGCTCAGGAACTTAAGCGTGCGCTTGCCCGTCTCGAGCGTGTCACCATCGTCGATCACCTCGACGCGAGCGGCGAGCTCGTCGTCGAAGAACTGCGAAATCATGCGCTTGCACATAGCGGAGGCGAGGATCTTCGCCTCGGGGTAGCGCGCGGCGACCGACCCGAGCGTCGCCATGTGATCGGGCTCGGCATGCTGGGTGATGATGTAGTCGAGTGTGCCGTCGCCGATCAGATAGTCGAGCGAGGTGAGAAAGCGCTCCTCGACCGCGCGGTCGATCGTGTCGATGAGGACCGTCTTCTCGTCTTTGATGAGGTAGGTGTTGTAGGACATGCCGTACGGCACGGGGATCAGGCCCTCGAACTTGCCGAGGCGCGCGTCTTCTCCGCCGATCCAGTACAGCCCGTCAGCCAGCTTCTCAAAACAGTACATGATGCTCCTCCACTTGTTATCCGCGAGCAATCGCTTGCTCGATGAGCTCGTTGAGCAGTGCCTTCAGGCTGATACCAGCCGTAGCGCACGAGAGGGTAAAGCCCGATGAGGGGGCAAGCGAAGGGGCGAGATTTATCTCGAGCACCCGCGCGCTCGCGCCGTCCCAGATGATGTCGATGCACGAGAGGTCACGGGCGCTGTAGGCGCGGTGCACCTCGAGCGCGGCGCGCTCTATCTCGCTGCGGATGCCCTGCGCGTTCGCCTCGTCGCCCGAAAGCGACTCCATGCGCACGGGAGCATGCGTGGCTACCGTCGTGCCGTCCTCGTCGAAGGTGAGCTCGACCGGCGGCAGGGCAAACGCCTCGGGGCCGTGCCCCAACACGCCAACCGCAAGGTGGACGCCGTCGACCCACTCTTCCACAAGCGCGTCGTGGTCGGTGTCGTAGACGATCGCGAGCGCCACCCCGAGCTGCGCTGGGTCGTCGACCTTGATGGGCTTGACGTTGGTACCCTGATGTCCGGCGCGCACGACGAGCGGATAGCCTGCCGGAATGCGATGCGCGATGAGGTCGAGCGCCTGCGACGCCCCAAGCCCTTCGTAGACGCTTTTGGGAATTCTCACGCCCAAGACGAAGTCGGCATCACCGTACTCTCCAAACTGGAAGCGTCGTAGCATCGTTGGAAGCGCGCTCTTGTCGCACGCCTGGCGCAAAATGCTCGCCGAGCTGCCGATGCAGGGGATGCCAAGCAGATCCATGAGCGACTGTATCGACCCGTCGACGGCGGATTTGCCGCTCGTCGCGTTGAGGGCAACGTCGGGGCGCTCATGGCGCAGCATCGCCGTGAGCTGGGAGTTCGCCTCAAACAAAACGGGTTCGTGCCCCGCCAGCTCGAGCGCGTCACAGATGTTGAGCTTTGCCTCGTGCGCGAGCGGACTCGTGCAGGAAGCGTCGTCGATGAGTACTGCAACCTTGTAGGGCACGCTTCGGCTCCTCTCGTCACGCCGCACAGACAGGTGCAGCGCGCGCTCAGACCAGCCGCGCGAGACGATCGACGAGCGCGGCAATGTCAGGCGCGGTGTGTGTATCGGGATCGTACGCCCACTCGATGATACCGCATGCGAACTCGGCGGCCTGCAGCGCGACGAAATCATTCACGAACGTCACAGTTGTGAGCATGAGGGACTCGCCGGTCGAGCACGCCTCGGCAAGGCTCCTCTTCCACGAGGTGCGCCCCGTGAACAGCGGACGGTTCGCGCCCCAGCTCGCGTACGCTTTCCCCTGCAGCTCGATGATGGTGTGCTCGAGCAGATGCGCGGCTTCGGTGCCCGCGATCTCGTCTCCGAAGGTATCGCCGTTGTCGTTTACGCAGACATGGTGCGCGAGGTTGGGGAGCAGCTCGAGCATGCGGCGCGCGGCGTCCGCCGGCACGCGCATCGTCGAGAGGGGCGCCTCTACCTCGAGAACGAGGGCACCACGCTTGACCTGGATATGCCCGATTGCGAGGGGCTTCACGTGAGGTGGCTACAAGACGCGGTACTCGACCTTGCCGACTCCGCTAAAGCCGAGCGCGCTCGCCACGGCGGGTTGCAGGTCGATGTCACGGCCTACCACGAACGGCCCGCGGTCGCGCACGGTCGCGTTGACGACCTTGCCGTTGTACGAGATCTGGATGGAGGTGCCGAGCGGCAGCGTCTTGTGCGCGACGCCCATGGACGTCGTGGTGACCTTCGAGCCGTCGGAGCAATTGGAGCCCATGAGCCCATCTCCAAGGCCATACGTGCTCACGCCGCAGCTCTTCCACGAGACCGAGTCGGGAAGCGTCGCGCGGTAGGCGTCCGCGTCGACCGCGCTGCCAGCGGCGAGCAGGCTCTCCATGCTGCACTGCTGTTCGGTGATCTGATTGACCTTGCCCATGAGCTGACCGGGCAGGTCGCGTGTGACGGCGGTGACAAGACCGCTCGTGTCCTGTGCGCTCTGCGAGTCTTGCTCGTCGGCGAGCGCTGTCATCGGAGCGTTCAAGCTTCCGAATGCCATGACGCCGGCAATGCCGAGCGTCGCGATGAGTCGTGCTGCGTTTGAATGCTTCATAATGGTCAAGAAGGCTACGCGAAACCGCGTTCGAAGCGCAAACGTATGTGAAGGACCTGTGAACGTGGATTTTGGCTACAAGCCTTTGACCTGCGGTTTAAAAATTTTGCTACAAACAATACCCATAACTTGACAAACGTTAGCAATTTTGCATTGCCGCGTCTTGCTGTTCTGCGGGCTGGGATTCCGCTCGCTCTCAGGAGGCCCGCATAGCCAGCACACGAACCCCTTCCCGACCCCTTCTCTACAGAAAAAGAGGCCGCGGCATGTCGGCTGCCACGACCCCTCTCCAGAGTGTTTCGAGCTTTCGAAGCTAGCCTTCGGCGAGCTCCTTCTTGTAGTCCACGATGGCCTTGCGATACTCGGGCAGTGCGATGCCCAAGATCTGCGTGGCAAGAATCGCCGCGTTTTTCGTGCCGTTGATAGCAACCGTCGCCAGCGGCACGCCCGTCGGCATCTGCACGGTGGAGAGCAGCGAGTCCATGCCGCCGAGGTCGCTCGTCTTCATGGGGATGGCAACCACCGGCAGCGGGGTGAACGACGCGACGACGCCGCCCAGGGCAGCAGCCTTGCCGGCACCCGCGATGATCACCTTGATGCCGCGCTCTTCCGCGCTCGTGGCCCAGGCGCGCACGTCGTCCGGGTTGCGGTGGGCGGAATGAATCACGAGCTCGTAGGGGACGCCAAACTTCTCGAGCATCTCCTTGCAGCCGTCCATGGCGGGCAGGTCGGATTTGGAACCGAGAATGATGCCAACCAGCGGTTTTTCGTCAGCCATGATAGTCAAGACCTCTCTTAGTCGACGCGCGGGACCCACCGTGGGCCCCGCGCACTTATTCATTAGATCCTATGTCGGAGGGAATCGCAGATGAGTGCTCCGATCACCGTCTTCGAGTCCTCGATCCTCCCGTCGAGCACGGAGTCGATAAGGGTGTCGAGCGGCACCCACTCCGATGCGACAAACTCGTCGTCGTCCGGGTGCGCCTCGCCCGGCGTCAAGTCCGCCGCCATAAACAGGTGGATGATCTCGTCGCTGTACCCTGCGGCCGTCGCAATCGGGACGAGATACTCCATGCGGCCCGCGTGATAGCCCGTCTCTTCGGACAGCTCGCGCGTGGCAGCCTCGGCGGGGTCTTCGCCCGGGTCGAGCTTGCCCGCGGGAATCTCGATTGTCACCCGCTCGAGAGCGGTGCGGTACTGGTGCACGAGCAGGATGCGCCCCTCGCCGTCGAGCGCGATGATCGCAACTGCCCCAGGATGCCGGATGACCTCGTGGACCTTCTCGTTGCCGTTGGGAAGCACGATATCGACCGCGTCAACGTTGAGAAAGCCCCCGCGAAACACCGGACGCGAGTTGACGATGCGCTCGTCGAGCATGGGGTTATCCTCGGGTGCCAACAGTCCCTCGTCGCATTCGCCCTCGACGCCTACTCCCATGCGCTTCTCCCCTTGAGAGCGCGTGCGCCAATATCGCGGCGCAGGGTCTTGCCCTCCCAGTCGATGAGGTCGCATGCCTGGTACGCGAGGTCGCGCGCCGCCTCGAAGCTCTCGCCGAGGGCCGTCACGTTGAGCACGCGCCCGCCGTTGGTGAGCACCTTGTCGCCGTCGAGCTTGGTGCCAGCATGGTACACGTGCACGCCCTCGAGCTTTTCCGCCTCGTCGATGCCCGTAATCTCGAAGCCCTTCTTGTAGGAGAGCGGATAGCCCTCACTCGCGAGAACGACGCTGACCGCCCAATCGTCGCGCCAGTCGAGCGAGACCTCGTCCAGGCGCTTCTCGGCGGTGGCGAGCATGACCTCGACCAGGTCGGTCTTCAGCCTCGGCAGGATGACCTGCGTCTCGGGGTCGCCGAAGCGCGCGTTGAACTCGAGCAGCTTGGGGCCTTGCGGGGTGAGCATGAAGCCGCCGTAGAGCACGCCGCGGTAGTCGATGCCCTCGGCCCTCATACCCGCGACGGCGCGGTTCATGATGTCGACCATCTGCTCGTGCTCGTCATCGGTGACGATCGGAACGGGCGAGTACACGCCCATGCCGCCGGTGTTGGGACCCGTATCGCCCTCGTAGGCGCGCTTGTGGTCTTGCGCAGGTGCCATGGGAAGCACCGTCTGGCCGTCGGTGAAGGCGAGCAGCGAGCATTCGGGACCCGTCAGCATCTCCTCGATGACCACCGTCGCGCCGGCGGCGCCAAAGCGCCCGTCGAAGCACTCGACGATGGCCTCCTCGGCTTCGTTCTTGGTCTGCGCGACCGTGACGCCTTTGCCGGCGGCAAGGCCGTCGGCCTTGACGACGATCGGCGCGCCGTGCTCGTTGAGGTAGGCAAGAGCAGAATCGGCACCGGTGAACGTGCCGTAGGCCGCCGTGGGGAGGTCGTATTTCATCATGAGGCGCTTCGAGAAGTCCTTGGAGCCTTCCACGCGCGCGCCCGCCGCGCCGGGCCCGAAGCAGTCGATGCCCGCCGCGCGCACGACGTCCGCAACGCCGGCGACAAGCGGCGCCTCGGGGCCGATGACCACGAGCTCGCAGTCATGCTCTTGGGCAAAGCGCGTCACGGCCTGCCCGTCTTCGGCGTCGAGCGCCACATTGTGCGCTATGCCCGCCGTCCCGCCGTTGCCCGGCGCGACGAAGAACTCGTCGCAATGGGGCGAGGCGACAAGCGATGTGGCGATGGCGCACTCGCGCCCGCCCGAGCCCAGCAGAAGGATATTCATGGCCTACTCCCATCCTCTCATGATGGTCTGGTCACGGTCGGGGCCGACCGTGACGATGCTGATACGGCAGCCGACGAGCTTTTCGAGACGCTCGACGTAGTCTTTGGCCTCCTGGGGAAGCTCGTCGTAGGTGCGGCACCCGGAGATATCGCACTTCCAGCTCGGCATCTCCTCGTAGATGGGCTTGGCGTGGTGGAACGCCGTCTGCTGGCTGGGCACGTAATCGTAGGTCTGGCCATCGGCCTCGTAGGCAGTGCAGATCTTGATACGGTCGACGGCACCGAGCACGTCGAGCTTGGTGAGCGCGATGTCCGTCAGGCCGTTGACGTCGACGGCGTAGCGCGCGACGACCGCGTCGAACCAGCCGCAGCGACGCTTGCGCCCCGTCGTAACGCCGTACTCGTGCCCCGCCTCGCCCAGCGTCGCGCCGTAATCGTCGAACAGCTCCGTCGGGAACGGACCGCTGCCGACGCGCGTGAGGTACGCCTTGGCGATGCCGAGGACCTTTTGGACGTTCGTGGGGCCGACGCCCGTGCCGGTCATGGCACCGCCCGCCGTGCAGTTGGACGACGTGACAAACGGGTAGGTGCCGTGATCGATGTCGAGCTGCGTCGCCTGGGCGCCCTCGAACAAGATCTTCTTGCCGGAGCGCAGCGCGTCGTTGAGCAGCCTCGTGCAGTCGACGACGTGCGCGCGGATCTTCTCCGCGTACTCGAGGTATTCCGTGGCAATCTGGTCGACCGTGTAGGTGGGCATGTCGTAGATGGACGACAGGATGTCGTTTTTGACCGCGAGCGCCGCCTCGAGCTTCTGGCGCAGGATTTTCTCGTCGAGCAGGTCCTGGATGCGGATGCCATAGCGCGCGAACTTGTCCTGGTAGCACGGGCCGATACCACGGCGCGTCGTACCGATCTTGTTGGAGCCCAGACGCGCCTCGGAAGCGCCGTCGAGGTCGCGGTGGTACGGCATGATGACGTGCGCGTTGCCGCTGATGAGCAATTTGTCTGTCGAGATGCCCTTCTCCTCGAGGCCGGCCATCTCCGCGCACAGGACCTGCGGGTCGATGACACAGCCGTTGCCGATGACCGGCGTGACCGTGTCGTACATGATGCCGGAGGGAATCAGGTGCAAGGCGAGCTTGACGCCGTTGTGAATGACGGTGTGCCCGGCGTTGTTGCCTCCCTGGTAGCGGACCACGTAATCGTATTTTCCGGCGAGCAGGTCGGTGACTTTGCCCTTGCCCTCATCGCCCCATTGCGTGCCAACAACAATCGTACCCGGCATGTGGTATCTCCCTTGCTTGAAAGGTGTGTAGCTGCCCGAAATTGCCTATGAAAGAGCCGCCCTGCGGCATCACCCATATTGTAGCTAATACTGCTCGTGAGCGAGGTTATCAAAGCGCGTGCAGTCGGCCTGGAACGCGAGATGGATCGTGTCCAGCGCACCGTTGCGGTGCTTGGCGACGATGACGTCTGCCGTGCCGAGCGGCGGACGCTGCTCGTTTTCTGCCTCGCGCTCGTCCTTCGAGCGGTCGAGGAACATGACGATATCGGCATCCTGTTCGATTGCACCGGATTCACGCAGGTCAGACAGTACCGGGCGCTTGTCCTGGCGGGACTCGACCGCACGGGAGAGCTGAGACAGCGCGATGATGGGCATGTCGAGCTCTTTTGCCAGGATCTTCAGACCGCGGGAGATTTCTGCGATCTCGACCTGGCGCGATTCGGTGCGCTGGTTTTGCGGCTGCATGAGCTGCAGGTAGTCGACGATGACCATACCCTTGCCCGGCTCGACGTTGCGGAGCTGACGGCGCGCCTTCGCGCGTACCTCGAGGATGGAGGCAGACGGCGTGTCGTCGACCCAGAGCTTGAGCTTCGAGAGACGCTCCGAGACGTCGACGAGGCTCGTCCAGTCCTGCGCGGACAGGCGTCCCGTCTGGAGCTTCTTGCCGTTGATGCGCGATTCGGTCGCGATGATGCGCTGCACGAGCTGCTGGGCGGACATCTCGAGCGAGAAGAACGCGACGGCTGTTCCGAGCTGCGCGGCACGGCTCGCGATGTTGAGGGCGAGTGCCGTCTTGCCGACGGACGGGCGCGCGGCGAGGATGATCAGATCGCCCCCGCGGAACCCGCCGAACAGGTCGTCGAGGTCCTTGAATCCAGTGCGCACGCCGAGGTACGGGTTCTTGTTCTTGGCAAGCTCGTTGAGCTCGTTGAACGTGTCGACGACGAGCGACTCGATGGACTGGAAGTTTGTCGCGACGCGCTTGTTGGTGACGTCGAGGAGCAGCTTTTCCGACTGCTCGACGACGGCGTCGAGGTCGTCGGGGGCGTCGTAGCCCCGCGCCGGGATGCGCACGGAGGCCCCGATGAGGTCGCGCAGCATCGCTTCGCGCCTGACGATATCCGCATGGTGCGCCCAGTTTGCCAGGGCGTAGGTGTTGTTGCCGAGCTCGACGATGTAGGACTTGCCGCCGACGGCATCGAGCTCGCCTTTGCTCTGCAGGCGGTCGGCGAGCGACAGCTGGTCGATGGGTATGCCACGGTTGTAGAGGTCTTCCATGGCCCCGTATATCTTCTTGTGCGCCGGGCGGTAGAACACGTCGGCGCTCAGCTTTGCCATGGCCTCCTCGACGACATCGGGCGCGAGGAGCATGGCTGCGAGCACGGCCTTTTCCGCATCAATGTTCTGCGGCATGATGCGCTCGACGTTGTTCGATTTGTTGGTATAGGCAAGCTCTGGCATAGTACGTTCGCTGCTCTCTCTCGTGCTCTTGACCTTCGTGCAGGGTATATACAGTACCCCGCCGCTGAGACACAGATTGGCCTCGCGGCGGGATTCCACACGCTCTGTGGATTCGGGCACCTACGGTGAGCTGCCCCTTGAGCGGTTTTCCACTTATAAACGAATTTCGGTACTTTTTTCGGCGGTCAGGCGGACCCGCTACACGAGCGCCGCCGTCAGGATGAGCGTCGCGCTCGTCTCGCCGGCGCACGAAACCCGCTTTGCCTCGCTGCCGTCGACTCCGAACGAGCGCGCCGTCGGAACCGGCCGCCGCGCGGCACCAGACCCATAACCTTCCACGCGCACCGCGCCCTGCGCCACCGTGTACTCCTCGTGGAGCGTGCCCCCGAAGTGCTCCCACGGCCCGTCGAACATGCCATAGGCAGCTGGGATGTGCAGGGTGTCGAAAGAGGCGCCCGCGCGCAGACTGAGCTGCCAGGTCGCCGTCGCTCCGTTCACGGCGAGCAGTACCGCCTCGCCCCACGGAAACGGCCGTCGGGCCGCCTGCACAAGCTGCGGAAGCCGTGCCGCCTTGAGCTCGCGCAGCAGCGTGCCGGCGTCGCGTGCCTGCGCCTTGTCCGCCACGAGGAGCGCATCGGGCGTGTCGACGACGAGCAGACCAGAGACGCCGTAGGCGACGACAGATCGCGTGCCCGTCTGCTCGATGACCGTCGTGTCGCGTCCCTCGACAACGACGGCCGAGCCGTCGATGCGGTTGCCCGCAGCATCGGGGGCAAGGTGAGCGTCGATGTCTTCGAGCGAGTTGTGCGCCTTGAAGCGAATGGAGGTGGGCATGACGACGAGGTTTACCGTGGGCTCGAGGACCGCCTCCTCGAAGCTTGCCGCGGGAAGCGCCTCGATGAGCTCGCGCGCCTCGGGACGCAGCCAGGACGTGCGGTCGAGCAGCGCGAGAAAGCCCGCTGTGTCGCCGATGCGGCCCGTGCCGAACTCCCCGGGTGCACCGTCGGAATCGCCCGAATAGGCGAGCGCGCCGAGCACTTGCGCTGCACGCGCCACGAAGATGCCCGTGTACCAGCAGCCGCCCTCGTCGATGGAGCGCTGTGCTGCCGAGAGCTTCGCATCCGCGGCAAAGTGGCGTACTTCGAAGGCGCCCTCCACGTTGGCGTACTGGCGCCCGAAACGGATATAGGCGACGTCGGCGGGCTTTTCTGCCCGCTCGGCGCCGACGAGCACGATACGGTCGCGCAGGGCCACCTGGTAGGCACGATAGAGCAGGCTTCCCAGGCGGTCGTCGGCGTCGATGCGCTCATCTGCCCTGAACACGGCTACTACCGCGTCGGGGTCTTCGCGGCGGGCGCATGCGCAGGCGAGCGCGATGCTGAACGCGCTGCCGCGCTGCACGGGTAGCGCCATGACGTCGTAGGTGCTCGTATCGAGGTCCGTCCGTGCCGCGATTTCGTCTGCGACGAGCTCGTGCAGCGCGCCGGTCGTCACGATGCGGATGGGATATGCCGTGAATTCGGAGATGCTGCTTACCGTTGCGGAGAGCAGGCTTTTGGGGGAATCGGGCGCCAACGGCGCGAAGCAGGCAGGCGCCTGTTCGCGCGCGATGGGCCAGAGTTTCTCGCCGTAATCATCGGCGAGAACAATTACATGAAAATGCGGAAATACAGCCACGCAGAACCGTTCTTGCTAGATGTGCTCGGGTGCACCGCCCTCAGCAGGTGCGCCGCTCTCCTTACGTTGCCACTCTAGCATGCGATTCAGCGCGTTGACATAGGCTTTTGCGGACGAAACGGTAATGTCGCCGTCGGAACCGCGGCCCGTGAACACTTCGCCGTCCGATGCGGTGATGCGGATGGTCACCTCGCCGAGGGCATCGATGCCGCGCGTCACGGACTGCACCGTGTACTCGGTCAGGTCGTTTTCCGCCTGGACGACCTTGTTGATCGCCTTGTACATGGCGTCGATGGGGCCCGTGCCAAAGTCGCATGCGGTGCGCTGCTGGCCAAAGCTGTCCGTGAGCTTTACCGTCGCCGTCGGGACGAGCGGTTGCCCGCAGGAGATCTGCACGGAGTCGAGGCGGTAGATGGCGTTCTCGTTGCGGTCATGCTCGCCCATGAGCGAGTGCAGGTCCTCGTCGTAGACCTCCTTCTTGCGATCCGCCATATCCAGGAAAGCCGTGTGGATCTTCTCGAATTTCTCGTCCGGGATGTCGACGTAGCCCAGGTCGGCCAGGCGCTTGCGCAGAGCAGCATGGCCGCTGCGCGCGGTCAGGATGATGGACGTGCCTGCGGCACCGACGTCTTCCGGGGAGATGATCTCGTAGGTCTCGGGGTTCTTGATGACACCGTCTTGGTGGATGCCAGAGCTGTGCGCAAAGGCGTTCGCGCCGACAATCGCCTTGTTCGCCTGAACCGGCATGCCGGTAATCGAAGAGACGAGACGCGAGGCGTGCGTGAACTCCTTGGGGTTGATGTCCGTGTAGGCATCCAAGTCGTCGCCGTGCATCTTGATGGCCATGACGACTTCCTCCATGGCGGTGTTGCCCGCACGCTCGCCCAGACCGTTGATGGTGCACTCGATCTGCGTCGCGCCGTTCATGACGCCTGTCAGCGCCAGCGCCGTCGCCATGCCCAGGTCGTTATGGCAGTGGACGGAGACGGTCACGTCCTCGATGCCGTCGACGTGCTCCATCAGGTACTTGATGCGCTTGCCGAACTCCCATGGCACGTTGAAGCCCGTGGTGTCGGGGATGTTGACCACGGTGGCACCCGCCTTGACGGCCGCCTGAATCATCTTGGCCAGGTCCTCGTACGGGGCGCGGCCGGCGTCCTCGGCGTAGAACTCGACGTCGTCGACATACTTGCGCGCGTGCTTGACCGCATGCACGCCACGATCGATCGCCTCGTCCAAGGTCATGCCCTTGAACTTGTACTTGAGGTGCTGCGGAGAGACGCCGATGCCCGTGTGGATGCGGGGACGTGCGGCAACCTTCAGCGCGTCGGCGCACACGTCGATGTCGCGCTCGACCGCGCGCGACAGACCGCAGACGACCGCCTGGTCGCCGACGACCTGCGCGATGTCTTGCACCGACTTGAAGTCACCCGGAGAGGAGACGGGAAAGCCCGCTTCGATGACGTCGACGCCGAGGCGCAGGAGCTGCCGCGTAATCACGAGCTTCTCCTGTGCGTTCATGCTTGCGCCCGGAGACTGCTCGCCGTCGCGGAGCGTCGTGTCGAAAATGTCAATCTTGCGCGTCATGGTTCCTCCTATGTTTCTCTACCGGCATACACGCGCGGACAGTGCGCGAATCGCGTAATCTGACATGAGGTGCCGAGAAGTATAGAGTTCGATGGATGCAACATGTCGCACATACTGCTATATGCTATGATTTTCGTATCATATTTTGGAGCACATATGCGCGCATACGACATGACAAAGGCACGGCAAGACCTGCGCTACCTTTCTTGGGACGAGCACGCCCAGCCGAGCGGACTTACGGGCACATGCCCCAAGGCCCGCGAGGGCACGGGCGTCAACGCGACGTTCTACAAGCTCTGCGACGAGGACCGCTCCCCCGACATCCACAACCAGGCCCCCTTCAACGAGCTTGTCGCCTGCCGCCTCATGGACGTTCTCGGCATCGCGCACGTCAAGCAGCACCTCGTGCACGCCCGCATCGAGGTGCGGGGGCACGAGCGCGACGCATGGCTGCTCCGCTCGAAGTGCTACCGCAAAAAGGGCATGCAGAGCGCATCGCTCGAGCTCGTTTTCAGCGCCGGGCAGCAGCAATACGAGACGCCGCTGGAGTATTGCCTCCGCCAGGGCTGGTCGCATCAGGTGAGCGCCTTGCTGCTCGTCGATTTCCTCATCGCAAACCGCAGCAGAACCGGAGACAACATCGAGGTCGTCCGCAAGGCTGACGGGAGCTGCGAGCTCGCTCCCTTGTACGCGAACGCGCGCTCCCTCATCTCCTCGTGTTGCACGACAGAGCTGAGCATCGAACGGTTCGACCCGCTGCTCGACCTCGACGCCGACAACTTTCTCGGCTCGCGCTCGCTCGTGGAGAACCTGCAGTTCGTAGACTGCGCCTTCGAGGTGCAGCCGCTTCTGCCCGAACACCGAGAGCCGCTGTTTCGCGGCCTGCGGGGCGTACTTCCCAAGCTCTATCAGGACGCAATGTGGGAAATCATCTGGGGAAGGTGGCGTGCCTATGCGCGTCTTCGCAATCTATAACGCGCTCGTGCGCACGCGCCGTGCCTGCTGCTGGCTGCGCTACGAGCCGAGCAACGAACACTTTTCCCTGGATATCGCCGAATGGGCGGACGAAGACGACGTGCCGTTTCCGTTTGGCGGCTACCTTGCCCGCGGTCAACGTCTCGTCGAGGGCACGCCCGTCAGGCTCTGGGCCTTCAGCCGAACGGTTCCCGCCGACCGCGCGAATCTCCAAGAAGCGCTCGAAGAGTGCAATCTTTCGGAGTACTACCTGCCCACGCTCCTCGCCGCCACGAAGGGGCGCTCCTCGCACGACGATTTCCTCTTAGAAGAGGTCCACAGCATCGGCTACCAACAGGCGCCCCTCGAAAAGGGCCTCGAGGCGGGCGAGACGCTCGGAGAGGCACTTGGACGCGCGCGCCGTGCCGCGGGGATCACCCAGTCCGAGCTCTCGGAGATCACGGGAATCCAGCAGGCGGCAATCAGCAGGCTCGAACAGGGTCACGGCAACCCAACGCTCGAGACGCTCGAGCTCGTCGCGCGGGGCATCGGCCGCACGCTCAGAATCACGCTCGAATAGAAACGGGGCACCTCGTATGAGGTGCCCCGAATGCTCCTATGCAGCGTGCGGGTCGCGCTCTACAGCTCGACGAACCATGCGCGCGTGCAGTTGACCGCTTTCTCGATATCGTCTTGGATACGCGCGGTGATGGGCTTGTCGAGGTTCATGAGGACCATCGCGGTGTCCGTCTCGTCGTTGCGCGCGATCTGCATCGACTCGACGCTGATGCCCGCGTTGCCCAGAATCGTGCCGATCTTGCCGATACGGCCCGGGCCGTCCACGTACTCGAGGATGATGACGTCTTGCTCGGGGACAAAGTCGACGGTGTAGCCGGAGATGTCGATGATGCGCGGATTGTCATGGCCGAGGGCCTGCGTTGCCGCCACCTTCACGTCGCCCTTGTTCGTGCGCGCCGTGATCTCGACGTAAGACGGGTAGACGTAGCTCAGCGGATCGGTCTTCGTCTCGACCTCGATGCCGCGCTGCTCGGCCAGGTACCCGGCGTTGATGATGTTGACCGGCACCTCGCTGCCCGGAGCGACAATGCCCGCGAGCGCCGCCGTGCCGAGTGCCGTCGGGTCGGTCTTGGAAATCTCGCCGCAGACCCTCACGGTCACCTTGCTCACGCTGCCGATCGTCAGCTGCGCAATCAGCTCTCCGGTCTTTTGGCAGACGGGCATGTACGTGCCAATCTTCTGCATGACGTCTTCGGGGATGCGCGCGGCGTTGACCACCGTGTTGACGGTCTTGCCCTGCAGGCCCGCGATGACATATTCCGCGATCTGCGTTGCGGCGCGCGTCTGGGCCTCGTGCGTGGAGGCGCCCAAATGCGGGGTGAGCACGACGTTGTCGAAACCATGAATCGGGGAGTCGCTAACCGGTTCATTCTCCCACACGTCGATTCCCGCGCCGCCGATATGACCGGTCTCGAGTGCCGTTGCCAGCGCATTGAGGTCGACGAGCCCGCCACGCGCCACGTTGAGGACGATGGCGCCTTCGGGCATCGCGTTGAGTTGCTCGGCGCCGATCATGTTGGTCGTCTCCGGCGTCTTTGGCATGTGCAGAGTGATCACATCGGAGCGCTTGCACACCTCGAGGATGTCATCATAGAGCGTGATGCCGTAATGGGCGGCAAGCTCGACCGGGCAATACGGATCGTATCCGATGAGGTTCATGCCAAATGCGGCCGCGCGCTCTGCGACCAGCTGGCCCACATGGCCGGTTCCGAAGATGCCGAGGGTCTTGCCCTGCAGCTCGGTGCCTACGAACTTGGAGCGATCCCACTTGCCGTCTTTCATGCTCTTGTCGGCACGGGCCGTGTTGCGCGCAACAGCGAGCATCAGCGCCATCGTCTGCTCGGCAGCAGATACGATGTTGGACAGCGGCGCATTGCATACGATGACGCCACGCTCGGTGGCCGCCTCGCGGTCGATGTTGTCGACGCCGACGCCGGCGCGCCCGATGATCTTGAGCTTCTTGCCCGCCTCGATGACCTCGCGCGTCACCGTGGTAGCAGAACGGACGATCAGGGCATCGTAACCGGGAATCATGTCGAGCAGCTGCTCGGGAGTAGTGTCGGGTTTAAAGGTTACGTCGTAACCAGCGTCTTCGAGAACGGCGATGCCATCCTTCGAGAACTTCTCTGGAATCAAGACCTTCATGTAGCATCCTCTGCTTTCAATTTGGACCTGTCTTGCAAACGAGGCTCATTGTAAGAGATTGTCTACTTGTTCAGTTGGTAATACTAAAAGAAATGCAAATACTTGTATTTTTTCTTCGGTATGGTTGTTCGTATGACTCATACGACAGTAGGGCCATATACGTTTGCAAACTTTTTTGTTTTCTTTTTACAATGTAACTATGCCAACAGCAGTACTAACACATACAAGTGCACTGGAATACTGGCGCTGCGTGCCTGCCCTGGGCACTGTAGAGCACGCAGAATTACCGAGTTCGTCTTTCGGCCGCGCGCCGCATCTTCACGAGCTCGCGGGACTCGTAGACACTGCGCCGCTGCAGCAGCTCAGCAAGCCCCTTACGCTTCTCACGCCGCATCGAGATGAGCGCAGGAGCACCGCTGCAGCGACCTATATCTGCCAACAGGGGCCGTTCCCAGAAGGCTCGTTTATGACTATTGGATATGACGCCGCGTCGGAAACGGCCTTGGCTGTATGCAGCCCCGAGCTGCTGTTCATCCAGGCGACAAAAAGTTGCAGCGCGTTCGATACAATCGCCCTCGGCTTCGAGCTCTGCGGGGGTTACATGGGAAAAGAGCCCGTGAGCACGCCAGAGAGGCTCTCTTCCTTTGCCGAAAAGGCACAGGGCATGAGCGGTGCGAAGCAGGCGCGTAGGTATGCACGGCTCATCTTGCCCGATGCTACGTCCTTAGAGGCGACGCGCCTCGCTATGCTCGTACACCTTCCACGTTCCCTTGGAGGACTTGGCGTAGCTGCACCTCAGCTCAATGCACGCATTCCTGCTCCCGATGAGGCCGCACGCATTATAGGAAGCCGGCACTTCACACCAGATCTGTTCTGGCCTGAAATAAACGTTGCGGTGGAATATGACTCTCGAGAATGGCACAGTGCACAGACCCATGTCGAGCACACACGGCGAAAGGAGCTTGCCTATACGCTGGCAGGCGTGGACGTAATTTCGCTCGACCGCACACAAATAAGAGAACTCGACCTCGTACGAGAGCTCTTTGAACAGGTAGACCATAAGCTTGGGAATAGAAAGCTCCCCGTAAACGAGAAGCAAAAGAAGCGGCAGCGGCAAGCCCATGAGGCCCTTTGCAAGCTCGGGCCGATCGCGCGCATCGAGGCCAGACGGGCATAGGAAACGCAGGCCCAGCGTGCCCCGGGACAATCGAGGGCATAAAAAAGCACCCGCAAAGGGGTGCACACACAAAGTATTCAGCAAACTCTAGTAACACACCAGCAAACTAGAGGACCTGTTTGTTCCGGAAACGACGGAGGCCCCCGGAAGGCCCAGCTGCGTCCTGCCCTCCCACGGACTGCACCGCAGTACTATCGGCGATGGGGCGCTTAACTTCCGGGTTCGGAATGGGACCGGGTGTGGCCGCCCCTCTCTGGCAGCTGGGCCCTCCGGGGGCCCCTCTTCGCGCGAGCCACCCTGGAGGTCGCATAGCGCGCAGACCGCATGGTCCATCGGATCTCCCGCGACCTCCCCCGAGAAGGGGGCCTGCGAGAAGAGCTCGGCCGATTAGTACCGCTCGCCTGAGCGCCTCGCGGCGCTTGCAGCTGCGGCCTATCAACCTCGTGGTCTACGAGGGGCCTTACCGAAAGGAGGACTAATCTCGGAGCCGGCTTCCCGCTTAGATGCCTTCAGCGGTTATCCGATCCGGACGTAGCTAACCGGCGGTGCCGTTGGCCGACAACCGGTGCACCAGAGGTCCGTCCATCCCGGTCCTCTCGTACTAGGGACAGATCTCCTCAGTTCTCCTGCGCCCACGGAGGATAGGGACCGAACTGTCTCACGACGTTCTGAACCCAGCTCG
>OGRM01001113.1_pt1 | contig 18639 bp, 13 predicted proteins | sample 1553491 | NCBI WGS metagenome assembly OGRM01 (sample SAMEA2580110, study PRJEB22360) | human gut metagenome | biome: human gut; feature: human-associated habitat; material: faeces | place: Denmark | collected 2008/2010
ACTGCTCCTGACTATAACCTTTCTTGTCCAAAAGACGGATGGTTTCATACTCATCTACCGTCAAAACAATAGGTGCTTTTTTCTCAGTATCATCTGCCGGAAAGAATTCTAAAACATTGGGGAAATGGCAAACTTTTCTGCATTTTACTGGTCTCGGCATAAACTGCTCCTTTCTTGCTTTTCTTATATAATAGTTCTATAAAAGGCATATGTCAATAACATTTCTGACATATGTCCATATAGCTCAGCTAATAGTATTATATACAGCATAAACTTCTCCTCACGACACATATATTTCGATGTTTTTCCGCAAATCAACTATTGATAATGGCATAGAAAAAACAGCCTGTCATGACAGAAATTAATCCCATCAAAACAGACTGTTCTTTTTCCTTTACAAATATTACATTAATGAGGTTCCTGCCTCATGCTCATAGAATCTCTTTATTATCACCTGCACCGGTTTCTCACATATTTCATAACTGTCGTCCTTCCATGCCTCGGAAGCAGAAAGCAGCTTTGGTGCCCACTCCCATAAAGCAAAGCCATGGCCTTTTCTTACAGGCCTCAAACATTGCACGATACCATTCACACTGTTCTTCCAGGCGAAGTTCTCCCTGCAATTCCCGGTCATTCGGAATTTATAGCCGTAAGATTGTTCGTATTTCAACTTACAGCCTCACGAAAAGACTGACGACCGGTCCTGCTACATAGTAGTTGTCGTGTTTCTTATTTCAACTCACAGCCTCACGAAGAGGCTGACATCGGATATCTGACATACTGAATTTTTCCACCGTTATTTCAACTCACAGCCTCACGAAGAGGCTGACAATCCATGTCAACATCGGAAGAACAATATTTTTGTATTTCAACTCACAGCCTCACGAAGAGGCTGACTTTCCTTTTACACGTTCGCCGACATAGTTAACGGTATTTCAACTCACAGCCTCACGAAGAGGCTGACTGCAGGTGTAACCGGACACTGGGATGAAACGAGCAATTTCAACTCACAGCCTCACGAAGAGGCTGACTCATTTCCCGGATGACCCAAGCATGATTTATATTATTTCAACTCACAGCCTCACGAAGAGGCTGACGTTTGGTTTTTGGTCTTGTGATGTAACCGCATTATTTCAACTCACAGCCTCACGAAGAGGCTGACCAGATGATTCTACTGAAAGTTTCAGATGGAGAATTATTTCAACTCACAGCCTCACGAAGAGGCTGACTAAGGAGAGTGGGCCAACCTTTGTATCGGGTTCATTTCAACTCACAGCCTCACGAAGAGGCTGACTACTTGGAACTGTACGCCTCATGAAGCATATATCATTTCAACTCACAGCCTCACGAAGAGGCTGACTCTTTTTTCTGATGAAGCAATTGATATGATTGACATTTCAACTCACAGCCTCACGAAGAGGCTGACCTGGGCTTCGTTTCTTCTGTCGTACTTCGTGATATTTCAACTCACAGCCTCACGAAGAGGCTGACAATAATATTTGCTGTATGTGTTCTCATATTGATATTTCAACTCACAGCCTCACGAAGAGGCTGACGGTTGATCGTGGTAAGTCCCATAGCTTCCTCGTCATTTCAACTCACAGCCTCACGAAGAGGCTGACGGTTCTTTGTTGCAGCATCCGCATAATCGTTAAGATTTCAACTCACAGCCTCACGAAGAGGCTGACCGGATATCTGGCGCTTGCTTTTCAGGCTAACTATATTTCAACTCACAGCCTCACGAAGAGGCTGACGTCGCAAAGTCTGTTATTATAATTTCCTCAAAACCCATTTCAACTCACAGCCTCACGAAGAGGCTGACGTACATTTCATTTTTGTTACTCCTTTTGATTTTATTTCAACTCACAGCCTCACGAAGAGGCTGACGCCACGAACACTTGTCTTTCTACGAAAGATTATAGCATTTCAACTCACAGCCTCACGAAGAGGCTGACGACCGGCACAGGCGGTAATTAGCAACCCATTGTTATTTCAACTCACAGCCTCACGAAGAGGCTGACATTTGACTCGGATTCAAATAACTGGATTTCAAGTATTTCAACTCACAGCCTCACGAAGAGGCTGACAAACCCGGAAGATGTGAAGATTATCGCAATTAACATTTCAACTCACAGCCTCACGAAGAGGCTGACGTCACCAGTCCGCAGCCATGTCTCGTCAACATTATTTCAACTCACAGCCTCACGAAGAGGCTGACGCAATTGTTCCATCCAGATCAAATATACAAGCTTTATTTCAACTCACAGCCTCACGAAGAGGCTGACAGATCAGAAGCCAGTGCTAGATAACAGGAGGAACGCATTTCAACTCACAGCCTCACGAAGAGGCTGACGCCTTTCGTGGATGATTTGACCGGGATGATTGACATTTCAACTCACAGCCTCACGAAGAGGCTGACTTCTTGGTTCCGGTATGGTGTTCGGAATTGCAGCCCATTTCAACTCACAGCCTCACGAAGAGGCTGACAGCAAGTCCGGCCAAAGACGGAGCTACCTGGATTATTTCAACTCACAGCCTCACGAAGAGGCTGACGCAGCAGCATCCGTGGAGATCATCGGAGCCAGTGCATTTCAACTCACAGCCTCACGAAGAGGCTGACAAGTCCTGTGTCTCTGGAATACCTGACCGCCATAATTTCAACTCACAGCCTCACGAAGAGGCTGACGCAGGGGGTGTTACTCTGTATACCGGATATGCACATTTCAACTCACAGCCTCACGAAGAGGCTGACGTACAAACTCACACTTATTCTCAGGATCGTAGCATTTCAACTCACAGCCTCACGAAGAGGCTGACAGGATACACACAAGAAAATGGACATGATTCAAGCCATTTCAACTCACAGCCTCACGAAGAGGCTGACGATACTTTGTTCTTTACGCTGTTTATTGTATTCTTCATTTCAACTCACAGCCTCACGAAGAGGCTGACGATGTGCGGCCAGTTTATACAGCCCCATTTTTATATTTCAACTCACAGCCTCACGAAGAGGCTGACCTGGTATAGCGTATACCATGTCAATCCAATATCCTATTTCAACTCACAGCCTCACGAAGAGGCTGACACTATCCGGTCAAGGTAGTGGTTCGCGGAAAATGCATTTCAACTCACAGCCTCACGAAGAGGCTGACTGCAGGCAGGGCTTACGCTCGCGCAGTCGATCGGAATTTCAACTCACAGCCTCACGAAGAGGCTGACGAAAGCGGAAGATGAAAAGCTGAAACGCTTGCTATTTCAACTCACAGCCTCACGAAGAGGCTGACCATCGTCAAAATCTCTTTCGTAGATTTTTGCATTATTTCAACTCACAGCCTCACGAAGAGGCTGACTGGCTCTGGCAATGGCTAAAGGCCGTGTTGAAAACATTTCAACTCACAGCCTCACGAAGAGGCTGACGAAAGTGGTTTTTCTTTTTTACCATTCTTAATACATTTCAACTCACAGCCTCACGAAGAGGCTGACGGGAGCAGGACGGAGACATGATTGTACCAGCGGTATTTCAACTCACAGCCTCACGAAGAGGCTGACCAGGAGGTAACTGGCATGGCTTATGCAGATTATATTTCAACTCACAGCCTCACGAAGAGGCTGACCGTTTTACAACATTTCACAAGACTTGGCTTATATATTTCAACTCACAGCCTCACGAAGAGGCTGACTAGGGACGGCGAGTATTATGTGCCGGACTGGGCAGTATTTCAACTCACAGCCTCACGAAGAGGCTGACAAGGCATTGAGCGCTGGACATGCGACTGTAACAGCATTTCAACTCACAGCCTCACGAAGAGGCTGACGGACTGCCGACAGATGAACGCTCACAAAAGCGTATCAATTTCAACTCACAGCCTCACGAAGAGGCTGACTGCGTTGAAAATCTTGAATGGTGTACTGTTCAAGAATTTCAACTCACAGCCTCACGAAGAGGCTGACGAGCTGTATCTGGACAACAAACTGGTGGATGTAATTTCAACTCACAGCCTCACGAAGAGGCTGACGGCAATTTTAGACAAAAATACATTTATCTAAAATTGTTTTTTACGCTTATTGCACATATCAATCTTGTTTTTTATTCAAATCATTATATTGTAAATTTTTTTCTAGTAAAATACACACATTTTCTGGTGCGAATGTCCTGAAGTATTTCTGTAAGCTTACCTTTCGCACTATAATATTAAAGTATCTGTAACATCAAATCCAGGCTTTGCACCAATGTGTTCTACTTTATTTTTGTACTTTTCACCCAGATAATAAAATCTCAGGCTGTCCACGTCTTTATCTATAATATTCTCCAGAATATTCTTCACCTGTCTGCATTTTGTCGCATCCATCTGGCACTCAAATACTGAATTCTGCACTCTCTGTCCATAATTGGTACACTCTTTCGCAACTTTACGCAGACGTTTTCTTCCTGCTGCCGTTTGTGTATTCACATCATATGTTATCAAAACCAGCATTATCTCACCTACTTCCAGAAAAATAGCGGATATTCATCCAAATCTCCTCTTAGATATCTCGCCAGCAACATACTTTGAACATACGGAGCCATTCCCCATTCTATCTTTTCATCCAGAAATGGATGTTTAATAGTTTCCTGTTTTTTGGACTGCCAAGCTGACAAAAAGGCTTTTCGACCTTCATCTGTCATAACGACCGCTTCATTTTCCTTTTTTATGAAATATTTTTCCTTCATAATTTTTTTATTGATCAATGTCAAAACAAAACGATCTACCATAACACTTCTGAATTCTTCCATCAGATCCAGGGCCAACGACATACGTCCTGGTCTGTCTGTATGAAAAAATCCAACATACGGATCAAGGCCCACTGCTTCCAGCGCAGATCCGCACATTCCTGCCAGCAAAGAATATCCAAACGACAGCATGGCATTAACGTTATCCAAAGGCGGTCTCTTATTTCTTCCATGAAAGTAAAAAAATTCCTTTTGCTGTAATATCAGTTCATCAAACACAGAGAAATATACAGAAGCAGCTTCTCCTTCTAGCCCTAATAATTCTTCTTCTCTTTCACATCCTCTTATTTTCCCCATGTTCTGTGCAAGAAACAGAGATTTCTTTTTTATATTTTCTACATCCAGACGCATTGCATAGTCTCTTGTAGCTCTTTCCAAAACCCACCTGGAATTATACACTTTTCCGAGAATAAAATTTCTGGCTATATGTATACTTTCTTCCCTGTTGTCACTGATTCGATATTGCTGCTTTCTCAATGTTACATTTCCCTTTACCTCACCAGTAACTCTGGCCAAAAATCTTCCATTTCTGGACATAAAAGAAAGATCTATATTTCTCTGCGCACATGCTCCCATAAGTGCTGGACTGGCCCCCGTGTAGCCAAATGTAATGATTGCCTGAAGATTATGCAAAGGAACTCTGCCGATTTCTTTCTGTTCTTCCAAAACAACTACATTTTCTCCATCCAAAGACAGATACTTATTCCCAGTTGTTACATACAATGTATTCAAAAGCCTTTTCATTCTTTTTCCTCTACTGCAATTATACTGTCGATATATCTGGAAACAGACTTCTTTTTATTCAAAGCAGGAATACAAATATCCTTCAATGAACAGGCATTACACTTTTTACTTGTTTTTACCTTCGGTGTGTAGCGCTGCTCATAATATTTATGCATCTCCGAAAATATCTTCCGAACCTTTTCCCGTACTTCGTCTGTAAATTCTACTTTCATGCGATGCCTGGTTTCTCCATAAAAGATATAGCCATAAGATATATCGCAGCATAACATTTCTTCCAGACACATTGCCTGTGCCGCTACCTGAAGAATATCCGAATCATCTGTTTTCGGCCTGCCTCTTTTATATTCTACCGGAACAGCCTTATAAAGCCCTTCTTTCCCTGCCAGTTGAATTCCATCTTTTACTTTATGAAATTCCACTACATCACATTCGCCGCTCACTCCCATTTCCCAGGAGTGAATCGGCATTGCACGTACGATCAAAAGATCTCCTCTTTTTTCTTTCATACTTACATCATGTGCGTTTTCATGAAAAATTTTCCCTTCTACTGTTCTGACATTTTCCTGCCACTGCAACTCTATGTAAGCCAATGCCCACTGTCTTCGGCAAAATGCAAAATGCTGGATTCCGGATAACTGAAGAAAATCTTCTTCCTTATACAAAATCAAACTCCTCCGGTTCTTTACATCCGTCTACATGCCATGAAATTTTGTAATCTTTAAATTCTCTTGGATGTTCCTCTTTACATTTAATATCAAAGCCTCTCTGGATTTTTCCACTGGAAACAGCCGGCGTTTTTTCATCGTGCTGCCACCAGTACATTTTGCAGACTTCCATACTTCCCTCTGGTCTTGCAGAAGAAGCATCGTTTTCAAATAAGGTTTTCAATGCCTCTTTCAGTAATTCCGCATCTTCCTGACTGAATCCTGTTTTTTCAGCAAGCTGAACATTTACACTTCCCATTACTTTATATACTGCAAAACCTACTCTATGCTTCGTCCCCATGGTATCTGAGGCCTTGCTTTCTTTTCCGGATTCGCTGTTCACACTCTTAGTAATCTGCATGCTGATGATATCAATTGGCGAAAGACTGATCGCCTGATGAATGGAAACGGGGCCTCTTACTCCAAATGATACAGGAATTCCCTTAAACGCAAAAACCTGACCAAAAGCTCTGACATCCAGCCACTCTTTGCAGGCAATCGCCGCACAAGCATCGCGATTTGCATTTTTCTTATTTCCTATCTGAGTTTTCAGTTCCTCACATCCATCTGCACGGTCTTTCAAACTGGTATAAGGATCATCTGTACGATCATCTGACTGTACAAAAATTTTCTGTCCAAGATCCTGAAGTCTATTTCTTATCTTTCTTTTGATACACACGTCCGATATTTCACCATATCCATCCATGTTGATTCTTGGACGGTTTCCATTTAACGGATCTCCATTTGGATTCGCATTATCAGCACTTACAAATAAAGTAAAATCAATTTTTCCTTTTAATTCACTCATCGTTTATTCCTCCTCTTCCTTCTCTTTGGAATCTTCCTTTTTCAGTTTCAGATCATAAGCCTGGCTGTGAAAACCAAGAAGATATAAACCATCCAATTTTTTATTATCCTTGAAACTATCTATTTCAAATAATTCATAAATATCATTTAACAGATTTTCATAAAAACGCCTCTCCGCAATCCCCAATTTATTCATATATGGCTGGATATTTTCTTCAATCACCTTCCATGTTTCAAAAGGTCTCTGGGAAAAAGTACTCATGTATCTTTTTGCATTTGTAACCCTTGCTTTATCTCCATCATCATAAGTACGATATTCAATCCGATCTGCCACTGCCAGTAAACGTCCGTATAAATAATTTCTGTCTTTTTGATTTTTATCTAATGCCACATTCCATTCCTCCATTTTTCTATCTTTTTTCACCAGCGAACATGCTAACGTTAAAACCCTTTCCCAATTTTTGCGATCTTTATATGTTAATGGATTGGACGCCTTAAGCACAGCTCTGTTCACATAATCATGCGGGATTTCGGTTCCATTCCAGATACATGGAATTAATCTTCTCGCAACTTCCGCATACATTTTCTTTCCGTTTGCGTCCGCAATCGCAAGTCCGCCTTTACTTTCTATGCCAAACAGAATCTCTGCTACATCTTTAACACCAACCATTCCGGAAAACTCTATTCTTTCTTTACCTTTCCATTTCTCATGAATCCAGTTGCAGCTCTCATGCCATTTCTTTATATTCTCCAGATATCGCGCAGAATCCAGCGTCATCTCCTCAACCATGGACAATCTTCCCGGTGTGGCCGCATCAAAACCAAGTAAGATCATTGCGGATGTATTATCTACCTTTTTTCCATATCCTCGAAGTGCTTTGTAAAATTTTTCAGCTGTGACTGCATTTCCATCTGATATGGTTTCTTCTTCAGGTTCTTCATCATCCCAGGCATATTCCGATGTAATCATCTCTGTATCTACATTCCATCTTGGCATACACAGTCGATTAGATTCCCATGTAACAACTGCCAACGTATCAAAAAACGTTCCCTGTTTCCGAATGATCCACTTCAATGCATTATGAATTTTCTGAGAGGTTTCATTTCCTACTGCAAAAGCCTCTTCCTTACTTACAAACCGTCCCCGATAAGTAAAATTCTGACTGTCATTTGATGAGATCAGCTTTGCTCCGTCACCTTCATTACGGATTTTTTTAGAATGAAGATAAGAAATAGCCTCCATATTTCCGGTAAGATAGCACAAGCCTTTCTCTTTTTCCCGGGACCGCACATAATTTATATAACAATCCTGAAGTGTTCTGTCTTTCCAGCATTCATCTGTTTTTAATTCAAAAAGATCTGAATTTGACGAACGAATAATAAAACGTACAAATGCTTTCGTCTGCACAATTCCTTGAATATTTTCTTTGTCATCAATCTGATTCTGTTCATCCAATTTTATAATCTTTTTATCAACCAGATCAGAGATCAGAGTATTTTTTTTCAGATATAAATAAATTGCCCGAACCTTCTCATGGCAGTATTCCGATTCTACCCATTCTTTCAGCTGAGAAATATACAGTTCATGACAGATTCCATCATCCTTATAATATTTGGTATAATCTCCTGCAAGATATCTCAGATTATCACACAAAGGATGTGGTTCCTTTCCTGCTGTACGGCTTCCCGATTTTTCTGTAACCGGTATGATTGTCAATTTATCATTAAGATCTACCGGTTCTGCATTCATAAAATTACCATCCTGATCAATAGTTACTGTTATCTGTGCAGTCACAGTAGTATGAAACGGTGGCAAAAGAACGTATGGCATTTCTCCCCGATACTCAATGACACCTATTTTGTCACTGTTTATCTCATACAGATCAATGAGTTCGTTTACCCAGCTCACTCTCCCACCTCCTCACTGGTAAATTCCTTTAAACCTGTGAAATTATCTTTTCCGAAAATTTTACGTTCCATTTCTCTGATATGTCTTTTCTGTGTACATTCTTCCGGTCTTATAAATTCTATAATTCCCCCCTTCTTCATAACCGGTTTCCAGAAACGCACTGTCATTTTACCCTTATCTTCTTCCAAAACAGCTTCATCCGCATATGTTATGCCATGATACATAAAACCGTAATCTACTTCTCCGGTCATCGTATCATAAAAGCTTTCTCCCTCGCCAAATGTACAAGGTTCTTCAAAAGCCTGACACTCTCTTGTTCCAAGAAAAATATCTCTGCGTCCGCCTCGCTTGACCATCCTTTTGGCAATATTATGATGTTTATACTCATTTCGATCATCTTTCAATTCTGTATGATTATAATTTATTTCAAAATGCGCACGCACTTGATAACGAACATCTTTCAGATACGTATAGTATGCAAGCTCATTGCCACCATTATATGCGATCGGACGGATACCTTTTGTTTCTGTCTGAATCGGATTCATTACTCTTACTGCATCTACGATCCACATGATCGTAGGTTTCCAGTAAATGCTTTCCACAATTCCTCGCAAGGCTTCATATGTGGGAATATGATAACTTGTCTTTTCTCCACCGACACGCATAACGGGATCAGAAAAAAGTGCATATGGTCCATATACTTCAAACTCTATTGTATTTCTATATTTTTTCATGTTTCTCACCACCTTTATATGCTGCAATAACTCATCTTTGGTTCATCTACAACCCCTATATTTTTATCATAATATCCATCACTCAATACCAGAATCCCTTCGCTGTTTTCATATATGGCATTTCCCAGTTTGCTTTTTCTGGTTTCCGAGATGCCGACCGTATATCTCTGTAATTTTCTCAATATCTTTTTCTTTTCTGTTTCTGTTCGCACTTGTAATAGTTCTTCCAACAACTGATGCGACTCAGTTTCATATGGAACAACAACACTTACTTTATAAGTATCAGAAATCACTTCAAACTCATGTCCTGCTGTCTGGAAAGCCTGCGGAAGTTTTATATGCATTTTTTCTTCATGTTTTCGTCTGTATTGATTCTGACCTGTTTGATTTTTTCCCAACAGATCCACTAAAGTTACAGGCACATTATATATTTCAGCCGGAAATTTCGTTTCTGACTTTCTTAACTGTGTATGATACACTGAATAATAAAATTTTATAACTATTTCTGAGTCCAATGCATAATTAAACTTTTTCTTATCATGCTTAAAATCATCAAGCACCTTTTGCAAAGCCGCCTGTGCGTTTCTTATTTCTCTCAAATGTTCCAGTTTTTCCGCTTCCCGGGACATCTGCACAATATAAACTGCCCCCATTCTTCCCAGCTCTTTATGTCGGTTGCATCTTCCTGCTGCCTGAATAACATTGTCAAGACCAGCTTTTGACCGGATCACACATCCAAAAGAAAAATTCACTCCCGCTTCCACAACCTGTGTGCTGACACAAATAATCTTCTTTGCTCTTTCTCTTAATGCATTTCTTATTTCTCTCAAAGTATCCAGTTTATGTTGTGGGCACATATTATTACTCAGATGAAAAATCTCATATTCTTCCGTACAGCTGTCTTCCAGTTTTTGAAATACTTCAAATGCACATTTTGTAGTATTCACAATCACTAAAGTACTTCTATATTCCTCTGTTTTTTCTAATGCAAAATCTCTTAAATCTTCTGTTTCCATCCCTCCAGAGTATCTTTCTGTTTCATCGATAATCTCAACTCGTTTAAAAGCTTTTGCATATTTTTCAGATTCTCCTGACATCTCCACACACCTGCAGATATTATTTTCTTCAAGAGAAGCCAGTGTCGGCTGTGTAGCAGAACATAATACCACTGTTGTTCCGCAAAATTGAGAAAGAAAATTCACAGCCAGATTAAAAAGTTCTGTGCATTTAACCGGAATTGCCTGCACTTCATCAAATATAATAACGCTGTTGCATAGATTATGCATTCTACGAATACAACTCTTCTGATCAGAAAATAACGTATTTAAAATCTGCACTGCTGTCGTTACAATAATTGGTGAGTCCCAGGTCTCTGTAAGATTTCGATATTTTTCCTCTTCTCCTTCTTCACAGATCACATTACAGTGATGTTCCAATACAACAGAGGGCAATCCCGTTGCTTTTCGAATTTCCTCTGCGTTCTGTTCCAAAATAGATGTGAAGGGAGCTATATAAATAATACGATTTTTTTGTTCTTTCCTCGCATGATAGAGTGCGAATCGAAGACTACTGAGCGTTTTTCCAGCACCAGTTGGCACCGTTAGACGATATAGTTTCTGATTCGTTTCTGCCGCCTTCCGACAGGAGTCAGATATCTCCTGTCGAAAACTGTTCAGCCGATTTCCATTGTCCGGATTATTCTGAATTTCATTTTTCAAATACTGTTCAAAATTATATATACACTTCTGCCATATTTCCTGAGTCTCTTCCTGCGAAATTCTTTTCGATAAAGGGATATTCTGAAAAAAACATGCTGTATCTGTCCAGTCACCATCAATCAGCAAAGACAACGCAATTCTCAGATACATTCCCAGATAAAAATATCTGCTTCCATATTTTTTTCCAGAAGAATCTTGTTTTTTAACAAATTCATTTATATTATTAAAGATTTTTTGATATGACTGAATTGCGTCCTCTCCGGATTTCTTCAACGTTTTTATATCATAAATCCGGAAAAATTTTTCTTTAATGTATGCATACTCAATTTCTTTTTTCAAACGTCGTTCCTGTAAACTCTGGCCATTTTCCAGATTAATACAATCTTCCATTCCATGATGAAAATAAATCAATGTACTGATAAATTCCGAGACAGGCCATTCCTTTATTAATTCAAGCGCAAGTCTTCCACCGGCAGTAGAATGATCCAGTCCATGTTTATGTACCTTATCACCCAACTTCCGAATATTCTTAAAATCATCCTGATTTTTTGTGCCAAGCTTTCCTGCATCATGAAGAATTCCAGCTAATTCTACAAGGTTTTTCAATTCTGAAAGTTCACAGACATTACTTAAAAAAAGAACAACATTTCCTGCGTGTTCCTGCATAGACTGGATTCTTTGTGTTTCATAGTCTACATGGGCCAGTGTACACTCTTCCGTTTCCGGAATACTTATTTCTTTATCTTTCATTCAGTACTCCTTGTGTTATATGCCTATTTTTACAGTATTAAATTTCTATTTTTTATATATTTTTACTATATTTTATCAGGATTATAGCCTTAACGCAAGACATATACCGAAAAAATGTTCGATTTATATATCTGCCTTACTGACAAACCGTTAATCATTATTCCCGTGGTAACATCATCAGATTATCTTTCGATGTACTATTCGCCACAGAACGAACATATTTCTCACCCTGTGAACTTACTGCTGGAATAAGATATGGATATGGTGAAATATTTACGGTAATGGTTTTAGGAAATTTTTGCAGATAATCGTAAACTTCTGATTTCTTCCAGTATGTACTTGTCTGATCTATATAGATAGAATCAATGTCCTGTACATTTCCAGAATTACCACAGTTACGCTTCATTTTGATTTTAATTGCTTTCATGATAAAAGCCTCCTTATGATATTTTTATTGAATCCGCAGATTCATTGTTGTAATGAAAATATCATAGAAAGGGTTTACAAAAATCGAGAAATAATTTAGAATAGATGTGCTGGATGCTATTCAAATTATTTGGATTGCATTTCCTATGATGAGCTACTTAGTATTACCAGTACTAGGTAGCTCTTTTCATTACAGCTTTATAATATTCCTTTTATCTTTCCGTGTCAATAGTTTTTAACAAATTAATAATAATATAAAGATATAACAAAATGAATAACAATATAAACTCAAAAAGCAATTGAACTATTTTCAATTGCTTTTTCCTTAACAAATATATAATAATATTTTTCAACTCACAGACTTCCATCTGACACTAAATAAAGGCTGCAAGAATTATCCATTTCTGCAGCCTTTATTGTAAATTTTCTATTTTTCAGCCTTTTTGCCTTTACTCGAATTCAATCGTTCCAGGCGGCTTACTAGTAAGATCATAGAATACGCGGTTTACGCCCTTAACTTCATTAATAATACGGTTCATCACCTTATTAAGTACTGCATAAGGAATCTCAGCAGACTCCGCAGTCATGAAGTCAATGGTCTTAACGGCGCGGAGCGCCACTGCATAATCGTATGTTCTGAAGTCTCCCATTACACCTACGCTTCGCATATTTGTAAGGGCTGCAAAGTACTGGTTCGGCATCCAGGACGGATCTTCTCCGTGTTCTTTTTTGTAGTCGGCGGCTGCATTGTCGACTTCTTCACGGTAGATGTAGTCTGCATCCTGTACGATGCGTACTTTTTCCTCGGTGACTTCACCGATGATACGGATTCCAAGTCCCGGGCCCGGGAATGGCTGACGGAATACCAGTCTTTCCGGAATTCCAAGCTCAAGGCCGGCTTTACGGACCTCATCTTTGAACAGGTCACGAAGCGGCTCAATGATTTCTTTGAAATCAACGAAATCCGGAAGTCCTCCTACGTTGTGGTGGGATTTGATCACTGCGGATTCACCGCCAAGACCACTTTCCACTACGTCTGGATAGATGGTTCCCTGTGCAAGGAAATCAACAGCTCCAATTTTCTTTGCTTCCTCTTCAAATACACGGATGAATTCCTCTCCGATGATTTTACGTTTCTGTTCAGGCTCTGTAATGCCTGCAAGTTTGTTGTAGTATCTCTCCTGTGCATTGACACGGATGAAGTTTAAATCGAACTGACCATTTGGTCCGAATACGCTCTCGACTTCATCTCCCTCATTTTTGCGGAGAAGACCGTGGTCAACGAATACGCAGGTGAGCTGCTTTCCAATGGCTCTGGATAAAAGTCCTGCTGCAACAGAGGAATCTACACCGCCGGATAATGCAAGAAGTACTTTTCCATCACCGACTTTTTCTCGGATATCCTTAATCGTACTCTCAACGAAAGAATCCATTCTCCATGTTCCGGCGCATCCACACACGCCTCTTACGAAGTTGTGGAGCATTTTGCTTCCCTCTTCGGTGTGCAGTACTTCCGGGTGGAACTGGATCGCATATAAATTTTTCTCTCTGTTTTCTGCTGCTGCAACCGGGCAATCTGCCGTGTGTGCAACAATATTAAAACCTGGTGCTGGTTTTGAAATATAATCAAAGTGGCTCATCCAGCAGATGGTCGTCGGTGCAACATTTCCAAATAATGGAGAAGTTGTATCCACCATTACTTCTGTTTTACCATACTCACGCACCGGTGCCTTCTCAACTTTGCCTCCTAACACGTGCATCATTAACTGTGCACCATAGCAAAGTCCCAAAACCGGAATGCCAAGTTCAAATAATTCTTTGGTATAGGTTGGTGAATCCGGCTCGTAGCAGCTGTTTGGTCCTCCGGTCAAAATGATTCCCTTTGGATTCATGGCTTTGATCTGCTCGATGTCTGTTCGATAGGAATAGATTTCACAGTAAACGTTACATTCTCTGACACGTCTTGCAACCAGCTGGTTGTACTGACCGCCGAAGTCGATGACGATTACTTTTTCCTGGGAAAAAATATTTTCCATAGTCAGCCCTTTGTCCTCCTGTATTTTCATTTCTGTAATGTCCTGATTTTTGTCAGAACAGCATTTTTGATAGTTCCATTTTATCTGAATCTGCAAATGAAATTATCGCTCGTTTCATTGTAGCATAGTTTTGCTTAATTGGCACGCAATTTTTAAAGTTGATCGTAACCTTAGCAGTTGATCATAACCTCTACAACTGTATCCAGTAACGCTGTACCGTCTCGCCCTCTACATTTATCTCATTTTCCAGAACTCCTCCGTTGTTCTGGATACTTTTTGCTGAACCGGTATTTTCCTTATTACATACCATAAGTACCTTTTCAATTCCCAGCTTTCTGCACTCGTCTAACGCTAATGCGATCATCGCTGTTGCATATCCTTTCCTTCGTTCCGAAGGACGCACACCGTCTCCGATATGGCCTCCATCTAACAATAATGCTTCGTTAAGGGAATGTCTGATATCGACTGCTCCAACCAGAATATCGCGTTCCCTGTCATATGCGAAAAAAGTGGATGCAGGTACATATCCCTCTTTTGGCTCCGATTCTTCCAGACTTTTCAGATAAGCATCAAAATCATGATAATCGACTTTCCGGATTGCCCATGGAATAATGTTTTCCCCGGTTTTCGTCCATTCATCCATCATATCCAAAAGCTGTGGTTTGAATTTTTCACTCATTTTCACTAATTGTAAATCCATTCTTTTCCCTCCTGATGTCTCACAAAGCATCTCCCAAAACCTGTTTTTATTCAACAGAATATTCGCAAGCGTGCATTGTATTATTTAAAATATTCTGAAAATTAGTGTTTCTTATCATACGCTGATCTGTTTTCTCTGTCAATCATTTTTGCTCCTGATCTCCACTTCTGGTTTTCACTTTCGATTTCTATTTCTCATTTTCGTTTTTGATTTCTACTTCCGCTTTCTACTTTTCATCTCCGTTTTTCACTTGAGATTTCCATTTCTGATTCATTTTCCTTATTTCTATTTTAGCAAATGTCAGGTGTGCCATCTTATTCATTTCACATTTCTCTTATTACTCCATACATAATTTTCTTCTCCGGCAGCATACTTATTCCATGAAAAAGCAAAAACACCTTCCGGATTTTACCAGACTCTGCAAACCGGAGCAGAATACAATACAAAATATTCTCTCACTTATGATTTTTTTCTTTTTCACAGGCTCTGTCTGCGGTTATGTGTGGGAGGTTCTGATTTTCCTTGTAAAAGAAGGAACATTTCGAAACCGTGGTTTTCTCTACGGTCCGTGGCTGCCTGTTTATGGGATTGGCGCAGTTTTATTTTCGGTTATATTATCCCCTCGTGAATTATTGCCAGATTCTTCAGGAAAATATAAGAAAAACCACCCTGTCACTGTCTTTTTCCTCTCTGCCCTTTTAGGCTCCGGTTTAGAACTTGTGATTGGATGGTTTCTTGATCTCTTCTGGAATTTACGTTACTGGGATTACAGCGGATATTTTCTTGATTTCCGTGGGTATATCTGTCTGGTTTCTGCGTTAGGTTTTGGCATTGCAGGCGTTCTATGGGTTTGCATTTTTTCAAAAATATTGCAAAAATGGTGGTATCATATTTCACTGGATTTTCGAAAAAAATGGAATATGTTTTGGGTTTTCATTTTTGTTACTGACTGCGCTGCCGCACTTATTTTTCCAAATACCGGACATAGTATTACCTTTTAAGGATTATCTTGCTTCTCCGCCCTCTAAGTATTCCGCTTCTTCTTTCATGACCTGCGGTTCTTTTTCCTTGAAAATCATTCCGAATATAGCACGCACAAGCGGGCCTGCAAAAAAGATCTGCCAGAAAAATGCCATCGGAAAGTTTAAAGCAGTTGTCTGAAACCAGACCGCAATAAATTCTTTTCCTGCACTCTTAAATAATAAAGTAGCAAAAAAGCTCATGGTTGGACACATCAGACATACGGTGATGGATGAAATTGCTAAAATAAGCATGATTGGCTTATCCACGCCCGGTGTCACAATGCGGAATGCAAGTTTTTTTGAAAGACTTCCATATAAAAAGAAATCTATAATAAATGCGATCGGTCCCATGATCACTAATTCATGAAATGCATTTAAGAATACGATGTTGCTCATTCCTCCCATATTCAGTGCAATGTTGTAACAGATCATGGCGTAAACCATGACAAATACCATCAAAATGGTAAAAACAACTTCCTGTAATTTTGTTTTTGGCATAATTTTATTCTCCTCTTTTCCTTTATTTTTCACAGACAAAAATGCAGCCGGACAACAATCTCTGCGATCGCTGTTCGGCTGCACGTCGTGTGATTATAATAGCATATTCTTTTTCTTCGTATAATAGTTTAAATTTCACGAATTTTTTGTTCAATTCAGGCATTTCTTTGTATACATTTTGAGATATTCCAGAACATCGAAATTTCTCTGCAACTGTTTAACAAAACCTAATCAATCAGATCATTCTGAAATCTTGACAAGTGTTCATATGGAAGAATCAATCTTCCCCGATACAACCCACATCCATCATTGATCAGACTGTTATTTACCGCTGCAAACATATTAACGTCAAGATTTTTGAGTTCCAACTGCTGCAATTGCATTCCGCGCTCATACGCTTCGTCAAAATAGATACACTCTCCTTTTGGAATCGCATCTCTTCTTCTGCGTTCACTCTCCTGCTTTTTCTCATAACCTAGATGATTTGCCGGACCAATTTCTGCGATATCATCCATTTGTTTCGTCCGAAGCTGCATCTCCATATAGCATTTTGCACTGTTATCAAAAAAAGTAATATGAAGCGAACGATAACCATCCGGGTCCACGTTTGTTATATAATCACGATAATAAGGACGGACTTCCTCTCTTAACAATTCAGATGTGCTTTTCTTTACTCCACCAGCGGGTTCTGCTGTAAAACCACGTTCTTCCAGAAAATCTTTTAATACATTTGCAATCTCGTACAAATATTTGATTTCCTGATTTTCCCGCTCTTTCTTGTCCTTCACATGACATTTTGGCATGGAAATAACAATCCGGTACGCAATGAGATCCCGAAAACAATTCAGTTTTTCTCCTAATTCTACGACAGATGGATACGTCGCATGTTTTTCATAATAGTCATAAATATATTCCACCACATATCCATTGAACTTTGCTTCCGCACGGATTAATGATTTGATCCGCCCCTTAAATGCAAAAGAAAGATACGGGTATTCTTTCGCCATATATTTATAAAATTCTCTGATTTTCTGTGACTGTGCGGTCAGGAAATCATTATGCTCGAGCAAATCCATAATCTGCATTAAAAACCTGCAATGTATCAGATCCACTTCATTCTGATTTGAGACTGCCGACTCCTGTAAATCATGTGCGTACTTTTTTAATATTTTAAAAACCGTATCACCGGAATATAGATAATCATTTAATGTAATCATATGTGCACCTTACATCTACTCATTTTTTCCTGTGTCATCAAAGATACTTCATCAATGAAAAAGTTGCGGAACGTCATGGTTCCACCTCCACATGCATCTGTTTTTTCCGATGCAAGTTCTCCTGCAATTCCAACAAACGCACAACAGGCTGCTGCACTCTGCACGGAAGGCTCTGTTCCCAGAAACGCCCCCAGCATAACCGAAGACATACATCCGCTGCCTGTGATCTTTGCCATTTTGGCATCCCCATTTTCACAAATATAAACGGCCGTTCCATCCGTGATAATATCTTTTTCCCCGGAAGCGATCATAATCAGATGATATTGTTTTGCGTACTGCTTCATTGCCTCTATATCCAGATTTTTATCGCCAGAATCCACACCTGTTGCCGTGCTACAATGCTCCATCAGTGCCCGGATCTCTGAATAGTTTCCGCGGATACAGGTTGGATGGATGTTTTCGATCAGCATCTGGCACTTTTCTCTCCGATAACTCGAACCTGATACCCCGACAGGATCAATGACAATGGCATGTCCTAATTCGCCAGCCACTCTCCCTGCCTTTTCCATTGCCTCGTAATCAGCGATTGCGCCAAAATTACAG
>OGRM01001127.1_pt1 | contig 18405 bp, 12 predicted proteins | sample 1553491 | NCBI WGS metagenome assembly OGRM01 (sample SAMEA2580110, study PRJEB22360) | human gut metagenome | biome: human gut; feature: human-associated habitat; material: faeces | place: Denmark | collected 2008/2010
CGAGCGCGGCATGACCTGCTTGGCGACAACCGATCCCGTACCCGATTGAATTGCCGTGAGCTGGTAGTAGACGCCACTCGCGTCCGCGCGCGGCATGGCGCACAGTACCTCGCCGCTCGCGGTGAGGCCGCCGTTGAAGCGCCCGTGCGACGTGAGAATCGTGGAGCCGCGCGAGCCGCCCGCGGACGCTTTGAGCACGGAGTCCTCGGAGGTGTGGGATCCGCCTTCGGCGGGCTGGACGATCCAGTACGCCGTCGTGCCGATGACCTCGAGCTCGGGGGTGTCGTAGTCCGAGGTGCCGCTGTCGGCCTGCACGGCCTGGCCGAGCTTGAGCGTGGGGGCATCGATGGTGGCGACGTACACGCTCCAGTCGCCCGTCAGGTAGTTGCTCTCGACCCACGCGAGCAGCTGGTCGGACGCGCGCACCGCGTAGATGCTGTAGCCATCGTCGCCCTGCACCGCCGTTTCGAGCGCACTGGTCATCTTGCCCGTGGCAAGCGTGACGAGCGAGACGGTGGTGAGCGGGTTGGCGGTCTTTCCGGCGCACAGCGCGGCGGCCAGCTTCGAACCCGTCGTGTACACCATCGTCCCGGCGTTGAAGGTCCCGCGCTCCACGAGCTTGTAGTAGCCCGCGGCGTCGTCGATGCTCGCGAACGAGTCGAGCGTGACCACGGAGCCGTCTGCCACCGTGAGCACATCGGGCGCGTCGTTAGACGACGACTTCCCGCAGGCGGAAAGCCCCACCATGCTGCCGGCGCCCACGACCGCAGCGCCGAGCACCGCGCGTGCAGTGCCCGACAGGAAGCTCCGGCGCGTGAGCGTGTCTCGCGCCGTCCGATCTGACCCGTGCGCACTCAAGGGCATCACCGCTGCTTTTCGATGAGCGCCTTTTGAAGCGCGATCGCAAGCTGGTCGGGGCACGAGGTGGGCTTGCCGCCGCACTCCGTGCCCAGGCAACAGTCGATCACCCAGTCGGCGGGCATGCCCTCGACAAGGCTGCCGATGCCCTTGAGGTTGCCGTTGCACCCCCCGACAAACGCAAGGTTGTGGATCTTGTTCTCGTCGTCGAGATCGAAGCTGATAGAGCGCGAGCAGACCCCCCGCGGTCGGTACGTGTATTGCTGGTCCGTGTTGAACATGCTTTCCTATCCCTTGTGGTAGCCCTGAAGCGCTAGAACTCGAGCGCCTCGAGTCGGTCGAAGATGACGTCGATACGCTGCAGGAACGCGCGGGGGTCGAAGATGGCGTCGAGCTGCTCGTCGGAAAGCGTGCAGTCCTCGTCGGCCTCTAGGTTCTCGCGGAAGCTCGGGCCCTCGACGGCCTGCTGCACGTCGCCCCACACTTTCATGGCGTTGCGCTGCACGATCACGTAGGCGTCTTCGCGCGTGATGCCGGCATCTTCGACCAGCGCGAGCAGGACGCGCGACGAGTAGATCAGGCCGCGCGTGCGGTTGAGGTTTGCCAGGCTGTTCTCACGGTAGAGCTGTAGCCCGTCCAAGATCCACTCCATCTTGCCGCAGATGTAGTCGAACGCGGTAAACGAGTCGGGCATGACGACGCGCTCGGCGCCGGAATGCGAGATGTCGCGCTCGTGCCACAGGGCAACGTTGTCAAAGCCGACCTGCGCGTTTGCCTTGATGACGCGCGCCAGGCCGCAGACGCGCTCTGCCGTGATGGGGTTGCGCTTGTGCGGCATGGCAGACGAGCCCTTCTGGCCCTTCTTGAACGGCTCTTCGGCCTCGAGGGTGTCGGTCTTTTGCAGAGAGCGGACCTCGGTGGCAATCTGCTCGAGCGTGGCCGCGCTTGCCGCGAGCGCGGCGAGCACCTGCGCGTGGCGGTCGCGGTTGATGACCTGCGTGGACAGCGGGTCCGGCGTAAGCCCCAGCTTCTCGCAGACGTACTGCTCGACAAACGGGTCGATGTTGGAGTAGCTTCCCACCGCGCCGGAGATGGCGCCGACGGCGATGACCTTGCGGGCATCGAGCAGGCGCTGCTCGGCGCGCTTGAGCGCCCATGCCCACATGCCGAACTTCATGCCGATGGTCATGGGCTCGGCGTGGATGCCATGCGTGCGGCCCACGCACAGGGTCTCTTTCTCCTCGAGCGCGCGGCGCTTGGTGATGCGGCCGAGCCTGCGCACGTCCTCGATGATGATGTCGAGTGCCTGGGTGATGAGATAGCACATTGCCGTGTCGCCCAGGTCGGAGCTCGTCATGCCGAAGTGCACCCAGCGGCTCGGCTTGGGCGTGCCTTCGGGGACCTGCGCGTCGATGTAGCTTGCCATGACGGTCGTAAACGCGATGACGTCGTGGTTCGTGACCTTTTCGACCTCGTCGATTTCCGGGACGGTAAAGTCGGCATGCGCGCGGATCCACGCCGCCTCCTCCTTCGTGATGCCGATGCGCCCGAGCTCTGCCTGCGCCTCGCAGGCGAGTACCTCGATTTCCTTCCACACCTCGAACTTGTTCTCCAACGACCAGATATGTCCCATCTGAGGGCGGGTATAGCGTTCAATCATGGGCAGGTTCCTTTCGAAATCGCATTTCACGGGCGACGCCGTCGATTGTCTTGGGGCAGTCCGGGCGAGCGCAATCTTTATCGCATATTACGCTCATGATGCAACGCTCGGACATCGGTGCGTATAATCATCGCAGAAAAACAACGGACCCTTTGCCTGGCCCAGCAAATTCTCGGAGGAGTGAATGGAATCTCACCTAGCGGGCGATGCCCCGTCTGACGTTCCCATAAGCGACGGCGAGCGCCTTATAAAACTCGCACTGTACGTGAAAGGGCGTGCGCCCGTCGACTTTGCAACAATCCGCACCGCGTTGCGTGCCGAATACGGCGCCTACGAAGGCACCGACAAAGCCGCTGCCCAGCGCTTCGACGACAAGGTCCGGCGCCGGTTCGAGCGCGACAAGAAGACCCTGCAGGAGTACGGCCTGTTCTTCAAGGTAGACGAGGACAGCAGGTACTCGATTGACGACGAGGCGAGCTTTGCCGCTCCAGTCGACCTCACGCAGGAAGAGGCGAGCCTGCTCAGGCTGCTGTGCGGCGCGCTCCTCGACGACGACAACTACCCCCTCAAAAGCGAGTTGCGCATGATCTTGGTCAAGATCGGCGACGAGCTCGACGTGCCCGACCTGCTGCCGGGCATGGACAAGCCCGCAGCGAGGCAGGAAAAGCCGAGCGCCGGCTTCAACAAGGTGCGCAAGTCCATCGACACGCGCAAAAACCTGCGCTTCGACTACGTCAACTCGCGCGGCCAGAAAAGCAGGCGCGACGTGCAGCCCTTCGGCTGCTTTCTCCTCAACAAGAACTGCTACATCGTGGCCTTCGACCCCGACGCGGGCGACGACCGCATCTTCAGGCTCGACCGCATGAGCCACGTCAGCGTCAACCCCGCGCGCCCCGCCGTGCCCGACTTTGACGAGCGCGTATTCAACGCCTCGCAGTACTACGGGCTGCCCTTCCAGTTTGGCGACGAGTCCGCCGAGGTCGAGGTTCGCTTTGACGAGGATTCCGCCTGGCGGGCGCCGCGCCTGTGCCTGCACCAGGGGACGCTCTCGTACAACGACGACGAGACGGTGGCCTGGCACGTGAGGGCAAACGACCTCAACGCGCTCGCGCAGTGGTGCGTCGAGAATGGCCCGGGCATCGAGCCGATTGCGCCGCAGGAGGCCGTCGACGCCTACCGCGAAGGCCTGTACGCGGCGCTCACCGCCTTTGACAGCGAGAGGAGCTGGCAATGAACGACAAGAAGCTCCTGCTGGCCGTGTTCGCGCTGCTCGAACGCGAGAACACCGTGTCCATCCCCCAGCTCGCCAAGCTGCTCGGCACGAGCGAGGAGACCGTGTGGAACGCGCTCGACACGCTCGTGTACTGCTACGACTCCGTCTCGATCCGCCTGGACCTGAACGAGTCGTACGCATCGCTTGTCAAAGACGGGACGAGCCGGCTGCTGCGCCTGACCAAATACGAGACCGCCCTGCTGCTCGACGCGCTCGCCTCGCAGGGCATCGCCGCAGACAGCGAACTTGCCCGCAAGCTCACGCAGAGCAAGGGGTTCTTGAGCAACTCCTCCGAAGAGGCGCTGCCGCACTTCCGCACGGTCAATCACGGCGAGAATGGCGAGATCATGGTCCAGCTGGCAAGTGCGTGCGAGAGCGAAGAGCACCACCTCGTGCGCATCGAGTACCAGCGCGACGGCGCCGCCAAGGCCCAGCCGCGCGTGGTCGAGCCCTACACGATCAGCTCGGACGACGACCACCGCTACCTGCACGCCTACAGCCTCGAGGCGCGTGGCTGGCGCACGTTCAGAGCCGACCGCATCAAGTCGGTCGAGATTCTCGACGAGACATTCGAGCTGCGCGAAGACATGCCCGAGGGCGCCGAGCTGCTATTGCGCGATGCCTCGCGGGCGCATGTGCACTTCGTGGCGGGCACGCAGCTGCCGCCGGGGCCGGAGATAAAGGTCGTCAAGCGCTACGATGACGGCTCCTACGATGCGAGCGTGCCGTGGCTTTCGGGTATGTGGCTTCCCAAGCACATCGTCGGGCTTTTTGGCAAGGCGCTGCCGCTCGACCCGCCGGAGCTGGTCAGCGAGACGCGCGAGTATGCCGGGGAGCTCTGGGGCGAGAGCTAGGCGGACAGGCTTTCTGCCAGGCTCCGTGCGCGCTGGCTGCCCGTTCAGGACACACCGGCGCCAAAGAGCAGTTCGCGCTCCGCCTCGGGCAGGACCGAGCGGGCCTTGTCTCGGACCGTGTTCACCGAGATGAAGAACTGACGCATCATCGCGACGAGCAGGTACTTGCCCTTGCGCGAGAGCGTAATCTCGTCCTCGTCCTCGTGCTCAAACGCGCCGACTGCCTTGAAGAAGGCATACTCCACGGGCAGGCTCGCGGCAACGGAAGAGCCGAAGTCGCGTTCCCATTTCTTCTTGTCGAGACGCAGCCCGAACAGCTGCATCATGAAGCGGTAGCGCATGTGGTCGCGCTTGGTGAAGTGCGTCTCGCCCATGATGGACATCTTACCCGCGTTGATGCGTTTGTCGTATTCGTTGACGGAAAAGCTGTTCACGTAGCGCGTGTTGTTCATGAACGTCATGCCACCCGAGCCGATGGCGGGGTACTCCTCGTAGTCGACGATGTACTCGTCGATCATGTCGTTGTTGGTGGCATCGAAGGTCCAAGCACTGCTCATCGTAAACATCGGGTCATCGCCTTCGACGAGCTGCGAGAGGATGATGTCGTAGAAGCGCTGCTCGCGCTCGTAGTCGACCTTGCCCACCGTGCGCTCGAGCGAGCGCTCGACCGAAGGCGAGGCCATGAGCGGGTAGAACGTGGTCTGGTTGCAGTGCGTGAGCTTGATCGTGTCGAGGTCGTGGCGCAGCATCTCCTCGGTCTGTGCCGGGAAGTTGTACATCATGTCCACGTTGAGCGATTTGAACACCTTCGCGTCCGCCACGTTGCGGACGCGCTCGAGAATCTGCTCGGCGCTGCCGTATTTGTCGTAGCGGTCCATCTGCTTGAGCAGGCCGTTATCGAAGCTCTGCACGCCCACGGACAGGCGGTCCACCACGCCGTCGAGCTTCTCGATGTACTCTTCAATGAGGTGATTGGGGTTGGTCTCGGAAGAGACGTCGGAGATGGAGAAGTTCTCCTTTGCCAGGTTGATCGTGTCGACGAGCTCGTCGATAAGGATGGTGGGGGTTCCGCCGCCCACGTACATACTCTCGAAGTCATAGCCCATGTCCCTGAGCATCATCATCTCTTTGCGCAGGTTGGCAAAGTACTTGTGGGCCTTGCCCTCTGAAAACGGAAAGCGGTTGAACGAGCAGTACGGGCACAGGCGCTCGCAGAACGGCACATGCGCATAGAGCATGTAGTGCTCGCCGGGCTTGGGGTCGGGCAGGACGTCGGTTTTGCTGGCGGAAAGGTCAAGGCAACGCGATCCCAGGACGCGGACCCCGGTAGAGATGAGACGCTCAGTTAACATTGATCACCCTAGAAACGGAAACAAATCGATAAAATTGTATGCTCTATCTAATAAATAAAAAATAGACAAGAAGCAAAGCTACCACAACGACGGCTATGAAGCCGAGATAGCAGCCCTTGTTTCCCGAAGCGGCGCTGAACGCCGCCTTCTCGGTCATGGTCTGCTTGGTCTTGTACCACACGCTGCCCTTGGGAAGAACCTCGAGCTGAACCTTCTGGGTGCCGCACCACTTCCCACCCGACTCCACGACGCGCTCGAGCTCCTTAGCGGAAAGCGCGACCGCCGGATGCTCGCCTTGCGCGATGCGCTTGGAGATGCTGCGCACGAAGGCATCGAAGGCGTCTTTGTGGGAATCGTCGTAGCAGAAGATGGCGACCTCGCCCCAGTACTTGTCCTCGAGCCTATTGTAGGCAACGGCGGCGACGACGGCCCGCACGGTCCAGCCGTTGTCGAGCGCGTCTTTGACATGCGCCTTGAACACGTTGTCGGGGATGAAGCCGGCCGCGCGCTTGCCCTTTCCCAGCACGACGCGCGGAATCTCCTTCCCGCGCTCGGTCACGTGGAGCTGCGGGGTAAGCTCGAGCTCGGTGCCGACGCTCATCATGTTGCCGTCGACGATGATGCCGGAATCTCCGCTCGTCTCGTCGAGCTTGCAATAGGTGGCGTAGTAGGCGATGTCGTTTTTTGGCATGGTGGCTCCTGTGTTCAAATTTGTCAGAAGGGTAACACCGCGCGGGCGCCGCGGGCGGCTTGGTTGCCAAAACATTACACATGACCCATTCCTTGTCGCTGCATAATGGTAGGCTTCGCATATGTCACACGCAGACGAACAAACACAACCACGCGCCGCACTCGACGCGCTGCTCATCCCGGGCACGGACGACGACGTCCGCGCACTCTACCAAGCGCTTGCCGAAGCTGCCCGCGACGCGACGCTTTCGCTCATGGAAGACGACGTCATAGTCGTCGACACCGAGACCACAGGGCTCGACCCCGCGTACTGCTCGCTCATCGAGATTGCAGCGCTGCGCATGAACGGCCCCGACATCGTGGGACGCTTCCAGACCTTCGTGAACCCCGGGTGTTCCATCCCCGAAGAGATCACCGAGCTCACCGGCATCACGAACGCAGACATCGCAGATGCCCCGTCTCCGAGAGAGGCCGTGGCGGCATTCGCGCAGTTCGCGGGAGGATGCGACCTGATTGCGCACAACGCGCCGTTCGACCGCGCCTTCGTCATGCGACGCGCCGAGCCCGGAGCGCTTGGCGGCGCATGGATCGATACGCTCGTGCTCTCCCAGATTCTGCTGCCGCGCTTGAAGAGCCACCGGCTCGTGGACCTCGCGGCTGCCTTTGGCGCGCATCCGTCGACCCACCGCGCAACCGACGACACCGAGGCACTCGCCGCGCTTTGGCGCATCCTCATCGCGGCGCTTCAGAGCATGCCCGCGGGCCTCGCCCGCTTCATCGCGGAACTCTCGCCCGAGACGGATTGGCCGCTGCGCAAGCTGTTTGCCCAGGCAGGCGGCGCGCAACCGGGCGTGGACTTTTCGCTGCGGACTGCACGTCGCGAACGCACCGAGCTCGAGGGGCTGCGCACCAAGTATGACGCGCTCGAGGTCCCGCTGTTTTTTGATGAAGACGAGCAGATAGAGCAGGCGTTTGCGGCAAGCGGCGCGGCGGGACGCATGTACCCGGGCTACGAGCCGCGCGGCGAGCAGGTCGAAATGGCACTCGAGGTGCAGCATGCGTTCAGGGACGAGCTGTTCAGCGTGCTCGAAGCCGGCACCGGCGTCGGCAAGTCCATGGCGTACCTGCTGCCCGCGGCGCGCGCGGCAAAGGGCAACGCCATCACCATCGGCGTCGCAACCAAGACGAACGCCCTCATGGACCAGCTCGTCTACCACGAGCTGCCGCGCCTCTCGGACGCGCTCGGCGGCCTCACCTACATCGCTCTCAAGGGCTACGACCACTACCCGTGCCTGCGCAAGCTCGAGCGCTTCGCACGCGACGACGAGCCAAAGCCCGTCGAGGTTTTGCAGATGATCGCCACGCTATACCACTTCGTCAGCCAGACGACCTGGGGCGACCTCGATGCCCTGAACATCCACTGGTATGGGCTGCCGCGCGATGCGGTACGTGCCAATCTCAACGACTGTCTCAAGCAGCGCTGCCCCTTCTACTCGCGCTGCTACCTGCACGGAGCCCGTCGCTTTGCGAAATCGGCGGACATCGTCGTCACCAACCACGCGCTGCTGTTCCGCAGCGTGCAGATGGACAACGGCATCCTGCCGCCCATCCGCCATTGGATCATCGACGAGGCGCACACCATGGAGTCCGAGGCGCGCAGGCAGCTGTCGCATTCTGTGAGCGCGCGCGATCTCGACCTCGCGTGCAACCGCCTTGCCGGCGCGCACGGCGGGCTTATCGCAAAGATTCGCCGCGCCGCCGCGCAGCTCGAGGACGGCGACGTGCTCTACAGGGCCACCGCAGATGTCGATGACCGCGTCGACACGCTGCGCGCGGTGTCGGGCTCGTTCTTCGCGTACGTGAAAGAGCTCGAAGACGGTAAGAAGAGCAGCAGTGTCTACAGCAAAAAGACGCTGTGGATCAGCCCTGCGCTCAGGCAAAGCGGCAGTTGGGCAAATCTCTATGGGCCCGGCCATTCGCTGATGGACAAGCTCGAGGGGCTAACTAAGCGCTTGCGCGACCTTATGTCCATGCTCGAGCAGTTCGAGGGTGCCTTCGACGCGACGCAGGCAGACCTGTCCAAAACGACCTCTGCCCTCGACGAGATGCTCTTCGCGCTCAACCTGGTGCTCGAGGGCGAGGACGACTCGTACGTATACTCCGCCGAGCTCGACCGCGACCCACAACGCGTGGCAGAGGCACTCACAGCTGCCAAGCTCGATATCGGCGAGACGCTCGCGACCGACTTCTACTCCGAGCAAAAGTCGGTCGTCTTCACCTCGGCAACGCTGGGAACCGGCGATCGCGACAAGCCCTTCGCGCATTTCCTGCGCACGTCGGGGCTTTGCCTGGTGGATAAGGAGCGCGTGTGCACGCGGCAACTCAACTCGAGCTACGATTTTGAGCATCATATGAGCATCTTGCTGCCCGACGGCATGCCGGAGCCCAACCAGAGCTCCTACCACGGCGCGCTCAAGAAGCTGCTGCTGGCAGTGCACACCGCCATGGGCGGCTCGGTGCTCACGCTGTTCACCAACCGGCGCGAGATGGAATCGCTGTACCACGAGCTCAAGCCCAAGCTCAAGGCCGAAGGCGTCGAGCTTATCGCGCAGACGCGCGGGACGAGCACGAAAAACCTGCGTGACCGTTTCTTGCAGGACGAGGACCTGTGCCTGTTTGCGCTCAAGTCGTTTTGGGAGGGCTTCGACGCGCCGGGCGAGACCCTGCGCTGCGTGGTCATCCCCAAGCTGCCCTTTGGACTGCCCAGCGACCCCATTGCAAAGGAACGCGAAGCGCGAGAAAAGCGCGCGGCGTGGAGGCGTTATTACCTGCCCGAGGCGATCATGGACCTCAAGCAGGCGGCGGGACGTCTCATCCGCACCTCGACCGACAGTGGCTGGCTCATCTTGGCCGATGCGCGCCTGACGACGAAGGGCTACGGCAAGTCGTTCTTGCATGCGATGCCCACGACCGACATCCGCGAGGTGAAGATGGAAGAGATTGCCGAGATTCTCGCGACCCAGGACCCTGGACGCCCCTCATAACGTCGAATGCTCCGCCCCCTGCGCGAGAAGTGTGGCACTGCCACACTTCCGGCGTTTTATGCACGGGAAACGTGGCACTGCCATTCTTTTCACGCATCTTGCACGGGAAACGTGGCACTGCCACGTTTTTGCCGTAGAAGGCAGAGCAAACCCCCTCGGCAACGGATACCGAGGGGGCGTATTACTAGATTCGGTAGGAACCTCTATAAGTCTCCAGCAGTCTAGTTGTAGAAGAACGTCAGGTAGTGGAAGCGCGTTCCGCCATAGAGCAGCCCCATCAGGCAGGCGATGGTGCCGATGAGCAGGGCGCACAGCCAGATGTTGCCGGTCTTCTTGTACAGGAACGTCGCTCCCAAAGTAGCTACGGTCATGCCTACAGGCAGGCCCCAGATACGCTGGGTATCGAGACCCATGCCCCATAACCAGTTGGTATCTGCGGGGGAGCCGATAGTCTGCAGGTGCCACTTGACGGCCACGATGATGATGATCACGGTCACAGCCAGAACCAGGTTCACGGCCATGGCCAGGATCAGGTCCTTGGTCTCGCTGCCGGTGGTCGGAAGGCGGCGGATCACGTTCATATCGATGGACAGGACGATGAAGCAGATGATGAAGATCACCAGGTAGTTGAGGTAGTTAGGAATCTTCCAGACGGGCAGGTCCTTGACGCCAAAGAACCAAGAGTAGAAGTCGGTGCCAAAGACCTCGGTCTGGAACTTGGTGTAGATAAAGCCGACGCCAACGGCGAGGGCGGCGACCAGCACCGACTTGACGACCATCAGCAGCACGGCCTCGACCTTCTTGCCACGGGAGGGTAGCTCGCTGTAGCCAGTAGGCGTGAAGCCAAAGTCGACGGGGGTGAGCTTCTCTTTGCGCTTGAAGAAGAGGAACACCAGCATGCCCACCGTGCAGCAGATGGACAGTCCAACCACAACGCCAAAGCCCATGTTGGAGTAACCCAGATTAAAGCCTGCGGCAAGAAGGTTGGCATAATGACTACCACCTACAATGCCAAAGGCATCAGTCTTGATGACCAGGTAGGGAACGAGCAGCGCCACGAGCGAGCCTACGACAAGCCCCTGCCTGCGGGCGCCGATGTTGCGAGCGAGCGGGCGGCGCACCGCGGCGAAGGCGGGAACTTCCTCGATGAGAAGAAGCGCAGTGGCAAAGACAAAGGCGGCCCAGGCAAAGATGCCAAAGAGACCCGTGTAATCCTTCACCGGCCAGACCTGGTCGGAGGCATCGATGTAGTTGGGGACATCGTCCACCATCTGCTGGCCGTACTCAAGAAGATTGCCCACGGTCTGCGTGCTAACAAACGCTGCTTCATGGATGCGGTTGTATTCAAGCGCATACACATAGCCATCGCCCTCGGCAAATGAACCATACACGGTGTCCATCGCGCACTGCGTATCGTTCTCGTGCCCGGGGTAGCGATTGAGCAACCCGAGGGCACCGGACAGCGGCATTTTGCCCTTGCCGGTTTGGGCAAACTGGACCTTTTCCTCGGGGGTATTCCCGTTGAGCTCCACAGCGCCCATCATGACAGCCAGATTGCCCCTGTAGCTGTTCCATGCTTGCGCGTATTCGCTGTCCGAATCTCCGCCCAATCCGAGAATTACGGGCGATGCGAGCAGAATGCCCTTCGCATTGTGGATCGATCCCACAGCGGCTGCGGTGGTGGATCCCATCGAATGACCAGAGGTCAAGATGTTGCTCGAGTCGACAAAGGGCAGGGTAGTGGTGTACTCATAGAAGAGCTCGCCCTCATCGATGAGGGACCGTGCGCTCATTGCACCTCTTTCGGCTCCGTCAAAGTAACCTTGGGAGTCGCCAGATCCGAACTGGTCGATGGAGACCACCACAAAGCCGCGGCGGGCGAACTCCATGGCCCAAGACTCATGGTTGCGGGCGTTGCCGGCGTTACCGTGGTACATCATGATGGCCGGAGCCGGGGTCTTATCGGTGGCGTTGTCCGGCCGGTACACCAGAGCGCTGAACTTGGCGCCGTCGTTGCCGTCGACGGTGATGCGGTCGATGTTGACCTTGCCCCAATCGGTGATCACGCCCCAGTTGACAAGCGTGGCCACGAGCAGGATGGCAAGGGTCACGCACCATCCTATGCGAACGTTGCGCCGACGGCGCTTTCTTTTTTCGGGATCGAAGAATTCCCGCTCCAGCTTTTCGTCCATAGCGCGGTCTCGCGCTCTGCGCGCGTCACGCTTTGCTTCCTTCTCTTCTTTTGTTTTCATGTACTCCCCTTTTCATATTGCCCTTTTTGATATTGAGCGTTCTGGAGCCCCTCCAAGCTCTGTTATGCCGTACGCCAACAAGCGACAGCAGCCGACTCATTCGATTAAAGATTGTGCGTACAGGGCAATACGACGCATCCACTTCGGAGAGATTGCATGGCGTATCTTGCTACTCCTTTGAAAAATACTCCCAGAAAGCACCAGGTAACAGGCTGCAGGAGACGCAGGTGGGATACCATTCCTCGTTGTGTGCAGGCATGGAGGAACAGGGGGTGTTGGTGGCTCAGCTACGTTCAGAGGGACATCTATGGACTTCTCTCACACCGGCTATGTTTGGATTCGCCCTCAGCAAGGCTTGGGCTTACCTGGCCCTCAGCCGTTACACGGCTCTAAGTCAGAGTCTACCGTTCCTCAACTTTGAGACATCCTCCGCTATCGCTGCCATGAGTATCGCTTTAATCGCACTCAAAGTAACTCCTGCGAAAGTCAAATCGAAGCTGCCGTTGATTACTGTTGGAGTTTTAATCACAGCGGCTATTACCTTATTTGCCGCATCTGTTTTTCCTGAAATGAGACCTCTTCTCAATACGGCTGGCAATCTGCTGACGGCTATGGGGGTAATGGGATTAGCAGCGCTTTGGACGGATTTGTACGCACTGCTTAATCCGATTCGCGCGACGTTCTTTGCTTCTGGATCCGTGATCCTATCTTGGCTCGTCTGCTTTGCCTTAGAGTCAAACCCAACGGAACGACTCTCTTTACTGCTCTGTGTCATCGCTCTACTTGCATGGGGGAGTTATCGCAAGAGCACACAAGCCGTTGCCAACGAGCTTCACCAAGAGGACGATCGTCGCTGCCGGCCCATCATCCCGTACAGAGCAGTGCTCTTCATAGCCTCATACTCGCTGGCATATGGTCTGATGTCAGGAATAGTTACATTGTCCGGGCCGGGCACCTCCGAACCCAGGACCCTGCCAGCGATGTTGGTGCTCATCATCCTTCTCGCGGGCGCCAAACGCTTCAACGTTCGTATGCTCTATAACATCGCCTTTCCCACCATGGCTGGCGGAATCCTGATCGTCGCCTTGCTGCCGGGCGTGCCGATGGGGATCTCGGCTCCTCTCATCAACTTTAGCTATGGGGCAATGAGCCTGATGGTGACCGTGGTGGCCTGCACCATCTCATACACTGCAAACAGCTCAGTGCTCTGGGTCTTCGGGCTGTTTGTGGCTGTGCAATACGCCTCCAAGCTATTGGGGGAGTTGCTGCACCAGACAATTGCGGCATTGTTTTGGTCGGGTGGGGCCGATGGAGTTACAGCGCTCGTGGCCATCATCTTTGTTGCAGTGGCAAGCATTGTGATGCTCACTGAGAAGAGTGCGTTTTCGCAGTGGGGTGCCAATATTCACGCAAATGGTGACAACGAAGAGACAGACGGGTACCCCATGGCCGGCGTACGTGCGCGAATCGAGGATCTGAGCCAGGCCTATCAACTCACACAACGTGAGATTGAAGTTCTTCACTTGATGGCTGAAGGGAAGACCAACCACGGCATTGCCCAAGACATGTTCATCGCCGAAAGCACCGTGAAAGTTCATGTCCGGCACATCTACCAAAAACTCGACGTGCATTCCCGAAAGGAATTGACGCGGCTCTTGGGCGTTCCGGATAGTACGGGCAACAAGTACGAGAAATAAGTAACCCCAGATTGCACGAGGGGTGTGGCACTGCCACACATCCCGCGCCTTTCGCGCAGTGCGCGAGTGCAGCACTCTCAGAGCACGATATTCGCCAAACGCTTCTTGCCGAGTGCGAGTTGCTCCTTGTACTTGTCGAGCGTTGTCGGAGGAACGACCGCCGGCCCCTCGCAGCCACGGCATCCCATGCCTTGCAGCACGAGGATTAACTCCGCATCGTCGAGCTCACCGCACGAGACATAGGTGCCCAGCGACGTCGTGGATCCGATGATCAGCCGCAGCAGCCCTCTGTCCTTCTCGTCGCTCGCCAGGAGCGTCTTGTAGTACTCGGGGTAGATCTTGAGGATCCCCACGGGGAGTTCCCGCAGGTACTTGGTGCTGTGAAAGGTCTCGCCAAAATCGCAGAGCGAGATGCTAAACCCGAGCGCGACGAGTTCGTGCGTGCGCTCGATAATCGTCTGCACTTCGCGCCGTCCGAAGATCGTCTCGTACAGCGCGCAGTCGAACATCTTTGGAGAAAGCCCGTGGCGGCGGACGACTTCCATCAGCGTCTCGCAAATCCTGTCATCGAACAGCGACTGCGCCGAGAAGATCAGGCTAAAGCGCGGCATGCCATCGATTAGCTCGCGGTTCTGCGCAACCTTGCGACAAAGCTGCTCGAACAGTCGCAGATCAAGGCTGCGGATAAAGCCGCTGCGCTCCATAACCGCCCTGAACTGGCGCGCAAGGCAGTTCTTCCCGTTGCGGAATTGCCAGACAAAGTGCACTTCCGTCTGGACCGCCTTGCCCGTCGCGATGTCGAGGACAGGGTGCATCATCATCTCGAAGCGCCCCTCGTCGAGTGCAGAGACCACCTCTTCGATCATCTCGTGTTCGACGCGCATGCGCGCCTCGACGTCGTCGTAGAACACGTAGGAGCTCTTGCCCTGGCGCTTTGCCTCGTACATCGCAGCATCACCTTGGTTGAGCAGAGTCTCGAGCTCGGTCGCGGCGGGCACGTTGAGCAGGATACCGGCGCTGATCGTGATGACCCCAAAGGCCTCGTCCGCTTCTTGCACCCCCCTTATGCTTGCGAACAGGTCTTCCATAAGATGCTCTGTCTGCACGCGTTGCAGAATCGTCGTCGAGACGAGTGCGAACTCGTCTCCGCCCATGCGTGCGGCAAGCGCGATGTCGGGATGGCACGCGAACAGGTGGGCAACCGAGCGTAGCACGTTATCGCCCACGTTGTGCCCGTACACGTCATTTACGGTTTTAAAGTTGTCGAGGTCGACGTAGAAAATCGTGACCCGCGAATCGGCGGGGAGTTGACCAAAGCAACGGACAAAACCGCGCCGCGTGGGCAAGCCAGTCAGGTAATCTTCCTCTTCTGCCCTCACTGCATCTCTCCCCGCGCGGACGCCAACACATACCAAACGTAATCGTCTGGCAAGTATACTACGGATAGATACCCATCGCACCCGTTGTACAAATCCGGCGATGCTTCCACTGCTAGCGCGCGCAAAAAGCAAGAGAGCCGGCTCGGCGCGGTGGCCACGAGCAGGCTCTCTTATGGTTTCACTATACACACCCCGGCATGCGATTGTTACTTGGAATCGCCATGACCTTCGTGAGTGATGAAATCTTCCGGATTGACGCTTTCAATAAACTTGTCAAATTCCTCGATGACGATTTGATCGTCTTGCCCCGGCCTAAACGAGCGCGGGCATCCTGCAGACTGGAACACGGCCTCTTCCACGAACAGCGGAGCCTTGGAGCGAATCGCCAGCGCGATGGCGTCGCTTGGGCGCGCATCGATGCGCGTAAACATGCCGTTTGCCAGGCGCAGGTAGATTGTCGAGAAAAACGTCGTGTCCTCTACGCGGTCGATGACGACGCGGCTGACCGAACCGCCCATTGCCGTGATGACGTCGCTCATGAGCTTGTGTGTGAGCGGGCGCTCGTGCGTGTTGCTGCCAAGCGAGGCGGCGATGGAAGAGGATTCCATCGACCCGATCCAGATGGGCAGCACGTTGTCTCGAGGGATATCGTCGCGCACTTCAGCAGGCCTCAGCGTAATCACGGAAGGCATGGGCATGATACCGACGACGAGAGACTCGATATTGACCTTGATCATACGTGCGCACCTCCTTCAACGCAGAAGTCCGAGAGCGCAGCTCTGCTCTCGATTCGAATTATAGCTATTCGTCATGCTAATGGACTGCCCTGCACTATTTTTCAGGGAACGGGTGCTGTTACCGAACCGTGGGGGCCTCTACAGCGTCCCGATAACTTTCACGACAAGCGACTCGATCTTGTCCGCCGCTGCGGCAGCCGCCTTGGCGACGTCGTCCATCTGCAGCGGTCGTCGGTACGTCGCCCTTCGGCGGCGGCTCGTCGCAGACGCCAGCCGCGGGATTCGAGATGAGCGAGATGCCGAGCACGCGCATCGCGCAGGAGCGTGCGGCGATGACCTCCAGTACCGTTGACATGCCGATGGCGTCGATGCCCATCGCGCGATATGCGCGGATTTCTGCCGGCGTCTCGAACGAGGGGCCGGGTTCGGCTGCGTACACACCGTGCTGCACGGAAATGCCGAGCTCACGGGCAGCGGCATCGGCGCACGTGCGCAGCTTCAGGTCGTACGCATTTGTCATGTCGAAGAAGCGGGGGCGCAAACCTGGCTGGTCGGGCCCGATGCAGGGGTCCATGCCGAGCAGGTTGACCTGATCGTCGATAATCATGAGATCGCCAATGCCATACGATGCGTCCACCCCGCCGGCAGCGTTGGTGACGACGAGCACCTCGGCGCCGAGCTCATGCATGACGTAGATGGGGAAGGCGATCTGGTCGGCACTCCAGCCTTCGTAGGCATGCAGGCGTCCCTGCATGCAGATGACCTGCTTGCCCTCAAGGGCGCCGATGACGAATTGCCCCTTGTGCATCGGAGCGGTCGACTTGGCCATATGCGGCACGTCACGGTAGTCGATGACCGCCGGGCTTTCGACGGCGTCTGCCAGCCCGCCCAACCCGGACCCGAGCACCAATGCCACGCTCGGCTTGAACCCCGGCGCGGCGGGGGGGGGGAACCCCCCCCCCCGCCGTTATCCGGCGCTGAACGATGCCGAGCGGCTGCGGATTTTCCGTCAGGGAGGCATGCACGGCCTGACAAGTGGGGCACTGCTGAACCCGGATGTGTGGCAGCAACTGCACACCTGGCAAATCGAACAGCGGGATGCAGATCCCACTTTGTGCGCTGATGTACCTTGGCTGGCTGTGTACCAGGCCGAGGGGCGCAAAGCACTGGCTGGATATTTGGGGACCCCCAGCGAGCAGGACTTTGACGAACTGGGGCAGACCCTGGCTCGGTTTAAAAATGGTATAGATGCCATCTGGCTCAAGCGCATGGGGCGCGATGATGCCGCTCTGTGGTATGATAAAGTGGATTTCAGCCAGGTGAAAGTCTTGATTGTGGAATGGACCCATGGCAACAGTGATTTTTACTGCGGAGTGGACTTGCCGGTGTTTTTGTACAGCACCCCGCAAGAAACTATGACCTACCGGGTCAGCCGTGCGAGGGATGGTGCAGCTGACAGCCCGTTTGTTACTATGGTGCTGCAAATTGAGCAGCGGCTGCTGGAATCTCAGGCGCACAAGGCAAAAATTATCCTTTCACGCGAGGGTAAAGTGTTGAGCTGGTCGGAATACTGCAAGCTGGCTGTGAGCTGAACAGATTGGAGGAATCCGGAAATGAAACTTGATATTTCCCCCATGCTGAATGCCTACCCGGACAGTATGGGCGGTACCCTGCATGACATTGTGCAACTGCTGGCCCGGCCGGAATTTGAGAATGTGTTCGGTTCGTTCTACATCTTGCCCAGCGTGTTCAACACCGATCTGGACCGTGGTTTTTCAGTTATTGACTATACCCTGAACCGGGAACTTGCTGGTCCGCAGGATATGGAGGGGCTAAAGGCGCTGGGGTTAAAGCTTAAACTGGATTTTATCCTGAACCATGCTTCGGTGCTTTCGCCACAGTTCCAGGACCTGTTAAAAAACGGAAAAAGCTCTGCATACCGAGACTTTTTTATTGACTGGAATGATTTCTGGCAAGGGTGTGGCTCCATGACGGAGCAAGGATATATCCAACCGGAAGCAAAATACCTGGAAAAAATGCTCTTCCGCAAGCCGGGTCTACCCATCCTGATGGCACGCATGCCGGACGGCACCGAGGAGCCGTATTGGAATACATTCTACCAGCAGGTGGATTATCTGCGCCCCACGGTGCAGCAACTGATGCAGATTTCCGGCTTACAGTATTCAGCTGCTGTACGGTTGCATTCAATGCTGACTGCAGCATTGAATGCGGGCCAAAAGCCGGATGAAATCAACTTTGGTAAATATGCAGCCTGCAAATCTGTTGTGATCAATTGGCTGGAGGAACACCGTGAATACCTGGGGCAGATGGACTTGAACATAAAAAGCCCCATAGTGTGGGAGTTCTACCGCAATACCCTGCAGACATTGGCTGGGTATGGAGCATCCCTTGTGCGGCTGGATGCCTTTGCCTATGCCCCCAAGGAACCGGGAGAGAAAAACTTTTTGAACGACCCGGCTACTTGGGAGCTGCTGGACAAAGTAAAGGTACTGGCGGATGAATATGGTTTGCAGCTGCTGCCGGAAATTCATGCATCTTACAGCGAAAAAATTTACCAGACAGTGGCAGATAAAGGCTACATGACCTAT
>OGRM01001136.1_pt1 | contig 18236 bp, 10 predicted proteins | sample 1553491 | NCBI WGS metagenome assembly OGRM01 (sample SAMEA2580110, study PRJEB22360) | human gut metagenome | biome: human gut; feature: human-associated habitat; material: faeces | place: Denmark | collected 2008/2010
TGGGGCATCAAGTAAGATCCCTGAAATAAATACTGTATACAAATCATATGTAATTCAATATGCACTTCATGCGATTATTGAAAAAGCTTTTAGGGATAGAAAACCGGAATTAATTCCACAGAATTTACTACGATTGATGCCAGATTATCAAGGAATGTATAGATTATTTAAGTGCCGTAAAATACAACCTCAAAATCATCTATATGATAAGGATAATTCGTGTGAGCCGTTTCTCCCAAGTAATGAGGATGAATACATTCTAATCGGAGCTTTTGAGAAAAAATCACACATTGATTATAAACAGGCATCTTGTATATTTGCATATCAAGGAATAATAGGTTTGGATGATAAAAAACAGAAGAAACCCTTTCAAGAATGTCTTGCGCCAGGAGTTGAAACAGGAGAACTCTATGTAATTTTAGATAATTCGGAAGCACTGATTAATTTAATTGAAACATTAGATAGGGAATTAGAAGATGAAAATTATCTGTGGCCGAAAAATTCCGTTTTTAAACTATTTAATGTCCATATTGAATTTGATTTTTTGCATAGAAGATATATTGCAGTCAATCAAGAAGATGACATTATCTTTATCATGAAAAAATGGTCGTCTAGTTATAAAGGTGACAGTGAATATCCAGGAAATGTGATTCCATTATATAGTGGCACTGAATTGTATATAAAGAGAGAATATATTGGAATATTAGAACAACAGTTTGGAACGCTGATGATGGAAACTTGTGTGGAAGCATGTACGCAAACTTATTGATAAAGGGAGAATGAAAATCATACTAACATTAATATTAGAAAAAGTGTAAGCTGATTTCTGAAATGCAGATGTGTAATGTTTATGCACATCTGTATTTTTGTTATTGTTTCGTGGCTGTGTATCGCACAACCTTATTTGAAAAAGGAGAAGAAATTGAAATTAGGAGCAAGAATAAGAAAAATCCGTATGTTTCGCAACATAACTCAAAAGGAATTGGGACGCAGGTTAGGATATGGGGAAAGTAGTGCGGATGTGAGAATCGCCCAATATGAAAGTGGACAGCGTACACCGAAGCAGGAAACGCTTATCCGGATAGCAGAAATATTGGAAGTTGATGTCCGAAATTTTTTAAGTCCTGGAATTGCGACAATGGACGAATTAATGGAAACTTTATTCTGGATGGATGAAGAAAATAGAGGGCTTTTTCATCTGTTCCTGCTAAATGATTCAGAAAGTGAAATAGTTGGAATCACAATGAGGGATAAAAAAACAATGTCTTATCTGCAGGAATGGATGGGGAAAAAGCAGAAACTGGGCGATGGAAGAATTACAGAAGAGGAATATCTGGAATGGAAACTGCATTGGCCAGAGGATAAGAGAAAAACAGAATATAAAACCGTATGAAGTAAAAAGGAATTGCTTTGCGGAGAGTTACCTGTTAGAATATTACTGGAGCAACCGTGTACAGGGTTGGTAAAAACCTCCTGGATTTTCAGATTCCGTTAAGGGATACAGAAGAAGGGAGGTGGAGCGAATGGATACATACGAAGTCTTGAGCTTATTGTTCTTAGGCGGTACGTTTCTGATTGCTTTGCTTGCCTATTTGGATAATAGGGACAACAAGCGAAAAAAATAGCCTACCCTGTCTGCCAACAGGATAGGCAGCTCTCTTTGAGAGCAAAATAAATTAAAACCTAATCCAGGAGCATCCACCTTGTGGGCGGTTACTCTTTTCAATTAGAATATAGCATTTTCTCTCCGAAAAGTAAAGTACATTTTATGCAGCCAATTCTAAAAAGAGTGGGCTGCTTTTTTATTGACAGGAGGGAAGTTAAATGTCTAAACTACAGGACATCCGAAACTTGGTACAGGAACATGCCGTATCAGTGAGCAGTTCGCCAGGGGATTGGATGGATTATATGGACACAGCATCAAGGTTATATCGTTATTCTTTTTCAGACCAGCTTCTGATCCATGCACAGCGTCCAGACGCAACAGCCTGTGCATCACTGGAACTATGGAATGAAAAGATGTTACGCTGGGTAAATCGTGGTGCAAGAGGAATTGCCTTGTTTGATGAAACCTGGCAGAATACCAAACTTCGTTATGTGTTTGATATTTCGGATACCCACATGGTAGCCGGAGGCAGAAGCCCATATCTTTGGAAGATGCAGGAACACCAGAGAGAAGAGATCCTCACCCATCTGGCAGAAGTCTATGCTCTGGAAGAAAAGGATGCGGCAACTTTGCAGGACGCATTGATGGCGGTCGCAAGGGAAATGGTCAATGACAATCTGGAGGAATACCTGGATGGATTGGAATATGCTGTAGAAGGTACTTATCTGGAAGATCTGGATGAGGTGACGATCCGCAGTGATTTTCGTCAGCTGGCAACAGACAGTGTTTACTATCTGCTTTCCAGGCGATGCGGGCTTGACCCGATGGAACTTCTGGAAGAAGAGGACTTCATGCATATCACAGATTATAACCGTCTGTCAGTTCTCACCTTCCTTGGAAATGCGGCAAGCCAGCTCAGTGAGAGTATTCTGATTGATATTGGAAAGACCGTACATAAAATTTCTCTGGAAGAAGCGAGAAAAGAGGTTGAAAAATCCAATGAAAGGAATTATAATAACTTTACCACGTTAATACGCGAAATTAAAAATCAGGATGCAGAAACGAAAAAAGAAGAAAATATTGAAAATGAAGGAGGAAACGATTATGGAACTGACATATCATCGCAAGGGAGATTACCTGTTTCCGAATCTGACCGTCGAAGAGGAAGAAGTGACGATCGGGAAATATGGGATGCTGCGGAGGACATTTCTGAAAGAACACAAGAACAGCCTTTATCAGAGCCTGTTCCTGACCGGGAAGCTGAACAGCCATCTGGAACAGATCGAGAAAGCAGCACAGGAGAGAATGGACAGCCAGATGGAGAAATTACTGGAGAAGAATCCGGCACCGGACAAGGAAGCAGATCCGATGGCATGGACAGCACACATGAACGCACTGATGGCAACAGCGGAAGAGAGCATCTTGACGGAATTGGTATACAGTTAGTCGAAGATACAAGAGAAGATGGATTGAGTAAAGCAGAGGAAGAGATCGCCTCTGCTTTATCTTTGCCCGAATATCCCACCGCAAATGAACAAAGACGGCAGATCGAGGAAAGGGCAGCTGCCCTTTATGCCGGAGAAATTCCGATTCCAGAGCAAGTTGTTGATGAGATCTTACGGACAGGAGGAAACCGGAAAGCCAGCCAGCTCCGGATCATCTATAATTTCATGAGTGAACAGACACCGGAGGAATATACGGAGTTTGTGAAGCGTGAATACCGTAAAGGTGGAAAAGGTTTTCAGATTGATGGAAATGAATATTCAGTCTGGTTTGATGAAACCGGGATGCAGATCGCAGTAGGGCATACGGTTACAGACCATATCTTAGATAAGGCATTTTTATCATGGGAAGATGTCAGCGGACGTATCCATCAGCTTTTAGACCAGGGTGAATATGCACCGCAGTCTGTATTGGATGCGGCAAGAAGTAATGCAGTAAAAGAACACGCCCAGGCTCTTGCCTATATGAAAGGGGATATGGCAGAAGGAGTAGCGGAGATTGTTTTTGACGAAGAGGACTTACCACATCTTCGCAGTATCTATCCGGAGATCACGGATTATCTGGAAGAAAAGCTGGAGGATCCCCAGTGGCTTTCGGAACTGAATGAAAGACTGGATGCACTGGCAGAAGCCTATGAAGAAAATCATTCTATTATGCGTTTCCATCATTATAATCCTATAAATATCTCAAAGCAGTTTCAAAAGTTTGCGGATGAGGTGATTCCTTATCAGGTTAGGGACGGCTTTGCCTGGAAAGAACATCCGATGTTCATTACACAGGATGAGATTGATGCTTATCTTGCAGGAGGTGGAGCGTATTCGCAGGGCAGGCTTAGGACGTATTCCTTTTATCTACTTCATGAAGATGAAAGATCGAGGACAGGTTTTATCAAGGAACAGTATGGGATCGGTGGAAGCAGTCATGCACTGTCTGGTGCCGATGATTCACACGCAAACTATGATGGAAAAGGCTTGTTTCTTGCAAGAGGTGCTTATGGGAATCCATATACGTCAATTTTATTATCCTGGAATAAAGTTGCAAATAGAGTAGCTTATCTGATCAAGAATGACCAGTTCCTGCAGGCAGAAGATTATGCTCGTATGCCGGAATATGAACGGGAGCAGATGGCGAATAAGGTACTCCGCTTTTATGACCGTCTTCCGGAAGAGATAGACAGACCATTTACGGATGATTTCTTCTGGGAAAAACCAGGAAAAGAAATGGTGTCAGTTTTAGAGAATCCAGAGCAGACAGAAGAACTGTTACAGAAGATGGATGCAGCATTGGCAGCTCTTCCATTGGATTTTGAAGCGTATGGGACAAACTATCAGCAGAAAACAGAACTTCTTTCGGAACTTCATCAGTATGCAGAAGGAACCTATACGATTTTTCCGACACCGGAAGCAGAACCGTCTTTTGCGGAACCATCCGGGCACCAGATGACTATGTTTGATTTCTTGGATACGAAGGCAGTGATAGAACCGACCGTAGTAGATATGTCAGATGTGGAGGAAATAGAAGAGGAAGAGGTTACTGCCGAAGAATCTATTCCGGAAAGCCAGGAACAGGAAAAAGCTGTGATAGAACCACACAACTTCCGTATCCAGGATAATGACCTTGGTGCAGGCGGTCCGAAGGCAAAGTATAAGGCAAATATGGAAGCCATCCATTTGTTACAGACTTTGGAGAAAGAAGAACGTCTGGCAACACCCGAAGAACAGGAAATCTTATCCCGTTATGTTGGCTGGGGTGGTATCCCACAGGCATTTGAGGAGAATAACAGCAGCTGGGCAAATGAGTATCTGGAATTAAAGAATACCTTATCACCAGAAGAATACAGTGCAGCAAGGGCATCGACCTTAAATGCTTTTTATACGTCCCCGACCGTGATCCGAAGTATGTATGAAGTACTGGAAAATATGGGAGTGAAACAGGGAAATATTCTGGAGCCGTCCTGTGGTGTCGGTAACTTTATGGGACTGATCCCGGAGAGTATGGGCAAAGCCAATATGTACGGTGTGGAACTCGACCCGGTTTCGGGAAGAATCGCAAAACAGCTTTACCAGAAAAACAAGATTGCAGTACAGGGATTTGAGGAAACCAGTTATCCGGACAGCTTTTTTGACTGTGTGATAGGCAATGTTCCGTTTGGAGCGTATCAGGTCAGTGACCGCAGATATGACCGGCATCATTTTATGATCCATGATTATTTTATTGCAAAATCCCTTGATCTGGTCCGTCCGGGCGGTGTAGTTGCAGTGGTAACTTCCAGTGGAACGATGGATAAGCAGAACCCGGCAGTGAGACAGTATATCGCAAACCGGGCAGAACTGCTTGGAGCCATCCGATTACCGAATAATGCGTTCCAGAGAAATGCCAATACCAGCGTTGTTTCTGATATTCTGTTTTTCCAGAAAAGGGACAGGGCATCCATTGAGGAACCGGAATGGTTAAATTTAAAGGAAACACCGGAAGGCTATTCAGTCAATGCTTATTTTGCAGAGCATCCGGAAATGGTGCTTGGTGAGTTTACTACAGAAAGTACCCAGTATGGAAAGCAGGAAGTGACCGTAAAACCAAAAGAAGGAATTACCTTAGAAGAACAATTAAAAGAAGCTGTCCAGAATATCCATGGTACGATCACGGAACTGGAACTTTCGGATACAGAGCTGGAGGAGGATGTTGTCTCTATCCCGGCAGACCCGGAGGTAAAGAATTTTAGTTTTACTGTGGTAGATGATGAAGTTTATTACCGGGAAAACTCTGTGATGAACCGCATGGAGCTTCCGGCAATGACAGCGGAACGTGTCAAAGGGATGGTGAAGATTCGTGATATTACGAATGAACTGATCCAGTGCCAGATGGAAGAGGGAAGCGATGAACAGATCACAAAGCTGCAGGGAAAACTCAATGAAGAATACGATACCTTTACAGCAAAATATGGTCTTATCAGCAGCAATGCCAATAAGAGGGCATTTAGCCAGGACAGCAGCTATTGTCTTTTGACTTCTCTGGAATTTCTGGATGATAAGGGAGAACTGAAACGGAAAGCGGATATTTTTACCAAAAGGACAATCCGCAGGGCAGAAACGGTAACTTCCGTGGATACTGCCAGTGAAGCACTTGCGGTTTCCATTGGTGAGAGGGCAGGCGTTGACCTTTCCTATATGGCACAGCTTTCCGGGAAAACAGAAGCAGAACTTACCGAAGAACTGGCAGGGGTGATCTTTAAGAATCCGATCAGTGAAAAATGGGAGCCGTCGGACGAATATCTTTCTGGAAATGTGAGGGAGAAACTGCAGATCGCAAAACAGTTTGCAGAAGATCATCCGGAATATCAGGTGAACGTGCAGTATTTGGAGCAGGTACAGCCAAAAGATCTGGATGCGTCAGAGATTGAGGCAAGACTTTGGGCAACCTGGATCTCCGAGGATTACATTACAAGGTTCATGGCAGAGACATTTCATACACCAAGATATTATGTAGGGAGCAAGGTCAAAGTCCAGTATGCCGAAGTGACCGGACAATGGAATGTTATGGGAAAGAATGTGGACAGCTACGGAAATGCCCTTGTCACTTCCACTTATGGAACACAGAGAGCCAATGCCTACCGCCTTTTGGAAGATGCCTTAAACCTTAGAGATACCAAGATTTATGACACGGTACAGGATGCCGATGGGGAACACCGGGAATTAAATCGGAAGGAAACGATGCTGGCACAGCAGAAGCAGGAGCTGATCAAAGAGGAATTTAAGGAGTGGATATTTAAAGACCTGCACCGACGGGAAGATCTCTGTAAAATTTATAATGAACGATTTAACAGCATCCGTCCACGGGAATATGATGGAAGCCATATTCAGTTTGTCGGCATGAACCCGGAGATCACCTTGATGCCACATCAGAAAAACGCAGTGGCTCATGTGCTGTATGGAAATAATACGTTACTGGCTCATTGCGTAGGAGCAGGAAAGACGTTCCAGATGATCGCAGCCGGTATGGAATCAAAACGGCTGGGACTCTCACAAAAGAATCTTTATGTTGTGCCAAACCATCTGACCGAGCAGTGGGGCAGTGATTTCCTACGTCTCTATCCGGGAGCAAATATCCTGGTGGCAACGAAGAAAGACTTTGAGCCGGCAAACCGAAAACGGTTCTGTTCCCGTATTGCGACAGGGGATTATGATGCCGTGATCATCGGCCATACGCAGTTTGAGAAAATCCCTCTTTCAAGAGAACGGCAGATTGCCATGCTGGAAGATCAGATCGCAGATATTACGTTTTCCATTGAAGAAGCGGCACATCAGGCAGGGCAGAATTATACCATCAAGCAGTTGGAAAAAACAAAGAAGAGTCTGCAGGCGAGGATGAAGAAACTCAATGACCAGACCAGAAAGGATGATGTAGTAACTTTTGAGCAGTTGGGTGTAGACCGGCTGTTTGTGGATGAGAGCCATAGTTTTAAGAACCTTTTTTTGTATACAAAAATGCGGAATGTGGCGGGTATCTCACAGACGGATGCACAGAAAAGTTCGGATATGTTTATGAAATGCCGGTATATGGATGAACTGACAGGCGGCAGAGGAATCACCTTTGCTACAGGTACTCCTGTATCAAATAGTATGACCGAGCTTTACACTATCATGCGTTATCTCCAGTATGACACACTCATGCGTATGGGTATGGGACACTTTGATTCCTGGGCGGCAACGTTCGGAGAGACAGTAACCGCAATCGAATTATCACCGGAAGGAACGGGCTATCGTGCGAAAACACGGTTTGCCCGTTTTTTTAATCTTCCAGAGCTGATCTCCATTTTTAAGGAAGCTGCGGATATTCAGACATCGGATATGCTGAATCTTCCTGTACCGGAAGCAGAGTTTATCAATGAAGTCTTAAAACCAAGTGAAGAACAGCAGGAAATGGTCAGTGCCTTTTCGGAACGTGCGGAAGAAGTAAGAGCCGGTCTTGTGAATCCAACGGTGGACAACATGCTCAAGATTACCAATGACGGAAGAAAATGTGCATTGGATCAGAGGCTATTAAATGAACTCCTTCCGGATGCAGAAAAAAGCAAGGTCAATACCTGTGTGGAAAATGCTTTTCAGGTATGGGACGAGGGAAAAGCAGATCGGACAACACAGCTGATCTTCTGTGACTTGTCTACTCCAAAAGGGGATGGGACTTTCAATGTATATGATGATGTCCGAAACAAACTGGTTGCTAGGGGAATCCCGAAAGAAGAGATTGCGTTTATCCATGAATACAACACGGAGACAAAGAAAGCAGATTTGTTTGCAAAGGTACGGGCCGGGCAGGTGAGAATCCTTATGGGTTCCACTCCAAAACTCGGTGCTGGTACCAACGTACAGGACAGGCTCATTGCCCTCCATCACCTTGACTGTCCGTGGAAGCCGTCTGATCTGGAACAGCAGGAAGGACGTATCTTAAGACAGGGAAACCAGAATGACAAAGTAAAGATATTCCGGTATGTGACGGAGAACACTTTTGATGCGTATATGTGGCAGATTTTGGAGAATAAGCAGAAGTTCATCAGCCAGATCATGACCAGTAAATCCCCGGTCAGGGCTTGTGAAGATGTGGATGATACGGCACTGTCCTATGCAGAGATCAAGGCACTTGCTACAGGCAATCCGTACATTAAGGAAAAAATGGATCTGGATGTGCAGGTGAGTAAGCTGAAACTTCTAAAGGCAAACCATACCAGTCAGATTTACCGTCTGGAATCCGATATTGCAAAGAATTTCCCGGTACAGATCAGTGCATTGAAAGAGCGGATTGCCGGGATGCAGGTGGATTCGCAGGTAGTAAAAAGCGTGGATTTACAGGATAATGACACGTTTGCCATGACGGTAGGGAATGTCCTTTATGAAGATAAGAAAGAAGCAGGCGAGGCATTGATCGCCGCCTGTGCAGGGTTAAAAACTGTCAGCACCGGCGGAAAGGTCGGGGAATATCATGGGTTTGCGTTATCTGCTTCCTACAATATGTTCTCCAATGCGTTTGAACTGACGGTCAAAGGAAAATGCTCTTATAAGCTGGAGATTGGAAAAGACCCGATAGGAAATATGCAGCGTATCCATAACACCCTTTCTTCTATCGACAGGAAACTGACGGAAAGTGAGCAGAAATTGGAAACTGTACAACAGCAGCTTGCTACTGCACAGGAAGAGGTAAAGAAGCCATTCCCGAAAGAAGCAGAGCTGAATGAAAAGATGGAACGGTTATCCGAGTTAAATGCCCTGCTGAACATGGATGAAAAGGGCAATGAGACGATTATGGCAGATGAGGATATTGGCAGAGAAGGAAGTAGCACAGACAGCAGGGATGCTGTAGAAGAAAAAGAACTTCCGGAAACAGCAGACAGAATCCATAAGCCATCTATTCTGGAACGCTTAAAGCAGGAGAAGGCACAGCAGAATACAGCGGAACAGCCACCTGTACAGAAAGCTGCAAAGAAAAAACACGAACAGGAGTTATAAAAGATTTCCCGTCAGAGTTTTCTCTGGCGGGGACATAAAATGGAGGGTTTGTTTATGGCAAATAATATAGAAAAACAGTTAAAAGAAATATCGGAACGGCTGGAACAGGGAGTAAAGGAAATCTTTACTTCGGAGAGATATACCGAATATCTGAATACCATGTCAAAGTTCCACAATTACAGCTTTAATAACACGCTGCTGATCACCATGCAGAAACCGGAAGCAACACTGGTGGCAGGCTATCAGGCATGGCAGAAGAAATTTAACCGTCATGTAAAACGTGGAGAGAAAGGAATCCAGATCATCGCACCAGCACCGATACGGGAGAAACAGGAGATTGAAAAGATCGACCCGGTAACAAAAGAGCCTGTGATCGGGGATGATGGACAGCCGGAAACAGAGATCGTGGAGATGGTGATACCGAGATTCCGTGTAACGACAGTGTTTGATGTCAGCCAGACAGAGGGGGAACCGATCGCAGAACTGGAGGTGCCGGAGCTTACCGGAAGTGTACAGTTTTATGATACGTTCATGCAGGCATTGCAGAATATTTCTCCTGTACCGATCCGCATGATGAATGTGGAAGGGGATGCAAAAGGCTATTATCACCAGACAGAAAAATATATTGCGATAAAGGAAGATATGAGTAATGTACAGACGATGAAAACCGGAGTCCATGAAGTGAGCCACGCATTGCTGCATGACCGGGAAGTAATGGATGTGGAAGGCGTCTTAAAAGACCAAACAACAAAGGAAGTGGAAGCAGAAAGTATCGCTTATATTGTCTGCAACCATTTTGGTCTGGATACTTCAGAATATTCGTTTACCTATATCGCCAGCTGGTGCGAGAGCAGGGATATGAAGGCGTTGAAAGCATCAATGGATACCATCCGAAAAACATCTGCAGAGATCATTGGGAACATTGAGGAGCAGATGCATGAGCTGGAAAGAGAAAATATCATGCAATATGAAGAAAAAGAAGCATCTGCCACCAGACAGGAAAAACTGGAACAGGACAGTGCGGAAAAGATTGATGAAACTTTGCTTTTTCATGGAGAAAGCGGTCGTTTTGCAATCTATCAGATGGATACGGGCGGAGAGCATACTTATCAGTTTATGGGTTTTGAATCAGCTAAAAAATTAGGCTATACCATTGAGGGGAAAGACTACAGGATGGTGTATGCGGCTCCGTGGACACCAACGATCACATTAGAGGATATTTTTGAGAGATTTAATATCAACCGCCCGAACGATTTTCATGGACATTCTTTATCGGTAAGCGATGTCATAGTTATAAACCGGACGGAGGAGACAAAGGCTTATTATGTGGATTCTTTCGGCTTTGAGGAACTTCCGGACTTTGTACAGCAGAGAATGGAGATGCTGGAAAATAATCATACCAGAGCCTATCCGCCAGTTTATAAAGGAACACTTGCTCAGGCAATGGAAGAACGGGATGTAGATGCTTATCTGGATTCCAGAAAGTTAAATATTGATTGTAAGAAAGCAATCGAGGAAGCAATCGCATTAAATTTTGACGGGCTGCATTTAAAGGAAGATGTCGCAAAACAAGTGCTGGAACAGTTTGGAGAAGAACGTATGACGTTTGTTATGGCAAATACACTTCGGGAACTTTCTTATGACGGCAGATTTTCCAAACAGAACAAAGACTGGGCAGAACATATCGAAATCCCGGAAAATATCAATCAGGGGAAGAATCTGAATCAGGATTATGTGATAGAAAGCCACCCAGCGGTGTTAGATGGATTTATTGATATGGCAAGGGCAGAGATCCGTATGCAGAAGATTGAACAGGCATTAGATGAAGCGGAAGTCACCATTACAGCAGATACCAGAGGATTTGAAGTAGATGGACATGCAGGAACCTGGCATACAGTAGATGAAAGAGAGTATGCAGGGGAGAAGTTCTTCTTCATGGAACATGATGAGTATGGTTCAGATGTGGCAGGGATTATCGTATCGGAACATGGTCAGCTTGTCGCAGAAGATCTCTGGAATGGGTATGATGCAGGAGCATTGGAAGCTATTTCAGAATATCTGCAGGAGAAAGGGATTTCTGTGGAAGGACTTATGCCGGAACTGGAACCGGATGAACTGGCATATAAGATTGACGATAGGTATTTTGCAATCCAGAGAACAGAGGAAGGCTATGATTATACCTTTTATGCTTTGGATTACGATGAGATCGACGGCGGTGCCTATGACAATCCTGATATTTCTATGCAGCAGGCAATGGAAGATATTCTGGAAGATGAAGAAATGTCCCTGGAAAATGCAGTTCCCGTTGACTATGAGGATTTGATGGCAGAAGTGGAAGAAGCAGGCGAACGGCAGATGCAGCTGGCACAGTTATTAAAGAATTGTCCACCAAGTATTTTTGAGGATTATGACAGGGAAAGAGCAGTGGATACCTGTGAGGGAATTGTAATGCAGTTTACCAAGAGCAAAGGGTATCTGACCGTACAGGCAACGGAAGAAGGCTATTTTTATATTTTTTATGATTCTGACCTGCACGAAATCCATTCCAATGATTATGACGATCCCAAAGTATCTGTTCAGAAAGCTACTTATGAAATCTTAAAAAGTGAAAGAATGGATGATATGGAATGTGTCAAAGTGGACTATAAAGAATTTGAGGCAATGACCATCCAACATTCAAAGGATTTACTACAGGCAGGTGAGCTTCGTGCGACTTCTGAGATTGGAAGAGATGAAGCAGCATTAAATGGTCTTAGCAGGGCAGAAGTGGAACGGGGTGTCTTGTATCACGCACAGGGTATTCTGGAAGATATGGGATTAGAAAATGAAGTAGAGCTGCTTGCAGCAAGGGTGCATGGTTCCAGAAGCAGAGAGGAACTTTACAGAGATGATTCTGACCTTGATGTGGTGCTTTCTTATCGTGGCAATATCCGGGAGGACAGTTTCTTCAATGAATTAAATGCTCATGGTATAGCAATGGCAGGTATTAAGGTGGACATCAATCCTATCGCAGAAGAAAGAATCACTCTGGCAGAATATATGAAAGAGTCAGAAGCCTATCTTGATCAGAAGGAAATCGAAAAGCTGGCGGTGGATTTAGATAATTTCAGCTATGAATATGACACTTACGAATATAAAGATATCGTTGAGAACAGGGAAGAACAGGTGAAGAAAATCACAGAGGACATTCTGAATAAGAAAACAGGGTGTTTAAAGGACTGGCTGGTTGAAGTATCGGAAGAATCTGATATAGACAGTGATGTGATAACTGCCCGGTCACTGCTCTCCCGTTTAGAAAATGCAGAAACCTTTTCTATCTTTACCAGACAATCAGAACAGGAACAGCCAGAAGCTACGATCAGTTTCTATGTAGCAGAGTGCATGGAGTTCCCGGTCATGGGTGAGTACCATAATAATCTTACTCTGGAAGAAGCAATCAAAATCTATGAAAGTATTCCGGCAGAACGCCTGCATGGAATCAAAGGGATTGGTTTTGATCTGCAGGACGGGGATGAGGATTATTCCGGGGAATACGGACTCATGAGTGGAGACAGGATAGACAGGGATCTGATTGATATGATTCCACATTATAAGGAAAGCCCATTGGTACAGAAAGCAATCAATGACATGGAAAAGTATCTGAATGAGAAACATGGAAAAGTGCAGGAGGCAGAACAGACCGTGGAAGTGAAACAGAAAGTTTCAGAAACACCATTCAAGAAAGAATCCGTATCAGTAGAATCGAACCGGGAACAAAACAAAGAGCCTGCAAAGGGTGGAAAAGGGGAACTGAAAAAATCCGTGCTGCAGTCGTTAAAAGAGTTCCAGGCAAGAGCAAAAGCACAGGAGCAGAAAGAAATGGCAACTGAAAAATCCAAAGCACATAAGAAGGGAAATGTAGAATTATGATGAATCTGGCAATGAACTTTGATACAGATGAATGCTTAGTGACCGCAATGTTTGATAAAGGCAACCGAAATGATACGATGGAAGCTATCGACAATATCATTCCATTTCTGAAAGGGGATGCGGATATGATCGGGCTGGTCTGCAATACCATAAGAAAGCTGTTCTGCATGAGTGATGAAGGCTATGAGATTTTTCTTATGGATCTGGAAGATTATAAAGTGGATTTGGAAGATAATTATAAAAAATAGAGAATATTTTGTGTGAATTAGTGTTAGATAGAATTTATTTAAATTGGAGAAAGTAGCCAATCCGATTGAGAAACTGGCACATATTATTAATATGATAAATTTTATTATTGGCTTTTAAATTTCACAATGCATCATAGTAAAATAAAGCGAGTATGTAAAAGAGCAGTGTAATTAATGATATAATAAAAAGCAAGAAAAATATTTTTGACTATCTTTTTGTACAATTTATTCGTTATATATAATAGAAAGTGCTTTCAGTAGAAAAAGGAGGAAAGAAGTGGATGCAGATTTTCTTTTGATTCACAAAATGAAAAATGGTGATGAAGAAGCTATAGAGGTATTCGTAAAAAAATACTATTCAACTATACGGAATTATTGTCGATTACATACATACACAGACTGTGATGCAGAAGATATTACTCAAGCAACATTTGAACACTTTTTTCGATCATTTAGATCGTATCATCATTTGGGAAAGACTGCTAATTATTTGTATGTGATTGCTCGAAATTTATGTCGGGATAGTTATAAGAAAAAAAGAGATATTGTGATGGAAGAGTTACCAGATAAGGGGGAAAATCCAATTGCTGTAATTGAGAATAAAATAGATATAGAAGAATCAATAAAAAAACTTCCAGAAGATTTGCAGGAAGTAGTTATTCTACATTATTTTCAGGATTTGAAATTAAAAGAAGTAGCAGATATTATTGGCATAGGACTTCCTCTTGTAAAATATAGGATAGGAAAAGCAAAAGAATTGTTGAGTGTTTATCTGGGGGATAAGAAATGATGATGACAGTTGATGAAAAATTGCATGCGTATGCAAAAAATCAGAAGGATAGAAATATAGATGAGAAAAAATTACAACAGACCATTATAAAATCGAAAGAAGCATATTGGGATGGAGAAATCGAAAGAAATATGTCATGGTTAGAATTTTTATATCAGCAAGCTTCGTATATACAGAAGCACTGGTGGTTTGCTCAAGGGGCAGTATTACTAATCCTTTGGATGACAATGTTCTTATCGGACAGTAGTATTTATACAAGGCGCTGCATGGGGATTTTGGCACCGAGTTTTGTAATATTGATACTTCCGGAACTCTGGAAAAATAGAAGCAATGGGGCTATGGAAGTAGAAGGTGCAACATTTTTTTCCATAAAGAAGATATATGCCGCACGAATGCTACTCTTCGGCATGGTAGATGTTTGCCTATTGAGTGTGTTTTTGATAACCAGCACTTTTGTGTTACAGATTGCATTTATGGATATCTTAATACAATTTATTTTGCCATTGAATGTGACATGCTGCATATGTTTTCGATTACTTTGCAGTAAAGGAGATGATTATGTATCTTCCACATTATTTTCCTGTCTGATTTGGATCGCTGTTTGGACGCTTGTAGTTCTCAAAGATAGTATTTATGAGCATATATCTACATCAATATGGTGTGGAATGATGATATTATCTGTTTTATATTTGTGTTACAGTATTTGGCGAGTATGGAAATGCAGTGAAAGATATTACGAGAGTAATGGGGCAAGTGTATAAGACTATTATGGTGTCAATTACGAGAAATCACACAACGGTCGTAATCAGAGAAATGTGAGGAACTTGATTATGGAATTAGAATTGAAAAAATTAACAAAAGAATTTCAGGAATTTAAAGCAGTTGATGATATCACGCTGACGATGAGTAATGGAGTTTATGGGCTTCTTGGTGTCAACGGTGCTGGAAAAACAACGCTTATGAGAATGCTCTGCACACTTATTAAACCTACTTCGGGAAGCATATTATGTGATGGAAAAGATATTTTTGCATTGGATGGTGAATATAGGAGAATTCTTGGTTATTTACCTCAAGAATTTGGATTTTATCCGGAGTTTTCGGTTCATGATTATTTAATGTATATTGCGTCAATTAAAGGAATGCGAATAAGTATTGCACGAAAGCGTGTAACAGAACTTCTGCGGCAGGTTGGGTTGGCTAAAATGCAGAATAGAAAAATGAAGAAATTGTCTGGAGGAATGAAACGCCGTGCAGGGATTGCCCAAGCTATGCTAAATAACCCAAAGATTTTGATCCTCGATGAGCCTACTGCAGGTCTGGATCCGAATGAAAGAATACGTTTTCGAAATCTGATCAGTGAATTGTCACAGGATCGTCTCGTGCTATTATCAACACATATTGTGTCGGATATTGAATACATTGCCAACCAGGTGTTATTGATGAAAGATGGAAAGATTAGCCATTCAGGAACACAAGAAGAGATTATTCAGTCAGTACCAGTAAAAGTATGGAGTTGTGTAGTTGCAAATAATGAAGTTGAAATGTGGCAAAAACAGTTTAAAGTCTCAAATATGAAAACACTTTCGGATGGAATAGAATTACGCATTTTGTCTGAAAAATGTCCACACTATAATGCGAAAGAGGAAACGATGACTTTGGAGGACATATTCTTATATTATTTCGGAGAGAAAACAGGTGATGATTATGACGTATTATGAAATAAAAAAAGTTTTTTCAAAAAAAGGAAGTAAGGTTGCGCTGATATTTATTTTTATTGTAATTTCAGTAGTCTTGTCTTTTATCATCGGGGATAATAAATATGTGAATCATAATGGTGATGCGGAAAGTGGAATATCGGCTATGTTAAAGGTTCGTGAGTTGAAAAAAGAATGGTCAGGAGAACTGACAGAGGATGTGCTTAGAAAAATTATTGAAGAAAATGTCAGGATTTCACAGACACCGGAAGCAAAGTCGAATGATTTTAGACAGAATGATATAGCATATAGTCAAAGACAGGGTTTTATGGATATAAGGGATTTACTAAATTGTGATTATGGAGAGTTTAACGATTATAATTATTATCTGGCAGATTCTCTTTCTCCTGATGAAGCAGTAGATTTTTATTCTAATCGTATCAAAAATTTGAAAAATTGGTTAGAAACTGATGGAAAGGATCAGTTTTCTGAAAAGGAAAAAAGTTATTTAATAAGAGCGTATGAAAAAATGAAAACCCCTTTATATTATGATTATCAAGCGGGATGGAAAAACTTATTTCAATATTCACCCTCAATAATTATGATTTTGACATTGGTATTAGGTTTCCTTTGTGCAGGTATTTTTTCAGGTGAATTTCAGCTGAAAGCGAATGCAGTTTTTTATTCTTCTTATTATGGCAGAAATAAGGCTGTATGGGCAAAAGTGAAAGCAGGAGCAATCATAATAACGGCTATTTACTGGGCGGTTATGTTGTTATACACTATGCTTGTTTTGGGAATTCTTGGTGTAGACGGAGCAAATTGTCCCATACAGTCTAGTATGAGTGGGTGGAAGAGTATTTATAATATCACGAATGCTCAGGAATATATTTTGATAGTTCTTGGTGGATATCTGGGATGTTTATTTATGCAATCTCTAACTATGTTGGTTTCTGCGAAGACAAACTCATCAGTAATAGCGGTAATCGTGCCTTTTATTTTGATTTTTCTTCCATCATTTTTATCAGGAACAAGTCTACCATTATTGAATAAAATTTTGGGACTTCTTCCAGATCAAATGCTTCAAATGAATCAGGTAGTTAAATTCTTTAACTTGTATGAAATCGGAGGAAAAGTGTTTTGTGCAGTTCCTATTTTAATAATATCGTACTCCATTCTGCTATTATTGATTGTTCCAGTTATTTATTTTATATATCGCAGAAAAGAAGTTTATAATTAGATGAAGAAATATCTGTTAGAGGGAGTGAAAACATAGGAAAAATATTATTATTATCGTTTAAAGATAGTGAAGAAGAAATGATAGAGTCTGTTCTTGCTGCTTTGAAAACCGGACGAAATATATATTGTGATGAAAAAAATATAAATCCATTGAAAATACATTATGGAGATATTGTTATTTTTTTAGCCACAAGAGAATTATTCCGAAAGCAGAAAAAAATAGATCTGTCTTTTACAGAGTTTGAAATTTTGCATTTATTAATGCGAAATCCTGGAAGAGTGTTTAGTAAAGAACAAATATATGATATAATCTGGAATGAACCCTATTCGGGTGATTACAATGTTGTTATGCGACATATCTGCAACATTAGAGAAAAGATAGAAGATGATCCTGGACATCCTGTATATATACAAACGGTGCGCGGTGTAGGATATCGGTTTAACGGAAATTTAGGCAGCGAGTGAAATCGCTGCCTATTATTATGGTTTTACAAAGAAGGAAGTTTGTTATGGGAAGATTTTTCTATTTCAGGATCATCCGGTTTTAGATACTTGGACAAGTTTTGATGTATCAATTCCAACTCTTTCATTTCTTTCCGAAAGGAAACATATTGAGTATTTATTGACTTCTTTCTGGAAATAAGCTCTGAAATTTGAGCCTGTAACTTATTGGTATTGAGCTGTTTCAGGTCTATACCATTTTCCTGTAAAATATGTTCAGCACCCGCGAAAAGAATAATTTGAGAT